>RCMY010004037.1_pt1 | contig 12826 bp, 12 predicted proteins | sample 2041341 | NCBI WGS metagenome assembly RCMY01 (sample SAMN09708234, study PRJNA481090) | Marine sediment metagenome, whole genome shotgun sequencing project. | reverse complement strand
CAGAAATTTGCCATGTCTTTTTGTATGAAAAAAAATAAATGTTGTAGTTTTGATTTTCATCAAAACCACAACATTTATTATAGAGCCAGTTTTTTTATTCTTTATTTTACTGAAAAAGCATGTTCTCCCGGATAAATCGCCGCTGCACCAAGTTCTGCCTCAATTCGCAGCAATTGATTGTATTTGGCGACTCGTTCACTGCGATTTGGCGCCCCTGTCTTTATCTGTCCGACATTCAAGGCTACTGCTAAATCAGCAATCGTCGTATCTTCCGTTTCGCCTGAACGATGGGAGACAATCGCCGCAAATCCGGCTTTATGTGCCATTTTTATTGCCGCAAGCGTTTCCGACAGCGAGCCGATCTGGTTGAGTTTTATCAAAATTGCATTGGCGCAGCCAAGTGCAATTCCTTTTTCTAGTCGCTCTGTATTGGTGACGAATAAGTCATCGCCAACGAGCTGAACTTTGTCTCCAAGGCGCTGCGTAAGGAGTTTCCAGCCTTCCCAGTCTTCTTCATCTAAAGCATCTTCAATCGATGCAATTGGATATTTTTCACAAAGTTCCTGCCAATGGTCAATCAGTTCTTCCGCCGTATATTTTTTTTGTGCTTTCGGCAGCAAATACTGTCCCGTCGAAGCCCCTTTCCATTCACTGGCAGCAGCATCGATTGCCAAGACAAAATCTGTTCCCGGTTTATATCCAGCTTTTTCCACAGCCTTCAATATATAACCAATAGCCTCTTCGTCACTGGCTAGGTTTGGCGCAAAGCCGCCTTCGTCGCCAACAGATGTTGCCAGCCCTGCCGCTTTCAAAAGTCCGGATAATGCATGGAAAACTTCCGTGCACCAACGAAGACCTTCCTGGAAGCTCTTCGCGCCAGTCGGCATGATCATAAATTCCTGAACATCAATGTTATTCGCTGCATGTGCTCCGCCATTTAAGATATTCATCATCGGAACCGGCAGCGTGTTACCAGCTACGCCGCCGAGGAACCGATATAAAGGCACGCCCTGCGATGCAGCTGCAGCCTTGGCACTGGCTAAGGATACCGCCAAAATTGCATTGGCTCCTATTTTCGACTTATCGGCAGTTCCGTCGAGCTCAATCATCTTCTGGTCAACCGCATAGATATTAGCTGCGTTCATTCCAGCCAATGCTTTGCCGATAGCCGTGTTGATATTGTCAACAGCCTGTAAGACCCCTTTGCCGCCAAAACGCTTTTTATCATCATCCCGTAATTCCAAGGCTTCATAAATCCCAGTGGATGCACCACTTGGTGAAGCTGCTCTTCCCGTTGCGCAGTCTTCCAAATAAATTTCAGCCTCTACTGTTGGATTGCCCCTAGAATCAATGATTTCCCGACCAATTACTTTGTTGATTTTACTGTGCCCCATAAAAACGCCTCCCAAATTTAAATTTACGTGGATTCTATCAAATCTTATGCCGAACGCTTACCCATTTCCTTATCAATATAGATAATGGATCCGCCTTTGTCGCCAATCAAGCGCAAACGCTCAAGCACTTCTGCTGCCGCTGCTTCTTCTTCGACTTGTTCTTCAATGAACCAGTGCAGCAGTAACTGCAGTGGATAATCTTTCTCCTTCAATGCAATTTCATACAATGCATTTATTTTCCCTGTAATCTCTATTTCATGCGCCAAAACTTTTTCAAAGAGCTCTAATGGTGCTCCAAATTCTGTGCCCGGCGCAGCAATCTCCTTAAGTTCTATTTTGCCGCCACGGTCTAATACGTGTTGATAAAGTTTCATCGCATGTGTTTGTTCCTCTTGCGATTGGATTTTCAACCAATGGGCAAAACCTTTTAAATTTTTGCTTTCACAATAAGCTGACATTGCCAAATACAAATAGGAGGAATACTGCTCAATTTGAATCTGTCCATTTACTGCTGCTTGAACTTTCTTGTTCATCATGCATATTATCTCCCTTCCGTTATGAAACAATCTCTTGCTGTAAAATCAAATCATGTTTTGTCAGCTAATACCGACTCACTATAATTTGCTTAAACCTTTTCTGTCAGGAAAATATACTTCTCACCTCCATATGAAACTATATCAATATAGATTATTAAGAAATACTGTATCGTCCTTTCGCTTAAATTATACCTCTTTTCCTTCTGTAAAAAAAGAGGTTTCATACATTTAAACCAGCTGAAAAAAAATAATAAAAAAAAATACGAAACAAAGCTTTATTCTTTGTCCCGTATCACTAGTTCACTATATTTTATTCCAAAGGCTTTGTATGCTTTTCATTGATGGCTTTGACCTTTTCGACTCGGTTTACATATTTTTCATCCGTTAGCGCATCTGTATGCATCCATTTTTTTACTGTTTCCATTGCAATTGCACTCCCAATGATTTTGCCGCCGAGGCAAAGCACATTCGAATCGGTATGTTGACGAGCTAATTCGGCACAAAAAGGATCTTGGCATACAGCAGCATAAACACCACAGATTTTATTGGCAATCAATGCACTGCCATAGCCGACTCCGTCAACAAAAATCCCCCGGTCAACTTCTCCTTTGCCCACAGCCAATGCTGCCGGATAAACAAAATCCGATAAGTCACAGGAGAGTTCGTCGAACGTGCCAAAATCGACGACTTCATAGCCTTCTGCCTCCAAATACTCTTTGATTTGTTCCTTTAAAAGATACCCCGCATGATCGTTTGCCATTGCAATCTTCATGTATTCCACCCTTTCACGGGCAAAGCTGTCTTTTCAAAGCCTTGCCTATATATGTATTAGCATTATAGCATATTTTTTTGAAATTCATAAGTTGTTCAATCAGACACATAAAAAATCGAGTATCCGTTAAAATACTCGATTTTTTATCATAAAGAGGTAAATGCTGTTTTTAATTGCAGCAATCCTTTTTCTAAGATTGACCAAGGACACGCCGTATTGATTCTTTGAAATCCCTGACCTTCAGGACCGAATATTTCGCCTTCATCAAGCCATAGTTTAGCTCTTTCTTTGATGATTTGGTTAATTTTTTCATCAGATAAGCCATAGGCACTAAAATCGAGCCATATCAAGTACGTGCCTTCCGGTTCGATCAGTTTTACCAGAGGAAGCTCGTCTTGAAGAAAAGTCTTTGTCTTTTGCAGATTCTCCTCTAGATACGCTGTAAGCTGATCCAGCCATTCCCCACCATTTTTATATGCAGCCTTTGCCGCAAATAGACCCAAGGCATTGGGCTGGCTATAGCCACTTGCATACATTTCAGACATGAATCGTTTTTTTATATCCTTATTTTCAATGAAGATATTCGAAATTTGCAGACCTGCCAAATTGAAAGTTTTACTAGGTGCTGTGCACGTAATCGCAATTTCAGCAAATTCGGGTTTTATCGAAGCGAACACCGTATGTTTTTTGCCCGTGCGAACAAATTCTTCATGAATTTCATCCGCAACGACAACGACATGATGCTTTAAACAAATCGTTCCTATTTTTTCCAATTCGTCGCGTGACCACACACGGCCTACTGGATTATGCGGGCTGCAAAGAATAAAGAGCTTCACTTTATTTTCTACTATTTTTTTCTCGAAATCTTCAAAATCGATTTCATAATGACCATCTTTAAGGAGCAACGGATTATTGATTAAACGGCGCTTATTTTGTTTGATTGCCAAAGAAAACGGATAATATACGGGCCTTTGGATAAGTACAGCATCACCTGGTTCCGTCAAGCTTCGCACAGCGCTGCAAATCGCATAGACGACACCTGGTGTCACGGCTAATGAATCATCTTTAGGCTGCCAATCGTGGCGCTTTTTGAACCAATCCATTAAAACATCGACATAATCTTTTTTTACATCCGTATAACCAAAAATCCCATGCTGGCTGCGAAGAACAAGTTCATCGACAACTTCCTTAGGCCCAGGAAAATCCATATCTGCTACCCAAAAAGGCAGGACATCCGCCGCATGCCCGCGTTCGACAGCAAAATCATATTTGAGACAAGCCGTATTCGTTCGATCGACTATCTTATCAAAATCATATTTCATCATTTTGCATCTCCTGTCTGAGCCAATGCCTGCCCTAAGTCTTCAATGAGATCATCGACATCTTCGATCCCCACAGATAAGCGAAGGAGACAATCATCTACTCCGGCTTTTGCCAAGAGCTCCGGCGGCGTTTCTTTATGTGTCTGCTCGATTGGATATGTCAACAGCGTTTCTACCCCGCCAAGGCTTTCCGCGAAATAAATCAGCTTGATTCTGCCTAATGTATTTTGGGCTATCACGGAATTTTTCACCTTAAAGGAAATCATCGCACCAAAACCACTTGTCTGACGTTTGCTGATTGCATAGCCTGGATGATCTGGCAATCCCGCATAATATACGTCCGTTACCACTGGAACTGTTTTTAACCAATTGACAATTTTTTTGGCGTTTTCTTCCTGGCGATCGAGCCGGATTGCCAGCGTCTTTATGCTTCTGAGCATCAACCAACTATCAAATGGCCCCAAACTAGCACCTTCTGATTTATAGATGAGATCTATCATATCCACTACTGCCGGAATATCTTTACTGACAATAAAACCTGCAACTACATCATTGTGGCCGCACAAATATTTGGTTCCACTATGGACGACCAGATCGGCTCCGTGCTCCAAAGGTTTTTGAAAATGCGGTGATAAAAAGGTATTATCAACAATCAAAAAGGCTCCATTTTGATGTGCGAGCACAGCGATTGCTTCTAAATCAGAAACTGTCATCATCGGATTTGACGGAGTTTCGACAAATATCCCTTTTGTCGTTGGCTTGATCTTACTTTTTACCAGCGCCGTATTCGAAGTATCCACATACTCAAATTCAATGCCGTAGCGAGCGTAGATTTGATCGTCTAAACGCACCGTTCCACCATACAAGTCTTCTGACAACAAAATATGATCCCCCGGTACAAACAACTTAAATAAGCCACCAATCGCTGCCATTCCCGAAGAAAAAGCCCAACATCGGGCACCGCGCTCTAAAAGAGCCAACGTCTTTTCTAGTTCCTCCCTCGTAGGATTGAGCACCCTGCTATAATCATAGCCTGTGCTTTGCTGAAATCCCGGATGACGGAATGTTGCCGTTTGGTAGATTGGCTGGCTGATTGCCCCCGTCGTTTTATCATAGCCTTGATTGCCCCGCACCTGAATCGTAGTATCTTTCATAAACAGTCCTCCTGCTAATTCGTTCTTTTAAAAACGCTGTCAAACGCAGCAGCCTGTCTTTACGTTTTATTGACATTGCCCATCATTTTTTATTTTCATATATAAAAAATATGTTTAGAACGTTTAATATTTACTATTATAATTTCAAGCTCTATATTTGTCAATCATAACCCGGGCTGCAGCCTTCTTAAAGTATATCATAAGAAGGCACTCATTTAGCCATAATTTTGCTAATGCTTAAAACACCTAAAAAGCAGGATAAAAGACACAAAACCTTTCGCTTTAACACAAACTTAACGGCTTCTTAACGCGATTTCTCACTATAAAGATTATGCTAAAAGCAGAAAATCATTTTCTATCGACAAGGGGGATATTATGAAAAAATATTATGTTCTAGACACCAACGTCCTGCTGCATTCTCCGCATGCGCTCTATGCATTCAGTGAACATACCGTCGTAATTCCCGAAGTGGTAATCGAAGAACTCGACAAATTTAAGAAAGAAGGCAGTGACCGTGGTGCCAATAGTCGCCAAATCAGCCGAATCATAGATGACTTAAGAACGAAAGGAAATCTGCTGCAAGGTGTCCCCTTGACCCCAACCGGTGGTATACTGATTCTCGAAGCAAACCACACTGCAACAAAAATGCCAACACACTGGGATGAGCGAAATCCAGATAACCGCATCTTACAAATATCAAAAGGCCTTACCGAAAGCGGTAAGACAACTATTCTCGTCAGCCGTGATACCAATATGCGCGTCAAAGCCGCAACCTTAAATATTCACGCTGAAGATTTTCGCAACGATAAGGTTTCCCGTATCGACAAACAATATACCGGACGAACCACTGCGTATACCTCAAGCCTTGTAATCGATGATTTCCACAAAGATCCCAACCAAGCCATTTCACCAGAATCACTGCAAATTTTTGATCCAGATACAGCTGCACTGACCGATGCAAAATTTGTGACGAACCAATTTCTTCTGATAAAGTCGACCGACAATGACCAACATTGTGCCCTTGGACGTTTCGACGGAAAAAAAATCGTCCAACTCCGGTATCAAAAACAAACACCATTTGGTGTCACCCCTAAAAATATCGGGCAGATTTTTATGCAAGAATGTCTGATGATGAGTGCCAAAGAAGCCCCATTGGTCATTTTGAAGGGAATTTCCGGCACAGCTAAGACCTTCTACTCATTGGCCGTCGGACTTCACAATTATATGGAAACAAGGCCTAGTCCATATCAGCATCTTTTGATTTGCCGGCCAAACACAATGCTCGATGAGGGAATAGGTTACTTGCCTGGAACTGAAGCCGAAAAAATCGAACCTTATATGAGGGCTATCAAGGATAACCTATTCACATTATTGGCAGGAAGCAATTCCAGCCATAACGGCAATGAAGAAAAAGCTTTTCTTGAAACCGAAGATACGGTAAACATGTTATTTGAAAAGCGCATCATTCAAACAGAAGCGCTCGCCTACCAACGTGGGCGTTCCTTACAAAACTATTGGGTCATTTTCGATGAAATGCAAAATGCGACGCCCCGACAGACAAAAGCGGTCCTGACCCGCCCGGGACTCGGCACGAAAATCGTCCTCTTAGGCGACCCGGCACAAATCGACCATCCACTCTTAGACAGTCAATCCAATGGACTAAGCTATGCCAGCGAAAAAATGATGGGTTCAAAGCTTTGCTTCCAAGTGACGATGCTGCCGGAAGAATGTGAACGCTCTCCGCTCGCGGCCGAAGCCGCCATGCGTTTATAAAAACAGCTCCGCCAAAGGATAAGACTTTTGGCGGAGCTATTTTTTATTTGCTAAATTTTTTTATTTTTGAACCCACTGTGTATGAAATACGCCTGCCATATCGCTTCTTTCATAGGTATGCGCACCGAAATAATCACGCTGTGCCTGAATCATATTGGCTGGCAGCACGAACTGACGATAACTGTCATAGTAATCCAGCGATGCGCTAAAGGCCGGCAAAGGAATTCCTGCCATTTTCCCCAAAGCGACAACTTTTCGCCAATTATCTTGTGCTAGCCTTAAACTATCACAGAAAAAATCATCCAGCATGAGATTTGCCAAATCCGGTTTTTCTTTGAAGGCTGCGGTGATCCGGTCTAAGAACTTAGCCCGAATGATGCAGCCACCACGCCACAAAAGAGCGATATTCCCATAATCAAGCGACCATTCATAGGCATCATTTGCCGCCTTTAAAAGGGCAAAACCTTGTGCATAAGAACAAATCTTAGAAGCATATAAGGCATCATGAACTGCTTGAATCAAAGCTTCCCGCTCCTGCTTAGCGACCGATTTCGGTGCTGGCAAAATCCCTGCCGCCTTTATGCGTTCTTCCTTATATGATGACATGCAGCGAGCAAATACAGCTTCCGTTATTGTTGGCACCGGCACTCCTAAATCAAGTGCATTTTGTGAAGTCCATTTGCCTGTCCCCTTTTGCCCTGCCTTGTCTAAAATCATTTCCAGCAAAGGGTTGTCCGTCGCCTCATCTTTTTTCAATAAAATATCTGCCGTGATTTCAATTAAGTAAGAATTGAGCTCGCCTTCATTCCATTTGGCGAAAATCGCCTGCATCTCATCGCAAGTCAGCCCGAGCAGCATTTTCATGATGTAATACGCTTCGCTGATCAGCTGCATATCACCATATTCAATGCCGTTATGGACCATCTTCACATAATGCCCCGCACCATCTGCGCCCACATAAGAGCAGCAGATTCCGCCAGGAACCTTGGCTGCAATGCTTTCATATATGCCTTTGACCTGTTCATATGCCGCTTTATCGCCGCCTGGCATAAGGCTTGGTCCATGCAGAGCGCCTTCTTCGCCTCCGGATACTCCCAAACCGATGAAATGAATTTGCCTCGAGGCAAGTTCTTTGCAACGCCTTCTGGTATCGAGAAAAAAAGAATTTCCACCATCGATGATGATATCTTCTGGCTCTAAATAAGGCAAGAGTTCTTCAATTACGGCATCTACAGGGTTGCCCGCTTTTACCATCAACATGATTTTTCGTGGTTTTTTCAACATATGCACAAATTCATCAAGCTGTGCCGCTGATCCAAGGTAATCATCATCGCCGACTTTCTCTGTAAATTCTTTTGTTTTTTGGAACGTCCGATTATAAACAGCTACTCGTATACCATGGTTCTTCATATTCAAAGCCAAGTTCTGTCCCATGACAGCTAAGCCAATCAAACCAATATCGTATAAATTTCCCATTTCAAAACTCCTCTCTGCCTATAAAATAACAGAAATTCAGACAAGCAGCTGTGCTGCTGCCCGGTCGAGTATCCAAACCAATTCTCCTGCTTCTGGTTTTATCTCTTTTGCCGGAAATGATAACGCTGCGCTGCCCTGTAAAATATTTTTTACCATTGCCGCTTTTTCACTGCCAGTGACCAAAAAGCACACAATGCGCCCGCGATTCAATACGGGATAAGTCAAAGTAACTCGTTCTACTTCTTGATCGATTGGCTTAGAAGGCGCTACCCAGCGCGTTTTTTCCAGCAAAGCGGGCGACTTAGGAAAGAGTGAGGCCGTATGTCCGTCTGCTCCGAGCCCTAAAAAAACTAAGTCAAAAACCGGCCAGCTAGAAAAAATCTGTTTCAAGGTTTCCTCGTATTTATCCGCAGATTGCTGCGGGGTTGCCAAAAAAGGCATGGGAAAAATATTTTTTTCTGGCACCGGAACATGATCGAGCAAAGCTTTCCTCGTCATTTTCTGATTGCTCAACTCGTCTTCCGGGGCAACGAAACGTTCATCGCCCCAAAAAAAGAAAATTTTAGACCAGTCAATCTGTGATTTCCACTCATCTTTTGCCAACTCAGCAAACAGTCGTTTTGGCGTAGAGCCTCCAGACAAAGCCACAAGGAATCTGCCTCTAGCTTCAATAGCTTTGGCTGCTTCAGCAGCAAACCATGCGGCTGTTTTCGTGCAAAGTTCATCTACATTTTCATAAATCTTATTCATTAACACTTCACCCTTCCCGGTTCAAAAGATATTGGAATCAGCCATGTTTTTCGATCGCGCGCAATCAATGTTTCCGCTTCTGCCGGACCCCATTGCCCTGGTTGGTAATTTGGAAAATTCAATTCTTTTGATTCACTCCATACATCAAGAATCGGCTGTATGACCTTCCAGGCTGCTTCAACCTGATCCGCCCGCATAAAAAGTCCTGGATCATTTCGCATGATATCGACTAACAGTGTTTCATAAGCATCTGGCGAAGGACGCTGAAAAACATCCTGATAGCAATACATCATGTCAACTGGCTTTAACTGCATGCCAAGGCCTGGCTCTTTTGCCTGCGTGCGCAAAACGATGCCTTCATTCGGTTCGATTTGTATGACTAAACGATTTGGCTGAAATACCTGGGTATTGAGGTGTGAAAACGGATGATGCGGCACCGGTCTGAACTGCAAGGATATCTCTGAAATGCGCTCTGGCATCATCTTGCCCGTCCGCAAATAAAAAGGTACGCCCTGCCAGCGCCAGTTATCAACAAAAAGCTTCAATGCGGCAAACGTCTCGGTATTCGATGATGGGTCTACATCTTTTTCGCCGCGATAACCTACAGCAGCTTTTCCATCAACAAAACCGTTTCCATATTGACCGCGCACGGCGTACGATGGAACTTTTGCTTTATTGATCAAACGTATCGCATGCATGACATCAATTTTTTTATTGCGGATTTCATCTGCACCAAACGATGTAGGCGCTTCCATTGCAATCAAGCACAAGAGCTGCATCAAGTGATTCTGTATCATATCCCTTAATGCTCCAGCCGAATCATAATAACGGCCGCGCTGACCGATCCCTATTTTTTCAGCTACGGTGATTTGCACATTATCGATGAAATTCCGGTTCCAAATTGGCTCCCATAATGCATTGCCAAAACGAAATGCCAAAATATTTTGCACGGTTTCTTTTCCTAAATAATGGTCGATTCGATAAATCTGTTCTTCTCTAAACACCTGCAATAATTTATGGTTCAACTCGCACGCTGAATCATAATCATGTCCAAAAGGCTTTTCAATGACGATACGATATCGACTGTCCCCTCGCAGCGAAGGCATTTTCCCCAACTGCTCAATCACTACCGAAAAAAGATTAGGCGGTGTTGCTAAATAAAAGATTATATTCGGTGGTTTGCTCCATGATGGATCACCAAGCTTAACCAAACGCTCATAAAGCTTAGGATCATCATAATCTGCTTTGAGATAGTGAACATGCTCAGCAAACGAATCCCAATCTCCATGTTCTGCCGGACCGCGACGAGAAAAACGATTGACCCCTTCATGCAGGCGCTGACGCAAAAGCTCATCTTGAAAATCACTGCGAGCTACACCGACAATTGCATATTGTTCTGGCAAAAAGCCATCAATATGCAAATTATAAAGTGCCGGAATAACCTTTCTAGCAGATAAATCACCCGATGCTCCAAAAAGAACAATAACAACAGGATCCGCATTCAAATTTTTGTTCATATGATTTCACTTCCATCCCATTTATTTTATAATCATTATTAATAAGTTTTTGTTATCTATTTACTTTATGATTAGATTGTATCACGTTTAGAAAATTTTTCAACAATAATTCCCACACTTTCCAGCAAAGAAAAATTTTGTATTCTGGCAAAATCCAGCATGTGTTTTGATCCTGTTCCAGCTTATATTTTTCCCATTTTTATAAAAAAAACACGTAGATAAAAGCTTGCTGCTTTTATCTACGTGTAAAATCCACCGCAAAATTCTTTAATTTACCACAAACCTAAAACTTTCCACCACATGCTGCCAACACCAATCCATATAATCAAATTGATTATCGACACAATGAAACCTTGCTGCCACCATTTACCTTGTTCGATGTAGCCAGCCCCAAAATAGATTGGTGCCGGACCTGCAGCATAATGCGTCAAAGAACCGCATAAACTAGATACATAGGCTAAAGACAGTGCTGCCAAAAAAGGCGGGGCTCCGGCTGCTGCCGCAACTGAAACCAAAGCCGAGTACATAGACACCACATGGGCAGTCATACTGGCAAACCCATATTGTGCATACATGTAAATTGCAACGAGTATCAAGAAAACCGGAACCCAAGAAATTCCTTGTAGACTTGTTCCAACAACCTGTGCGAGCCAAGGAATGAAGCCAAGTTTTGACAAATAATCAGCCAAACTGATCAAGCTTCCCATCCAGATGAACGTATCCCAAGCGCCTTTCTCTTCGAGCACATCTTTCCATTCGAGCACATTTGCCATCAACATGACCGAAACGGCCAGCATGGCAACAATTGTAGCATTCAGCTCTGTATATTGTGCTGTTCCCCAAAGAAGCAACGCCCCAATAAAAACTACCGCTACTACTTTTTCAGCAAACGTCATCTTGCCCATCGACTGCAATGCATCTTCCGCCAAAGCTTTGGCTTCTGGTGTATGCGTAACTTCAGGCGGATATACTTTATATAAAAAATAAGGAATGATCAATAAGGATAAGAATCCCGGCACAATCGCCGCCGCGGCCCACATCCCCCAAGTCAGTTGAATATGTAGCGCCTGCGCTGCCAATAAGGAAATAAGCGGATTTGCTGCCATAGAAGTCATAAACATCCCAGAAGTTATGATATTAGACTGATAGCCAACCTGCATCAAGTAAGCGCCAACCCGGTTTGCCGATGCTCCCGGTTCTGAATTGAACGCAGACGCCAAGCTTCGAGCTATCGGATATACTATGCCAGCTCCCCGTGCGGTATTCGATGGTGTTGCCGGAGAAATGATGAATTCCGTAAGCGCCAAAGTATAACCGATTTTAAGTGTACTATCACCAATTCTCTTAATCAACAAATAGGCAATCCTTCGGCCTAATCCACTTTTGGTGAACGCCTTGGCAAATAAAAAAGCTGCAACAATCAGCCAAATCGTATCACCACTAAAACCCGATAAAACTTCTTCTGGTTTCAATATACCACTTAAAGCCGTAAACGTTATACCAATAAAGGCAATAGCACCGATTGGCATTGGCTGCAAAATAAATCCGGCAATAACTGCAACAAAAATAGCGAATAAATGCCAAGCTTCCAATTTTAACCCGGCTGGCACAGGACAAAACCAAAGGGCAATGCCAATAACTAAAACCAATAAACCACGCTGCATCTTACTCACAGATCACACCGCCTTTCTCTACCATACGATCCAATCGATTCACATGCAATACAATCGGTTTCATCTGATTTTTCCAAACTTCACCAAATACAAACAACTGTCTTTTTCTTGTACTTTCCATAACACACTCTCCTACTTTATAAAAGCTCAGTTTCCATGCGCAAAGTTTATCTGCCCATAAAAAAACAAGCTGCATTGACATATATCACATCAGTACAGCTTGTTCCATTGAAAAATAAGCATCGCTGGTAATTCCCTTAAACCAAAATCAAATAAACCCTGTTCCAATATCGTACATTGTATTATTCACTATTTCGTTCTCTTTTAAAGGCATTTCACGTAATAAATCTCATATAATGATAAATTAAATTAATTTATCATTATTATACATATACGTTATATTAATGTCAACACAAAATTGGTCATACCAATATTATTATTTGAGTCAATTTTTTCAGA
>RCMY010004036.1_pt1 | contig 12826 bp, 9 predicted proteins | sample 2041341 | NCBI WGS metagenome assembly RCMY01 (sample SAMN09708234, study PRJNA481090) | Marine sediment metagenome, whole genome shotgun sequencing project. | reverse complement strand
TCAATTTGAACGGCGCACGTTGGCTCCAGTCAAAGACGATATTGCCGGTCAACGCATCACCCATTGCCGCCTTCAGATCGGGGTCTGTCAAAGCAAGACCAGTGGCCGACAGATCCAGCGCTCCATCAACCTTGCCCGGTGCATTGCCTTCGCCCTTTGCAAGCGTTCCGCCGCCATTGACCTGCGCGATCTCAAGCGTCAGATCGTCCCGCACCAGCCCTTGGGCGTCCAGCAACAGGCGCCACTCATCGCCCGTGGCGCGGTCAAAGCTCAGGGACAGATCGACGCCTTCCAGCGTCGTTTCAGGCCCGCTCATCGGCAAAAGCACCGGCGCGCCGTCCTGTGAGGCCAGCCGCCCGGTCAGATCAAAACTTTCCGGCCAGTTATCTGCGCCCAACTGCAGACTGCCATCCAGCGCCAATGCCGCCGATTTCAGCGACAGCGTCTCGATGCCAAGCCCGCCGCCCGCAGGCTTGGACCCGCGCACGACCAGCGCAATTTCACGGCCAAAAAATGCCCGGTATTCAGGTGCAAAAACCGGTGCGATATCCCCGCCGATATCGGCCGAGAATGTCAGAGGTGTGGGGGCATCCGGTGCCGCAGGGTCCGGCGCCGGGGATTGGATCGCAACGGTGCCACCAATGCGCCGCTCGCCATCGGTGTCCAGGCCGATTTCGGCCGTGAAGTCCTGCAGCGGGGCATCCCCAAAAACCGTCAGCTTCAGCGACGGCGCGCCCGGCATTCCCATCAATTTGGACGCCAGACCGCCTGCATCCTCGGTCACGGTCAAATCAATGGCCAGTTGGTGATCCGCGTTGGAATAACTGACATCCAGTGCCACCTTGTCGGAATCCCGGTCCAGGCGCGTTACATCCAGCTTGGCGTTGCCCACGCCATCATCCAGTTGCAGAGATCCGGCCAGCGACAGGCTGACCTCCTCGCCCAGCAGAGGCGCGCCCAGCACGATTTTCTGCGCTGCAATCTCTTCGACATTTATCGCAACCGGCAGATCCGGAAGGGAAAACCCCGTCGCCTCGGCATCAGGGATGTCGACGCTCTGCTGCGGTTTTGGCAGGCGCGGCACCAGAATTTCGCCCGCCGACAGCTTGGTCACTTCCAGACGACCGCGCAGCAGAGAAAGGCGACTCCAGTTCAGCGTGACATCCTTAAGCGTCAGCCACACGCCATCCTCGTCCGCGATCGTCAGCAAATCCAGCGACGCCTCACTGGACAGCGCCCCGGCGAAACCTTCTATATGCACCGCACGGCCCTCGGTGGACAGGTTATCCTCGATAAAGCCTTGCAGCAGCCCGCGATCATCCTGAGCGGCTGCGCCGTACGGCAGGGCAATCAGCAACACCATCATGGCAAGTTGCTTGATTCGCGCGATCACTGAATTTGACACTGACTGGATCCTCAAAACGCTTGCCCGATACCGATGTAAATCTGCACGCCGTCATCTGTGCTGCCGGAAACTGGCAGGCCAACGTCGAAACGGATGGGGCCGATCCCCGTTGCGTAACGAATTCCCAATCCCGCGCCGCTGTGCCAGCGCCCGCTATCGTCATAGATGCTTTCCGAGCCGACATAGCCGATGTCAAAAAATGCCACCGGATCGAATTTGCCCGCCAGATCGACGCGCATCTCTGCCGACGCCCCGACAAAGGTGCGCCCGCCCGTGATTCCGCCGCCCTGCGGCACACCCAGCGATTGGTAGGGCTGGCCGCGCACCGTATCGCCGCCGCCCGAATAGAACAGGAATTCCTGCGGCGTATCGGCCAGACTGGCCCCCAGAATACTGCCAAGTTGCACCCGCCCGGCCAGCGTGAACATCCCGCCCTCGTCCAGTTGGTAATAGGTGCGCCCATCCAGATAGACGCGCCCGCCCGAGTCTTTGCCGTCAAGCGCAACGAAGGGTGTCACCTCGGCCTGAGCATAGAAGCCCTTTGCCGGATCGAGCACAACATCGCGGCTGTCATATGTGGCCTTCAGCGGCAGCAGGAGATGGAAAAACTCGCGACTGCCCAGACTGTCCTCTTCGTCCGAATAGCGCAGCGCCAGACCCGCCTCCAGCGTCAACTGTTCCGTGACAATCCGGCTAAAGCCAAATCCCAGCGTGACCTGATCGGACAGATAATTCGGTTCGTCCTCGCGGGCGACCTTGCCGAATATGAACAGGGTTGTGTCTGCTCCGAAGGTTGCCGGCCGCTCGTAGCGTCCTGCGACCTCGTAATCGATACCGCCGTCGATGCCGCCTGTCTGGCTGCCGATGCCGCTGATGCCCGCATCGAACCGCAGTCGTTCAGCACCGCCCAGAAGGTTGCGGTGCAGCCAGAACGCCGACACGCCCGCGCCCTCGTTGCTGCTGATCTCAGCGCCAAAGCCGAAGCGGCGCGGTTTTTCGTCTGCGACATTCAGCTGGATGTCCATGACATCGCCCGCGCGCAATTCTTCCGTTTCGGTCAGAGAAACCGATTTGAACGCGCCGGTGCGGCGCAGACGCTTGGCCGATTTATCTAGCTCATCAGGCGAAAACCGCTCGCCCGTGGGAAGTCCCGCGATCTGTTGCAGGCGTTCGGGGCGCACCGCGCTGTCGGTTGTCTGCTGCAGGTTGCCAAAGCGCACCACCGGGCCGGGGCGCAGCGCCAGTTCGGCCGCCAAAGTGGCGGATTTGTGATCTGCGATAATAGACTGATCCGCCAGTTCCGCCTTGGCCCGGCCCACTTCGCGCCAGCCTTCGATGCCAGCGTCGGCCGCTTTGCCCACCACAGGCGCGCGTGCGGGCTTGCCCGTTGCAAATTCCTCAGGCAGTTCGGTGCCCGGCGCCACCGGTGCAATCCGCGCGGCCCCAAAGGTAAAGGGGGGGCCCGGATCGATACGGATAGTGACATCGCCGACGCCGCGGATGTCGGCAAAAGGCGACAGCAGTCCCGCCTCGCGCCCATCTATGAGGATGTTGATGACACCGCTGTAATAGCCTTGTTCGTAAAGGACACTCAGTAGCTTGGCATAGTCGGCATTGGCCGCTGCGATGATATCCTGCGGACCCGTGCGCCCATCCTCGCGCGCCGCTTCGACGAGCGAGGCATTTTTGAACGCCTTGACCAAGTCCTTGTCGCCGCCCACAACGTAAAAATTCACGGCGTCCAGCGCGCCGACACCGGTTGCAGCCAGAGAGAAAACAGCAATCGCCAAGGATTTCGGCAGATGCGACACATCTGGTCTGAACTTCACGCGCGCATCCTTTACGTATCTGTGCATTCTAAGCCCGGCCACCATTCGCGGTTCGGGCGTCTTGGCTGGATATGGTAATCTACTAAGCCTGCTGCCTCCAGCAAGTTCCCATATTTGCCGCAATTGCAACTTGTCGTGAACAAAGTGTGCTAAAAGAAACGCCATTCGTCATGAGGAATCCGCGCCTCAATCCAGCGCGCGCGCCTCATTGATCAGCAGGATCGGTATACCGGCACGAATCGGAAAGGCCAGATTTGCAGACCGACTGATCAGCTCCTGCGCCGCCGCGTCATAATCCAACCGCTGGTGTGTCTGTGGGCAAATCAGCGCCTCCAGCATACGCCGGTCAAACTGTGGAACGCCTTCTATCTCGCTCATTGCAGTGGTCCTTCGCCGCTGTCGCCGCCGCGCATGGTGAATTCGATCAGCGTCATCAGCGTCTCGCGCCGCGTGCTCAGCGATGGCGCCTCCAGCAGGGCCTGCTTGTCTTCGGGCTCGAACCCCAGCAGCATCGACAGCGAATTTATCAGCAGTTCGTCATCGGCCTCTTTCAGGCTGTCCCAATCTGTTTGCAGATCCTGGCTATCGAAATACTGCGCCAGAGTGGTCAGGAACGCAGTTCGGTTGAAACGCGCATCCTCCTCTTCGGGGCCGCGATCCCGTTCGAACCCGTCCCAGGACACTCGCGCGCGCCTGTAAGGGGTGAATCCCTCAATTTCTTCGACCACGCGGAACCGCGACATGCCCGCCAGCGTAACCATGTAACGCCCGTCCTCTGTCTCGGAAAACTGGGTGACGCGCCCGGCGCAGCCTATGGACTGAAGCCCGTGACCCGGCCGCCCCGGCACCTTGTTGGGCTGCACCAATCCGATCAGACGCTGTGGGGTTTTCAGGGCATCGTCCAGCATCGCCAGATAGCGCGGCTCAAACAGATGCAGAGGTATCCGGGCGCGCGGCAACAGCAGCGCACCCGTCAGCGGAAATATCGGAATGACATCCGGAAGGTCGGGTTTGTTCGTCATGCAAAGGTATCTAGCCCTGCCGCACTGGCAGGCAACTGAAACCGGCTCCTCACATGAAAATCATCGAGCTTAGCTTGCGCCGCCCGCGCGTCGCCACCGGATCGTTCGGCTTGAGCGCGTCGAAAATGGTGAATAGCTGCGTCTTGGCCGCGCTCTCGTTCCACTGCGCATCGCGGCGGAACAGCTCCAGCAGATGATCCACCGCTTCTTCGCTACGGCCAGCAGCGGCCAAAGACAGCGCCAAATCATAGCGCGCCTGATGATCCGCCGGATCAGCTGTAACCGCCGCCTCAAGGTCAGTGATCGGACCGGCATTCTCAGCTTGCCGCGCCAGCGCCAGCTGCGCATGCGCCGCTTCAATCTCGGGCGCGGTGCTCATTTCGGCCGGCGCGCCGTTCAGGACGGCCTCGGCCTGCTCCAATTCGCCCAAGGCGATATGTGCCCGCGCCATTCCGCCAAACGCGGCGGCGTTACCCGGATCCTCGACCAGAATGGCGGCAAAGGTCTGCGCGGCGCCCGCCGCGTCGCCCTCATCCAGCATCTCATCCGCCGCGACAATCGCCTCGGCGAACCCGGTATCTTCTTCCGGCACAGCGCCGCCAGCAGCCGCGACAACCCGCGCAACAAACGCATCCAGTTCGGACGGCGGCACCGCGCCCTGAAATCCGTCAATCGGCTGGCCCTGCCAGAAAGCAAAGACCGTCGGAACCGATTGCACCTGCAACTGACCGGCAATGCCCTGATTTTCGTCCACGTTGACCTTGGCCATGCGCACAGCGCCGCCTGCCTTGGTCACGGCTGCCTCCAGCGCCGGGCCCAGCGTCTTGCACGGACCGCACCATGGCGCCCAGAAATCGACGATCACCGGCACCGTCTGCGACATCTCAACCACGTCGCGCATGAAATCGATCTCGGACACGTCCTTGATCCAGTCGTTTGCGGGAGCCCCGCCACCTAGCTCTATCATATCATCTTGCCTCGCTGATTTTGCGCGTTCCCATTTACATGGCGCAGCGCCCCCTGCCTTGCAAGGGCAAGGCGGCACCGATTGCCGCCCTCACTTTCAATGTTCCTCAAATACTCCGGGGGTCCGGGGGCAGCGCCCCCGGCGCTCTCATAAATCGAAACTGGCAAAGACAGGCGCATGATCGCTGGGCTTGTCCCACCCCCGCGCCGCACGCAAAACCCGGCTGGAATGGCCCGCGCTGGCAATATCGCCGGTCGCCCAGACATGATCCAGCCGGCGCCCCTTGTCGGCGGCATCCCAATCCTTGGCGCGGTAGGACCACCAGCTGTACAGTTGACCATCAGGAATATCGGCGCGCGTGACATCGGTCCAGCCCCCCGCCTCCATGGCATTCTCCAGATGCTCGACCTCAATTGGCGTGTGGCTGACCACCTTCAGCAGTTGCTTGTGGCTCCACACATCATCCTCGCGCGGTGCGATGTTCAGATCTCCCACAAGGATCGAGCGTTCCGGCCGCTCGGCCCGGAACCAGTCGCGCATCTCGGTCAGGTAATCTAGTTTCTGACCAAATTTGTCATTCACAGTCCTGTCCGCCACATCGCCGCCTGCGGGAACATAGAAGTTGTGAATGATCGTGCCGTCCTCCAATTGCCCGGCTACATGCCGCGCATGGCCAAGGGTCGCGAAATCCTTGTCACCCACATCTGTCATTGGCAGCTTGGATAATATGGCAACGCCGTTATATCCCTTCTGCCCGCGCGCGATCATATAGGTATAGCCCAGCGACGCAAAATCCTCGAAAGGGATCATATCGACCGGGCTTTTGCATTCCTGAAGGCACAGGATCTCAGGCGCCTCTTCGGTCAGCAGCTTGCACACCAGCGGCGCGCGCAACCGGACCGAGTTGATATTCCAAGTGGCAAGCGTGAAGGACATACAAAACATCTCCAAGGGTCAGATCCAGTGTGTTCCGGCACCTAACACGCAGGCCCCCGGCGCACCAGTCGGCGCAGAAAAAAGGCCCCGGCAAGAAACCGGGGCCAGTCCAACAGGGAGGTGCATATATAACCGCATATGCGAACGGATAACGTGCCGCTACAGCGGCAGTATTAGCGCAACTCAGGCCGCGCAGGTGGGTTCCACGCAAAAGTCATGCACCTATGACAGCAGGCGATATCCCCCGCTTTCGGTCACCAGCAGACGCGCGTTTGACGGGTCGGGCTCGATTTTTTGGCGCAAGCGGTAGATATGCGTCTCCAGTGTGTGGGTGGTGACGCCGGCATTATACCCCCAGACCTCGTGCAGCAGTTCATCCCGTGCCACGACGCCATCGGGCGCGCGGTAAAGGTACTTGAGGATGTTGGTTTCTTTCTCGGTCAGCCGCACCTTGCGACCGTCTTCGGCGATCAGCATCTTGACCGCCGGCTTGAAGCTGTATGGCCCCAGCTGAAATACTGCATCCTCCGATTGCTCGTGCTGGCGTAGCTGCGCCCGGATGCGTGCCAGAAGGACGGGAAACTTGAACGGCTTGGTCACGTAATCATTTGCGCCGGCATCAAGGCCCAGAATGGTGTCGGCGTCACCATCATGGCCAGTAAGCATCACGATCGGGCATTTAACGCCCTGCTTGCGCATCAGTCGGCACAATTCACGACCGTCGGTGTCGGGCAGGCCAACGTCAAGAAGGATCAGATCGTAGTTCGCATCCTTGGCATGCGTCATCGCTTCAGCACCTGTACCGGCCTCGAACACGTCGAAATCCTCGGTCATTACCAGCTGCTCGCCCAGCGCCTCGCGCAGATCCTCGTCGTCATCCACCAGCAATATTTTCTTCAGCTGCGCCATGGTTATATCCTCCAGTTCCCGTGCCCATCAGATGCTCATTGCTGCCGTAAGGGCAAGGAATGCGACATGACGATCACGCGCACGTGTTATGCGCGTCGCTTTTGTTTCAATCCCTCACGAAAGCGATTACACCGAACCCGACCCCGCCACCGGACCCCATACAAGCGCGACCGCAGATGAGCCTCAGACCCGACATCACCCATCTTCTGGGCCGCGCGCGCGGCGATCTGGCCATGGGCCTGCCCGTCGCGCTGTGCAGCGCAGGGGGCGGCGCCCTGATCGCGGCCGCCGAGACGCTGGACGCGCCGCGTCTTGCCAGCCTCCGCGCGCTGGCCACCGAAACGGGCGCCGAACTGACGCTGGCGATCACCGCCCGCCGCGCCGAAACGCTCAAGGCGCGCGCCTATGACGGCGACCTCGCCCGCATTTTGCTTCCGCAGGACGCGGATCGTGCGTGGATCGCCGCCACAGCCAATCCCGAGGACGATCTGAAAAGCCCGATGAAAGGCCCCTTTGCCACACAGCGCGGCGGCGGCGCGGCCCTTCACCGCCTTGCTCTGGCGTTGGTAAAGACAGCGCGCCTCTTGCCAGCCGCACTGGTCCTGCCGCTGGACAGCGCCGCCCGGTATGCCGTCGAGGCTGGCCTGACGATCCTGCCCAGCGATGCCGCAGATGCCGCCATGCGCCTCTCCAGCCCGCCCCACCCGGTTGTAAGCGCTCGCGTCCCGCTGGAAGCCAGCCACGCGGGCCGCGTGCACGTCTTTCGCCCCGAGGACGGCAGCGAAGAGCATTATGCCATCGAAATCGGCAAGCCACCCCGCAATGCGCCGGTTTTGACGCGTCTGCATTCCGCCTGCTTCACCGGCGACGTTCTAGGTAGCTTGAAATGCGATTGCGGTCCCCAACTACGCGCCGCGCTGGCTCAGATGGGCGCCGAGGGCGCGGGCGTTCTGCTCTACCTCAACCAAGAGGGGCGCGGGATCGGTCTGGCCAACAAGATGCGGGCCTATGCGCTTCAGGATCAAGGCTTCGACACGGTCGAGGCGAACCATCGGCTTGGCTTCGAAGATGACGAGCGCGATTTCCGCATCGGCGCCGGTATCCTGTCGAAAATGGGATTTTCGTCTGTTCGCCTGATGACCAACAACCCAGCCAAGATCGACATGATGAAACGCTGCGGCGTCGATGTGGTTCAGCGCGTGCCGTTGGTCGTCGGGCAGACCGACCAGAACAGAGGATACCTGGCCACCAAAGCGCGCAAATCAGGCCATCTGCTGTAGTCGCGACTGTTGTGAAATGGGTATTTAGACCAAGAAAAAACTTGGTGCTTTTTCTTGGTCTAAATACCCAAAATCCAACGCTGGCAGCTTGCGGCTGTGGATCATCTGTAGCGCTGGACGAAATTCCGCAAAATCAGTTCCGGCGCATGCACATCCGCCGCGCGGCACATGGCGATCAGATCTGCCGCCGTATCGGGCGGAAAATAGCCGTGATGCTTGTAAATCTCGATCCGATCTTTGAACACGCGCGCATCAGCCTCGGGGTGAAACTGAGTGGCGTAGACATTGCTGCGGTAGCGCACCATCTGAAACGGGCAACTGGGCGCGGCGATCAGATGCGCGCAGCCTCCAGGCAAGCCCTCCAAAGCCTCCTTGTGTCCCACAAAAGCGTCAAACCGCGCGGGCAGGCCCGCAAGTAAAGGGTCATCGCGGCCCGCCTCCGTCAGGGTGCAATCGGCGATGCCGACAGGCTCGCCATACTGGCCCTTGCCGACCGCGCCGCCCAGATGCTTGCCTAGGATGCCGATGCCGTAACAGCAGCCGAGAAATGGAATATCGCCATCCGTGATGCGCGGCATCAGCGACATGACAGCGGCCTCGATCTGGGCGTGTTCATCGCTTTTCTCATCGGGCGAGTCACTGACGCAGCCCGGGCCGCCGCCGACGATCACCCCTGCATAATCCGCCGGGTCGAGCGTTTCAGGCAACGCCTCTCGTTCCAGCCGGATCCGGTGAGCGCACGCATCCTCGAGCCCGCCCTTCTCCAGAAACGCCCCGAATTCGGCATCCGAGGCGTCAGCCTCGGGCCGTAGTTGCAAGATAAGGAACCGCTTCAATGCGCCTCGGCCCAGTTGGCGCCCTGCCCTGCCTCGACCGTCAGAGGCACCGACAGCTTGACCACCGGCTCGGCCGCGCCCTCCATCACGTCCCGGGCCGCCTTGATGACGGCGTCGGTCGCGCCCTTTTCTACCTCAAAGAGCAATTCGTCATGCACTTGCAGCAGCATCTTGCAGGGCAAGCCGTCGATGGCATCCGGCATGCGGATCATGGCGCGGCGGATGACGTCGGCGGCGGTCCCCTGAATGGGAGCGTTGATCGCGGCCCGTTTTGCAAACCCGGCGCGCGGCCCCTTGGCGCCGATTTCGGGGGTGTGGATCTTGCGCCCAAAAAGCGTCTGGACATAGCCATGCTTTTTGCCAAACTCGACCGTTTCGTCCATATAATCGCGAATGCCGGGAAACCGCTCGAAATAGCGGTCGATAAACCCCTGCGCTTCGCTTCGAGGAATGCGCAGATTGCGCGCAAGGCCAAAGCCGGAAATACCGTAGATCACGCCGAAATTGATCGCCTTGGCCTGCCTGCGAATCTCCGGCGTCATATCTTCCATAGCGACGCCGAACATCTCGGAGGCGGTCATCGCGTGGATGTCCTGCCCGTCCCGAAACGCTTGTTTCAGCGCTTCGATATCCGCGACATGCGCCAGAATCCGCAGCTCGATCTGGCTGTAGTCAAGGCTGACCAAGACCTTGCCTTCGGGCGCGACAAACGCCTCGCGGATGCGCCGCCCTTCTTCGCTGCGCACGGGGATATTTTGCAGGTTAGGATCGCTGGAGGCAAGCCGCCCGGTGTTGGCCCCGGCCTGCATGTAGGAGGTATGCACGCGGCCCGTATCGGGATCGATATGATCCTGAAGCGCATCGGTATAGGTCGATTTCAGCTTCGATATCTGGCGCCAGTCCAGCACGCGGGCGGGCAACTCATGTTCGGTCGCCAGATCCTCCAGCACGTCGGCGCCGGTGGCATAGGCGCCGGTCTTGCCGCGCTTGCCGCCCTCAAGCGACATCTCGTCAAACAGGATCTCGCCCAACTGCTTGGGCGAGCCGACGTTGAATTTGCGCCCTGCAAGCTGATGGATTTCCTCCTCCAGCGCGGCCATCTTCTGCGCGAAAGCACCCGACATGCGGCTAAGCGTGTCACGGTCCACAGCGATCCCGTTCCGCTCCATATGCGCCAGAACCGGCACCAAAGGCCGCTCAAGCGTCTCATAGACACGGGTTACCTGCGCGCGATGCAACTGCGGCTTCAGCACGGTCCACAGACGCAGGGTGATGTCGGCATCCTCGGCAGCATACCTCACGGCATCCTCCACCGGTACGCGGTCAAAGGTAATCGCGGATTTCCCGCCACCCAAAAGCGTCTTGATTGGAATGGGCGCGTGGTTCAGATAGCGCTCGCTCAGCGCGTCCATGCCATGGCCGTGCAATCCTGCGTGCAGCGCGTAGGAGATCAGCATCGTATCGTCGAAGGGCGCAACCTCAATGCCCCGGCGCGCCAGAATCTTGGCGTCATATTTCATGTTCTGACCGATCTTGAGAATGCTTGGATCCTCCAGAACCGGCTTCAAAGCGTCCAGCGCGTCCTGCACATGCATCTGCCCCTCGGCCAGCGCCGCGCCACCGAACAGATCGCCCTCCCCCTCGCCCTTATGGGCCAGCGGGATGTAGCAGGCATGACCCGGGTCAACGCAGAGTGATATTCCCACCAGCTCGGCCTGCATCTCATTGAGCGATGTCGTCTCGGTATCGACGGCCACATAGCCACGCGCACGAATCCGGGCCAGCCACGGCTCAAGCGCCGCGAAATCCTGAACATGCTCGTAAATCGCGGCGTCAAATCCCGGCATCTCGGGCGCGTCTGCATCTGGCATTTCCGCGGGTGTATCGTCGATTTCCGGCGCCTCGGCGTCCATTGCGTCGGCAATTCGCTTGGTCAGGGTGCGGAATTCCATCTCGGCCAGGAAACCCAGCAGAACGTCAGGATCAGGATCGCGTACTTCCAGATCGTCCAGCCCGAAATCCAGCGGCATATCGCAGTCCAGTTGCACAAGTTGCCGTGACAGGCGGATCTGGTCGGCGTGATCTATCAGCGTTTGCCGCCGCTTGGGCTGCTTGATCTCGCCCGCCCGCGCGAGCAGCGTGTCCAGATCGCCGAACTCGTTGATCAGCAGCGCCGCCGTCTTGATCCCGATGCCCGGCGCGCCGGGCACGTTATCCACCGAATCCCCTGCCAGCGCCTGAACGTCCACCACCCGATCCGGCCCAACGCCGAACTTCTCTTCGACGCCCTCGACATCAATCCGCCGGTTCTTCATCGCGTCCAGCATCTCGACGCCGCCGCCGACAAGCTGCATCATGTCCTTGTCCGAACTGATGATCGTCACCCGCCCGCCAGCATTGCGCGCCTGCACCGACAGCGTGGCAATGATATCGTCGGCCTCATAGCCCTCGACCTCCTTGCAGGCGATATTGAATGCCTCGGTCGCGCGCCGGGTCAGCGGGATCTGCGGGCGCAGATCCTCGGGCATCGCCTCGCGGTTGGCCTTGTATTCGGGAAACAAATCATTGCGGAAGGTATGGCTGCCCTTGTCGAAAATCACTGCCACATGCGTCGGCGCATCGGATCCGTTATTGCCGTCAATATACCGTTGCAGCATGTTGCAAAATCCCGACACGGCCCCGATCGGCAGCCCGTCAGATTTGCGCGTCAACGGCGGCAGTGCGTGATAAGCGCGAAAGATAAAGGCCGATCCGTCGATCAGATGCAGATGGCATCCTTTTCCAAATGACATCGCATAGCCTCCCCGAACGCCACTCAGCGTTTTTTCTTGGTAAAAATACCCAAATCCCGACAGAGCAGCCAGCGGGACATCACGGCCCTAGACCTTGCCCTCAAAATCGCGATGGATCATCTTGCAATCGCAATATCCGCACTCGACCCAACCCCGATCCGCAGGGATCTGAAGCCAGACACGTGGATGGCCAAGGCCCGGCCCGCTGCCGTCGCAGCATACACGATAGTCGTCCACGATCCGGATTTCGGGCGCTTTGGTCACCATCTGGGCGTTTCCTTTTGCAGGCATCTCGATTACCCGACATATATGATGGAATGGGAACGCGGGGGCAAGGGGACCATGGCAGCCAATGCAATCGAGATACGCAGCCTGCGCAAGACCTATGCAGGCAGCCGCGGCGCCCCGGCAAAGGAGGCGCTGAAAGGCGTTGATCTGGATATTCCGGCGGGGTCGGTCTTTGGCCTGCTTGGCCCCAACGGTGCTGGCAAATCGACGCTGATCAACATTCTGGCCGGGCTGGTGCTGAAAACCAGCGGCAAGGTCAATATCTGGGGCTTCGATCAGGACGTGAACCCGCGCCAGAGCCGGGCGGCCATCGGCGTCATGCCCCAAGAGCTGAACCTTGACCCCTTCTTCACCCCGCGCGCCGCGCTGGAGGTGCAGGCGGGCCTTTACGGCGTGCCCAAATCGCAACGCCGCAGCGACGAAATCCTCGCGCTTGTCGGGCTTGAGGACAAGGCAAACGCCTATGCGCGCACGTTATCCGGCGGCATGCGCCGCCGACTGCTTCTGGCCAAGGCGCTGGTGCATCGCCCCCATATTCTGGTGCTGGACGAGCCGACAGCCG
>RCMY010004035.1_pt1 | contig 12827 bp, 7 predicted proteins | sample 2041341 | NCBI WGS metagenome assembly RCMY01 (sample SAMN09708234, study PRJNA481090) | Marine sediment metagenome, whole genome shotgun sequencing project. | reverse complement strand
TGCGCAGCTGCGCCCGCGCGTCCGCGAGCTTGGCGCGCGCCGCGTCCCCCTGCGCGGCCGCGACGATGCCGCGGGTTTCCAGCCGCAAGGTCCGGTCCACATCGGCGCGCGTTGCGTCGAGATTGGCCCGTGACTGGGTGACCGCGGCCTGCGAGGCCACGAGCGAGGCGCTGGAGGCATCGATGCCCTGCGTCGCGGAGGCGAGGTTTGCCTCGGCCTGCTGGACGGCAAGCTCGAACGGTCGTGCGTCGAGCGTAAACAGCGGATCGCCCGCCTGCACCACGGCGTCGTCCGCGACGTGCACCGCCGTCACTTCGCCGGACACGCGCGGCGCAATCTGCACGACATGGGCCGACACCGTGCCGCGCGACGACGCAGGTGCCAGCCGGTCGCTCAAGGCATAGAGAACGGCAAGGACGAGCAGCAGCAGGACGACGCCGACGGCGATCGGTTTGGCTGGGTTCCGATTTTCGATCTGATCGTCCGTCTTGCTCATCAATGGGTCTCCCGTTCGGTCAATTCGGTCAATTCGGTCAATAGCGCGCTTGGCGCCGGTTTGATGTTCATTCTACTGATATACCGCCGGACCCTGCCCGGCTTGAAGAGAAGGGCGATGGTACGATGCGGCCCTTTGGCGCCAAGCTGGGCTCGCGCGCAATTCCGGACCGTTCAGCGCAGCGGTGTTGAGGAAGCCAATTGGGGAAGCACAGATGAAATGGACGATTGCGGCCGCGTTGGCCGCCACACTGACACTCGGAGGTTCGGCGATGGCGCAACAGGCGGATGCCTTGTCGGCTGATGCGTCGAATCCGGTGACTATGGGCTGGATGCAAGGCTTTCCGCCGCCCGCCGACAAGGTCATCCGCTTCACCGATGCTGACTATTTCGCGTTTCCCAAACTGCGTTGGACGGTCTGCCACTTCCGTGAACTGATGCCGAGCGTCGGCGTGGACAACGGTGCGGACGGCGCGCGCGAACTGCCGGTTGCGCTCGATCCGTCGATCGACGCGGTGAGCTTCACCCCGCTTGGCGGTGATGCACCGATGACCTGGGACGAGGCGTTCGACGCCAACTATACGGACGGCATTATCGTGCTGCATCACGGCCGCGTCGTTTACGAACGCTATGACGGTTGTCTCGACCAGACGACCTTGCACGGCGCCATGTCGGTGACGAAGTCGCTCACCGGACTGCTCGGCGAAATGCTGGTGGCCGAAGGGGCGCTGGACGAAACCGCCCGCGTCGGTGACATCATCCCCGAGTTGCAAAGCAGCGCCTTCGGTGATGCCACCGTGGCTGAGTTGCTGGAAATGACGACCGCGCTGGACTACTCGGAGGATTACGCCGATCCGGACGCCGAAGTGTGGGCCTATGCCGCGGCGGGAAGCCCATTGCCACAGGCGGAGGGCTATTCGGGACCGCGCAGCTACTTCGAGTTTCTCGAGACCGTCAGAAAGAGCGGCACCCATGGCGCGGCGTTCGGTTACAAAACGATCAATGCCGACGCCCTGGGCTGGGTGATCGCGCGCACCACCGGCCAATCGGTGGCGGCGATTTTGTCGGAGCGCATCTGGCGCCGGATCGGCACCGAGCGCGAGGCTTTCTACACCGTCGATTCGATCGGCATGCCGTTTGCGGGCGGCGGATTCAATGCCACCTTGCGGGATCTGGCCCGGTTCGGGCAACTCATGCTCGACGAAGGCCGGCTCGGCGAGGGTCGGGCCGATGATATGCAGATTGTGCCCAAAGCGGCAATCGAGCGGATCAGGCAAGGCGGCGATGCAGAGAAATTCGCCGCGGCGGGCTACGACCTGCTGCCGGGATGGAGCTATCGCGGCATGTGGTGGATAAGCCACGATGACCATGGTGCCTACGCCGCACGCGGCGTGCATGGCCAGACGATCTGGATCGATCCGACTGCGGATATGGTCATCGTCCGCTTCGCGTCGAACCCTGTCGCCGCCAACGCGGCGAGCGATCCGACTTCGCTTCCCGCCTATCGCGCGCTGGCCGACCATCTCATGGCGGGCGACGACACCGCGGGGCTCACCGGCGAAGAATGGGTGATCGAGGACATCGCCGGCGCGGGCGTGATCGACAACACCCAGCCGAGCTTGCTCTTTCTCGCCGACGGCAGTCTCGCCGGCAGTGCCACGTGCAACCGCATCATCGGCAGCTACCGCGTGGAGGGCGAGCGCGTGACGATCGAACCGGTCGGCACGACGATGATGGCCTGCCCCGAAGCTTTGATGGATCAGGAACGCAAACTGCTGGACCTGCTGCCGACCGTCGAAAGCTTCGGTATTGACGACACCGGCGCGCTGATTCTGACCACCGCGGATGGAGAGAGGATCACCGCAAGACGCTAGGGGAATATTTCATGACCTTCGCTGGCGAGCACTCGATGCGTGTGAGGCCCATTGTCTTTTCCAGTCGCGTGCGCTGCTTAACGCGTGCGGCAAAGACGACAAAACCCGCCGCGCTTGATCACACCACAGCGGTCAGGCTGCCGGAGGCGGGAACGCCGTAAGGCCGGCCCTGACTTCGTCATCGTCGACCTGCGGAAAGCTACGATAATGCGCGCCGACGGCATGGAACGGAAGCGGTGTTTCCAGACACACGACCTGATCCACTTCTGCGCGAAACTGGTCCAGAACATCGGCAGAAGCGACGGGCACGGCCAGAATGATTTGCGTGGCGCCCTGCTGCCGGATCGACTTGATCGCGGCGTGCATTGTTGCACCGGTGGCAATGCCGTCATCGACAACGATCGCCGTCTTGCCCGACAGCGGAACGGGTGGTCGGTCGCCAAGGTAAAGTGCGCGCCGACGCTGCAGTTCGGCACGCTCGGGTTGTGCCAGCCGGTCGATCGCCGCCCGGTCCAGCCCGGTGGCGGCCGCCACGTCTTCATTCACCACCATCTCGGCACCGTCAGGGCCGGCGATGGCCGCGACGGCCAGTTCCTCGTGGCCCGGCAAGCCGACCTTTCTGACGAGAATCAGATCAAGCGGCAGCGCATGCTTTCGGGCGATTTCGGCTGCCACCGGCACGCCACCACGTGGCAGGGCCAGCACAACCGCCGGTCCGTCCAGCAAAGGTGCCAGCTGCGTTGCAAGTTGTTTTCCCGCCTCTATACGATCGCGAAACATGCGTTTACTCCTTGTCCAATGATCCCGCCTTCAGCCACCGAAGCGACGTTACAGCGCGTAGACGCGAAATGACTGAATAGAGTTGCCGGGTTGTTTGGGAAAACCGGCAGCCCTTGCCTCGGCCACACCGTCGCGACACCGGTGACGCGCTTCGGTCATCCGATGTTGCGCACAGCGGTTGGGCGACCCTTCATGCGCTCCGGCTCGATCTCCAGGATCGCTTCCAGAGACTGGAAACGCCGTTCCTGATCTGCGCTCAACGGTCCTTTGGCACTCGCCACCTCGCGCGCCGACCCGATCGCCTCGCGCCGCTGCTGTGAATCGGGAAGCAGCTGCGGCAATGCATTCACGGCGCGCTCCGCGTCGAGCAGCATGAGGAAGGCCTGCTGCTTGACCGCGTCTTTCAGCCGTTCCGGCGACGGCGCTTCGCCGGGTCGGCGCGTGGCGGCGATGCGCCGCACGAGATTGAACGCGCGTTCGTCGATCACCGGGTTATCCGCCATTTGATACAGCACGATCCGCACCCAGGCGTCGAGCGTGTCACCGTGTTCGAATTTCTCCTGCAGCGATTCGATCTTGAGGCGCGTGTAGGCTTCGCGCAGCGAATCGTTCGCCCGTGGCTTGTGACGTGCTGTTGCGTCGGCGTCGATTCCGACCAGGGCGGCAAGCCAGGGCGACGCGTAAATGGCCTTGAAAACCTTCTCATGAAGCGCGTCGCGCTGGTCGCGATAACTGTTCAGTTGCGAGACGATGAATGCGGATGCATTGCGCTCGGCCACGCTGAACGGGTTGTCCGGGTCGGCCGGCTGTCGCTGCGCCTGCGCCAACTGCGCAAAGGCTTTCACGCTCGCCATCGCCGGATTCAAGTCCGAGAACGCATATCCACCGAGTCGCGTGGGATGCATGACGCGCAGCCCGCGCGCGGTGAATTCATTGGACATGCTCTTGACTACAGGCGAGCCACAGCGGTCGTAGATGCGCTGGTTTATTTCGGCAACGCGCCGGACGATCTCGAATGCCTGCTCGTCCTCGCGCCCGTCGTCGAGCGCGAGGATGTCGTCGATGGTGCGTGGCTCGAAGGTCAGAAGATACTGCCCTTCGAGCAGTTCGGGGTTCGACATTCCGGGGTGAGCATCTTCGATCTTTGCCTCGTACAGGCCGGGCGGCAACGTGTCGATCAGGTCCAGCCCGCTGATGAGTTCCGAGGTTTCGCGGCAGGCGACACTGCCCGAAACGAATATACCCAGATGCCCTGCCGTGTCGTGCAGGGAATACACGATCACCTGCTCATGTGCGCGGATCTCGTCGACATCCGCATACAGATCCGGGATCCAGTTGAGCGCCTGCTGCGGCGGTGTGATGTTGTCGGCCCAGGAGGCGAAGACGATGATCGGTGTGCGGATCTTTCGCAGATCGACTGTCGTGCCGCCATCGGCGCTCTCGATTTCACCCGCGCTGAGCTTGTTGCCGACGAACAGGTTCTGCACGATCCATTCCATCTCCTCCTTGGTCATCAGGTAAGGGGCGCTCCACCACTTCTCGAATTCGAGGAAGCGCTCGCGCTCCGTATCCACGCTGGCGTACAACTCGTACCACTTCGACCAGAAACTGTTGGCCGGATTGAGCTGCTCGAAATTCGACACCAGGCTGGCGCCGTCGAAGGTGCCGTTGCCCAGGTCGCCCGCCAGCGAGCTCAACCACGAGCCGCCGAGCAAACCGCCTGTATAGCGCATCGGGTGGCGCCCCTCGACGCCGGCCCAGTACGACATGGGCGTACCCGCCAACAGGATCGGGCCCACCAGCTGCGGCGCCGCGGCGGCGAGTATCGCCAGCGCCCAGCCACCCTGACAGTTGCCGATCACGAAAGGCTTGCCCGGCGCGTCGGGATGCAAATCGATGACCTTTTGCAGAAACACCGCTTCGGCATGCGCCACCGCTTCGATCGTCTGGCTGGGGCAGGGCTCGGGAAAGAAGCTGACGAAATAGCACGGGTGCCCCCTGCGCAGCGCAATGCCGACCTGGCTGTCGATCTTGAATCCGCCGATGCCCGGGCCGTGGCCGGCGCGCGGATCGATGACGACGAACGGTCGCTTGGCTGGATCGGCCGGCGAGTCGTCCGGCGACTTGATGCGCAGCAGCGCGTAGCCGGTGGCCGGCTCGAGGTCCCGCCCATCGACGACGATGTCGTAGTCGAACGCCAGCACCGGCGGCTTGCCGGCGTGCGCGTGCGACACGGCGTCGTTGCCGCGCTCGCGTATCGTGTCCCACAACAGGACACTGCGCTGCCATGCATCGATCCAGTAAGGCATCGCCGCGGCCGCCAGCGCGGAGCCGGTGGGCGGGGTGTCCGAGGGTCTGGCTGCGGACGTCGTCCGCGCCGGGTTTGCACTGCGTGATCATGATTCATCTGACTTCCTCCGGGTATTTCACGGGGTTTGACGGGTTAGGCCATCTGGCTGATGGTCTTGCGAAAGCGCGCCAGCGCGATCGAGAAGAACACCGCACCGATGATGAAGATGGCGAGAAACTGCGGCCACACGATGTCGATCCCGGCGCCGCGGTACAAAATGGCCTGCGCGGCCGACACGAAGTGCGTTGTCGGCGCGGTCTGCATGATGGCCTGCACGAACTCGGGCATGCTATCGGCCGGCGTCATTGCACCCGAGAGCATCTGCAGCGGCATCAGCACCAGGATCAACAGCAGCGCGAACTGCGGCATCGAGCGCGTCATGGTGGCCATGAAGATCCCGATCGCGGTGGTCGCGAACAAGGAAAGTACGGCGCAGGCGAGAAACAGTGGCACCGACCCGTTCAAGGTCACCGCCAGCGCGCCCTGCACGATAAACACCAGCGAGCTTGCGCACGCCAGCAACACGACCAGGCCCATCGACCAGACTTTGGCCGACATGATTTCGGCTGGCGTCACCGGCATCACCAGCAGGTGTTCGATGGTGCCGTGCTCACGCTCGCGGATCAGCGCCGCGCCGGTCAGCAGAATCGACACCATGGTCACGTTGTTGATGATGCCCATGACCGAGACAAACCAGGACATCTTCAGCGCCGGATTGAAGCGCGCTCGCAGTGCAAGGTCCACTGGCGGTGCCGCGCTGCCGCGGTAGCGCTGCACGAATTCGTTGACTTCGGCCATTACGATTTGCTGCACGTAGCCGCTGCCGGTAAAGGCCTGGCTCATGCGCGTCGCGTCGACGTTCAACTGCACTGCGGCCGCTTTGCCGGCGAGCACATCGTTCTGAAAATCGGGGGGGATATCGAGCACGAAGGTGTAGGTGCCCGCGTCCTGACCCTTGTCGATGTCGGCCAGCGAGATGATCTGCGGCCGGGTGAAGTGCGGCGGATAGAACGCCGAGACGATGCGCGCCGACAGCGGTGATGCGTCTTCGTCGACGATCGCGATCGGCGCGTTGTGCAGTGAGTCGGGCACCGAAGTCGAGTTGGTATAGATCGACAGCGTGAAGATGTAGACCACGAACACCAGCATGATCGGATCGCGCCACAGGCTCCACAGTTCCTTGACGCCGAGGCGGTAGATGTTTGATAGGAATCTCATGTCAACTATCCTGTTTGCGCAAGAACGCGATCGACAGCCCCAGAATGACCGGTATCGCGATCAGCAACGACCACAGCGACGCGCTGAGATCGGCAAAACCCAGCGCCTTGTTGAACACCCCGCGGCTGATGTCGAGGAAGTGCGTGGTGGGATAGATGCGGCCGATCAACGCGCCCGCACCCTCGAGCGACGACACCGGGTCCGTCATGCCGGAGAACTGCACCGCAGGAATCAGCGTTCCGATCATGGCGAGGAACATCGCCGCCACCTGACTGTGCGTGAAGGTCGACGCCAGCAACCCCAAGCCGGTGGCGCAGACCGAGTAGGCGACAGCGGCCGCGAACAAGGTCGCGAAGCTGCCCTTGAGCGGCACGTCGAACACCGTCACCGCCAGCAGCGTCATCGACAGGAAACTCAGCAGCGCCAGCACGATGTAGGGCAACTGCTTGCCGAGCAGGAATTCGCTGCGCGTGACCGGCGTCACATAGAGGTTCACGATCGAGCCCATTTCCTTTTCGCGTACCACCGACAGCGCCGCCAGCATTGCCGGAATCATCATCAGCAGCAGCGGGATTACGGCCGGCACCATCGCCGGCAGACTTTTGACGTCGGGGTTGTAACGAAAGCGGGTTTCGACCGTTGCCGGTCCGGCATAGGCGACACCGCCGGACACGCGCGAAGCGTGCTCGGCCAGCCAGCCGGCGTGCATGCCGTTGACGTAGCCTTGTACGGTTTCGGCGCGCGCGGGCATCGCGCCATCGATCCAGGCGCCGATCTGCACCGGCCTGCCGCGCTTGACGTCGCGGGCGAAGCCGGGGGGAATTTCGAGTGCGAGCGACAACTCGCCACTGCGCATACGCCGGTCCAGCTCGGCATGGCTGGCAATCGGTGGTCGTTCGAGGAAGTAGCGGGAGCCCGCGAGGTTGAGCGCGTAGTCGCGGCTGAGCGCCGTCTGGTCGTGATCGATCACGGCATACGGCAGCGAGTTGACGTCCATCGTGATGCCGAAGCCCATGGTGAACAACAGGAACATGCTGCCGACCATGGCCAGCGTCGCGCGTAGCGGGTCGCGCCGCAATTCGAGTGTCTCGCGTCGAGTGTAGCTGAGCATGCGTCGCAGGCTGAACCAGGCGCCGGAGGTCGCTGCTTGTGCTTGCGGGGGTGGGGCGGCGGCATCGACTTGCGTGGACGCCGAGTCGACCGACTCGGGTTCCGCGCTGGCCTCTTTGAGATAAGAGATAAAGGCTGCTTCGAGCGTGTCCGCGTTGCGGCCCAGCCGGATGGCTTCGGGCGCATCGCTGACCAGCACTTTGCCGGCGTGCATCAGCGAAATCCGGTCGCAGCGCGCGGCTTCGTTCATGAAGTGGGTGGTGATGAAGATCGTCACGCCGTCCTTGCGCGCCAGATCGACCATCAAGTGCCAGAACACGTCGCGTGCGACCGGATCGACGCCTGAAGTCGGTTCGTCGAGGATCAGCAGCGCCGGCTTGTGTACCATCGCCACGGCCAGTGACAAGCGCTGGCGAATGCCCAGTGGCAGGTTGTCGGGCAGTACATCCGCGACGCTGGCCAGATCGAAACGTTCGATCATTTCGCCGACGCGGTTCGTAATCTGCGCCGGTGCGACATGGAACAGCCGGGCGTGCAGCACCAGGTTCTGGTGCACGGTCAGCTCTGAATAGAGCGAAAACGCTTGCGACATGTAGCCCACGTTCTGCCGCGATGCGATATCGGTCGGATCGACCACCTTGCCGAACAGCCAGGCCTGACCCTCGCTGGCGGGCAGCAGTCCGGTCAGCATCTTCATGGTGGTCGATTTGCCGCAGCCATTGGAGCCGAGAAAGCCGAAAATTTCTCCGCGCCGGATGCGAAAATTGACGCTGTCGACCGCCACGAAGTCGCCGAAGCGCATCGTCAGATCCTTGGCTTCGATGGCGACGTCCCGGGATTCGATATCGACCAGCGGCGGCACGATGACTTCGCGGTGGCCGCGGCGCTGTTCCGCAGGCAGCAGCGCAATGAATGCTGCTTCCAGCGTCTTGGTGTTGGTGCGTTCGCGCAACTCGTCCGGCGTGCCGCGTGCGAGCACGCGCCCGGCATCCATCGCGATCAGCCAGTCGAAACGATCCGCTTCGTCCATGTAGGCGGTGGCGACGATCACGCTCATGCCGGCGCGCTCGGAGCGAATGCGCTCGATCAGATCCCAGAACTGGCTGCGCGCCAGCGGATCGACGCCGGTGGTCGGCTCATCCAGGATGAGCAGATCCGGGTCGTGAATCAGTGCGCAGCACAACCCCAACTTCTGCTTCATGCCGCCCGACAGTTTTCCCGCCGGGCGCGCGAGAAACGGGTGCAGACCGGTGCTGCGCGTCAGGTCGTCGATGCGGCGCCGGCTCTCGGCCGCGCCGTGGCCGAACAGGCTGGCGAAAAATTGCAGGTTTTCCTCTATCGACAAGGTCGGATACAGGTTCTTGCCCAAACCCTGCGGCATGTAGGCAATGCGTGGGCCGACCTCGCGCCGGTGAGCGGCGTCGGCAATGTCGCCGCCGAGCACCTGCATGCTCCCGTCCTGCAATGCGCGCGCGCCGGAAAGCAGTGACAGCAGGCTCGACTTGCCGACCCCGTCGGGGCCGATCAGGCCGACCATGCCGGACGCGGGCACGTCGAGCGTGACGTCGTCCAGCGCCACCACCTTGCCGAAGCGCAAACTCAAGCCTTCGATGTGTGCGACCGGCGGCGCATTCGTCCCCGCCGCTGCATTTGCCACTTCTCGGCTCACTGCGGCACCTTCTCTTGCAGGTGGTCGGGCCACGGCTGGTTCGAGTCAAGCCGCAACCAGGCCACGCCCGGTAGTCCGGTTTTGACGTGCTTGAGGTACTTTTGCAGCAGCTCGCGATCGAGCTGCGCCTTGACACGGAACATCAGTTTTTCCCGCTCGCTTTCGGTCTCCACCGTCTTCGGCGTGAACTGCGCGGTACTGGCGACGAAGGACACCTTCGCCGGCAGCACGTACTGCGGCGCCGCATCCAGTATCACGCGCACCTCGCTGCCGAGCGCCAACTGGCCGGCGACGCGCTGGGGCATGAAAAAGTTCATGTAGACATCCGACAGGTCGACCAGATTGAGCACCTTGGCGCCCGCGCCCAGCACCTCGCCCGGCCGTGCAATGACGTATTGCACGCGCCCGGCACGCGGGGCTTCCAGATCGCTGTCATCGATGTCTGTCTGGATGCGCGCCACTGTCGCTGTGGCGGCGGTCACCTTGGCGCGCGCGCTGGCCACCTGCGTCTCGGCGGCCGTAATGGCGGCCTCGGCGGCGCCGACCTGGGCCCGTGCCGCGGTCAATGCCGCCTCGGCGCTGCGCACGCTGGCGCGATCGTCATCGAGTTCCTGTTTCGATGAAGCGCCCTCGCTTGCAAGCGTACGGGAGCGGGCGAAGCGCCGCGACGCCGCGTCCACCTCACTCTTGTGCTGCCCGACCACCGCTTGTGCCGCGGCGTGGTCGCTCTTGCGCATCGCCACTTGCGCCACGGCGCTGTCGACGTCGCTCGCGGCCTGCTGTTCGCGCGCCCGCGCTTCGTCGTGTTGTGCCGTGAGCGTATCCACCTGCATGCGCGCGAGGATCTGGCCGGCTTCGACGAAGTCACCTTCATCGACCAGCAGTTCCGACACACGGCCGCCGAGCTGCGTCGCGAGGTCGATCTCGGTCGCTTCGATGCGGCCGTTACCGCTGACGAAACCTTCTGGTGTTCCGCGGTTTTGCAGCGTCATCCAGCCGTAGCCGGCGGCAGCCAGCACGGCCACCAGGATGGCCGCAGTGGTGAGGCGTTTCCGGGATTGTTTTGTCATGGTTCTTCCGAGATTTGGTTGGGGTTGGCAACCGGTTGGGTGGGCGCGGCGGCTGCCGGCGTGTCGGGCAGTTCAACCGAGCCGCCACCCAGCGCGGCATAGAGTGCGACGCGGTTCGACAACAGCGCACGACGTATTTGCACCAGTTGCTGCTGGGCGCCGAGCAGATCGCGTTGGGCGTCGAGCACTTCCAGAAATGCCGCCGCGCCATGGTCGAAGCGCAGCTGGGCGAGGCGTGCGCGCTCGACCTGGATGGCGTCGTTGGCCTGCGCGATCTCGAGCTGCTCGGCCAACCAGCGGCGCGTGGTCAGCGCGTCGGCAACGTCGCGGAAGGCGGCCTGAACCGTGCGGTCATAGCCGGCCAGCGCGATCTCGCGGCGCGTTTCCGTCGCTTCGAGATTGGCGCTGCGCGCGCCGCCATCAAACAGTGGCAACGCAAGGCTGGGGCCAAAGCGCCAGGCGCTCGAGCCGCCTTCGAACAGTCCGTCGAGTTCGGCGCTGGCGGTGCCGAGCGAGCCGGTGAGCGCGATGCGTGGAAAGAACGTGGCGCGCGCGGCACCGATGTTGGCGTTGGCGGCCCTCAACTGATGCTCGGCCGCCACCACGTCGGGCCGGCTCCAGAGCAAGTCCGAGGGCAGGCCGACCGGCAGTTCGGCAATTACCGCGGTGGCGTCGAGTACACCTTCAACCGGCGCCATCGCCACCGGCGCGCCCGCCAGCAGGGTCAGCGCGTGCCGCTGGGCATCGCGCGCCTGCCGGAGCTGGACGCCAAGCGTCTGCGCCTGCGTCAGCAGCGTCTGTACCTGCGTCAGATTCAGTCGTGACTCCGCGCCGACTTCGAACCGGCGCTTGAAAATACGCACCGACTCCTTGCGTGAGTCGATCGCCTGCTGCGCGAGATCGATCCGTCGGTCGAGCTCGCGCAGGCCCAGGTACGTGTCGGCGACCTGTGCGATCAGGGCGAGCGTTGTCGCGCGCCGCGCGGCGTCGCTGGCCAGGTAGCTTTGTAGCGCCGCTTCGTTCCGGTTGCGCACCGCACCCCAGAAGTCGATCTCCCAGCTGGTCAGGCCAACCGCCAATTGATATTGATTACCGACCGCTGACTGGCCGGCCGGGCTCAGGGAACCGGGCACGCGAGCGCGATCCGCCGCGCCCTCGAGGTTGACGTTCGGCACGCCTTCGCTACGCTGGATCGCATAGGCTGCGCGCGCTTCCTGAACCCGCAACATCGCAACGCGCACGTCGCGATTGTTGGCCAGCGCCGTTTCGATCAGCGTCTGGAGCGCGGGGTCCTTGAAGTGGTCGCGCCACGCGATGGTCGCGGCATTGCCGGCTTCTACCCCGGTCGTCATCGGAAAGTTTGCCGCCACCGGCAACGCCGGTGTTTCGTAAGGCGGCGCCAACGAAGCGCAGCCGGCAACAAAGACGCTCACCGCGGTCAGCAGGGCGCTGTTGGCCCGACGCCGGAACGCGGCCTTGTGCGCGACAGCCGCGTGAAGCACGCCGCTGCGGGTGCCCGTCGGGTTCTGGTCGAGGTTCGTATTATCCATGAAAGGTAAGGTACCCCATCCACCAGATCGATCATTGACCCAAGTCAACTAACTACCGACTGGTCGGTATATAATAGGTATTGTGTAGACTTGGACATGGAAAAAATGATCAGTAAAGAAAACGCCGCCAATGCGTCCAAACCTTCGCAGCGGCAGCGCCTGCCGCCGGAGGTGCGCATCCAGCAGATCCTCGATGGCGCGCTGCTGGAGTTCTCGGAGCACGGCTTCACGGCGGCGCGAATGGAGGACATCGCGTGCCGCTGCGGCCTTTCCAAAGGCGGCCTTTACGCGCACTTCAAGAGCAAGGACGTGTTGTTCGAGACGCTGCTGACCCGGTCGCTGACGCCGCTCGATCTGAGTCTGACGAGCCTCACCGGACCCATAACGGTCGAGCGAATGGCTGCGTGGATTGTCGATCGCCTGCACGCCTCATTGGCCAATCCGCGCACGGCCAACACGATGCGCTTGCTGATGGCCGAAGGCTGGCGCGTGCCGCAACTGGTCAAGCTCTGGCGCGAAAACGTGATTCAGCCGCATTTGGCGCAACTGGGCGAAGTCCTATCCGAGAGCGCCCGGATTGCCGGCGGTGCGCCATCCATCATCGCGCGCGAACCGTGGCTGGTGGTTGCACCCGCGCTTTACGTGATGGTGTCGCAACTGATTGCGGGAGAGGGTGGGGACATCGACCACGCACACCTGCGCAACGCCCAT
>RCMY010004033.1_pt1 | contig 12831 bp, 9 predicted proteins | sample 2041341 | NCBI WGS metagenome assembly RCMY01 (sample SAMN09708234, study PRJNA481090) | Marine sediment metagenome, whole genome shotgun sequencing project. | reverse complement strand
TCGGCCTGCTAGACGCCATTGGTCGCTACGAGGAAGGGCTGGGCGCGCAATTCGAAACCTACGCCGTTCAGCGCATCCGGGGTTCGATGCTAGATGGCTTGCGCGAGAACGATTGGTTGCCGCGCAGCCTGCGCCGCGACATGCGCCGCATCGAAAAAGCCATCCATGAACTGGAGCAGACGCAGGGCCGGCCGCCGAGCGAATTGGAACTGGCCGACGCACTCGACCTGCCACTGGGCGACTACCAGAAGATGCTGCAGGACGCGCGCGGCCATCAACTGGTGTATTTCGAGGATTTCACCGAAGGCGCCGACGACGACTTCTTCGAGCGCCACGCGGTCGGCCACGACGGCGATCCGCTCGACGCGCTGATCGACCAGGACAAGCGCGAAACGCTCGTCAAGGCAATCGACGATCTGCCCGAGCGCGAAAAAATGGTGATGGGACTGTACTACGACGAAGACCTGAACCTGCGCGAGATTGGCGAGGTAATGGGTGTGTCTGAATCGCGCGTGTGTCAGCTGCACAGCCAGGCCGTCGCCCGCCTGCGCTCGCGCATCCATGGCACCGCGGCGGCCACCAAGCCGCGACGCGGCCGTCCGCCGAAACGCGCCGCGGTAGCTTGATGGACGGCATCAGCCTGATCGGCCTGACGCTCGGCGTCACGGCGATTCTGCTCGGGCAGGTGCTAGAAGGTGGGCATATCGCCTCGCTGGTACAGCCGACCGCGTTCATGATCGTCATCGGCGGCACGCTCGGCGCCGTGATGCTGCAAAGTCCGCTGCGCGTCTTCAAGGACGGCCTCGGCATGGTGAAATGGATTTTCAAGCCGCCCACAACCTCTCACGAAGCGCTGATTGCACAGGTTGTTAACTGGAGCAACGTGGCGCGCCGCGAAGGCCTGCTGGCACTCGAAAACCGACTCGAAACGGTGGACGACCTGTTTACGCGCAAGGGCGTTGCGCTGCTCGTCGATGGTGTCGAGCCGGAACGCTTGCGTGAAATTCTCGAAGTTGAAATTGACGCCTGGGAACGGCGCATGAAGCTCGGCGCGCGCATCTGGGAATCCGCCGGCGGCTACGCGCCGACGATCGGTATTCTGGGTGCGGTGATCGGGCTGATCCAGGTCATGGAGAACCTCTCCGACCCCTCTCGACTCGGCGCCGGCATTGCGGTCGCCTTCGTCGCGACGATCTACGGCGTCGGCTCGGCCAATCTGATTTTCCTGCCGGCGGCAAAGAAACTGCTGGCCCATATCGGCCGATTGGTGTCGCAGCGCGAGTTGCTGGTCGATGGCCTAGTGTGCATCGCCAACGGCGACAACCCACGCATCATCGAAAGCCGGTTGCAGGGATACGACAGTTAAGCATCGTCCGACAGCTGGGTAGCCCGGATGCAGCGCAGCGAAATCCGGGACCAGTGGTTGATTGGCGGCCGTGGCGTGATCCATGGAACCGCATCGGGTAGGTTGGGCAGAGCGCAGCGAAGCCCAACATTCTGCGATCCCGACGTGTTGGGCTTCCTTCGTCTGCCCAACCTACGAACCCACGTACTACACCCGGTCTCGTGATTCGCGCCCCCCGCTCGCATGTTCCCGAAGCAATTCCTCGCAACGCTCCCAATCACCCACATGCGCGCGCATCAGGCTTTTCCATAGCTTGCCGTGGTTGGGTACATCGAAGTGCAGAAGCTCGTGAACGATCACGTAATTCCACACTTGCGGATCCAGTTCCAGCAGCTCGGCATTGAAGCTGAGTATGCCGTTTGAGGAACAGGACGCCCATTTTCTCCGCATCGGCCGCACATACACGCCGGCCACGCTGACACCGAGCTTTTCTGCCCACTCGGAAACCTGTGATTTGAATGCCGCTTTGCGCTCCGGCACGGGCATTTCTAAAGCCTTGCCGCTTTGTCGAGCAGCGAGAACAGTTTGTCGACTATCGCAGCCACGCCCTCGATGTCTTCGGATTCGGCCACAAGCGCGAAGGTGACCTTCTTGCGAAGCTCACGCAATCCCGCCTCGCTATTCTGCCAGTTTGGAAATTTCACGAATGCCGCCTTGATCTGGCGGCTGACCGCCTCGGCATTGCCGATATTCTCGTCGAGCAGCGTCCGGTAGACGAAATAGGTGAGGCCGTCGAAACCCTTCTCCGCCTGCTCCACCTTGCGGCTCTCGTTGGCTTCCAATTCCTTGATTAGCGCGGCGAGTGCCTCCCCGGTCGAGATCTGGCGGCCCTCAAATAACTGCTGCACCGCCAGTGCGCGCTCCGCCATGGCGATCAGATAAGGATCGCCGCTCTCATCCTCTGCGGTCTTCTGGATGCTTTTGACGAGGTTGATGACTTTGGTGCCGTCACCCGCCTGACCGGCTTTTATGAGCGCGATCGTTTCCGCGTTGATCTCCAGCAGGTCACTGACTTCAGCGATTCCATACGTGCTGATTTGCTCCCGCACCAGGTGGTCTGTCTTGCGCTGGAAATCCCGATCAACGTAGACCGACTTTGAGTAGGCCTTGCGAACGACGCTGAAGATTGCGGCCAGCGTACTGAAGGTGTCGATAAACGGTCGCAGAAACGCGTCCGGCGAGATGATCTCGTAGAGCATCTCGATTTCCTTGAATTCCCGGAAGAACACCTTGCGTCGGTCGGCATCGCGAAAGTGTTCGATCAGGTTCTCGACGTCCTTGTCATCGAAATTCCGGGCGACCAGGCCGACGTATTTCGGCGCCTCCTGTTCCATCTTCGATTGGAACAGCACCTTGAGTAACGCCAGATCCTTGACGATGGCGTTGATCTCGTCGCTGTCGAACGCGAGCGCCTTTTCAAGCTTGTCGAAGATGCCGATGAAATCGAGGACGAAGCCGTGGGGCTTCACCATCTCCTGCGCCTCGTTCTCGTAAGGGCGATTCACCCGCGCGATAGCCTGCAGCAGCGTGTGATCGCGCATCGGTTTGTCGAGATACATGGCGTAGAGGACGGGCGCGTCGAAGCCGGTCAGCAGTTTCTCGGTGACGATGAGGATTTTCGGCTGCTGGTCGAGCTTGCCGAAGCTCTTGCGAATCTGCCGCTCCTTCTTCGGGTCGAGGTGAAATTCCTTCAGGAGCGCCGAGTCGCTGTTGTTCGCGGTGTACACCACCTCGGAATACTCCGGAGGCAGGAACTGATCGAGCGCCTTCTTGTAATGAGCACAGGCTTCGCGATCCACGCCGACGAGGAAGGCCTTGTAGCCAAGCGGCTCGACGTTCTCCCGGTAGTGTCGGGCGACGAACTCCGCCACCTGCTGGATGCGTTCCTTGCCCTTGAGGAAATTCTTCAGGTTCACCGCTCGTTCGAGAATCTTGTTCAGCTCCTCAATGTCGGCCACGCCCTCGGCTTCGGCCAGCGACAGGAACTCGGCGTCAAGCGTCTCGTGCGGCACGAGCATTTCGTTCGGGGCGAGCTGGTAATAGAGCGGCAGCGTGGTGCCGTCGTCGATGCTTTCCGCGATCGAATACTTGTGCAGATAGCCCTGGTCGTCCTCGCAGCCGAAGGTCTTGAAGGTGCCCTTGCCGTAGACGGTCTTGTCCACCGGGGTGCCGGTGAAGCCGAGGTAGGTGGCGTTCGGCAGGCCGGCCATGAGGAAGTTGCCGAGGTCCCCGCCGGTGGTGCGGTGGGCTTCGTCGATGAGGACGTAAATATTTGAGCGCGTGTTCAGATCCGCCGGCATGTCGCGAAACTTGTGAATCATCGTCACGATGATGCCCCGGTAGTCGTCGCGCAATAACTGGTTGAGCCGGGCAATGCTGCTCGCGTGTTCCAGGTTGCCCAGACCGAGCGCGGCCAGATTCTTGAGCATCTGGTCTTCCAGCTCGTTGCGGTCGATCATCAGCAGGACGGTCGGCTTGTCCGCCTCGGGCGCGCGGAACATCCGCTCTGCCGCCTTGATCATCGTGAAGGTCTTGCCGCTGCCCTGGGTGTGCCAGACAAGGCCGCGGGAGCGGGCCGGATCGAGGGCGCGCGCGACTGTGGCATCCACCGCGCCGGTCTGGTGCTGGCGCAGGATGTATTTGTTCAGCTCCTCGTCTTTCTCGGCAAAGACGATGTAGTCCTTCAGGAAAGCGAGCACCTGCGGGATGGCGCAGAAGCTCTTCACCTTGGCCTCCAGCCGACCTGGAGCATCAAGGGAGGGCGGACATTCCTGTCCGCCTTTGGTTGAGGGCAGCGGACTGGAAAGTCCGCTCTCCTTTGAAAACCTGCCCTTCAAAATAAACTGCCCCTCGCGCAACCTCGCATTCACCGGATTCTCCCGGACATATTCCACCACCTTGAAAAAGTGGCGCTCATTCCGAATCAGCCGGTCCCAATATTCGTCTTGCCACAGTGCGCCGGCCTTCCCCAGGCGTTTGTTGATCTCCCGCGCCGTAAAGCCCTTCCACGACTTCACGATGTCCGGCAACGCATGGCCTCCAAGAGGGCGAAACAGCACATGCACATGATTCGGCATTACCACGAACGATGCCAGCTCATAGCGCTCGCCGTCGAAATGCCGCAACGCATCTGCCACGATCTTTGCATTGGCCGGGTCCTTCAACACGCAGGAGCCGCTCCCCTGATCCAGCCATTCATCGATCTGCCGCGAAAAGCGATCGTGATATTCGGCCTCTGTCTTCTCATCCCACGGCTCGGGATGATGCTTGAGCCATATCTCCCGTTCCTGCTTCCACTGACCGAGTTTCGCCTTGGGAAGCGAGTCGCCCAGCCGCCACGTCACGAACACCCATGCCTCTCCCTGCTGCCAGTGGGGGAGATGGTGGGAAGTCTTATCAATCTCGCCGTAGGGATTGAAAAAGGAGGGCGGGTTTTCCAACCCGCCTTTTCCGGATGAATGAAGCGGGTTGGAAAACCCGCTCTCCGTTAGCTTCCAATTGAAAATGTTGCGCCGCACCGTGTTCCAGCTCACTCCGTAGGAAAAGCCGATCGCGTCGGTGGCGGTGAATAGCTGCTGGCTCACGAAAAGCTCGGGCGTCTCGCGGTGGTAACGGCGGATCTGGTCCACCCCGAGGGCAATCGCCTCGTCCTTGTTGGCATTCTTGCACTCGATCACCAGCACCGGGATGCCATTGATGAGAAAAACGACATCCTCCCGCGTGCCGCAGTGGCCATTGTGAAAGGCCCACTCCTCGGTGACTTCGCAAACGTTGCGTTGCTTATGGGGCGGGGATGACTCATCCCCGTAATCGATCAGGATCAGGTCGCGCTCGCGCTTCTCCTCGTGGTCGAAGAACTTGCCCCGGTTGCGCAGCTGCTCGACGAATTCCCGGTTGCCGTAGATGTCGGTGTGGAGATGGCGGAACTGTCCAAGCAAAGCGCCCTCGGCCTCGGCGTAGCGCGGGTTGAATTCCCGCACCTTGGTGTCGAGCAGATCGTCGAAGAAGAGCGAACGGCCCTTGGCGCGATCCTTGGGCGCCACGTCCGGATCAAACCCGCGCCGTTGCTCGGCCTCCTCGCGGGACACAAGCGTCCAACCGATCGCCTCGGCGTATTCGAGGATCCGGGCTTGGACGGTTTTGTGTTCGCCGGGGGTGGGCAATAGCTTATTTTCCCTTGATGAGTTTGTGCTGTTCGCAGCGAATCAAGAGGTTCCGCAGGCCGCTGACAAAATCCCTAGCCTGGTCAAACGTGACCTCCAATCTTCCCGGATTGTTGTGGCTCAGGAAGTTGATGAGGTCGCCTTGCCCCAACACACGTGCCATCTCTATTTCGAAATCTGCTTCGCTACTGGGATCAGCTTTGACCAGAAGCTTCCGAAGCTCGTCAGCAATGCCCGCCAAAACAAAATCTCCGGAGGTGTATTTCCCATCTGATTTGAATCGAACCTTCAGTTCAATCTTTGCCGCAGTGCGGGCAAGAAAGTCTTCAAAAACAACTCGAAACGGCCCGCCCAGATTTCGATACTTGTCTTCCGTCAGATTCTCCGTGATGAACTCCCACGAATTATCGGTTACCGAGAGAACTGGGCCTGAGTCGACCGTCCAGCCGTTGATCTGAACATACTGCCACTGATTTTGCAGGCCCATTGCTCGAGCGCTCGACTGTAGAAGTTCATTCCAGTGATCGTCGTGAGTGGTCAGAATGATTTGAAAGTCTTTGAACTCTGAAAACAAGAGTTCACCGACCCGTCGCCGATGTTCTTTGTCGATACTGGTCAAGACGTCATCGAGGACGAGGAGGGACCCGGGAGGATTAAAAATGCGAACCGCGGCAAGGAACAGGCAAAGGCCAAGCGAATCCAAGTGGCCTTCACTAAGAAACGCCCGAGGGTCCTTGGAATTTGCAAGGCCCAAAAACTGAATCGCAAGTCGCAAACCTCCGGCCGCCGCCCTAGAGGTGGGCTTCAATTCCAAGCCGGTGCACTCCGATGCCTCGTCACCCTCTGCGAAGTCATGAAGGCGTTTATAGTAGTCCAGAACCGTTCCGGAAATATGGGTGAACACCTGTTGGATTGCTTTCTCCCGTGACGACGAGAAGCAATCCTTTGCAACAGTGGTTCGGCGGTGGATCTCTTGCGAACCGGCAAGTGCATGCTCGGCCTTCTCGATATCACTCCAAGAAGCGATTGCTCGCTCCAACAAGGCAATTGCCGCCTCCAGTTTCGTCGAGTCTGGGGGAACCAGAGCAGTCTTTTGCTCTTTGAGTTCAACGGTGAGGGAAGCTTTAGTCTCGGAAACAGAATGCAGACCCTCGGGTAGGGTCACGTCATTCGTGAAGTCGTTCCCATCCGCACGGATGAGCAACCGAGAAAACCGGATTGCCGTCGCTCGGGCATTCCTCAGTGCTGCTTTCGTAGCGACGTCAAATAACTCGGAGTGCTTGAGGTCTTTCTTCAGCTGATCTGCAACATCGTTCGCGTATTGCTTGATGCGTCCCAAGGCAGCCTTTCTTTTGGATGTCGAATCACGCAATTCTTGCAGCGAATCGCTACGTTCCTTGAGCCGAACCATCAGCACGTTGAGCGGTTTCTCGAATTCTGTTTCACACAACGGGCAATGAGTTTCGTCGGCGTGACCGGCAAGGTAGTTCCTGCCCTCATCGATTATCTTGCTGCGCGGTGCATCCACCGAAGAGGCTGCTAGCTCTGCGAGCTCTACCTGGAGGTCGTTGACTGCCCTCACATCGGCGGCGGACACAGTGGCCAGTGGAGTCTCCACACTGACAAGCGCACGGGTAATCGCGTCGATTTTCTCTCTATTGGCCTGAGGTCTCTTGGCCTTGAGCAAAGGAAGCCAGGATTCTAAATCTTCCCACTTCTCGAGTTTCTCTAAATCAAACTCCTCAGCGGTCTTTGAGATTTGGGCAAAGACTTGAGCAAGATTGATGGGGGCGAATACGGAAACGGGATCATTGAACACCGCCAGCTTTGTTTGGTGGGTGGTCTTCGCTCGATCTGCAGTTGCGCTCGCTTGGCGTTCAGCATCGACAAAACTCCGTTGCAGTCGATCCATCTTTGTAATGCCGAGAAGCTGGACGAATTTTTGGTATCGATCAGCATCTTGATCACAAACGAAGTCCAAGATTCTGGCACGACGAAGAACAAAACCATCTACCTTTGGGTGCTGTGCGAAGAAGTCTTTGACCTTTTGCGTGTCAGCGACTTCGGTTGTACCAGATGAGAGCTTCCGGGAGATTTCGCCATTAGAAGGGCTGAGGGCGAGAACCACCTTCGGGTCTCCACCCGTTTTGACGTTCTTAACCGCATCGTCGTGGGAAATGCCACCTGTGCCGGCACCAGTAAAACGTGCGATTTGCCCCGAAAAGACGAACTCGATTCCGTCAACCAGAGCGCTCTTGCCTTTGCCGTTCGTTCCGAGAAGCACGAGGCTCTTGCCTTTGAGCTTAAACTCGTTCGCTGGGAGGCCGCGGAAATGCTCGAACCTAATTAATCGGACAGTTTCACCCATCGCCCACCTCCTCTTCTAAAGGATCGTTTTGGGAAGCGGCCGCGATAATCTCGGCTGCTGTAGGTGCTTCGGAATCCAGCAACTCGACTAGCGCCTCCCGCGCAACGGAGGGAAGTGAACCGTTCGAATTGAGCGCAGCAGTAAATTCCGTCGAGAGGTCCTGGAACAATTCAGCTCGTAGGTCCCGCGGCGGTGCCGGTTCTTCTGCCTCTGGCGGAGTCGTGGCGTCCATATCTACTTTGTTGAAAGTGGGGTTTGAAAGTCGAAATCGTGAACTCGGATCTTCGCGGTCATCAGCTCGTGAAGAAGGGTGCGGAAGAGGTCTTGGAGTTGGTCGAGTTTTTGTCCGGCTAACACGACCTTCCGATCTAACGATTCTAAGCACGTTGCGATTTCCGACTGCTCTTCCTTATCAGGAAGAACGACCTTGAGTTTCTTCATCGCGTTGGTGGAGAGATTTGCCTGTTTCATCCCCTTGGCGGTCGGATAGAGATAATCGAGGAACTTTCGTGAGAGAAGAAAGTGGTGCGCGAAGTCTTTCTGGAGGTGGTCGCCTGTAATGTCGATTCGTGTGACCCGCTGGTTCAGGAGTAGCGTCCTTTCCGTCTTTGGGAGCCTAACGGTGAAACCATAGTCTTCCTTGCCGCTCGTACCGGTGAGCGACATGACCATGTCTCCTTCTTTTAGCACGAAACGTTTGTGATCTTCGGCGAATGAATCCGGGTAGAAGATGGGACTCCGGTTGAGATCGAGCGTGTTTTGATAAAGGTTCCCCATTCGGAGCAGCTGAGTGTTTGACTCCGGGATTCCTTCTTTGGATTTGAAGGCGTAACCGGCGAAGAGATTGATAATGTCACCCAACTCCACCACCTCCCAGCTTTCGGGGATGGGGCCGATTTCGGTTTGTTTTTGGGGTTCGTTGCGGAGGCCTTCGGTGAAGAGCTTGTGCATGAGGGCCTTTTTCAGCTCGGTGGTGGTCTGAATGATCCGCTCCTGCGCTTCGATCGCCCGCTGCACCGTCGAAAGGATGTGCGCGATCTTTTTCTGCTCGGCGAGTGCCGAAGGAAAGTGTACTGGCTCCATGTATGCCATCTCGCGGTTCAAGCCGGGAACTCCAACATCCCCAGTAATCCTCGTCAGGTCTATATGTCGCAACAGGTAAAACAAGAATTCGAGATCGGTGTCGGGTGCATCGTTTCCCGTGACGTAGAACGTGGTATCGATCGGACAGAACGGACCGAGTGATCTGTGGACTCGGCCTGCAGATCCCTTTCGTCCGACGATAAGGCCTGGCTCATCGACAATCGCCGCGTTGTGACTGCCGACAACTCCGTTCGAGCCGTAAACAGGAATCGCCCCTTCGATGCGACTCTTCAAAAGAAGGCTCTTACCGTAGTTGAGTGACAGCACGTCTCCGAGACGCTTTGTTTGCCAACCGCTCATACCCCGATCTTCTCCACAAATTCCCGCAAGGCTTTGTCCGTCTCCCTGGCCTCGGCCTCGATGACATCCAGTTCGTCCACGTTCTCCGCAATCGGCTGGTAGGTCCCGGCATCTGAGGTGTGGATGTAACGACTGGGAGAGATGTTGTAGTCGTTTTTCTTCAGTTCGGCGTGGTCGACGATGCGACTGAGTTTTTCCTCTTCCTTCCAGCCGATGAGGGTGTCAGCGATGCGGGCGATGCCATCGGGCGGGATGAAGTTCATGGGGTCGCCCTTTTCGAAGATCTGGCTGGCGTTGACGAGGAGGATCATTCCGCACCGCCTTCTCTGGCGTCCAGGCGGGCCCTCGAGATTTCGATGGCGGCGTGGAGCTTTTGTTGCAGGAGTTCACGGGGCGGGAGGGCTGTCAAATACTCCGCAACGTGGATTCCGCTTTGGTGGAGTTCGAGGAGTTTGATCTGCTCTTCTTTCTTTCCAGCGCAGAGGATGATGCCAAGAGGTGACTCCTCGCCGGGCTGTTGCTCGTGCTTGGCGAGCCAGCGGAGGTAGAGTTCCATTTGACCTTTGTATTCGGCTTTGAAATCGCCGAGTTTGAGTTCGATGGCGATGAGGCGCTTGAGGGCGCGGTGGTAGAAGAGGAGGTCGATGTAAAAATCGTCGGAATCAATCTGGATGCGGATCTGGCGTCCGAGGAAAGCGAAGCCGTTGCCGAGTTCAAGCAGGAAGGTTTCGAGTTCGCGCAGGATGGCGTCTTCGAGGTCTTTTTCGAGGTAGCGATCCTTGAGTCCGAGGAAGTCGAGAATGTAGGGATCGCGGAAGACGAGGTCGGGCGTCAGGCGGTCTTCGGCGCGCAGGGCGGCGAGTTCGGCTTTGGCGACTTCCTCCGGCTTTTTCGAGATGGCGGTGCGCTCGTAGAGCATGGAATCGAGCTTCTTTGCCAAGGTGCGGGTACTCCATCGCTCAACCCGGCACATCTCAGCGTAGAAGTCGCGCTTCAGAGGGTCTTGAATGGGGATCAGCGACTTGAAGTGGGTCCAACCCAATTGTCGCCGCTGTGCAGCGACAATTTCCTCATCGGGAAACGCTTCGACAAACTGGATCATCCGCCGGAGGTTTTTCTCGCCGAAGCCGGCACCGAATTCCGCAGCCAATTGTCGCCCCAGCGAGGCGACAATCTGTTTCCCGTAGTCCGCCCGCTCTTCTCCGAGAATGCCGCGGTGGATGCGCTGACCGATTCTCCAGTAAAGCGTGGTGAGCGCGGCGTTGGCGACCTGGGCAACCTGCTCGCGAGCCTCCGCAATCATGCCGCGCAGCTCCGAAATGAGGGCGTCAGATGATTGGGTAATGTCGTTTGCTTCGCTCATACCCCGATCTTCTCCAGAATCTCCCGCAAGGCCTTGTCTGTCTCCCTGGCCTCGGCCTCGATGACGTCCAACTCCGCCACGATTTCCGCAATCGGCCGGTAGGTCTCGGCGTCGCTGGTGTGGATGTAGCGGCTGGGGGAGATGTTGTAGTCGTTCTTCTTCAACTCGGCGTGGTCGACGATGCGGCTGAGTTTTTCCTCTTCCTTCCAGCCGAGCAGGGTGTCGGCGATGCGGTCGATGCCTTCGGGCGGGATGAAGTTCTTGGGGTCACCCTTTTCAAAGATCTGGCTGGCGTTGACGAGCAGCACCTTGCCTTGCCGTTCCTTCGACTTGGCCTTGTTGATGAAGAGGACGATGCCGGGGGCGGTGGTGTTGTAGAAGAGGTTTTCGGGCAGGTAGAGGACGCTCTCGACGACGTCTTGATCGACGAACCACTGGCGGACGGTTTTTTCCTTGTTGGTGCCGGCATTGCCCGAGCCGCGGGAGGCGGCGCCGGTGTCGAGGACGACGGCGGCGCGGCCTTTGTTGTTGAGGCTGGCGTGCATGTGCTGGACCCAGCCCCAGTCGGCGGAGGATTTGCCGGGGAAGCCTGCCCCGGCGGGAAAGCGCTCGAGTTCGTCGGCGTCGTAGTCGGCCTCGGAGAACCAGTTCTGGTTCCACATGGGATTGGCGACAACGCGGTCGAAGGTGCGGAGTTTGCCCCGCTTGTCCCGGAATTTCGGATTCTTGAAAGTGTCGCCGATTTCGATCTGGCCCTCGAAGTCGTGGATGATCAGGTTCATGTTGGCCATGGCCCAGGTGTCGGCAATGTATTCCTGGCCATAGAGCTTGAGCGGGGCAAAGGAGGGCGGGTTTTCCAAACCGCCTCTTCTCGTCGAGCGGCGGACAGGAATGTCCGCCCTCCGTTTCTCTTCCATCGCGATCTCGCACTTGATCAACAAGCCGCCGGAACCGCAGCAGGGATCGTAGATCTCCATGCCCGGTTCGGGCGCGAGCACGCGTGACATGATGGCGCCGACTTCCGGCGGGGTATAGAACTCGCCGGCGCTCTGGCCACCGCCTTCGGCGAACTTGCGGATGAGGTATTCGTAGCTCTTGCCGATGATGTCGGCTTCGACGTCGTCGAGCCCGAGGCGCTTGGTGCTGATGGCCTCGATGAGGTTGGAGAGGCGGTCGTCGTCGATGTCGCGCTGGCCGTGGGTGGTGGCGTTGAAGTCGACGCGGTCGATGATGCCCTGCAGGAGCGGGTTTTCCCGGGCGATGGCCCGCATGTGGGTGGTGACGCCTTCGCCGATCTTGTCCGCGAGCTTGCGGATGACGGACCAGACGGGCTGTTCGGGGTCGTCCGGCACCAGCGGCAGGTAGAAGCGGACGAGCTTGTGGTCGGCCCTGGCGAGCTGGAAGGCCTTCTTGCGCGAGCCGACCTCGGCGGCGATGCGGTTGATCTCGTCGTCGAACACGTCGCAAAGACGCTTGGTGAAAATGAGCGGGAGGATGAAGTCCTTGTATTTCGGCGCGTCCTTGGCCCCGCGGATGGAACACGCGGCATCCCAAATCCACGATTCGAGTGACTTGTCAGCTACGACTTTTTTCGATTTGTTCTCTTTTGCCATGGGGGCTATTCCAGTAATTTCAGATAGTTCTCGTAGCGATAGGGCCGATCCGGTTTGCGTTCCCCCACTTCCGCGAGAATACCTGCCGCGATGAGCAGTTCGATGGACTTGCCTGCGGTGGGTTTGCTGGTTTCGAGCAATCGGGTGACCAGTGGCATTGTAATGACGGGATGTTCGGACAAGCGATTTGAAAAGCTGTCTTTTCTGCACGCATCTTTGCGAGCCATTTGTTCGCACTGACGCGGGCTACCAGATCTACGGACCAAAGGTTCGAGCGGGAGACAAGTCGACGTTAGACGACGAGCGCCCGCGGCTTTGCGTCGATCAGGCCATGGAAGAAGCGCGAGTGGCCCTTGGCGGTTTTGTGTTGGCGTGAAATAACGCCACGTGACGATGGCGTAGGGCGGAAAAGCGCAGCGCCTTCCGCCGTATGGAGTTTACATCCGGCGGATAACGCCTTCGGCTCATCCGCCCTA
>RCMY010008228.1_pt1 | contig 12835 bp, 8 predicted proteins | sample 2041341 | NCBI WGS metagenome assembly RCMY01 (sample SAMN09708234, study PRJNA481090) | Marine sediment metagenome, whole genome shotgun sequencing project. | reverse complement strand
TGAAACTTGATGGGTGAGAAAATCCAGGTGCCAACGCCAATCGCCAGCGTTAGACCGGTAAAGGCGACGGCGCTGCCGCTGGATTTTAAAGTTTCAAAATAGGCTTCGCGCAAACCGAGACCCTGGTCAAGGTAGCGCTGCAGCGCGCTGTAAATATAGATGCCGTAGTCAACCCCAATTCCCACCCCGAGTGCAATCACTGGTAAGGTCGCAACCTTAACGCCAATGCCTATGAAGGTCATCAGCGCCTGGCCCAGTACTGAGGTCAACATCAGCGGCACGATAATGCAGGCCGTAATTTTGACAGAGCGGAAGTTGATCAGGCAGAGGAGGGTGACCACGCCGTAAACCCAGGCCAGCATTTGGTACTGCGCGCTGCTGATTACAATATTGGTCGCCGCTTCGATTCCGGCATTGCCGGCTGCCAGTTTGAAGTTAATGGCATCGCTATTGTTTTCTGCGGCAAATTTTTCTACCGCGTCGACCACGCCGGTGAGGGTGTCGGCCTTATGATCGTCGAGAAACAATATGACCGGCACCAGGCTGCAATCGGTATTTAGCAGGTCGGTAGGCACACGACTAAGCGAATTGTTGAGTATGTATTGGTTGCGGCTGAGGGTGTGCCATTTAGGGCTGCCTTCGTTCATGCCCATAATCACCAGCTTGGACACATCCACCAGTGACAATACCGACTGCACGCCGGGTACGTTGCCCATCACGCCCTGGAAATAATCGATGGCCGACAGCGCTTTATCGGTGCCGCATTTTTGCTCGGCGGTGCTAACCATGACCACAAACACGTCGGTACTGGTCGAATAGTTTTCGGTTAGAAAGGCGTTGTCTTTGTTATAGCGCGAGTCGGCGCGTAGTTCCGGCGCACCCGGGTCAAGGTCGCCTATTTTTTGTTGCTGACCGAAATAAATGCCCACCGCAAATAACGCCAGGCATACCAGCGCAATGGTGCGCGCCGGTCCACGCGTGGCAGCGGCCGACACAAAGCGCCATTGGCTGAACTGACTGTTGTCTTTTTTCTGTAGATAATTGAGGCAAGACTGACTGACGCCGGAATAGGAGAGCAGTATAGGCAGCAGCACCAGATTAGTGAGAATGATCACCGCCACGCCCACGCTGGCGGCCAGCGCCAGTTCCTGAATTACCGGAATGTCGATCACGCGTAAGGTTAAAAAGCCGACGCCGTCGCTGACCAGGGCGATAAAGCCTGGTTTGCTTAGCCGGTAAAAACTGCGGTAAGCGCTGCCGACTCTGTCCATGCCCTCATGGCAGCGCTGCGAGAAATTTTTAATAATTTGCACCGAATGGCTGATGCCAATGGCGAATACCAAAAACGGTACCAGCATGGAATAGGGGTCGAGACCAAATCCCAGGTTGCTTAATAACCCCAGCTGCCATACCACGGCGATGCTGGAACACAGCAAGGGAATAGCCGTACACCAAATGCAGCGGCTGTAGAGGTACAGCAGCACGGCCGTAATCAAAAAAGCGACCGCGAAGAATACGGCAACCTGCGCGGCACCGTCGATTAAATCGCCGACCAGCTTGGCAAAGCCGGTGATGTGAATGTTGATATTGTCTTGCTGATACTTGTCACGAATTTCCTTTTCCAGCTTGCTTGAAAACTGCTGGTAGTCCAGCCGCTCGCCGGTTTCCGGGTCTATCTCAGCCAGCGGCGCAACGATAGTGGCTGATTTGAAGTTGTTAGCCACCAGCCGACCAATTTGGCCTGACTTCAGCGTATTTTGCCGCAGGTTTTGCAGGCTGCGTGCTGAGCCATCGTAATCATCAGGTATGACGGCACCGCCGACAAAGCCCTCTTCGGTCACCTCCTGCCAGCGCACGTTGGGAGTCCATAGCGACTGCATGCCGGCGCGGTCAACACCGGGCAGGTAGAACACCGAGTCTGTTACTTCCTGCAGTAGCTGTTGAAACTCGCTGGTAAAAATATCCCCTTCGGTGGTTTCTACAATAATACGCACTGAGTTGCCAAGGCCTGACAGATCGGCCTTATTCTCAATATAGTTGACGATGTAGGAGTGTGAGATCGGCAGCATTTTTTCAAAGCTGGCGTCGGGCCGCAACTGCGCTGCCTGATACGTAAACCAGCCGGTAGCGATCACAAACAACAGCAACAGCAGGATACGGTTGGTAAACATCGCGCGGCCGATGGCGGCGCGCACACCCGGATCTTGTGGCAACGAAGAAGATGGTTTTTTTGCGGTAGTCGATGTTGTCATTATTGCTCTCGCTTCGCGGCCGGGATGATCACCACGCCGTTCATGCCGGCAATTAGTAGATCTTGCGCCGCGTTAGCCGCCACGGCGGAAAACGTACTGCGACTGGAATGGGTTTCGCCGCTGAAGGTCTGACCATTGTCATGGCTTTCCAGCATGGTGCCGGCCGCGCCGACCAATATAATGTGGTCGCTAGCCAGCCGGGTGCCGCCATACAAACTGGCTTCGCTGTCGTGGGGTACTGTCTGCCAACTGTTACCCTGGTCTTCACTGCGGAAGATATTGCCGCGCAAGCCATAGGTCAGGATACTCTGATCGGCCGCCACGGTGATGCCGAACAGACTGCCATCGTAGGGCGTAGGCAGCGTTTGCCACTGCTCGCCGCCGTCATCAGAGCGATATAAAATACCTGTTTCGCCGGAGAGGTACACGCTGCCATCGGCGTCAGTGGCAACGCTGTAATAGTGGTAGCGATCAACGTTGTCAATATTGCCGGCCTGTAATTGCCATTTTAGACCGCCATCGGTGGTGTGGTACAACATGCCGTAGGCACCTACTGCATAGCCGTTGTTAACATCGCTAAAATGTACGTCAAGGAAGGGGTCGTTGGGGCCGCCTTTGAGTGCCTCCTCGGCGTCTTCCACTGCATATTGGGCATCTTCCAGCTGTAGCGCGAGATCTGGCTCCTCGACGTCGGGTGCCGCGGCCTGCTGCGTGTCATCCTCTTTCTCTTCCCCTTCTTCTGGTGCCGCCGCATCAACCTGTTGTTGCAACGTTGTGGCACGCCGTTGCGCGAATTTCAGCCATGCCTTATTCGCATCGTTACCGTCGAACTGCACCTTCCATGTCGCGCCGCTATCGCTACTGTGCAGAATCACGCCGCTATGGCCAACGGCCCAGCCGTGCTCGTCGTTGGCAAAGCTGACGGCGGTTAGCGCATGCGACACGGGCACCTCCGCCTGCTGCCACTGTGCGCCGCCGTCGTCGGAGTAAATGATTACGCCACGTTCGCCCACGGCTACCAGCCGAGTGCCGGCATTGGTAATAGCGGTCAATGGCGCGCGGGTGGGCTGTTGCTGAGGTAAGGCGGGCAGTGCGTAGTAGTCGGGTGCCGTGTACGCCGGCATGGCGAGCATTAGCGTAGCCAGCAGTAACATCACGCTGTGTACGCCACGCGGTGTTATTGTTTTATTCATCAAGCAGCTCCGATTGTTATTGTCGCTAATGCAAGGGGCTCAGCATAGGCTGCGCTGTGTGCATGTGAAACCTGCAGAGTAATCACGCTGCGCACAGCGTTGTCCTATGTGGCACATCCGTGCGGCGAGCGATGCTGCGCACGGCGCACCCTACGGTAGCCATAGTCTACGCTTTGTCGCTATTAACGCCGGCCCGAGCGCCGTAACGCGGCCGGAGTGTAGTCGTCGAAGCTTGCTTTAAAGTCAAACTCGTATTGATAGCCCTTCTCTTCATTATCGAGGCCAATGGTCAAATAGCGGCCAGACAGCAAGTCATGCAGCGTTTCAACTGCCAGCCACGGCACCTTGGCCTGATAGTGGACCATGGCATGCCCTTCGTGAACTTTCCATAATTCACCGCGGCCGTCGTAGTGGTCGATGTGCGCAATTTGCCAGGTATCTTCATCAACATACATTGTGCGGCGGGCGTAGATGTGGCGCTTACCGGGTTTCAGTTTCGAGTCTACCTCCCACACGCGATGCAGCTCGTAACGAAGATGTTCAGGGTTCATATGGCCTTTTTTCAATATATCCTGGTAGCTCAGGTCACCGTTGCGCAGTTTAAAGGCGTTATACGCAATATACATTTCCTTCTTGCCAACCAGCTCCCAGTCGTAGCGATCCGGTGCGCCGTTATACATATCGAGATCATCCGCCGTGCGCAGTCCGTCTGACTGCGTGCCGGGACCATCGTAGGCGATGTTGGGCGCGCGCCTGACGCGGCGCTGACCGGCGTTATAAACCCATGCCGCGCGCGGTTCTTTTATCTGGTTGATATTCTCATGCACCAACAACACATCGCCTTCAACGCGCGCCGGGGCGAGAATATTCTGCAGAAATACGAACAGCCGGTTAGGGTAGGGATTATTCGGTACTCGTGTGGCGAATAACACGCTCTCTTCGAACAGCACCGGCGTAAAATTGCCATTCGCTTGTATCGGCGTTTGCACATAGCGGCGCTTTACGCCCAGCGGTGTGCGGTAGCGGGTGATATGATTCCAGATCACTTCCAGGCCGTTTTGTGGAATAGGGAATGGCGTTGTGGACTTAAAGTCTACCAGGCCGTTGCCGCCTTTCACCAGGTCGGTGATGGTGGCACCGTCTTTAATTTCCTTATATACCGAGTCAGGTAAAACCGCGCTGCGTCGCGAGGGGTAAACCGGCATGCTGAACGTTTTGGGGTAGCGTTTTAGCAGCGCAATCTGGCCGGGTGACAGCTTGTCTTCGTACTTTTGGTAATTCTCGGCCGTTATGGTAAACAGCGGCTTGTCGTCGGCATAGGGGTCAACCAGACGCTTGCCCTCCTTATAGCCCGCCGGTGGCTCGGTGATGCCGCCGGTCCATTCCGGAATCGTGCCGTCTTTATTGGCGGCACGCTCTGAACCCATTGGCGTTAGCTCGGCACCGCCCAATCGCTCGGCATCCTCAGCGCTGATTTTAGCGAGCGTTGATTGCGAACACAGCACGGCGGCGATAACGCAGGCCAGACCTGTTGTTCTTCTAATGGTTTGCATTGTTGTAACCTCCAGAGTGCTTGTATTAATACAGCATATCTATGCTCACAGCCGACTAAAATGCGGCTGAAAAACTAAGCGCTATAAAATCGCGGTCGTTTGTTACGTTGTAGTCGCCACCGAAGAAGCTGGTGTAGGAAAGATCGGCTTTGTAAGTATTCAGGTAATCTGCCGTCAAACCCAGGCTCAACGCCTTGTTGCCTTCTTCGAAATTCGGTGGCGGCGCATAGCCCTGCACATCGTGCGACCAGGCCACGTTAGGGGTCAGGTTGACTCCCCAAAACGCGTCGGAGTAATCCAGGCTGGCGCGTACTCGATAACCCCAGGAGAAATCGGTGACAAAGCCGTCGTCGGTGCAGTATTGCGGTTGTGTATTGGCGCTGGGGAAGGGGGCAGGCAGCACGGTGGAACACGTCGCCGGGCCAGCCAGCGATTGCACTGTGCCAAACTCGCCAATGCCGAAGGCCGAAGAGCGGCCATAGCGTTGTTCGTCATCAAGCGAGCCGATCCAGTCGGCGCCAATTTCAGCAACCAGGCTTAAGCGCTGCGCGCCCAGGACCTGCTCGAAAAAGTTCACAAAGCTAAGTTGTAGCTGGGTGAACTCGACCTCATCGTAGCCGTGTACGATACCTCTGGGACCCGCTGCCAGCGACCGATCGAGCATGCTGCTCCAGGGTGCAAACGTACCAATCGCGACCGCCTGTGTGCCGTCGACTGAATTGATTGACAGCGGCATATCGGGCCTGTGGCTGAGTTCGCCTGAAATGGCCCAGGAACCGATGTTGGTGACAAACGTCAGTGCGAATACTTCAATATCTTCCGGGAACTCGAAGAAATACTGCGCCCATTGTTGCTCGTCAGCTACTAGCGCAAACGGGGTGCCAGGGCTTTCAGGGTTAATAAAGCTGAGTACGGGTGTGCGGCTATGATAGTTAACATAGTAGGCACCAAATTCGCTGGCGTTCAACGCTTCGGCAAAATAACGTAGCGCAATACCCCATTGCCCGTCGTCAGATGGTTCATCATTGCGGGCGCGACTTAAATAGCGCGATTCGCTGTCGGGCAGGCTGACCTCCAGCGTCAGCCGGTCGCAGCCTCCGCCTAGCGGGTCGAGGCTGGACCAATACGAACCGCAGCCGTCGAGCACGGTTTCCTCCCAGTCATACTGATAAAAAAGCTCCATGCTGAGGTCGGGTAAAACGCCGATGTTGGTGTAAATCAAGCCAACCGGTAACAAGGCCTCCTTGATTTCGGCTCCCGGCTTGCGCAGTGCGGTAACGTCGATCGGGTTGATCACATTCACGCTGTTTTGGATAAAAGTCGACTCGCCCCAGCTTAATACCTGCTTGCCGGCGCGTAACTCCACCGGCATGCTGCCCAGATCAAAGCTGGCGTAACCGTACAGGTCCAGCACCTCAAAGCCGGAGCTTTGTGCCAGGTCGTTAAAGTCGGAATCTTCCAGCTCCTGGTCGGGCACATAGCCGTTCGCTGCGCTACCGTGCGGGCGCTCACCGTTCTCCAACTCATCGTCATACCAGTATTTAACCCGGGTAAACACGCCGTAGTTTTTGTAGTTCAATTCAAGATCGTGCACGCCCTTGAACAGAAACGAGTACAGCTCGTTTTTTTCGAAGTTGAGAGTGCCGTCGTCGGCGGTGCTGGAGGAAGCGCGGCCACCGGTAAGGTTACCCGATGCGACCTGGTCTTTGTCCGGGTCCTCCAGACGCCAGCTTGCGCCCAACGACAGAGTCGAGGTGAAGGTACCGTCAATCTCTCCCCAGTTGAACTTGGCGGCTTGTACAGATGTTGCCAAACCTGCGGTTATCACAATGACTGCCGTTGTTAGCAGCTTTGTTTTGTTCGTATTCGTCACCACCTGAGTGTCCCCCATACGTGCTTATGATCTACTGCAATGTGTGCAACTTAGCAGCATCGCAGTGTGGGTAACTTGATCTAAAGCAAGTTAGATGCAATAGATCACCCTCGCGCGGACTATCTTACACCTAGAATTCGTGAGCCACCAACAAACAATACTGCTTCATCCCTTGTAAGTAGTTTTACTTAGATGGCTAAGCACAATCGCAGATGCCCACTATTAATCGTCGAAGGTATATTGAGTACGCCAGCCCATGACTGAGGTGATTCCACGCGTGCCAACGCAAAGAAAACAAATTATCGAGCCTCGTTCGCTCAACTTATGGCCGGCCCGTCTGGATATTATTCAGGGCGCCACGGGATTATTGTTAGTGGCGTTTATGTGGGCGCACATGCTGCTTGTCTCCAGCATCTTGTTGGGCAAAGACGCGATGTTTTTCGTCGCCCGGTTGTTCGAAGGCCAGTATTTCTTTGGCCGCCCTTATCCGTTACTGGTTAGCTTTATCGCTGTAGTTATATTTATCCTGTTCGCGGTACACGCGCTGATTGCCATTCGGCGAATGCCGGGAAGTTACCGCGAGTACAGCGCGTTTTGGCAGCACTCGCGCGCGCTGCGCCATCCGGATACGACGCTGTGGTTATTGCAGGTGGTCACCGGTTTGCTGCTGATGTTTTTCGCCACCGTTCACCTGTACGGCATGTTTACCCATCCGGCTGATATCGGACCCTACGCCTCGTCGGACCGGGTTGTTAGCGGCGTAATGTGGCCCATGTATCTGGTGTTGTTGTTCGCCGTGGAACTGCACGCCGGCATCGGAATATACCGGTTGGCGATTAAATGGGGCTGGCCACGTGGCAAGAATCCGCGCGCCACACGACGTATTCTCATCCGCTTGAAATGGTTTATTAGCGTGTTCTTTATCGTCCTCGGTCTGTTAACGCTGGCGGCTTATATCAAAATCGGCATTGAACATCGCGATCAGGTGGGTGAGCGTTATGTGCCGTCTGCACTGCAGACACAGCAAGACCTGCCCACAACATCAGCAAAGGACAAATAGGCGAATGCAAATCATTCATACCGACGTGCTGGTAATTGGCGGCGGCCTTGCCGGCATGCGTATCGCCATCGGCGTCAAGCGCCGCGGCCAGGAATGTATTGTGCTTAGCCTCGTGCCACCCAAACGTTCGCACTCAGTAGCGGCGCAGGGCGGTATGCAGGCCAGCCTGGCGAACAGCGTAAAGGGCGAGGGCGACAACGAAGATGTACACTTTAGCGATACGGTGCGCGGCAGCGACTGGGGCGCCGACCAGCAAGTAGTGCGCATGTTTACCAACACCGCGCCCAAGGCGGTGCGCGAACTGGCCGCCTGGGGTGTGCCGTGGAACCGCGTGCAGCGCGGTGATCGCGAGGTGGTCATCAATGGCGAGCGGGTCACCATTACTGAGAAGGAAGCGGCGCACGGCCTGATTACCGCGATTTCGGCGGCACAAAAAAGTGGCGCACCAGCTATGTTAGCGACGGTACCGGCCATTCCATGCTGTACGCGGTCAGCGATCAGGCGATAGCGCAAGATGTCGATGTACATGAACGCACCGAGGCGCTAGCGCTGATTCATGACGGTGAAACGCTGTTACGGCGCCATTGTGCGCAATCTTATCACTGGCGAGTTGCTGGCCTATGTTGCCACTGCGACGTGCATCGCCACCGGCGGGTTTGGGCGCATTTATCGGTCGACAACCAACTCTGTCATTAACGAGGGCATCGGTGCCGCCATTGCGCTGGAAACCGGTGTGGCGACATTGGGTAATATGGAGGCGGTGCAGTTTCATCCCACGGCGATTTTCCCGGCGGGTATTCTCGTCACCGAAGGCTGCCGTGGCGACGGCGGTCTGTTGCTGGACGGCAACCAACATCGCTTTATGCCAGACTACGAGCCCGAGAAAAAAGAGCTGGCCTCGCGCGATGTGGTATCGCGCCGTATGGAAGAGCATATGGCCAAGGGGCATGCGGCGCAGTCACGCTTCGGCGAGCATCTATGGTTAGACATTCGACTGCTTGGCCGCGAGCATATTCAATCCAACCTGCGCGAAGTGAAAGAGATTTGTCAGCATTTTCTCGGCATCGATCCGGCGACCGAATTAATTCCCGTGCGCCCGGCGCAGCACTATTCTATGGGTGGAGTACGCACCGATTACACCGGCCAAAGCCCGACGCTTACGGGCTTGTTTGCCGCCGGCGAAGCGGCCTGTTGGGACATGCATGGTTTTAATCGTCTGGGTGGTAACTCGGTGGCGGAAACCGTGGTCGCCGGCATGTTGGTAGCGGAGTACATTGCCGACTATTGCGGTAGTGCGGATGCCGAGATGACCGTCTCAACCGCTTTAATCAAACGCTGCTGGCAGCGCGAGCACGATCACTTACAGCAATTGCTGCACGGCGGTGGCAATGAAAACCCCTTCGACCTGATGCGTGCAATGCAAACCACCATGACCGACAAGGTTGGTATCTTCCGTCACGGCGAGCAGCTCAGTGAGGCCGTACAACATTTACAAACCCTGCTATCGCGAAGCAGAAATATCGGTGTTAAAAGCCAGGCACGCGGCGCTAATCCGGAGCTCGTCGCGGCTTATCGCGTACAGAAAATGTTGAAGCTAGCGCTGTGTGTCGCCTGTGGCGCATTGCAGCGTACCGAAAGCCGGGGTGCGCATTACCGCCAGGATTTCCCGCAGCGCAACGATCGCGACTGGCTACAGCGCACGCTGGCCAGCTGGCCAGATGAGAACGCAACGACACCGCAGCTTGCTTACGAGGCACTTGATGTGATGGCGATGGAATTGCCGCCGGGGTGGCGGGGCTATGGTGCTAAAGATCATATCGATCATGCTGCAACAGCACAACGGGTAGCGGCTATTGAGGCCCTTGGCGAGCAAGCACCGATGGACCGCTTCGCGCTGCAACACGCCTTGATGCCTTACGAGCACCTGTTGCCGGAACGATTTCGTGGCCGCAATGCGCGCCTGGGAGAGACCTAGTGGAGCTTATCGACACAGTGCCGGCACGGCGGACGCTGACGCTGCATATTCTGCGCCACAACCCGCAAGATCCGCACAGTCATCCACATCAGCAGGCGTTTGAAATTGAAGAAGCCGACGGCATGACGCTGTTTATCGCCCTTAACGAAATTCGCGAAACGCAGGATCCTTCCTTACAGTTCGACTTCGTTTGCCGCGCCGGCATCTGCGGCAGCTGTGGCATGATAATCAACGGTCGGCCCGACCTTGCCTGCCGTACGCTGACTAAAGACATGGCTGTGGATATTTACCTCGCGCCGCTACCGCTGTTTGAGCTGATCGGTGACTTGTCAGTCGATACCGGCAAGTGGATGCGCGGCATGAGCGAACGCTTGCGCAGCTGGATTCACACGCAGACAGAGGCGCTTGACCTGAATGCGTTCGAAGAGCGTATGGAACCAGGCCTTGCGCAACAAATATACGAGCTGGAGCGCTGTATAGAGTGCGGTTGCTGCATCGCCGCCTGCGGTACGGCGCATATGCGTGAGGAATTTGTTGGTGCGGTCGGGCTGAACAAAATCGCGCGCTTTCGACTCGACCCGCGTGATACCAGAGACGACGCCGACTACTACGAACTGATCGGCGATGAGAGCGGAATTTTTGGCTGCATGAGCCTAATGGGTTGCGAGGATGTGTGCCCCAAAGACCTGCCTCTGGCAACGCAGCTGGCTTTCCTACGCCGCAAGATGGCGTTCGTGCGCCAGTAGGATTGAATAAATGCGTCGGTACAGGGCCTATGGGCTGTGGCTTACGCAAGTGCCATTTTGGTCAGACCCTTACCGCAAACCCTTGCGCCCAGACGACTTATAAGTAAGTAAAACTCCCAATTGCGGTGCCGGCAGCAGGTACGCATAATGCGTGTCTGTTTTTATAAATATAATCTGTGGACAACGCGTATGAGTTTTACTCACTAGAATGGCACATCGCGCTCACCTCTTTTCTTTGCGGCCAGCTCACGCTTTGCTCACCGCGTTGCAGGAGGCACCCTACGGTGCCAGCAAATTCAGTAAGGATTTGATAGCAGGCATCACCGTCGGCATCATTGCTATTCCGCTGGCGATGGCGCTGGCAATCGCCTGCGGCGTGGCACCGCAATATGGTTTGTATTCGGCAATTATTGCCGGCTTCCTCGTACCGTTAACTGGCGGCTCGCGCTACAGCGTATCCGGTCCTACCGCTGCTTTTGTGGTTATTTTGTACCCAGTGGTGCAGCAGTACGGGCTGGCTGGATTACTGCTTGCCAGTATTATGGCCGGTGTCATATTGGTGTTTATGGCGCTACTGCGTTTGGGGCGCTATATCGAATACATCCCGGCTTCTGTCACCCTCGGCTTTACCGGTGGTATCGCTGTAGTGATCGCTACCCTGCAGGTAAAGGATTTTCTCGGTCTTGCGCTGGCTGAAATGCCATCACACTTTACCGGCAAGGTGGTCGCATTGCTGGCAGCTATACCTGACTTTTCACCCTGGAGCCTTGGGGTTGGTCTGGTCACGTTAGCCGTACTGTTGCTGTGGCCGCGTTTGAAAACGCCGTTGCCGGCGCACCTGCCGGCGGTGGTGATTGGCAGCCTTGTCGCACTGCTGTTCAATCAGGAGGGGCAGCAGGTTGCTACCATCGGCTCAACCTTCAGTTTTATGCTACCGGATGGCACAACGGGTTCAGGTATTCCCGCGCTATTACCCGACCTGCAGTGGCCATGGCTGCGTAGCCAGCCCGGCGAAGCGGCGCTAACGTTTAGTTGGCCGCTGGTGCAGGACTTACTTTCGGCGGCGTTTGCAATTGCCATGCTCGGCGCTATTGAATCGCTGTTGTGTGCCGTGGTGTTAGACGGCATGAGCGGTAAAAAGCACAGCGCCAATAGTGAATTGCTGGGGCAGGGTATTGGCAATATCATCGCCCCCTTGTTTGGCGGCATTACCTCAACAGCAGCCATCGCCCGCTCGGCGGCGAATCTGAAAGCCGGCGCACAAACCCCGGTGGCCGCCATGTTGCACGCCGTTATGGTGCTACTGGCACTGCTGTTTTTATCTCGCCTGCTGGCCTACCTGCCAATGCCGAGCATGGCGGCCTTGTTGTTTGTTGTTGCCTGGAATATGAGTGAGGCCCCAAAAGCGTTGCACCTGTTGCGTACCGCGCCGCGCAGTGACATTTTTGTATTTATGGTCTGCTTCACGCTGACAATTTTGTTCGACATGGTGGTCGCCATCACCGCCGGCATTGTGCTCGCCTCGCTGCTGTTTATGCAAGAAATAGCCGAAATGACGATAGTGCGAGACATCACCGAAAATAAAAATGTCAGGTCTGCAAACGTACCCTCCGGCTGGAAGGTCTACAAAATCAACGGGCCATTATTTTTTGCGGCTGCCGACCGTGTGTTTGGCGAGCTGTCGCTGCTGTGTGATCACCAGCAAGGTATTGTTGTGTATCTTGATGGCGTATCGATTCTCGACTCTGGCGGCGTAGCTGCACTTAACAAGTTTATTGAACACTGTAGCGAGTCCAACACCCAGCTGTATTTGGCGGACTTTCAATACCAGCCGTTACGAACATTGGCGAAAGCGGGATTCAAGCCGGATAATGTGACAGTTTCAATTTACTCAACAATGGCCGAAGCATTACTTAATTTGCCATCAAAGAAAGAAGAGGGCAGCCGAAGCGATCCAAACATCCCGGTTTGACGCTTTGGCTGCTGGCTGCGTACATGAATTGGGTTGGCTAAATAAATAGATAGCCAAGGCAGAGGAGGCGTTCACACCTCGTTGCGAGGTGTGAACTTCAGGTCAATAACTACTGTTCCTGTTTTTTTGCTTTAGCACTCTCGGCAGCGGCCTCAGCTTTCTGTTTTTTAACCTCTACTCTCTCCTTCGCCACTGCGGCTTTTTCTTCTGC
>RCMY010004885.1_pt1 | contig 12836 bp, 10 predicted proteins | sample 2041341 | NCBI WGS metagenome assembly RCMY01 (sample SAMN09708234, study PRJNA481090) | Marine sediment metagenome, whole genome shotgun sequencing project. | reverse complement strand
ACTTAAAAAATATGAACATTGATTGAAGTTTGGAGTTTGGAGTTCAGAGTTAAAAGTTTTATGCTATTCCTCATATGCATTCGGAATGAAAACTAACCAACTTCATGGAAACCGTCATTTCGAAGGAACACGGTGCCTAAGAAATCACACTGGGAACTGATTTTTTCATAGTACTTCAGGATGGGATTTCTCCCGTTGGCACAAATAACACTCAGTCCCATCTAAAAAGCAATATCAATAACCTTTGGTTTTGGATACCAAGTTTATTAATTCCTCGCCACTAACTAAACGTCTATAATTCTCCAAAATCTGTGGCACAACCGAGTTTGTGTCCGAAACACTGGCATAATGTGGCGTCATATGTACCTTTGGATGCTCCCAAAACGGGTGATCGGTTGGCAAAGGTTCTTGATGGTAGACATCTAAACTAGCGCCTGAAAGATGATCGTTGTCCAGCATTTCAATAAGGTCATTGTCGACAAGATGTCCGCCTCGAGCAACATTGATGATATGTGCGCCATTTGGTAATTGTAAGAACAAATCCTTGTTTAAGATCCCGAAAGTTTCTTTTGTCAAAGGCAATAAACAAACTAAAATTTGGGTTGAATTCAAGAAAGTCATTTTCTCCTTGTCCCCTGCAAATGTTTTAATTCCAGCTAGGTTTTTTTTAGAACCAGACCATCCTTGGACTTTAAAGCCGAATCCAATTAAATCCTCTGCCAAAACCTTACCCAAAGCACCAAGGCCCATAATCCCTATGGTTAGATCCATAATTCTATGGTAGTCTACGGGTTTCCAAACTTTATTGAATTGGTCTACTTTGTATTGATTTAAATTTTTAAGGTGACTGAAAACCAGGGCAATTACGTGTTCCGACATATCTTTTGCCAAATATTCATCGACAACACGTGTGATGGGAATATTGGTCGGAAGTTCTTTATCCTCAAACAGGAAATCAACCCCTGCCCCACTTGAAGCAATGCATTCTAGATTTGGATACCCTTTTATAGCGCCAGCAGGATGTTTCCAGACTAGGGCCATCTTAATATCTTCCCTAGGATAATCTTCCAAATAACTGTAAATAGGAATTTCAGGAGCATTTCGCTTCAATGCTTCTTTCCACATTTCAATTTTATTGTCTTGTCTTATTATTACTATTCCCATATTAATCCAATATATCCAAAGCTCTGGAAAAACCTTCCTGATAGCTCCAATTATTTTCTTGCGTTATGTCATATGCCCTTACAATTCGGTCTTTAAAGTTGGGTAGTAAAGCATTTACGGAAACGAACTGTATCATTTCATTGAACGAATTCAACATACTTTTATAAAAAGCCTCCGGTACATTTTTATCCTGCGAAAAGGATTGCGCAATAGGTTATACAACATAACATCAGCTATCAGATGTGGCTCTACCCCCAATTTAATAAAGTGCTTTATGTATTTCTGTGCAACAGATCTGCGGGCTTTTGGGCGTCTTCTTTTTAAGGGGAAATATTCATTTGAAATCTTTGCCTTGGCCTCTTGAACCATTTTGTCCTCTTTCGGATTAAAAATAAAATCGTAGTACTCTTTTACCACTGGAAATCGAGCGTAAAGATCCATAAGCTGTTCTTCAAGCTCTTTCTTTTTTAACTCTGTCAAATATTTTTTTAGAGCCCTTTTACTCATGCCTTTAAGTTAAGTTTCAAAAATACACTTTGCCTGAAGAAAATGAAGCACCTAATTAGTGTAATATCATAAATGTCTAATAAAATTTGAATAACAATCTTTATATCCTTTGGAAAAGACGGAATATTAATGTATTATGAACTCTTGTAGAATGTTCAATTCAAAACACTAATTACACATATGAGGCAACTTAAGATTATCAAGCAGGTAACCAATAGAGAATCAAAATCGTTGGACAAATACCTACAGGATATCAGTAAAATAGAATTAATAACCGCACAAGAAGAAGTAGAATTAGCGCAACGCATACGAACTGGAGATCAAGCTGCTCTTGAGAAATTAACCACTGCCAATTTAAGATTTGTAGTTTCAGTAGCTAAACAATATCAAAATCAGGGTTTAAAACTCCCTGATTTAATCAATGAGGGCAATTTAGGGCTTGTAAAGGCCGCAAAACGATTTGATGAGACCAGAGGGTTCAAATTCATTTCGTATGCCGTTTGGTGGATACGACAGTCTATTCTCCAAGCATTGGCGGAACAGTCAAGGGTGGTTCGTCTTCCTTTGAACAAGATTGGTTCTATTAATAAGATTAAAAAGACATTTTCTTATTTAGAACAAGCACATGAGCGTCCACCTTCAGCTGAGGAAATTGCCAAGGAACTTGAAATGACGGTTACTGAGGTAAAGCAATCACTAAAAAATGCTGGCAGACACGTATCTATGGATGCCCCGCTTAGAGAAGGTGAAGACTCCAATCTTTATGATGTGCTTCGTTCGGGTGAATCGCCCAGACCTGATAACCTATTACTGCAACAATCCTTAAATACTGAAATAAATAGAGCATTGGAAACATTGTCCCCAAGAGAGGCTGATGTTGTAAAGCTCTATTATGGTATTGGTGACCAGCAGTCGATGACATTGGCAGAAATTGGTCAAACTTTTGACCTTACCAGAGAGCGTGTTCGTCAGATTCGGGAAAAAGCGATTCGAAAACTGCGACATAACTCACGTAGTAAACTTTTAAAAACCTATTTAGGATAAAGTTTAAGTTTAATCCAATAAAAGAGCCCTGACGCTACCGTCAGGGCTCTTATATTTTATGTACCAACGACTAAGAAAAACTAAGCTTGCTGATATTGATGTCTACCAAAATTTCATTTAAATCCTCAATGAAATTCAAATAAGCTGCATTGTCTGGGTTCTGATTTGCCATAATAAGGGGTTTTGGGGTTTTATATTTGGAAAAGATTACATATAATCCAGTTCCACTAATTCGTTTAAACTTAAAATTTCATTTAAATCTTGAAGGAAGGTTAAATATTCCTCGCCGTAGGTATCGTATAACATGGGGATTGGGGTTAGGTTAAATATTGATTTGGGATTCAAAATTCATATCGTAAACATATAGATAACGAGTAATTGTTACAACAAATTGTGGTGTAGTCGCCAATTTTTGTTGTAAAACCCTTAAATATAGTTAGGATGCTTACTTATCCATTCTTGAGGCCGAGCAGTTCATCGAATATTTTAAATATGTGTTTGTCTATTTAGGGTTTACCTCATAAATACAGGTAGCTAAGAACTTTCCTATTAGTCTTTTTCCAAAATTTAGCAAGTCCAAACATTCGTATATATTACTCGAATCATTTTTGGAATTACATGATTTCAAACAATTATTGTGCTTTGTATTCCATTGTACCATAGTTGCAATAATAAACCAAGAATACCGTTGATTAATAAAATCTATTGGTCTTGGGAAATCACAATACTCGTGCTTTCAAATGATAAAAAGCCTACAAATGAACAAGGGGAAATTACTTTCAATGAGATTATTGGTCATAGGACTACTCTATTTTGTTACATCTGTTGGCTTTATGCAAAGTACAATTGCCCATACAGACGCAAAATCAATCAGCAATAATTGGCTTGAAGAGCGACAAATTGTGCTCAGTAGCAATGGTTTTAATGCCCAAAAAAGGAGCAATTTTAACATTGCTGGGCAAAAGGAACACATTGAACGGGGTCTAACGATTATTCATTTCAACACTTCAGAAAAATTCGAATTTCGCACTTATGACACCTATTCAAGCCAGGAAGCATCACAAAAATTGGTTGATGTTTTATGGCGGATGCAAAAAAACGGGGCGGTCTTCGCAATTCTTGCACATGATTCTGCGGCCAATAGTTTTTTAAAACAGTCCGAAGCTTTGAAAAAAATGGGATTTTCCCAACTAAGGGCTTTAAAGAACAGGCAGGCCTATATAATGCATAATTTCAATAAGGAGATATACGAAAGTGTAGATGATAACTCTGTTACTTTGGTTCTCAGAATTCCTGAAAATGTATCGGACAACCAAATCTATTTTCCAAGGATACGTTATGAATTCGAACCTAACTACAATCGTTACATCGCACATGCCGGTGGCGAGGTTAACGGTATTAAATCGACCAACTCCAAAGATGCTCTTGATCAAAATTATGCGAAAGGATTTCGTCTTTTTGAATTGGATATCATTGAGACTTCTGATAGAAAACTAGTGGCCGCACATGACTGGAAGATGTGGGCAAGATTTACCGATTACCAAGGAGTGCTTCCACCTAGCCACGAGGATTTCTTGAAACACAGGATTTATGGCGACTATAAGACTCTTGACTTAAAAGGTATTAATGATTGGTTCAGAGACCATCCAGATGCAACACTTGTAACGGATAAAGTTAAAGACCCTATTGCTTTTGCCAACCAATTTGTGGATAAGAACAGGCTTATAATGGAACTTTTCAGTGTTATGGCCGTGGAGGAAGCTTTAAACAATGGCATTAACGCTATGATTTCCCAGGAACCATTGATGAAATTGGTTGGGGATAAACTTAATTATCTGGAAATCAATAATGTTAAGTATGTAGCCCTTTCACGAAAGATCATTGCAAACAAGACCAAGTTGATGTTGCAATTAAAAGAGAAGGGCATAAAAGTTTATGTCTATAATGTGAACTTTGACCCTGGTAAAGATGAAAAGTACGTCCAAGAAAACGAAATCGGGCTTGTTTATGGAATGTATGCCGATAAATGGGTATTTGACCTGGATGATGAAAAGCCATCTAAGTAGAATTAATCTATCATTGGAAAGTATAAATTAAACGTACTTAAGCCCTTTGGACTTTTATATAAACTTTGAATTTTGTCCCTTCCTAATCCCGATCAATCCAACCTAAATCTTTGACGGATGGTTCTAAGGCAATTCGCTTGCTGAGCCATAATCCATATAACAGGAGTCTATTGTCTTCCATCATATAGTTAATATTAAACTATATTCTAATAGCTTGAATAACATTATGTTACGCCATAATACCTAAAATTTTACTTGATACGTAATCCCTGTAGATACTCCCCAAAAGAAATTGCCTGAATCGTATACTAATTCTTGCCGTGCAACACCCAGATTGGCTCGGTAAATATTCGAAGGATTTTTGCCAGTAAATTGATATTCGAAACGTAAACGCTGTGACTCAATATAAAGAAAGGTTTCGGCCAATAGTTCATCTCCCGAAGTCAATTGCCGTAGTTCAGGAGAAATTCCCATTCCGATATTGACCCCCAAATAGTTTTCTGCATCTTTTAAATACTTCCGTACCAAAATATTGCCTGAAACCCGAGTTAAATTTTGAGGTCTTGGGGTAATATATGATCTTAAAGAGAAATAATAATTGCCCCTGTAATAACCCAGAGAATTTGTGATTACCGAAATATTTTGAGAATTGGTATTTATAAATCGCCCACCCGCAGAGAATTCAATGGCTCCCGGTAGGTTTACATAGAGGTCTCCCCCAACCTTGTGGTTGGGATAGATGGAGGCTTTTGAGTAGCCATAGTTTATATAGGCATATAACCGCTTAGAGAACTTTGGATAGAAATCCAAATCATATTGTATACCATGCTTGCCCAAGCGATTACTGTAGTTGATTCGCGGAATGATACTTCCTGCCAAGGTCTGACGCTTAAACGAGATACTTGAATAAATCATAGGATCATACCGCTGGTCGAAGATTGTAAATGAATTATTTATTGCTATCCTATTGTTTTGCACCTCTTTGTCAACAGGTGTTTTTGGTATTATCTTGACTGCAGACTGCGCCTCGGAATACTCCTTTTCTTTTGGGATGATTTTCCCCTTTGATTTTATAGGTGAAACCTTACTCGTTTTTAAATCAGGCTCTTGATTGTACCATGCCAGTTCATCATATTTCTTTTTGTTGATACGCTCAAAAGCAATTTCACTTAACCGTTCAATTTCTGGATCGTTTTTAAAGTAACCCATAGCTTTCTTGGAAAGACCAAAAGCTGTGGCGTCTTCTCTTGCGTATAGTTCGTTCTTTATCGCAGAAATCCATACATCCCTACTATTTCGTCTTGTAGACGTAATCTTATTGAACTCGCCCCTAGCTTTATCATACTGACCGGTCCAACTATAAGTTCTGGCCAATAACGAACGGGCCTCCATATTATCGGGGTTTTCAGAAAGCTCTTGTAGTAGTAATTTCTTCGCGGAATTGTGGTTTCCTTGACCGGCTAGCCTATATGCTTTCACATACCTATTTTCCTGAGCTTCATTATATGCCAAATCTTGAGACACACCCCAGAAACAGAGCAATCCAAAAATCAAAAGACTATATGTGTTTTTTAACTCCATTATTGATTAAATGATATCTCAGCGGTTTCCCTTGGTTTGTTTTTGGAATTTTTGTTGAATACTTTTATTCCATTCTTTCGCGCCTCTATCCTAGCCCTGGCTATTTTATGAGCAATCACATCTACACTAGAACTATTTTGTTGGGTAAGCTCTATTAATTCTAAGGCTTCATGGTGCCTATCTGACCAATAATAAACGTCGAAAAGTGCTGAATATGAATCAATATAGTCGGGATTCATATTAATACATTCCTTCAAAATTTCAATTGAAGTCTTGTAATTATCTTGCCATGCATTGATACGTCCCATCAAAATCTTGGTATCAATATGACTCGGTGATTCAGATAAAATGTATCGACATAATAATAATGACTTTTTGTATTCCCTTTCGAAGGCCAATTCTCTGGCAACCATGTATGTTTTGTCAAAATCCTGCCCGTTATAAACACTATTAATCCAAATGATTTCGCTATCCATGAATTTTTCTTTTTTAACCGCAAAAATCGCCAGACTATCAGGTATGATTTTGTCATTGGTAGTTACGTAGGCATTCATAGACTTAAAGGCTTCAAGCCTAGCTTCGGTTTTAGACCCCCCCAGGGATATGCTCAAATCCATATTTTCATCAATATTATAAACAGACCCATCAGAAAAAAGTTTATCACCACTGATGTATTCTTTTAGTTCATTCTTATTTCGCATCAAAGGAATGTTCTTTATAGATCTAAATTCTGAATTCATGTCTAAGGCACCTCCCATCCAAGCAACTTTTTTTGGCATTTTAAGTTCGTATTTGCCTTCGAGAAGAGCTAATAAGCTGGGGGTAACATCGAAATGAGAGGAAACCGCACTCATCTTTTTTGCGGCCTTTAACATAGGGCTATATATGATCAACGGCACGTGAAAACGGCTTAAATTGTTGCGTTGCGGTATGGGGATAAGCCTATGGTCACCTGTTATGATAAAAATAGTGTTATCATAGTTGGGCTGCTTTTTATATTCCTCAAAAGCATATTTCAACGCATCATCCGTATACAACAGGGTGGCAAAAACATTCTCGTTTTTATCAATGACTTTTTTTGCTTTCCTGTTATGATTGCTCTTAGATAAGATCTGCTCAACTTTTTTTTCATAGACCTCCTGATTTGGTGGTATGAAAGGTTCATGGGTGCTAATAGTCATGTACACTTCCATTCTTGGCTGTTTGGTCTTTCTGGGTAAGCTCATGCTTTTCATAAATAGTTCTTTGTCCGGATATCCCCAAGAAGAGCCTGCAGCATCTTCCTCCTGCATTTCATATTTATTTCCGAAACCCGATTTATCCAAAACAAAATCGACATTCTCACTAATTAGAAACCTATCTATATTGTCAAAAGAACTATTGGTACCCTGATAATAAGAAGTGAAGTACCCATTGTTTTTTAAAATGCTGAATAACGTTAGTTTATTCGGATATTTTTCAAGCTCCATAAATCCACTTTTACCAAAAGGTAACGAACCCATTAATGACGGCAGTACACCAAAAGTCCTTCCCGTATTACTCAAGCAGTTTTCCCAATACAAAGACTTCGTGGTCAAGGAATCCAAAAAAGGTGTAAACCCTTCATATTCGGCACCTTCCCCAACAAAATCTCTTCCAAGTCCCTCGACCATGATAAAAACAATATTGGGTTTTTCTTCCTTTAATTCAAAATAGTCGCCTAAAACGTTTTCTATTTGTTGAGACTTGATCAGGGGATATTCAATATCCGAATTATAGGAAATTTCCTCCGTAGATGTTTCGTAAAGGTTCAATGCAAGATATTGTGTCTTATTTTGATTAATTGGCTTTCCCTCGATAAAGAGCGTCATTATGAATAGACTAAAGAGAATAATGGTAAAGGGGTACATTTTGCTGATGTAGTGATACTTTTTTGATGTTATCTTATACAGACCAAAGAACATTCCTATAATGACAACAATACCGATAATCAACGAAACGGACATACCGCCAGAATTGGCAATGGTTGTCTTTATATCATCCAAACTATAACCCAACAAATCGGAACCTAATGGAACAAGTGCTGTACAGTAATAGCTAATAAGCATCGCCTCAATGATCAACAAAAATATGAGCAGCATAAAAATTAAGCGAAAACCATACCTAGGCCTTAGGTTTTCCCAGAAATTAAATGGAAAGGCAAGGACAATACCTACCAAAGATGAATACCCAATTTGGTGCACTAAAGCAATAAAAAAGCTTACGCTGAATATTGTGTCTACCACACCTTTGAAATAAAGGGTGGTATATTGGTAAATAGTGAGCACTAGCAAGCTACCAAAGAATGAAATCATTAATCTGGTATAATGCTTGAGCGTGTATCTATCAAGTTGACTCGTATTCATTATAAAATTTTAAGTTGCCTTTGCAAAACCTTTTCGAACCTGTGATCCCCAGCCCGATTTTACCCCAAATAATTTTTTAAAGTTGCCCCTTACTGCTGCCCAGACAATAATAGGATGGAATACCAGGGGTTCAATTATGGCGTAACCCATTAGTACTAAAATATCCCTAGTTTTTTTATACTCATTATAAGTATACACATCCCATAGAATGGCATAGAATGAGAACATGATTGAGAACATATAGACCGTAGCGGTTATCGCTAAGAAAAAAGCCCAGTTCATAATGCCTAAATAGGTAAAAAATAAGATGGTAAAAAATCCAAAAAACTCTAATAGAGGGGACATCCATTCGTAAAAGAACCAGTAGGGGTAACTCAAAAGGCCCAATCTCCCATACTTGGAATTAAAAAACATATCCTTGTGTTTGAACAACGTCTCCAGATTTCCCCTAGCCCAGCGATCTCTCTGGTTAATCAATATATTAAGGTCCTCCGGAACTTCTGTCCAACATAAGGGGTCTGGAATATATTCTATGGTATACGGCTCTTTTCGATCGTGCATGTATCGGCGCATTTTAAAAATAATTTCCATGTCCTCACCCACTGTATTTGTATCGTACCCGCCTACCGCTATGGCAATTTCACGATCAAAAAAGCCAAAGGCACCTGAAATAATTAAGAGGCTATCTAAACGACCCCAAGCCATTCTTCCTAAATTAAAGGAACGGGTATATTCCAATAACTGAAATTTTGCAAGCCAATTCTTTGGGAGTTGAATTTCTTCTAAATGTCCACCATTTATTTTACAGGAATTTGCTATTCTTATTACTCCGCCGACGGCGATTACTTTTTTCTTAGAGCGCTGATAGAATGATTTTACTACATGCAATAGTGCATCAGGCTTTAAAAGGCAATCTACATCTATACAACCTACATATTTGTTAGCAGATAAGGCCATTCCTGCATTCAAAGCATCAGATTTACCCCCGTTTGCCTTATCTATGACCGTAAGTTTTGAAAACGAACGCTGTTTCGACTTGTAGAAGCCACGTACTGGTTTTGACTTCCAATCAGGGTTTATTTGTCGATCAATTTTTACTAAACTATAGGCATCTATCATTTTTTGCAAGGTATCATCCTTACTACCGTCATTTACGACCATTACTTCATAGTTCATATATCTCAATGACAATAACGAACGCACATTTTCAACAATAGTAAGACCTTCATTATATGCTGGGGCAATTATTGTTATACTCGGTGCCATTGGTGATGCTGCAATTTTCGTAAGATCTCCGAAACTGTTTTTATTCTTGTAATGGAAGGAGTTTAGTGTAGCTAAATACGCCATAACTGAAAACAATACAAATAACAAGGCCGTGTACGATAAAAACACGATGTTAATGTATTCTAGGATGATATTTGATACACTACTATCCATTTAGCTTTTCCAATAATTTATTAGGGATTGAGATCAATTGTGACAAAAATGTACTATTCATATTTTTATCAGAAAATATTTTGCTATCTTGATTTATCCCAGTATTTGTTAAAGGCTCTAAGACGAACTCATCGGTGAAAGTCAATAAATCTTCGTATTCAGCTTTTTGATCCAAAGAGCACGCATAGGAATTCAACAGGTCAAAAGAACCTGTATCCCTTTCTTTACGATTCTCATTTGAGAGTTGCTCCTTCAATGCGGCTAAAGCAGATTCTGCTTTTGTACTTATATCAACATTGTCATCATTTACTAGTTGAGCCAGAAAATGAACTTCCTTTTCATCACCAATAGCTATTATTTCATCCATTAAAATCAATTTGGATTCTAAGTCAGCGCGATTGAACAATTGTTCGAAAACACCAGGTCTAACGTTTTCATCTATAGAATCAATTGCTTTTTCAATTCCATAAATTACATCACGAATCCGTTCGCTAATAAGAGGCCTGGATTCTTCTAAAAGCAAATGAGTTAAAAAGGGGATTTCACGATGATCGCCAAATTCTTCAATATTTGACAGCAAACAAATTAATTCCGAAGTTTCATCATCGAACTCATACGGTTTAGGTATTATCGATAAGATAGCTTCCAATTCCTCTTTTTTAAGCTCATCGCCGGGTATATTCTCTTCTGAATCGGTCCATTTTATAAACTTCTCCTCCTCTTCCTTAACTTTTTCTTCTACAATTAACTCTTCGTGGATTACCTCGCTTGAAGAGATTTCGTGCAAATGTTTTTCAGCTTTATCCTGATTGTTCTCTAATATTTCTTCTATTACCATCTTTTCCTGCAGCACAACGATTTCTTCATATTCCAAATCAAATTCCCACAAGGTTTCTTGAGAAAGCTTTTCCTTTTTGTTCAATACATTTTCAACATCGCTGTCAACAACAATCGGTAAAAAGTTTAAATCATCATCAATTAAATCAGGCGCAAAATGGTTAATATCCCCAACTATTTCTTGTTCTTCAGGTTTCTTTGGAGAATTTAATTCTTTGTAGATTACATCAAATTCATTAACATCAATCTCAGTTTCTTCAGATATGGCATCAGCAGGTACAACTATGGGTAAAAAGCCTAATAATTCATCTACTTCTAGATTATCCAATTCAGGATTCTCCTCTATCACCTCTTCCATGGTTGGGGAATCAACTTCAAATGGAACAGATTCAATTTCTTCATGTGAAACCTCTTTTGATTCTTGACTTGTGTTTTCATTTGACTTTTCTTCAATGACTTCTCTCTTCATGGTTTCCTTTATTAAATCTTCGGGAACTATAATATTATCAGTGCTTTCAATACCTTTTGTCGGCATAATGCTTTCTGGGGCAATTGAATTGATTGCATTTAATGCCTTACTTTTTACTGAAAAATGGAGTCTTTTATATTCTATCCGCTTTAAAAATTCGATATCCCCAGTATCACCCAATTCTGCAATGGCTCCTAGGATTAAAATCTTGATATCTGTTGAACATCTCCAAAACACCAATTTTAAAGTATCTAAAGCTTCTACCACATGAAATTCCCTTAAACAGTATATTGCTTCTTCCTTGATTTGGTTGTTGCGATGTTTTACTAGTTCAATTAAGGAATCTTTTGCATCGTTCTGGTTGAAATGTTTTATGAGCCTTAGCGCTAATAAAACCACATGCTTATTTTTTGAAGTAAGCCAAGCTTTGAATCTAGGAGGCTCAAAATCCTTATTGTTTCGCAGAACTTCTAAGAGAACAAGTTGTTGCCATTCAGAAATCCTATATTTTGTGGTATCCATAAAATAGGAAACCCCTTCATTTTTAAGGGTTACGGTAGCAATTTCTGCCTGTTTTCTAATAACACTCCTTTTATTATTTATAAACCCAACAATCATTTGGTATGACTCTGTTACCTGCATCTGTGTTAGTTCCATTATCCCTTTAGCGACAACTTCCCATCTCCAGCTCTTTAATTTTTTGTAGGCATCTTCATGTAAACCCAAATTCTTATATAGATGAATTAACTGCTTTTGGGTCTCACCCGATACATCTTTCTTTAAATCAAGAAGTATGCTGATAAGAACCTTACGGTCGAAATCATTTTTCAATAATTCCCTAATTAGGATTTTATGCTTGATATAAATGTGCTTCTCTTCTTTTGGAGCATCATTGGAGTAAAAGATAAATTCACTGATCATAGGAGACAATTCCTTTTTCTTTTGCTGTATTCTACGAGTATTGGTCGTAAGCTTATTTCTGAAATAAAAAACTGTTGAAAAAATAACAATAACCAATCCTATAAAAAGCATGGTTAAATCCCACAAAAGATCCGTATGGATCTTTGGTAGACTTAATAATGGAATTGTTTTGTATGTAAGCTTTTCGAACAATTATTGGTTTTTAGCTAGTTCTCGTTCTACGCGAACAATCAGTTCTGCCGGACTCACTGGCTTTGAAATGAAATCATTGGCCCCTAGATTAAATGCGTTTAATACATTTTCTTCATTGCCAGCAGATGAAATAATAATAATGGGTGTTTTGGATTTTAACTCATTTCGTACATAATCAATGAGTTCAAGCCCCGAGAAATACGGCATCATAATATCACTAATAATCAAATC
>RCMY010004032.1_pt1 | contig 12840 bp, 10 predicted proteins | sample 2041341 | NCBI WGS metagenome assembly RCMY01 (sample SAMN09708234, study PRJNA481090) | Marine sediment metagenome, whole genome shotgun sequencing project. | reverse complement strand
CGTGGGCGGCCGTCGGCGTCGAGCGGGCCCGCGTCCTGCACGCCTGGCTCGCCGTGACGCTCGAGAAGATGAACGACGCGGGAGCCTGGAAGCGTCCGGTCACGTGGCCGGCGTTCCCCTGACCCCACACCAGTCACGAGGAACCGACATGTCGACATCCATCCCCACCTTCGGCAAGGTCCGCAGCCACGTGGAGGCGTGGGCCCTCGACGCGATGGCCGGGCAGCTCCATGCGCAGCACGGGAAGATGAAGGCAGCGGCCATCGCCGACATGCACGGCACGATCGTTGAGATCGGCGCCGGGACCGGCGCGAACATGCGCTACTACAACGACGGGATCCGGCTGATCGCCGTCGAGCCGAACCCGATCATGCACCCGCGCCTCCGAGCGGCTGCAGCGGAGCACGGCGTGGACGTCGAGATCCGCACCCTCGCCGGCGAGGCGATGGACGTCGCCGACGACGAGGCCGACCACGTCGTCGGGACGCTCGTCCTCTGCGGCGTCGCGGACCCCGACCAGGTCGTCCGCGAGGTCCGCAGGATCCTCCGGCCGGGCGGCACGTACCTGTTCGTCGAGCACGTCGTCGGGACCGAGCGTGCCACGGTCCTGCTCCAGCGAGCCACGCGCCGCGCCCAGCAGTGGGCCGCGAACGGCTGCGACGTGATGCGCGACACCGGCGCGCTGCTCCGGTCTGCCGGGTTCTCGTCGATCGAGATCGAGGAGCTCGACAGCGGCTGGAGGGGCTTCAACGCGCGTACCCAGATCCGGGGCCTCGCGATCGCCTGATCGGGTGCGTGGAGCGCACGACGCAGGACGTGTGTGGACACGCGCCGAGAGCTGCGCGTGTTGGGGGTGAACGGCTCGTCACCTGGACGCGCCCACCCCACCGAGACCCGCCCATGTCTGCCTCCCGCTCCGTCCGCCACACCGCCGGCGCCTCCCTCGTCGTCGCGCTCCTGCTGTCGGCGTGCGCGACGTCCGTCGAGCCCGCCGTCGTCACCCCCGAGGTCACCCCGCTCCCGCAGGTCACCACCAGCCCGGAGCCCGTCGACACGGCGAGCCCCGCCACCGACGACGCGGTGGTCCCGGCCGCCAAGCCGACGCTCAACGTCTACGGCCTCGGCGACGTCGCCCACTGGAGCATGACGCCCGACGAGTTCGCGGCAGCCCTCGGCAAGACCTTCACCCCGACGGACTTCTACGCCGAGTCGCGGCGTGACTTCCAGTGCGGCTACCTCCAGGTCGACGAGCCGGGCTGGGAGGGCATCGCCTTCATGGTCACCGGCGAAGGCGAGGGCCGTGTCATGCGCGCCGACGTCATGGACGAGCACTGGTCGACCCACCGTGGCATCACGGTCGGCTCCACCCGCGAGGAGGTCCTCGCGCTCCAGGACGACGGCATCTCGACGCGCCCGTCGAAGTACGGCGACGGCGAGACCATCACCGTCGCACCCGCCGAGGCGACCGCGCTCGAGGTCTTCGACATCTCCGAGACCGGCCTGGTCCAGACCTTCCACGCAGGTGCGTACGACGAGGCGCTGATGGTGGAGGGCTGCAGCTGATGACGGGGTCTGCCACCATCGCGTCGACGCTCCCGCGATCGGAACGGCGGACACGCGTGAACGAGGACGGCCCCGACGCCGAGCACAGCTTCGACCACTTCTGGCACGACGAGCATGATCGTGTCCAGCGGGCCCTGACGCTGGCGCTCGGCGACGTCGCCCTCGCGGCCGAGGCCACGGACGAGGCGTTCACCCGGGCCTTCCAGAGCTGGGCGAAGCTGCAGACCTTCGATGCCCCGGGCGGCTGGTGCTACCGGGTGGGTCTGAACTGGGCGACGTCGTGGCGACGCAAGCTCTCGCGTCGCCCGACGCTGCCGATCGAGGCACTCGACCGCGCAGCACCGGACGTCCAGCTCGACGAGGACGACGCCCGGCTCGCGGCGGCCCTGGCCGAGCTCAGCCCCGCACAGCGCAACGCGGTCGTCGCCCGTCACTACCTCGACCTCCCGATGTCGGAGGTCGCCTCGCTCCTCGGGATCGCCGAGACCACCGTCCGGACCCACCTCCAACGCGGCCTGGACCACCTGCGCGACACGTTGTCGCAGGAGCAGCACCCATGAACACCATCTTCAGCAACCACCCCCAGAGCGACGACGCCGACGTCCGCACGGCGCTTCACGAGCTCGGTGCCGGCGTGCCCTCCACGCCGATCCGCGACCTCGACGAGGTCCGTGTCCGTGGCCAGCGTCGCATCGTCCGCGACCGTGTCCTGACCGGGGCCGGGGCGGCTGCCGCCGTCCTCGCCGTCGTCATGTTCGCGGGTGCGGTGCGTCCCGGCACCGGCCCGACGCCCGAGGTCGCGAGCGGCGGCACCGTGGGAGCACAGCAGCCTGACGGGCAGCCCGACGGGGCGCACACCGAGGAGCCGGCCGGGTTCCCCGGGCCGAGCTCGCGCGATCGGGTCACGGTCGAGGAGATCCAGGCGTGGCTGTTCCTCTACGAGGACTTCGACGGCGGACACCTCATCGGTGACGGTGCGGGACAGCTGATGTACGAAGCGATGCGGACGCTGACCGGGAGCTTCGCTCCCGGCGCCGAAGCCCCGCGTGACGCCGCCGAGCTGGCGGAGGACGTCGCGGCCTACGTCGCCGAGGGCACCACGCCCACCTCGGGCTTCCCCGTCCCGTTCCTCGCGGAGTCCCCGGAGCTCGAGGGCTTCCTCCGTCGGCTCGAGCTGACGCTGCGTGCCGAAGCCGGGCTCGAGGCATCGTCGGGTCGGCCCGCGATTTCGTACCTCGACACCGTTGCCCTCCGCGAGCTGCGGGACTGGTTCACGATCTACCGACAGGCCGACCCGGTCATCCGCATCAGCGAGGCCGAGGGTCGCCTCATCGCCCTGGCCATCGAGTCGATCGACGGTGACCGCGATCCACGCGCCTCGTGGACGCTGGCGTCGGAGGGGATCACCGTCGACGAGCTCGCAGCACAGACCCGAGCTGCCACCGCCGGTTCGGAGCTCGCTGGTCTGCTCGGGCGGACCGCTGCCACGCTCGACTTCGTCGCCACCGCTCCCCCCGTGCCGTTCGGCGCACCGGAGACTTCGTCGGACACGACGATGTCGCTCGAGGAGCTGCGGCAGTGGTCCGAGGCCTACTGGACGCTCGACAGCTCGTACCGGATGGGCGACGGCGCAGGCCTCGCGTTCTCTCTGGCGATCGAGGTGGTGACGGGCGTCCCCGAGCCCCGTGAGGAGACGATGACGCTGGCGTTCACCCGCAACGACGTTGCGTCGACCGTCACCTTCATCGGTGACTACCGACGCGACGGCGACGGCACCTACCTCAGCGACAACCCCGAGCTCTCCGACGCGCTGCGTCGCCTCGAGACCATGCTGAGCGACCTCGCCGGCTGACCGACGGAGTCGGCAGCCGTGCAGCCACGGCTCGGTGCTGTCAGCCGGAGGAGCCTTCGGTACTCTTCGCCCCGTTGGCGTCGCAGCAGCGACCCATCGTGCTGAAGTAGCTCAGCTGGTAGAGCAGCCGCCTCGTAAGCGGCAGGTCCGGGGTTCAAGTCCCCGCTTCAGCCCCAGACGACCCGACACAGCCGAACGGCCGATGTCCGGTGCGTGACCAGAACGGGCAGGCGCTCCCGTCGCGAGGAGAGACCGTGTCGGTCTCATCGCCTCGGTGTGCGCCGCCGTGTCCCAGCACGTACACGATCACTCTGGCGTGAGGCGATCGGGGACCGACGACAGGCCGTCAGCGAGGGCGGTGAAGCAGGCCGCGACGAGGGCTGGCAGGTCGGCGGACTGATCGGTGCTGAGCCAGTGGCGTATCGAGGAGCGCATTGCGGCCAACGCCGCGGCGGCCTGGAGCCGGCATCCCAGCTCGTCCCCCACGGGATCCGCGCGCTGTACGAGAACCCCGGCAATGGCGTCCTCCCAGCCAGCTTGCAGCTGCAGGCTCCTCGCGGACACGGACGGGTTCATGGCCATGATGCTGAACCGGCGCACCAGCTCTGCCCGTGCCGCCGCATAGTCGACGCCCACAGCGACGAACGACTCGCGCAAGGCGACCCACGCGGCCTCCTCGGCGGGGCGACCCCGGAGCTCATCCACGATCCGGTCGAGCCTGCTCGCGTAGTCGGCAAGGGCCACATCCTCCTTCGTCGAGAAGTACGAGAAGAACGTGCGCGGCGAGATCCCTGCAGCATCGGCGATCTCATCGATCGTCGTGCTGTCGAAGCCTCGCTGCTCGAAGAGCCCGATCGCAGCAGCCTCGATGCGCGCGCGTCGCAGTCGCTTCTTGCGTTCGCGGAGTCCTGGTTCATCAGTCATGTCGACATCTTGACACATTCCTGCATTCCATGCAATACTGCATTCACTGCAATATTTCCTCGCGAGGTGACGCCATGCCTGCTGCACCCAACCCCACTCCCGACGGACTCATGGCCCGGGCCGCACGAGCGAGCGTTCGCCACCGCCGCCTCGTCGTGCTGGCCTGGATCATGGCCATCGTTCTGGCCGCGCTCGCCAACCGCGTCGCGGGCGGCGAGTTCCACAACGACCTGTCGATCCCGGACACCGACTCCCAGGCGGCCTTCGACGAGCTTCGCGACCGCTTCCCCACACGTGCCGGTGACCCCATGCAGATCGTCGTCCATGACGAGGCCGGCGTCACCGACCCCAGCACCGTCGCGGCCGTCGAGTCGGTGCTGGACGTGGTCGCGGAAGTCGAGGGCGTCGTGGAGGTGCGCTCCGCCTACGAAGGGCCGACCCCGGCCGTCTCGGCGGACCGCACGACCGCGCTGATCACCATCCAGTTCGCCGAGCGAACCCGTGACATCCCCGAAGGAGCGATCGAGGCCGTGCAAGCGGCAACCGAGCCGCTGACTGCCACGGGACTGCAGGTCGAGTTCGGCGGCCCGGTCATGCAGACCGAGAGTGGACCGTCGGGAGCCGAGGCCATCGGCCTGCTGGCCGCGATGGCGATCCTCCTGCTGGCGTTCGGGTCGTTCATCGCGATGCTGCTCCCGATCGCGATGGCGCTCGCGGCCCTGGCGCTCGGGATCCAGCTCATCGAGCTGGCCGCCAACGGGGTGACGATCGCGACCACGGGGCCCGTCGTCGCGGCCATGATCGGTCTGGGCGTCGGGATCGACTACGCGCTGCTGATCGTGACGCGCCACCGAGAGAACACGGCTCGTGGCATCGATGCCGAGGAGAGCATCCCCATCGCCATGGCCACGGCCGGTCGTTCCGTTCTCGTCGCCGGATTGACCGTCATCGTCGCGATCCTCAGCCTCTACCTGATCGGGATCGACTTCGTGGCCGCCATCGGCCTGGCCGCGGCCATCACGGTCTCGACCACGCTGCTGGCATCCGTGACCCTGCTGCCGGCGCTGCTCGGCTTCGCGGGGCCCAACATCGACCGCTGGCGCATCCATCTGCTGCACCACGAGGGCCGACACGAGGACGCCAGCGGCTGGCGCCGGTGGGTCGAGGGAGTCCAACGTCGACCATGGTTCTCCTTCGGCTCGGCGTTGCTGGTCCTGGTCGTGCTCGCCGTGCCGGTGTTGTCGATGCGTCTCGGCTCCGGCGATGCCGGATCCAACCCCACCACGGACACGACCCGTCGCGCCTACGACCTCGTCAGCGAGGGCTTCGGGGACGGCTTCAACGGGCCGCTGCTGATCACCGTGTCTGCCGCTGACGGAGCGTTCGCGCCGGCTTCCGGATCTCCCGGGGTCCAACCTCCGTCGCAGCCCGACGCGGCCGCCCCAACCGCCACCCCTGATCCGGCCGCGCTCCTGGCGCAGCTGCCGCCAGAGCTCCGCACCCTCTGGTCCACCCTGCGGGCGACCGAGGGCGTCGCCCAGGTCGCTCCCCCAGAGCTGAACCCTGACCGTGACACCGCGGTGGTCGCGGTGATCCCCACCACGTCGCCGCAAGCGCCTGAGACCGAAGACCTCGTCCACCGACTCCGCGCCGAGGTGCTCCCCGTCGCAGCATCAGACGGCTTGGTGGTCCACGTTGGCGGCCCGACCGCGCTCGCCATCGACCTCGCCGACACGATGGCCGCCCGACTCCCGCTCTTCATGGCGGGGATCCTGGTGCTGTCGTTCTTGCTGCTCATGGTCGAGTTCCGATCCCTCTTCGTGCCGGTCAAGGCCGCCCTCATGAACCTGCTGTCGATCGGTGCCGCATACGGAGCGGTGGTCGCGGTGTTCCAATGGGGCTGGCTGTCAGGAATCTTCGGCCAGGAGACAGGTCCCATCGAGTCCTTCGCACCGATGATGCTGTTCGCCGTGCTCTTCGGCTTGTCGATGGACTACGAGGTGTTCCTGCTGTCGCGCGTGCGAGAGGAGTACGAGCGGACCGGCGACAACAGCCACGCTGTCTCCGTCGGGATCTCCGCAACAGCACGCGTGATCACCGCGGCCGCGTCGGTCATGGTCATCGTCTTCGGGAGCTTCCTGCTCAACGACCAGCGCGTCGTGAACATGTTCGGCTTCGGACTCGCCTTCGCGATCTTCGTCGACGCAACCATCGTGAGGACGGTGCTGGTGCCGGCAACGATGGAGCTGGCGGGCAAGGCGAACTGGTGGCTGCCCGGATGGATGGATCGGATCCTGCCTCGCGTCCACACACCGGAACTCCCCGATGCCTCACAGCCGTCGACGGACCCCGCGCCCCACGTCCCTGCCTCGGCATCCTCCTGAACGGCACCACGCCATGAAGATCCTGTCACCGAGGTGTGCCCGGCTGCGCGTGATCGCGCTGCCCGTCGCCGTCATCCTCGCGATCCGTCTCCTGCTGCCATGGCTGCTCAAGCGGGCGTTCGCGCCAGGGCCGACCGACACCCACCTCACCCCCGCCGACCTCGACCTCGACGCCGAGGAGGTCTGGCTCAGCAGCGGCAACGAGACCCGACTTCACGCCTGGTTCATCCCGGTGGACCGTCCGGCCCCGATGGTGATCGTGCTGCACGGCTGGGGCGCAAGCGCCGCCCACATGCTGCCGCTCGCCAAACCGCTGCACCACGCAGGCCTGCACACCCTGTTCCTCGACGCTCGCAACCACGGCCTGTCCGAACACGACGGCTTCACCTCGATGCCTCGCTTCGCCGAAGACCTCGACGCCGCCGCCGTCTGGGGGCACGCCCAGGAGGCCGTGACCTCGGTCGGGATGATCGGGCACTCCGTGGGTGCCGGCGCCGGCATACTCAGCGCCTCCCGGTCCGATCGCCTCGCAGCCATCGTCGCCGTCTCCTCCCCGTCGCATCCCGGCGAGCTCATGCGCGAACAGCTGTCCCGCGTACCTCGCCCGGTGCTGTCGCTGCTGCTTCGCGTGATGCAGCGCATCATCGGGCACCGCTTCGACGCGTTTGCTCCGCTCGTGCGGATCGGGATGGTGCAGGCGCCGGTCCTGCTCGTGCACGGCACCGATGACCGCATCGTGCCGATCAAGGACCTGCACGCACTCGCCGCCGCGAACCCCATGGCCCGAACGTTGGAAGTCCCGGGCGCCGGCCACAGCGACCTCGCCGCCTTCGAACCTCATGTCGCCACCATCACCGCTTTTCTGCGAAACCATCTCCTGTGACGGGACCTTGGCCGCTGGAGCGTGCGTCCAGCCGGGTCTCTGACATCCCTCAGCCTTGACGATCGATCGCCGGCGAGCAGATGGGACTCGTGATCGGGGACCTTCCCGTGATCCACTCACGGCCCAGATCCAGATCGTCCAATCCGTCGCAGGCGGCTGACATGCACTCACTCATCTTCGCGCTCGAGCAGGACGGCGTGATCGACAACCTCGTGCTGTCCCCGTCGGTGCACCGGACGTGGGGTGCGGTCACGGTGCTCGCGGTGCTCCTCGCCACCGCGTGGTTCGCACGACTCGCCATCGCCAAGGCACCGCTCGACCTGCCCGGTCGCGTGATCATGGCGATCGCACAGGTCGCGCTGATGGTCCAGGCGCTGCTGGGGATCAAGCTGCTGGACCAAGGGCTCGGCGTCCTGCAGCTCTACATCCACTACGTCGGCGGTCTGATCCCGCTCGGCCTGTTCCTCGCCCTCGGCTGGTTGCCGATGCGCGATGAGGTCCGACGCACGCGGCTGCTCGCCCTCATCACGGCCGCTGGCGCGATGTCCGCGGTCATGGCGTTCCTCATCGGCGGCGCGTACGCCACCCGCTGACGCTGAGGATCAGCGGTAGACGCAGGCGACGCCCGACCACATGACGAACACCGGGTCGCCATCCGCGTCGGCGTCGAAGACCCCGGCGACCTCACCCGTGAAGAACTCGGTCCCCAACGTCGATTCGAAGATGTCGACCCCCGGGTACGCCGCTTCCACGTCCGCCCGGCTGGTGCCGATGCCGACTCCGGCGGGCGTCATGAACGCCGCGTTCGTCCCGGCGTCGAGTCCCCATCCGGCGAACGCACCGTCCTGATGGACGAGCTCGAGGCCGCCGACGTAGCCGACCTGCGTGGCCGGACCGGCCGGGCACTCCTCGCTGAAGAACTCGTCGGTCGGGGCGCCGAGCACCTGCTCGACGAGCGCGTCGACCTCCGCGCGCGCCGTGCCGTACGGGAGGTCGTGGACGGTGCCGTCGACGGTGACGGTGAGGCCTGCTTCGGCAAGCGCGAACGTGTTCTCGGCCGCGTTCTCGCTGGGCGTCGCGGTCTCGGTCACCGTGACGGTGACCGCCGGGACGGGCGTCGCCGCCTCCGTCCCGCCACAGGCCGCCGACGAGAGCGCCACGGTCGCGATGAGTGCTGTCGTGATCCGTGGTGTCCGCATGCAGGTGCCCTCTTCTCGTCGTTGCCGCAGCCATCCGGCGCGACCGTCGCAGCATGCCGCTCCAGAGGCCGAAACGCACTGAGAGGGAACTTCCCGGCCCCGGATGTATCAGGCTCCCACCCCGATGCTCTGGCCTGATGGAACGCGACGGAACGACCGTCGCCGAGGAGCACCATCATGAACACCACACCCCGCATCACGCGACGGCGAACCCCGTCGCGCGTCGCCTCGTTGCTCGCTGCGGCGCTCGCCGTCAGCGCAATGCCCGTCGTGACCGACGCCCTGACCGCACCGGCGGAAGCCGCCCTGCCGACCGAGCTGCCGATCTACCGAGTGGTCCAGGAGGGCCTGACCCAAGCGGACGCGAAGGCGCTCGCCGAGCGCACCGGGACCTCGCCCATGCTTCGTCCCGACGGGGCGTTCACGTTCGTCGGTGAGAACTTCGCGGCGGTGCCGCAGAAGGTCGTCGCCGACGGCAAGGACGAGGACGGCAACCCGACGGTCAGCCAGGCCATCGACTACGAGGCGCTCGACGCGATCACTGCGCTCATCCCCCGCAAGGCCAAGAAGCGTGCCGCCGTCCATCTCGACATCCCCAAGGGCCACGGCCGCTGGATGACCGTCGGCAACACGACGTTCGAGCAGAGCGACGCCAAGGGCAACCCCGAGCTCGAGATCGACCTCGAGACCACGGTGTCGTTGACGCTGACGCTCGCGGGTCAGCCGCTCGTCGGCCCCGGAGCGAAGCTCCGCGTCTCGTACGCACCTGACGGCTCGGTGACGCAGCTCACCAACGCCACGCGCCAGCTCGAGGAGCTCGACGTCGTGAAGATCTCGTCGATGAACGAGGCCCGCCAGGCCTGCACGTCGCTGTACGGCCGCGAGGTGAAGCAGCTGAAGCCCAAGCTCGCCTACTACGCCCCGCCGCTCACCGCCCAGGAAGCGGACGGACGCGGCTCGGTCGAGCTGATCCTGCCGCAGTGGATCTGCCAGCCCGCCACGACCGTTCGCGACTCGGCGAGCAAGCTCGTCGGGCGCATGGTCCCGGCCGTGCCGGAGCTGAGCCCGAAGGTCCAGCTCGAGGTCGACACCGACGGCAAGCTCGTCGAGGCGATCGCCCAGATCGGTGGCGGGACCGCCCCGTACACCCTGCGCTGGTCATCCTCGAGCGGCACGCCGATCGCCGCTGACGACAACCATGTCCGCTACGCACCCGATCACCGCGAAGGAGCTGTCGAGACGCTCAACCTCCTCGTCACCGACGCCAACGGCATGACGACCGTCGCCTCCGCGACGCCGTCGCAGAAGCCCGGTGGTGCCGGCCACGTGCTGGTCGACGGGCTGCTCGGCGGCCAGGGCGGATCGTTCGCCGAGGTCGGCATCGAGCAGACGATCGACGAGTGGCAGTGCGCCCAGGACTCGGCCGATGGCTTCAACAGCGAGATGTCCTCGCACAACCAGACGGTCGACTTCGACTGGCGCGGGACCAACGCGTGGGAGCAGGACTTCCGCGATCCGAGCAACGGCGGTGACGACAGCGACTGGGTCGATGAGGTCGACATCCAGTGGTACACCGGCCACGGCTGGTCCGGAGGCTTCACGTTCAAGGGCACCAACGCCGACGGCAGCATCGTCCCGGCCGACGCCCGCTGGGGCAACCGTGACCTCGAATGGCTCAACCTCGAGTCCTGCCAGGTCCTGCGCGACACGACCGGAACCCTCGACCACCTCGGACGCTGGGGACCGACGATGGACGGTCTGCACCTGATCAACGGGTTCGACACCAACGCCTACTGCATCAACGGTGGCACCGGTGAGCGCTTCGCCGAGTACCTCTTCGACCAGACGTTCTTCGGGATCACGATCCGTCCGGCGCTGACCGTCCAGCAGGCATGGGCGGCGATGGCGAACGACCTCGAGCCGGCTGGCGTCCGCTGGCGCACGATGGGTCCGGTCGACTCGAGCGGTGTCACGAACCTGAACGACCACTACTGGGGCCAGGGCTCCGTCGGTCCGGACATCCGGGCGACGAACACGTCTGGCTGGTTCTCGATCAGCGGGCTCACCTGAGCCCGGTGAGGGTGGCGCCAGCGTCGGGGGGCGCTGACGCCACCCACCCCCACGGCCCGTCGGTAACCGGCGGGCCGTGACGGCGTACCGTGCAGGATCCGACCACCACCAGGGATCGTGCTCCATGCTGATCGCTCGCCGCCGCGCCGGCGCCGTCCTCGTCATCCTCGCGATGTCCATCGCGCTCGCGACCATCGCCGCTCCCGCAGCGCGCGCCGTCACCGAGTCCGAGGGCTACCTGACCCTCCCGGATGGAACGCAGCTCCGCTTCACGCTGCTGCTCCCCGACGGCGACGGCCCGTTCCCGACGGTCCTGCAGTACTCGGGCTACAACAACGGCAACAACGCCAAGGACGGGACGTTCGGCAAGTCCGTCGACCAGGTCCTCGAGCGCAGCATCGCCGTGATCGGCGTCAACCTCCGTGGCTCCGGATGCTCGGAAGGCACGTTCTCGCCCTTCGGACCGGCATGGGCCGCCGACGGCGTCGACGTCCTCGCGTGGATCGCGGATCAGCCGTGGTCGGATGGCGAGATCGCGATGGCCGGCGTGTCCTACCCGGCGATCACCTCGCTCATCACCGCGATCGAGCAGCCAGAACACCTGACCGCGATCATCGCGGACGTCCCCGTCGTCGACCTCTACCCCGACGTCGCCTGGCCCGGAGGGATGTTCAACCAGACCTTCGCCGGCGCCTGGACGTTCATCCAGAAGTACGGGACGTTGTTCGGCCTGCAGGAGACCGCTGAGGGCGACCCGCAGTGCCCGACCGCCATCCCCACGCAGAACGACCCGCGCGACCTCACGGGCACGCAGGCGGCGAACAACCCGTACAAGGACTCGCTGGACCGCTACACCGACTTCCTGCAGCCCGAGGATCTCGCGAGGATCCAGGTCCCGGCGCTCGTCTACACCGCGTGGCAGGACGAGCAGCTCGGCTCGCGGGCGATGTACGCCTACGAACACCTCGATCCGTCACAGCGCTGGATCGTCGCGTCCAACGGCGACCACATCGGCTTCTCGGGCGGAGCGTGGCACCGCGCGTTCATGGTCGAGTTCCTCGACCACTTCCTCCGCGGCGGTGCGCCGGAGGACTTCGACGCGCCGATGGTTCAGCTGCCGCGCGACGTCCGCAAGGACGCGACGTTCGACGAGATGACCACCTCCGACGTCTACCCCGTCCCCCGGACGATCGAGACGATCCACGCGCAGCCCGACGGCGCGCTGCTGCACGCCGCGCCGACCGACGCGACGACGTTCTCCTTCGTCGCCCCGCTGCCTGCGCCGACGTTCGTCGTCGGCATCGACGCCAACATCGGGTTCAACCCGGAGGCCTACAACGAGGCGTACAAGATCCCGGTGCCGCCCGGCGGCAATGTCGCGTTCACGACCCCGGCGCTCGCAGAGGACCTCGCCTACCTCGGCGAGGGATCGATCGACCTGTGGCTGTCGTCGACGTCAGGCGATGCCGATCTCCAGGTGAGCCTCACCGAGGTCCGCGCCGACGGTCAGGAGCTCTACGTCCAGCGCGGCTGGCTCCGGGCGTCGCATCGCGTGCTCGACGCGTCCGAGAGCACGTCGACCCGCCCGGTCCCGACGCACCTCTCGACCGACGCCATCGGACTGACGCCCGGCGAGGTCACGCCGATGCGCGTCGAGATGTGGCCGGTGCACCACGTGTTCCGCGCCGGATCGGCGCTGCGCATCTCCGTGGAGTCGCCGGTCGGGTTCACCGGCTTCCGCCAGCTCCAGTTCGATCCCACGCCCGCGAACCACACGATTCACGTCGGACCGGACACCCCGACACGGTTCGTCTTCGGACACGTCCCGGACGTCACCACGGCCACCGCGCAGCCTGCCTGCGACACGCTGCTGAACCAGCCCTGCCGCACCGCGCCGGGATCGGTGCCGGCCGGGACCATCTCGTTCGCGCAGGCTCCGGAGCCCGCACCGACGTCCGAGCCGAC
>RCMY010004031.1_pt1 | contig 12842 bp, 11 predicted proteins | sample 2041341 | NCBI WGS metagenome assembly RCMY01 (sample SAMN09708234, study PRJNA481090) | Marine sediment metagenome, whole genome shotgun sequencing project. | reverse complement strand
TTGCCAGGGCTCGTTCGCCGAACAGCGATGCCCAACAGCTGTGGACTCGCGCGATGACATTGTCAACACCGGTGATTCCGAGGTAGGTCGAATGGACTCCTGCACATTCGGGCCCCGACACCGCGCCGGGTGTCGCGGACGATCGAACAGCGACTCGCAGGTCGTCGCGAGCCCAGGCCGGCGGCCGCTTCGACTCGAGTTCGTCGAGGTGTGCCTGCACGGCGTCTCGGAAGCCTGAACTGAATTCAATGCCCGAGATGAGGTGGCGCGCCTTGCGCGAGAGCATGGGAATCTCGCTCGACGTCGCGTCCCGCGCTGCCGCCCAGATCTGTGTCAGGCGATGGTCGATTCGGCCGAATCGGACGGCGTCGAGGTATGCGTCAGCTTCGACGACGAAGGCCGGCGGTGGGCGAAAGCCACCGGCCTCGAGCCGCTCCAGGTACCAGGCCTTGACGCCGATGCGCTCGGCGTCGGCATCTCCTGCATTCCCGATCATCACGATTGGCCACGGAACATGTTCACCACTCATGGCTCCATGTTCCTTGGGCGCCGCCACCGGAGGTAGGGGCCGAGGTCCTCATTCCCGCCGGTGGCCCGAACTTCAACGGACGGGCAGCGTCGACGTCGGGACCTTCTTCACTGGTGCCGATCCCGATGTGAAGGGACGATGGAGCGATGACTGCACCCTCAGCCCTCCGAAACGAAGCACTCCGATCCTGGGTCGCCGACATGGTCGACCTCTGCCAACCGGCCGACGTCCACTGGTGTGACGGCTCCCAAGGCGAATACGACCGCTTGACGCAGGAACTCGTCGATGCCGGAACCTTCACCAAACTCGACCAGAAATTGCGGCCCGACAGCTTCCTCGCACGATCCGACCCGAGCGACGTGGCTCGAGTCGAGGACCGCACCTACATCTGCAGTCGCACACGTCAGGACGCAGGGCCGACCAACAACTGGATGGACCCGGCCGACATGAAGGAGACCCTGACGGGGCTCTTCGACGGCTGCATGCAAGGTCGAACGATGTACGTGATCCCGTTCAGCATGGGCCCGATCGGGTCGCCGATCGCTCAGATCGGCGTGGAGATCACCGACTCCGCATACGTCGCGGTGAACATGAAGATCATGACCCGTATGGGGAGCGACGTGCTGGACGCGCTCGGCCAAGACGGCAGCTACGTCCCGTGCATGCACACAGTCGGCGCGCCGCTCGTTCCTGGCGACACCGACGTCGCGTGGCCGTGTAATCCTGACGTGAAGTACATCGTCCACTTCCCGGAGGAACGCTCGATCTGGTCGTACGGCAGCGGCTACGGCGGCAACGCGCTGCTCGGCAAGAAGTGCCTGGCGCTGCGAATCGCGTCGACGATGGGGCGTGACGACGGGTGGCTGGCCGAACACATGCTGATCATGGGCGTCACAGACCCCGATGGTGAGACGACCTATCTGGGCGCAGCGTTCCCCAGCGCCTGCGGCAAGACCAACTTTGCGATGATCGAACCTCCGGCAGCTTTCGCCGAAGCCGGGTGGAAGGTCACGACCGTCGGCGACGACATCGCCTGGATCAAGCCCGCCGACGACGGCAAGGTGTACGCAATCAACCCGGAGGCTGGCTACTTCGGCGTTGCGCCAGGGACGTCGATGAAGACGAACCCGAGCGCCATGGCGTCGATCAGGGCGAACACGATCTTCACCAACGTCGCACTGACCGACGACGGTGACGTGTGGTGGGAGGGCATCGACGGCGAGACGCCCGATCACCTGATCGATTGGAAGGGTGCCGATTGGACGCCTGATTCCGGGCGGAAGGCGGCGCACCCCAACGCCCGCTTCACGGCGCCGGCCGAACAGAATCCGGTGATCGACCCTCGCTGGGACGATCCTGCTGGCGTGCCGATCAAGGCCTTTGTGTTTGGTGGCCGCCGGGCGGGAACGATGCCGCTCGTCCACCAGTCGTTCAACTGGGCTCACGGCGTCTATCTCGCAGCGACGATGGGATCAGAGACGACCGCCGCCGCCTTTGGCGAGCAAGGCGTGGTCCGCCGTGACCCGTTCGCAATGCTCCCGTTCTGCGGCTATCACATGGCGGACTACTTCAACCATTGGCTGTCGTTCGGTCGCAACATCGAAAACCCGCCCCGAATCTTTGGGGTGAACTGGTTCCGCACGGATGACGACGGCAACTTCGTGTGGCCGGGCTTCGGCGAGAACATGCGAGTGCTCGAATGGATCGTGAATCGAGCTCGCGGGCGTGCGTACGCACTCGAGAGCCCACTCGGTTGGATGCCCCGCCATGCCGACATGAACTGGACCGGCCTCGAAGACTTCTCGGAGAAGGAGTTCCTCCAGGCGATGTCGATCGACCGGGATGAATGGAACCGGGAGCTTCTCGCCCACGAGGAACTGTTCATCCGTCTGCACGACCGCATCCCCAACGAACTCTTGGCGATCCGCGATCTGACCCTGTCGGCGCTGTGGCGCTCGCCGGAGCACTGGGAGATGACCCCCGACCCCACCTGAGCGAAGAGGACTCCTGGCCGGGTACTTCGCCTCTGCCGTTCGTGGCGCCACCGTCCAAAGATGGTGGGAGAGCCACACCTTCGACTCGACAAGGAGCCCATCGCCATGGAGACCACCACACTTCCCGCCATCAACCCGTCGTACGCACGAACCGCTGTGGGCGCCCACGTGGTGGGAATCCTCGAGGAGCCCGCCGACCAACTCGGGCGCCTCACTGACGCACTGGTCGACGACTCGATCCGACTCGCTGACATCTGCGTCTTCGGTCGCCGGCGAGCGCTGGACACATTCGACCCGGAGATCGACCCGGCATATCGACCGCAAGCGTCGAGAATCGTCCACCTGTTCGAACCGCGCGATCGCGAACTGAGGCACTACAAGCGAGCGCTCGAGGCGAACGAGGCAGTCATCAGCGTGAGGGTCGACACCTATGAGCGTCACCGCGTGGCCGAGATCATGAAGCGCAACGGCGCTCGTGACGTGGCGTTTTACAGCCGACGGCATCACCGACTGCCAGCTGACGATCTCGGAACCAGGGGCAACGCTGTCCTCCCGAAGCGTTGGATTCGCTGAGGAGTCTTTGGACTCTGGAGCCCCGAGCCGATGTCGGCGATGCTGGAGTCATGACGAGCGCAGCAACGAAATGGGTCGTGGGGTGTGACGGTTCGAAGGGCTCCGAACACGCCTTGGAGTGGTGCCTGGCATTGGCGGCAGGCCGCGCAGAGGCTGTCCATCTTGCTCGTGCCTGGCAATATCCGACGCTCGTCGGCGGTGGTTACATGGCGATCCCGGACATCGACGTCGAACCCGACGCTGTGCACCCCGAACTCGAGCGCATCGCGTCCGAGTGCGCAGCGATCGGTGTCGAACTGACCTCGGCCGTCGAGTACGGCGTGGCCACGAATGTGATGCTGGAGGCCTCGACCGATGCCCAACTGCTCGTGCTCGGGACGCGCGGCCTGGGCGGATTCGGGCGACTCCTGCTCGGATCGGTCAGCCAGCAGTGCGCGACACACGCTCGGATACCGGTGGCGATCGTTCCCACCACGGCAGTGATCGACGGGGACGTACAACGGATCGTGGTCGGTATGGACCGATCCGCCGGTGCCTGTGCTGCGCTGCGCTGGGCGACCGAGTTCGCATCGAAGGGGGCGACGATTCAGGTCGTCGGCGCCTGGCAGCCATCCTCGTGGGGTGCCAACTTCGATCTGTACGAGGCGGCCGCAGATCACGACGCCGCCCGAGTCGAGTTCGACGCGGTCGTCGACGACCTCGAAGCCTCGTCGACCGGCGTTGCGATCGAACGGCACTTCGCTGGTGGTCACGCCGCCGACGTGCTGCTCGATGCTGCCGAAGGTGCCGATGTCATCGTGGTGGGCGAACGAGGGCATCGCGGGCTCAAAGCCGCGCTGCTCGGATCGACCGCCACCGAGGTGTTGCATCGAGCGGAGCTGACAACGGTGATCGTCCCGGTTCCTGACGATGGGGAGTGACGAGGCTTGCCCGCCGCTGCAGGTGAAAGTGTCCTTCGCCTCTGACGACGAATAGTTGAGGGTGGGATCGTCGAGACATGACCGATCTGCGGACCCGATATCTCGGCCTCGACCTGAAGTCGCCGCTCATCGCCTCTGCCGGCCCGCTGACGGGTGACATCGAGACCCTCGTCGCTCTCGAGCAGGCAGGCGCTGCTGCTGTCGTGTTGCCGTCACTGTTCGAGGAGGAGATCGAGGGCGCCACGAACGATGTCGCTCGCCTCGCGGGCCGAAGCGCGAACCTCTTGTCCGTCGACGAGTGTCTGAACCTCGTCGAGGATGCGAAACGCTTGATCGAGATCCCGGTGATCGCCAGCCTCAACGGAATGAACATCGGAGGTTGGCTTCGTCACGCTCGCCTCCTGGAGTCGGCCGGCGCCGACGCTATCGAGCTGAACCTGTACACGGTGGCGGCCGACCCTGTCGTGTCGGCTGCTGCGATCGAGTCCGAGCAATTCGGGCTCGTCGCGCTGCTCGCAGACGAACTCACGGTGCCGTTGTCGGTGAAGATCTCGCCGTACTACACGTCACTGGCATCGTTCGTCCTGCAACTGCAGGAAGCGGGCGCGGCGGGCGTCGTGATGTTCAACCGCTTCTATCAACCCGACCTCGACCTCGAGACCCTCGATGTCGCGCCCCACCTCACCCCGAGCACGCCAGAGGACGTCCGCCTCCCGCTTCGATGGATCGGCCTGCTGCGCGAGCACGTGTCGATGTCGCTCGCCGGGTCGTCGGGTGTGCACTCCGGCGACGATGTCGCCAAGCTGGTGCTCGCCGGGGCCGACGCGGTCATGACGACCTCTGCGCTGTTGCGCTACGGACCACTGCACCTGGCCACGATCGTCGCTGGGCTGCGTGACTGGATGGTTGACCACGACTTCGCGTCGATCGACGAGATGCGCGGCGTCTCGCGTGCGGCCGCCACGGACGATCCGGCCGCCTACGAGCGAGCCAACTACATCTGGAACCTCTCGACGCATCCCGCCTGGCAGTAGGTGAGCACGCCGTGTCCGAGCGTGAACTCGTCGTCCTGGGATCAGCGAGTCAGGCGCCGACACGCAGACGCAATCACAACGGCTACCTGCTTCGCTGGGACGGGGAGGGGATCCTCTTCGACCCGGGGGAGGGGACGCAACGACAGTTCACCTTCGCCGACGCGTCGGCGGCATCGATCACCCGGATCTGTATCTCCCACTTCCACGGAGACCACTGCCTCGGCCTCCCCGGCATCCTGATGCGCCTGGCGCTCGACGAGGGCCACCTCCCCGTTCCGATCCACTATCCGGCGAGTGGCGAAGCGCACCTCCAGCATCTCCGCCAGGCCTCGATCGGCCAGGAGAACATCCCGGTCGACGCCCGTCCCGTCGCAGCGGACGGTCGGGTCCACGAGCAGTCAGAATTCGCTCTGTCGTGTCGACGATTGCAGCATCGCGTCGACGCCTTCGGTTGGCGTCTGGACGAGCCCGACGGGCGACGAATGTTGCCCGAACGACTCGCAGCCGCCGGCATCGAGGGTGCCGACATCGGTCGGCTCCGCTCCGAGGGACACGTCGCCGTCGACGGCAGGATCATCTCGCTCGAGGAGATGAGCGAGCACCGTCCCGGCCAGTCGTTCGCGTTCATCATGGACACGGCATGGTGCGATGCCGCACTCGAACTCGCCGACGGCGCCGACCTCGTCGTGTGTGAGTCGACGTTTCTCGACGGCGACGAAGCGCTCGCAGAGGAGTTCGGCCACATGACGGCCAGACAGGCCGGTTGCCTCGCCCGAGAGGCCGGGGCGCGCCGCCTCCTGATCAGTCACTTCTCACGCCGCTACGACCATCCGGAGCGCTTCGGCATCGAAGCTCGCGAGGAGTTCGATGACGTCGTCGTCGCGGAGGACCTGCTCTGCGTTCCAGTCCCACAGCGTCGTTGACGACACCGACGTTTCGCGCAGCCGTTCAGCGGACGAAATTCTTCACATCGAGCGGAGCGTTGCGATGTCATCGATGACGGCGTCGGCGATGATTCGCAGATCGTGGCATCGTTCAGGGTCCGCGTGAAGCCCGATCGTGAGCGTTCCGTCGTAGGAGAAAAGGGCGATGCCGAGCACCGTGTTCGGACCAAGCGGAACGAGGGGGACGACGGAGGTCACCCGGGCGCCGAGGAACCACATCGGTACCGGCGGTCCGGGCACGTTCGTCACGACCAGGTTGACAAACGGCTGATGCGCCATGAACTGTCGCACGGCCGGCGCGGCGATGGTGGGGAAGTGGTCGAACGCGCCGAGCGCCCAGGCGACGCCCTCGCCATCGTGACGTGCCTTGGCCCTCCCGGTCCGTTCGTGGATGATCTCGAGCCGACGGATCGGATCCGGTTCAGCGAGCGGCAGCGCGATCAGCATCGCGCCCACGTGGTTGCCCCCGTGGGTGTCATCAGCGTTCTCCCCGCTGCGTTGCGACACGGGGCACATCGCATGCAGCTCAGGCAGGTTTTCGCCCTGCGACTCGAACCAGGCCCGCAGTCCGCCGGCGATCGCGCAGAGCGCCACGTCGTTCGCCGAACCGCCATGCTCGGTGCGGATCTGATCGATGTCGTCGAAGTCCAACTCGATGGGAGAAACCTCCCGCAACGGCCCGACCGCCTGGTTCAACGTCGAAGAAGGGGCGATGGCATTGGGCCCGATCAGGTCACGAAGCCCGGCTGCGATCACGCCGACTCGACGGAGCGCACCAAATGGTGCCGTCGTCAGTGCGCCCGCGGTCGAGCGGACGAGCTGAACCGGGTCGCTCAAGTGTTCCAACGATGCGTCTGCGATCGTCCGCAACGCCGACGGTGGACGTCTCACCGCGCCTGTGGCCGATGGATCGGGCCCGACGTCCCGCTCGACGTTCTGCTCGAAGTCGAAGAGAGCGGTGGCGAGTTCCACAGATCCGACCCCGTCGGTCATCGCATGGTGGATCTTCTGGAGCATGACGACGTCACCGCCGTCCATCCCATCGATCAGCCAGATCTCCCAGAGGGGCCGACTGCGATCGAGGCGCTCGGAGTTGACGTCGGCGCAGAGTGCCAGGGCGTGTGAGAGCTCGTTGGTGACCTTGCCATGGGTGACGTCTCGGTCGAGCTGGATCGTGCCGACGTGGTTCGCGATGTCGAAGTCGGAGTCGTCGACCCATAGCGGTCGGTGGATCCCGAACGGAACCTCGTGCAACCGACGGAGGTAAGCGGGCGCCCGGACGAGCCGTCCTACGACGTGACGGCGGATGTCGGCGAGGCGCAGGCGGCCGTCGTCGTCACGGAGTGCGTCACCGTCGAGCACGAAAATGGCACCGAGGTGCATGGGGGTGTCGTCGGTCTCCAATTGGAGGAATCCGACGTCGAGCGCTGTGAGGCGGGCCGGGTCGTGGACATCCGCCGCCACTGCGACGTGCGGTCTCGGACTGACGGAAGACGCTTCCGCAGCGACAATTGTGGCGTCGATTTCGTTTGCGATCGATTCGTGAAGGCTGTCGGCGTCGTCGACTGCGTCGGTGTCCGACATCATCCCGAAGCACGCCGTATTGCGGTGCGAGAGCAGCGCCACGTTGAACGCCGCGCCGCCGGTCGGGGCGAACGGGTAGATGTCTTCGACGCGCGCCCCGGCGAGATACCGCTCCTCGTGAAGCCCTGGCACGTTCGTGACCAGCACGTCGACACCGTGCATCATCTGCGCCACCACCGCACTCGACAGCGCGCTCGGGAGCACTTGGATCGCGCCGGCGAGCGAATGGCTGAATTTCATGGCCGGTTCGGCATGCGATCGATTCGTGATCTGGTGGATCATCCGCATTCGCTCGACGGGATCATCGATGTCGGCTGGCATCCGGAAACGGACGGGAACCCACTGGTTGCCGCCCGTCGGTGATGTGTCAGTGCGAATGTTGACCGGCATCGAGACCCGGAGTGCTTCGAGCGTCGCGGACCGGTCGCGGTGGAACCGTGCCGTCCCTTCGACGACCGCCGCGACGAACAGATCGTTCACCGTCAGGCCATGACGGGCCGCTGCGTCGTGCAATCGGGTGAAGTCGGCGGTGTGGACGCCAAACCGCCTCCCCGGGCCCCGGCCGGTGAAGAGTGGCGACAGCGCCCTGCCGCTGGGCGCGAGGATGCGGGCCGCCGAGGAGGCGGCGGCGGTGACCGTCGCTGCGGCGCGCCGAGGATGAGTCACGGTGTCGAGTGCGAAACGTCCGGCGGCGTTCGATGCCTCACCGAGCGAATCGAGCGATGGAAGACGGACCGGGTGCTCCGCATGGGCCGAGCGATACTCGGGCAACGTGTCGGGATCGCGTCGCTTCGTCCGACGCCGAGCGTCGAGCAGTACGTCGAGGAGGGCGACACCGGCGACGCCGTCGACGAGGGAATGGTGCACCTTCAACACGACCGCGGATCGGTGTTCGTCCCATCCCTCGACGTAGACGCATTGCCACAGCGGTCGACTTCGATCGAAGGGAGCCGTTGCGCAGTCGGCGGCGATCCGGAGCACGGAGTCGAAGCCGTCGTCGTCGGGCGACACGATCTCGACGTGGTCGTGAACCTCGAAGTCATCTACCAGGACCCAGTGGGGCACACCGAGGCCGAGCACCGCTTCGTCGACGCGTTGTCGAAGTCGGGGGACCAGCCGGGATGCGACGTCGAGCACGTCCGTCAGCCGATCGGGGTCGACGCTGCGGTCGAGGACGAGCACCGACACGACCGTGGTGCGCAACGACGGATCACGTTCGATGTCCCAGAGCGCGGCGTCGGTGCCGTTCAGCGCCTCGGGCTCCAACCACTCCACGGTCACGACGTCACTCCCTCGAAGCCGTTGGCGGTGGGACGAGAACGACTGGGATCGCCGCTCGGTGCAAGATTTTCATCGCCACGCCGCCGACGTGGAGCCCGTCAAATCCTCCGGCGCCGCGCATCCCCACGACGAGAAGGTCGCCGAAGTGGGCCGACGCCACACCGAGGAGCCCGTCGGCGGGATGTAGGTCGCGCTTGACGATGCGTCGCACCGACACACCGGTCGCAGAGATCGGCGCCGTCCACTCGGCGATCTCTTGCTCGACGGCGTCGCGCCACTCGTCCGATGTCGCGCTCTGGACCAGGTGCGGTTCCTCGACCGCGACGGCCACAACGTCCGCGTTCAACGTGGCCGCATGCTCGGCGCACCAATTCACGGCAGCGGCTGATCCGGGCGAGCCGTCGACGCCGAGCACGATCCGACCGGGTGGTCCGGCGACGTGCGGTGGCACGACAGCGATCGGCACCCGAGCATGGTGCGGTGCGTATTCGGCGACGCTTCCCAGGTGAAGGAATCCGGGTCCGCTTCCGCTGCCGGTGCGGCCGAGTACGAGGAGGTCGGCACCCTCTCGACTGGCGAGATCGACGATCAGCCGTGGGTCGCTGTCGAGCCAACGCGTGGTCGCGCTGATGCCGGTGTGTCCTGAGAGGCGCACCCACGCGTCGATCAGCGCGTGCTGCTCGGCATCCGACGGCGGTGAGGTCGTCTCTGTGGCATGCACCGCGAGGATCGAGGAATCTTCGTCGTGCGCCAGGTCGGTGGCGAAACGCAGTGCGGATGCTGCTGCCAACGAGCCGTCGATGCCAACGACGATCCTCTGCGGTGTCGATTCGGTCATGGTCGCTCCTATCGATCGGGTCACCTGTCAACCACTGTGACCCGTCCACGCTCGCGGCGGACAGGGGACAAGGTCACCAGCATCGGAGCCAACGTCTCGGACTTCGGTCGCACTCGAACTGCGGGTGTCGAGTCAGCGACCGAGGATTCGCTGCAGGAAGCCCTTGGCTCTCGGTCGGGGCGCCCCGCACGAACATCGGTCGGCAGGGTCGACATGACCCAAGACTTGTTCGACGTGGGCTCCGCACCCGCGCCACGTCGGCTTGCCACAGGTCGGGCACGTCGCTTGGCGGCACATCAGTGGCTCAGTCCGGGCGAACCAGTCGGCTCGAGCGCCTTGTAGGCGTTGAAGCCACCATTGATGTAGTGGGCATTCGTGTAGCCCATGGCTGTGAGCGTTGCGGCGGACAGAGCGCCTCGGTTGACGGCGTTGCAGTAGCAGAGGATGGGGGTGTCGAGGTCGGGGATCTTGCTTTCGACGATCATCTCCAGCTTGCCGCGGCTGATGTTCATCGACGCCGCGATGTGATCGGCCGCATGCTCGTCCGGGTCACGAATGTCGAGGGCAATTGCTCCGTTGTCGACCAGTGCGTCGACCTCACCAGCTTCGACTGAGGAGACCTGTGCTTGGGCGGCCTCGGCGAGACGTTGGAACTTGTCGGTGTAGGCCATGTGTGTGCTCCGATGGGGGGGTGTGTGAGATGAGGGAGTTCAGACGGATGGGGACTGGACTTCTTGCCAGGCGCCGTACCCGCCGAGGATGTCCGAGACATCTGCGAAGCCGGCCTGGCGGAGCACACTGGCTGCCACGGAGGAGCGATAGCCGCCGGCGCAGTAGACAACTGTGGGCGCCGCTGGGTCGAGTTCGTCCAATCGGCTCGGGAGCTGACCGACCGAGATCGTGGTCGCGCCTGCGATTGTGCCCAGTGCAACTTCGCCGGGGTTGCGAATGTCCACCAGCTGCAGTCCGTCGATGTCGTCACGGCGATCGTCGAACTCGGCCGCGGTCAAGCGAGACGCGTGTCGGACCCGGTTGGGATTGTCGAGCATGGCAACGTACGGGCGGTTGAGGTAACCGGCGACTCGGTCGAAGCCGATCCGGGCGAGGCGATTCTTCGCTTCGAGTTCAAAGCCTTCGTCGACGACGAGCACGATGTCGACATCGTGCGGGATCACCGACCCTGCGAACTCGGCGTACCGGCCATTGAGGCCGACGTTGATCGAGCCGGCGAGGTGACCGTGGCCGAAATCGTCAGGGTCGCGTCCGTCGATCACCATGGCGCCGTCGGCGACCAGTCGATCGAACTCCGTCAGCGACAGCGCCTCCGGAAGAGCGGTCTCGTCGAGCAGTTCACGATCCTTGCGGTTGAGGACGGCGTCGTAGACGAAGTAGCCGGGCGCCGGTGGTTGGCCCTCGGTGACGAGATCGAAGAACGTCTCTTTGCTGTCGGCGAGCAACGCATAGTTGGTGGTCCGCTGGGCACCGATGGTCGACCAGGTGTCGGTGGAAAGGTTCTTACCGCACGCCGAGCCGGCGCCGTGCGCCGGGTAGACCCGTGTCGCGTCGGGCAGGGTCAGGATCTGCTCGTGGAGGCTGTCGTACAGGCTTGCTGCCAACTCTTCCTTCGTGAAGCCGATCGAGGAGAGCAGGTCGGGGCGGCCAACGTCACCGATGAACAAGGTGTCACCGGTGAGCACGCCGTAGGGGCTCTCGTCGTCGGCGTGTTCCCAGACCACGATGCTGATCGACTCAGGCGTGTGGCCGGGGGTGTGGCGGACCTCGAGAATGACGTCACCGAGAGAGATCCGCTCGCCGTCGGCGAGTTTGCGAGAGGCGAACTCGGTCTCAGCAACCGAGGAGAAGCCGATCTCGGCTCCGGTTGCGTCGGCGAGTTCGAGGTGGCCTGATAGGAAGTCGGCGTGGAAGTGGGTCTCGATGACGAGTTCGATCTTCAACCCGGCTGCTGTGGCATCGCGTACGTATTCGTCGATGTCGCGTCGCGGGTCGACGACAACGGCTCGGCCGGTCGTCTCGTCGCCGATGAGGTAGGAGGCCTGTGAGAGGCAGTCGAGGTAGTACTGGGTGAACTTCATGGATCAGGTCCTTTCAAGAATTGACTGATCTATATGTACGTACATTATGCCCATCGGGGTACCGGGAGTCAACGTGGTTGGTCGCGGTCATGTCACGCCGCCTTGCGAAGCTCGGTGAGTACGCCGGCGATGTCACAGTTGTCGGATTGGTTGTACGGCAGCTTGGACAGAACGTTGCCCATTGCGCAGGTGTTCGTCGCAGCCGAGAACGAGAGTCCGAATGCCACGCCACCGGCGAGCCACTTTGCCTTGGGTGCGATGATGCTGGCGAGGATCGCCACCAGCGAGATGGTTCCGGCGACGAACCGGACCTGGCGGTCGAGCGCCCACTTGTTGGTGGAGCTTCGCACGACGTCGCCGCCGGAGGCTTCCCAAGCGTCCATGCCGCCGTCGAGGAGATGGAGACGCTGTTTGCCGGCGGTGGTGAGCTTGGCGTGTGCCTGGCTGGCGCGGGCTCCGGATTTGCAGACGAGCACGACGGGATGTTCGACGTCCGCGAGGTCCTGGGCGTGTTCTCCCAGGGTGTCGAGGGGGACGTTGAACGAGCCGGGGATGTGTATGCCGTCGAACTCGCCGCCGGTGCGCACGTCGAGCACGCGGACCAGAGGATCTTCGTGCATGAGCTGAAGGAGTTGAGCGGTGCTGATGGTGTCGGTGTCGGGAAGTGTCGTGGCGTTCATGGCCATCGAATGTACGTACAAATACTGAGGAAACCAACATACCCCTACAGGTATGATGGGAACATGCAGTTCCCCGAGGAAGTCAACGTCGACGTCGTCAAACGACTGCGACGTCTGGAGGGCCAGATTCGCGGCATCCAGCGGATGGTCGAAGAAGGCGATGAGTGTCGCAACATCGTGACGCAACTCGCGGCTGCGCAGGGAGCGCTCGACCGCGTCGGATTCAAACTGATGGCTGCGGCACTCACCAGCCCCGACCGTGCGGCTGACACCGAAGAACTCGAGAGGCTGTTCCTCAAGCTCACCTGATCGTCGCCAGAGCGAAGCAAAAGGTCACGCTGCCTGGGCGACGGCCAGCAGCAGAGCCAACCC
>RCMY010004030.1_pt1 | contig 12843 bp, 12 predicted proteins | sample 2041341 | NCBI WGS metagenome assembly RCMY01 (sample SAMN09708234, study PRJNA481090) | Marine sediment metagenome, whole genome shotgun sequencing project. | reverse complement strand
CGCTGCCCCAAACACTGCGACCTAAATCGCGCGCGATTCAAAGATTAATTTCAGGTAAATATTTTTTACAACATCGTTTGGTATCAAATACTTACCTGAAAAATCGCGCGCGATTCCCGGCGGGCTATTGCGCGATTTTATCCTGCGTCTGCGTCTCAAAATCGCCGGCGTCATGCCGCTCATGAAGCTGTAATTCAGGCTCTCCAAACGCCCGGTTGACCATCCGGCCCCGTTTCACCGCAGGCCGCGCATCAATCGCCTCGGCCCATTTCACGACGTTTTTATAAGAGGCGACATCCAGGAATTCCCCCGCATCATAAAGCCGCCCCAAAACCAGCTGCCCATACCACCCCCAAATCGCGATATCCGCGATAGAATAGCTGTCGCCCGCAATAAACGCACGCTCCGCAAGCTGTCGGTCCAAAACATCCAATTGCCGCTTGGCCTCCATTGAAAAGCGATCAATCGGGTACTGCCACTTTTCGGGTGCATAGGCATAGAAATGCCCGAACCCGCCGCCCAAATACGGCGCCGATCCCATTTGCCAGAACAGCCAGTTCAAACATTCCCCCCGCCCCGCCGGATCCGTCGGAATGAAGGCCCCGAATTTTTCGGCCAGATGCAGCAAAATCGACCCGCTTTCAAACACCCGCACAGGCTCAGGCCCGGACCGGTCCATCATGGCCGGGATCTTTGAGTTGGGGTTCACTTCAACAAAGCCGGACCCGAATTGATCGCCGTCACCGATCTTGATCAGCCAGGCATCATATTCCGCACCCTTATGCCCTGCCGCCAACAATTCCTCCAACATCACCGTCACCTTCACCCCATTCGGCGTGGCCAACGAATATAACTGGAACGGATGCTTGCCTACCGGCAGCTCTTTGTCCGTGGTCGCCCCCGCGATGGGCCGGTTGATGCTGGCAAATTGCCCGCCATTCTGCGCGTCCCAAGTCCAGACCTTTGGGGGGGTATAGTCGGCCATAGCGGCATCTCCTGTGTTCAATTGACCCCGATCTTAGATACCAGATCGCCGCAAGGAACCAGACCCGATGACGTTTTAGGCGATCAAGCCGCCGTGTTCGCCCCTTGGCTTTTCGTTCCCTCACGCTTACCTTTGAGAAACGCCATAGAGGAGCCCCCATGCCCGCCCGCGTTATCGTCTGGCTTATCCTTATCACCATCGCCGCCGCTGGGCTGACCATTGGCGCGGCACAGATCTTTGGGCTGCCGCTGGCCGTACTTGGGCTGGCCTTTGCCGGCGCTGCCCTTTCTCTCCGTCTTTGGATTGACCGCAAATGACCCCCACCCTTGATGACACAAAACTAACCGAGACAGGCCTGAACGCCACTGGCAAAGGCCGCGTTCTGCTCATCGCTTGCGGGGCGTTGGCGCATGAAATTCTGGCGCTGAAAGCCTTGAACCGCTGGGACCATCTTGACCTGCAATGCTTGCCTGCAAATTTGCATCTATGGCCCGATCGGATCCCTGCCGCCGTTGAAAAATCAGTGCTGGCCCACCGCCAGAATTACGATGATATCTTTGTCGTCTATGCCGATTGTGGCACGGGGGGGCAATTGTTCGATATGTGCAAGAAATTGGGTGTTGAAATGGTTGCGGGTCCTCATTGTTATTCGTTTTTTGAAGGCAATGATGCTTTTGCCATCAAAACCGAAACCGAATTCACAGCCTTTTACCTGACCGATTTTCTGGTCCGCCAATTCGATGCCTTTGTCTGGAAACCCATGGGCCTCGACCGCCACCCTGCCTTGCGGGATATGTATTTCGGCAACTACACCAAGTTGGTTTATCAAGCCCAGACCAATGACCCCGCCTTGGATGCCAAGGCAGAGGACTGCGCAGCAAGGCTCGGCCTGGCCTATGAGCGGCGTTTTACCGGTTACGGCGATTTGGCGCCCGCTTTGGCCGCGTTAAAACCATAGCTTTCCCTGCGCTTGCCCATGTAATAGCGTGGCGCAAACGATGCCGGAGCCTTCATGAATCTTGACGATGCCCTTACCGAACTTGCCCATAGGCTTGGCAAGCGCTTTAGTGCCACGCCTGCCACGCGCGCGCATTACAGCCAGTCCGAAACCCATGTCAGTGGCGGAATGCCCGACGCAGTGGTCTTTCCGCAAACCACTGACGAGGTCGCGATGATCGCGCGGCTTTGTGCCAAAAACGGCGTGCCTATGGTGGGCTGGGGTGCTGGCACCTCACTTGAAGGTCATGCACTGGCCCTGAAGGGCGGGGTCACGGTAGATTTTACCCAGATGAACCAAATGCTTGCGGTCTATCCTGAGGATATGCTCTGCGTTGTGCAGCCCGGTATCACGCGTGAAGCGTTGAATGACGCGTTGCGCGCGACGGGGCTGTTTTTCCCGGTCGACCCCGGCGCAAATGCAACATTGGGTGGCATGGCGGCCACACGCGCCAGCGGCACCACTGCCGTGCGCTATGGCACGATGCGCGACAATGTTCTGGGACTAGAGGTGGTGTTGGCCGATGGGCGCACCATTCGGACTGGATCATCCGCCCCGAAATCCTCGGCCGGCTATGATCTGACCGCGCTGTTTGTGGGGTCTGAAGGGACGCTGGGCCTGACCACTGAATTGACCCTGCGCCTGCACGGCCAACCCGAAGCGGTATCGGCCGCGATTTGCGGATTTCCGACCATCACGGATGCGGTGGATTGCGTGATTGCGACGATCCAAAGCGGTATTCCCATGGCGCGGATCGAGTTTCTGGATTCGACCACGGTTGAGGCCTGCAATGCCTATGCAGGCACTACGCTAACGGTAGAGCCGCAGTTGCTGATAGAATTTCACGGCTCGCCGGCCGGGGTTCAAGAACAAACCGAACGCTTTGGCGAGATTGCGACCGAGATGGGAAGCCGCGGCTTCAAATTCGCCAAGGCGACCGAGGACCGCGCCAAGCTTTGGCACATGCGGCACAACGCCTATCCAGCCATTTTGGCGTTGCGCCCCGGTGCGACGGCCTTGGTGACGGATGTCTGCGTGCCCATTTCGCGCCTTGCCGAAGCCGTGGAAACCACGCGCGCGGACATTGAGGCAAGCCCGATCATGGGGCCGATTTTGGGCCATGTTGGCGATGGAAACTTCCACGCTATCCTATTGGTGGATAAAGATGATCCGACTGAAATGGCTATCGCGCGCCGCCTGTCGTCGCAGATGGTGGAACGCGCCTTGCAACTGGGCGGTACGATCAGCGGAGAGCATGGTATTGGCAGCGGCAAGCTGGAATATATGGCGGCCGAACATGGCGCTGCATGGGACGTGATGGGGCAGATCAAACGCGCGCTGGACCCGGCGGGCCTGATGAACCCCGGCAAGATGGTGCGGCAACAATGATCCCGACAAAAGCCGAAGAATTCCCCCGCGCCTTTGCCTCAAACTGGGGTGCGCGTGATGCCGCAGGGTTGGCAGCGCTGTTGGCCGAGGATGCTGTGGTGTTAAGTTTGACCGGCGGTTGGGCCGAAGGCCGCCGCGCGATTGAGGCATTGTTTGCAGGCGAATTGGCCGGGGCGTTCAGCCAATCGCGCCTTGTCACCGGCAAAATAAGCCTGCGGCCCTTGGGGCCGGGGGCGGCGGTGCTGCATCAACGCTTTGTCTTGTCTGGCATGGTGGATGAAACGGGCCGCGATGCAGGCCGTGTGGGGGCTATGTTGATCGCGGTTGTTGTGGCCAAACCATTGGGCTGGCACGCAATTTCGCTGCAATTCTCGGCGGTTGAAGGGTGAACCTCTAGTTTAATAACTGCACTAAAGTAACTGCGCTTTATGCCCCAAGCAGCGCGCGGGCGGCATCGCGGGCGGCCGGGGTGATCGTATCACCGGCCAGCATACGCGCAATTTCCTCAACCCGGTGGTCGGGGGTCAAAGGTGTGACGGTTGATGTGGTCATGCCTTTTGCGACCTTCTTTTCCACCCGCCAGTGATGCGCGCCAAGGGCTGCCACCTGCGGCGAATGGGTGACAACAAGGACCTGCGCGGTTGTGGCAAGCGCAACCAAACGGCGGCCCACGGCATCGGCGGTTGCCCCACCCACGCCTCGATCAATCTCATCAAAAATCATCGTAAGGCCGGGGGTATTTCCGGTCAAACACACCTTGAGCGCCAGCAAAAACCGCGAAAGTTCCCCACCAGACGCGATCTTGTTCAGCGGCCCTGCAGGCGCGCCGGGGTTGGTAGCAACGGTAAAGGCCACCTCATCCACACCATCAGGGCCTGCATCATTGGGGCTGATCGCGGTCGAAAACACAGCGCGGTCCATTTTCAAGGGCGCAAGTTCGGCACCCATCGCCGTATCCAACCGTTTGGCCGCCGCTTTGCGCGTAGCACTCAAGGTCGTGGCATGACGGTGGTAGGTTTTTTCAGCCTCGGCCAGTGCAAGGTCCAAAGTGGCAAGGTTGCCCGCACCGCTGTCAATCACGCCAAGGCGGGCCCGCAAATCTTGGGCAAAGCCGCCCAGATCATCGGCCAACACATTGTGTTTGCGAGCCAAGGCCCGGATTGCAAACAAGCGTTCTTCAAGCTGCTCTAGCTCTAACGGGTTGAAATCCAAGGCAGAGAGGCAATCTTCAACCCCAGACTGCGCCTCATCCAGCTCTACCAAGACCCGGCCCAAAGCAGCAATCGGCGCTTCCAACCGCCCTTCGGCGCGGCCAGCAGCGCCTTCCAGCCAACGCAGCGCATCAACCAGCGCCGCCTCTGCCCCTTGGTCGGACAAGGCGGTATGGGCGCGGGAAATATCGGCACGGATTTTCTCGGCCCCTTGCATGGCACGGCGGCGGGCATCAAGGGTCGCTTCTTCGCCCGGTTCGGGGTTCAGCTTGTCCAATTCGGCCACAGCATGGCGCAAGAACTCTTCTTCGACCTTTGCCGCGGCAAGCGTTTCTTCGGCCCGCAGCTTGGCTTTGCGCGCGGCAGACATGGCGGCCCAAGCGGTGCGGACCGGGCCAAGATCAACAGTCGCAAAGGCATCTAGTATCTGGCGATGCCCGCGCGGGTTCAGCAAACCGCGGTCATCATGCTGGCCGTGAAGCTCGACTAAGGTGTCTGACAGTGCCCGCAGCACCTCACCACTGGCGCGGCGGTCGTTGACCCAAGCGGTTTTGCGGCCATCAGCGGTGTTGATGCGGCGCAAGATCAACTCATCTTCGGCCACAATCCCAGCCTCGGCCAGCACGGCGTGGGCTGCGTGACCGGCAGGCAGATCAAAGACCGCAGTCACCTCACCCTGATCAGCCCCGGCACGAACCAATTCGGCACGCCCACGCCAGCCCAGAACAAAGCCTAACGCATCAAGCAAAATGGATTTACCCGCCCCGGTTTCGCCGGTCAGCACATTCAGACCCGGTTGAAACGCCAGTTCCAGCCGATCAATGATCAACAGATCGCGAATTTCCAGCGAGCGCAGCATCAAAACCCCATGGCTGGGTGCGTGACGACACGCACCTTACAACCACTTGCCCTGAATCACCTGAGAATAGACCTTGCTCAACCAGCTTTGGCCCTTGGCCTCTAGCGACAGGCCACGCCCGGTTAGCAAGCGGTGGCTGTCATCATAGAAGGGGCTGGACTGATAGTTGTGGCCCAAAATAGCACCGGCAGTCTGCGCCTCATCGGTCAGGCCAAGCGCCAGATACGCCTCAACCAAACGATGCAATGCTTCGGCGGTATGGGTCGTGGTCTGGAAATCTTGGACAACCACACGGAAACGGTTGATCGCCGCAGTATACTGACCCTTTTTCAGGTAGTAGCGCCCGATTTCCATTTCCTTGGCGGCCAGATGATCAAAGGCCAGTTCAAATTTGAGCATGGCCGAGCGCGCATAATCGCTGTCAGGATATTTCTCAATCACCTCACGCATGCTTTGCAGCGCTTGGAAGGTCAGGCCTTGGTCGCGGCCAACCTCATCAATCTGATCGTAATAGGACAAGGCGAGGATAAACTGCGCGTAAGCGGCGTCATCCTCGGCTGGGTACAGATCAAGGTAGCGCTGCGCGGATGCGCGGGCATCTTCATATTCTTGGGCTTTGTGCTGGCTGAAGGCCTGCATAATCAGCGACCGTTTGGCCCATTCGGAATAGGGGTACAACCGCTCTACTTCCGAGAAGTACCGAATCGCTTTTTCAGGCTTGGATCCTGTTTCCAGCTCCAACTCGCCCTGTTTGTAAATTTGCTCTGCGGTCAGGTTCTCAAACGAAACCTGTTCATCACCACTGCCACCACAGCCAGAAAGGCTCGCGATGATAAGCGCTGTTCCAAAGAAACGTGCGCATGACTTAACGCCTGCCATCTTCCGCCTACCCCATATTCCTGCAAGTACCGGCCTTAGTAGGCCGGGTTTCGTCTTTCCTAGCACAGAAAAATCCGGTGCGCAAAACGCCTTTCACCCTTTTTGGGCTGCTTAGCAATGAACTGGGATATCCGAGTGCAAAACACCCATTCCGGGCAGCTTTTTTCCGGCTGGAATACCACAGTCCACGACCTCCCAGGCATCATGCTGGGCAAAAAGAGCGCGCAACAGGCGATTGGTCAAGGCATGCCCGGCCCGCTGACCGACATAGCGGCCAAGAATCGGCCCGCCAGCTAGTGCAAGATCGCCCAAAGCATCCAACATTTTGTGACGCACCGGCTCATCCGCATAGCGAAGACCGCCGGGCGACAGCACCTGATCGCCCTCAAACACCACGGCGTTTTCCAGATTTCCGCCCAAGGCCAAACCATTGGCGCGCATCATGTCCACATCGGCCTGACGGCAGAAGGTGCGGCTGTCACACAGTTCACGGACAAAGGCGCCATTCGACATGTTCAACGACTTTTCCTGACGGCCAATGGCGGCGTCATCAAAGTCGATGCAAAAGTCGATTTCCAGCATGTCAGAAGGTTCCAACCGCGCCACGGCATCGCCATCAACCACCTCGATGGTTTTCAAGATGCGGATCGCGCGCACAGGGACGGCTTGCATACGAATGCCTTTGGCCAGCAACCCTGCCACAAAAGGCCGGGCCGACCCATCAAGGATAGGAACCTCGGGGCCATCAATTTCAATCAAGGCGTTGTTGATACCGCAGCCGGACAAGGCAGCCATAATATGCTCAATGGTCGAAACGCTGATACCAGAGTCGTTTTCAACCAAGGTGCACAAACGGGACGGCACAACCGTGTCCCAGCGCGCCGCGATCATCGTGTCATTGTCGTCCAAATCCGTACGGCGAAACCAAATCCCGTAATCAGCCGAGGCAGGTTTCACAACCATACGAACCGGCTTGCCGCTGTGCAGCCCGGTCCCAACAAAAACCGCATCGGATTTAAGCGTATGTTGCACTGAGAGAGCCTTCCGGTCGATTGCAATAAGTCTTGTCTTAGCGTGGGTTAGGCGGGGTAGTCCCGTTCCCCACACTTAGGATTTCGTTAATTTTAACTAATCAATCGGGGCGCGGGCAACAACTCACTCTTTGTGACTGTCTGTTACAATGCGCCAAAACCTTGACACAATACCGCCTACAACCCCATAAGATCCTGATTTAATTAAAGAAAAGGCCCGCCAAAGCGGACCTCTTTGCGTTCAAATTTGAACAGATTAATTGGCCTGACGGCGCAAGAAAGCTGGGATTTCGATACGCTCTTGATCAGCACCCATTTCAGGCTCGTCATCATAGCTGGTGACGGGCGGCTGCTGGCGGCTAGCCTGAGGCTGCGGGGCTGGACGTTCGGCAGGCGCATCGGCGTGACCCGCCATCCGGTTGATCAACGACCCAATCCCAAACCGAGGGCGCGGGGCCTCGGGTGCCTGTTGGCGTGCAGCAGGCTGTGGCGCAACCGGACGCTGCTGGGTTGGAGTTTTGGACACAGCGGCCTGCAAACGGGCCAGCGCCTCGGGCGAAGGAGTGCCCGTTGGCCGTGGACGCGGTGCCATGAATTGGGACGCATCTGTATCAAGAGGTGCTGTCATCGCACGTTGCTGAGGGGCTGGCTGTGGGCGATAGGCCGGTGGCGGCAAATCGTCCGAAGCCACATCTTCCTCGGGCGCGTGATACGCTGCAGGTTGATGCTCGCGGTCAAATAAGGTTGGCGCTTCGTCTTGAACCGGTGCCGGTTGCGGTGCGGATTGCGTCATCGTCGCCGACGACACTTTCAGCGCGGCGCGCGGGGCTTCGGCTGCAGGCTCTGGCGTTGGGGCAACAAAGCTTGGGTTTTGCAACGGGGCCATCGTGCGGCGCACCACTGGCGTTTCGCGCAATTCAATATTGGCATCAATCCCGGTGGCCACGACGGACACGCGCAAACGGCCTTCCATCGTTGTATCCAACGTTGAACCAACAATGATATTCGCCTCAGGATCAACCTTTTCGCGAATGATATTGGCAGCCTCGTCCAGTTCGAACAGCGTCAGGTCATAGCCGCCGGTGATGTTGATCAACACACCCTTGGCGCCATGCAGGCTGATTTCATCCAACAGCGGGTTGGCGATGGCTTTTTCAGCGGCTTGAACAGCGCGATCTTCGCCCTCTGCCTCACCTGTGCCCATCATGGCTTTGCCCATTTCGTCCATCACGGCGCGCACATCGGCAAAATCAAGGTTGATCAGGCCGGGGCGAACCATCAGGTCGGTCACACCTTTAACGCCTTGGTACAGCACGTCATCGGCCATCGCGAAAGCTTCGGTAAAGGTGGTGCGCTCATTGGCCAAACGGAACAGGTTCTGGTTTGGAATGATGATCAGCGTGTCGACAACTTTCTGAAGCGCTTCAATGCCGTCTTCGGCTTGCTTCATGCGCTTGTTGCCTTCGAACTGGAACGGCTTGGTGACAACACCAACCGTCAAAACGCCCAATTCCCGCGCGGCTTGCGCGATGATTGGCGCAGCACCGGTTCCGGTGCCACCCCCCATCCCGGCGGTGATAAAGCACATGTGTGCGCCCGCCAGATGGTCGACAATTTCTTCGATGGTTTCTTCGGCGGCAGCAGCACCCACGCTTGGTCGCGCCCCTGCCCCCAACCCTTCCGTGACCTTCAGGCCCATCTGGATGGTCGAGGTGGCGCGGCTTTGCTGCAACGCCTGCGCGTCAGTATTTGCCACGACGAATTCAACACCCTCAAGCTGCTGATCGATCATGTTGTTGACGGCATTACCGCCTGCGCCGCCCACACCAAACACGGTGATCCGTGGCTTAAGTTCTTCGCGCTGCGAGGTCATAATCAGATTAAGTGCCATTGCCTGTCCGCCTGCTTTTTGAGTGTCCCTGCGCCTTAAGGTGGCGCTTTCAGTCTCGCTATTTCACAAATCTTATCCACAACCAAGTCAAAGGTCACGAAAAAAACATGCTTTGCCCACAAAATATGGGCGAAAACATGCCAGTTCTTCCGTTATTTCGACAAATGCGCCGGATATTGTGGTTACCAGTTGTCTTTGAACCATTTGAAAGCGCGTTTCAGCGACCGTGCCGGGTAGCGTTCGGTCGGAATATCGAAATCCCACCACTCATCTTGCGGATTCGCAGCGAACAGGCACAGCCCTACGGATGACGAAAATGCAGGCCCGGTTGCTGCCTGCGGCAAGCCTTGGACCCGCAAGGGGCGACCAAGTCGGACGCGTTGACCAAGAATGCGCGCGGCCAAACCATCCAAGCCCGGAATTTGGCTTGCGCCGCCGGTCAAAACGATCTGCTGGCTGGGCAGATGGTCAAAGCCAGCGGCGTCCAGACGGGCGCGGGCCTCTTCCAAAATCTCTTCGACCCTTGGGCGCATGATACCGATCACCTCGGTCCGGCTGACCTGCCTGCGGTCTTTTTCCCAATCGCCGCTGTCGCCGCCAATCTCAATCATCTCACGGTCATCCATGCCTGTGGCGTGCACGCCGCCAAACTTGGTTTTAATCCGCTCCGCCGTGGTCAAAGGCACTTGCAGGCCTTTGGAAATGTCGGATGTCACATGATCGCCGCCCATGCGCACGCTATCGGCGAAAATCATGTGCTTTTTCATAAACACCGAAATGCCGGTCGATCCGCCGCCCATATCGATGCAAGCGGCACCCAGTTCCTGCTCATCCTCAACCAAGGACGACACGCCCGACACATAGGCCGAAGATGCAAGGCCCGCCAATTCCAGATCACAACGCTTCAAGCAGTAAATCAGGTTTTGCACGACGGCGGCATCGACCGTCATCATGTGCAAATCGCAGGACAAACGGTTGCCAATTTGGCCGCGCGGATCGCCAAGCCCTGACCGATGATCCAGTGCAAAGTTCACGGGTTGTGCGTGCAAAACCTCACGCCCTTCGCCGATATCCGGCACGTCACAAGAGGCCAGAACGCGGGCCACATCTTGCTCGCTGACCACTGAATCTTGCAATTCCCACTCTCCCGCAAGCCCATAGCTGCGCGGTTCGGCCCCTGAGAAACAGGCGATAACATGATCAACCCGCACGCCTGCCATCTTTTGCGCCGATTGAATGGCGGTGCGGATGGCGCTTTCGGTTTCATTCATCACCGCAATCTCACCCAGGCGCACACCGCGCGACCGCGTGGTCGCAGCCCCGATCACCCGGAACGAGGACTGCCCGGCCATTGAGCCCACACCCTCCATCTCACGCGCGCCCTCGGCAGTCTCCAGCCGCAAAATCAGGCAACCCACTTTGCTGGACCCGATGTCCAAGATCGCGATGACCCCGCGTTGCATGGCCGCCCGACGAATATTCCGCATGGCGCGCTGGGTTTGATAGAGATCCGTCATAGGTCGCTCTCCACAGGGATAATGCCGCGCAGGCGGCGCATTTCAGCCAAAGAATAAGGGGCAAGCCGCAGCGAGGGCCGGGCTTGCAAGCGAAGGTCGATTGCCAGAACGTCACGGTCCAGCAAATCTTGGGCCTGATCCAAGGCGATCAGGCGTTCCAGCGCCAAAACGGGCTGGTTTACAGGCAAAAGGATGCGTTGATTGCGGTCAAGCACGATGTCCCAGCGACGTTCGCCCATACGGACCAACCCGCGCAGCCGCGGCAATAAAGGCCCGACCGAGGTCAGGATTTGGCGCGCCTCGGCAATGGATTTGGCCGCCCCATCACCTGCGATCAAAGGCAGATCGGCACGGTCATTGCGGTCGGTGATTTCGGCAATCCGAATGCCTGTTTCATCGACCAGCCAAATCCCCCCCGCATCGCGCCAAACAAATGCAGGCTCGCGCTCTTGGATCGTGACTTGCAAAACACCGCCCGACTGGACCCGCACCGAGACATCGCCAACCGCACTCAGCTGCGCGATCTTTGCGCGCGCGGCTTCAAGGTCAAGGTCAAGTGAGCTTTGCGGTAAAGGCAGGGCAAGCGTGGTGCGAATGGCCGAGTCCAGATCGGGCGAGGCACCATCGATGGCCAGCAAGTTGACCAAGAATTCAGGGCGGTTTTTCACCTTTTCGCGCAGGTCGGTATAAGTAGTGCTTAGGTTTTCGCGGCGCACGTCGTCGGCCAAATACACGCCAACGCCAAAGGTAAGGACAAAGGCAGGCAGGCCCACGCGCAACGCAGCACGGAAAAATGGCGTCAACCAAAGCCGCTGCAACCGATACGAAATGCGGCTGGGTGCGGGATCACGGCGCACGGTATCGCGGGATTTCGTATCACGGCGGGGGGCGACTAACGGTTGCATGAAGCATCCTCCACAATCCAGCGGCAAAGGTCGGGGAAAGACATGCCCACCGCCGCCGCCTGTTCGGGCGCAAGCGAGGTTGGCGTCATGCCTGGTTGGGTGTTGGTTTCCAAGATAATCAAACCATCAAGGCCGCGCGACTCATCCCAACGAAAGTCGGTGCGCGACAGGCCGCGACAGCCCAAAGCAAGATGGGCGCGCAGTGCAAGGTCTTGACAAGCATCAAAAATTTCCGCCGGAACATTGGCTGGCACCTCATGGCGCGACCCACCGACCGAGTATTTCGCGGCGTAATCATACCAGCCGTCCACGATAATATCGGTGACAGTCAGCGCGCGGTCGCCCAGCACGGTTGTGGTCATTTCACGCCCCGGCGCATAGGTTTCGACCATCACCACATCGGGCATATCAGCCGACAACTGCGGTGGTGCATTCGCCGCCTCATGCACAATATAAACGCCGACCGAGGAGCCTTCGTTATTCGGTTTCACCACATAGGGCGGCGGCATGACGTGGCGTTGGCACACATCGGCTTTGGCCGCCAGAACGCTGGCCACTACAGGTAGACCCGCCGCGCGAAACGCCGCTTTGGATTTTTCCTTGTCCATCGCCAAGGCCGAGGCCAAAATTCCGGAATGCGTGTAAGGAATGCGCATCCATTCGAGCAAGCCTTGAACGCAGCCATCCTCACCCCAGCGACCGTGGAGCGCATTGAACACCACATCGGGTTTCAGTTCGGTTAAGCGTGCGCAAAGATCGGCCCCGGCATCCACCGTGACCACCTCATACCCCGCTTCCGTCAGCGCCGCTGCGCATTCGCGCCCAGATGACAAAGACACCTCCCGCTCTGCGGAGGGGCCACCCATCACTACGACCACTTTGGAAGCTGCCATGCTCGACATGCCAACCATTTTACTGCCTCAAGACCTATTTCGGCCCATATTATTGTTCTTCAGCAAGCCGTTCACCGACCCGCTTGATTTCCCACTCTAACGTGATTTTACTGTGCGCGAAAACCCTATTTCGTACCTCTTCACCCAATTCTTCTAAATCTGTGGCTGTGGCACCCCCCGTATTGATCAAAAAGTTGGGATGCATCGGGCTCATTTGCGCGCCGCCACGGATTGCACCGCGCATTCCGGCGTCATCAATCACTTTCCACGCCTTCAGATCATGCGT
>RCMY010004029.1_pt1 | contig 12845 bp, 5 predicted proteins | sample 2041341 | NCBI WGS metagenome assembly RCMY01 (sample SAMN09708234, study PRJNA481090) | Marine sediment metagenome, whole genome shotgun sequencing project. | reverse complement strand
GCACATCGATCGGCGAGGTTCTCGATCGATCGAACGATTGGAGCACCAGGTCTGGTGAAGACGAACTGCACGTCGACGACGGGTCGGCCAGTCGCGACCTCGACGGCAACCGCGTACGCCGCACCCTGCACGGAGTATCGCTCGAGTTTCGCGTCGATGTCCGCGTTGGACCGAACATCATCGGTTTTGTAGTCGACCACCACGAGCCCGTCTGAGGTGTCGACGAGAAGATCGACATAACCCTCGAGCGTGACCTCGCCGATTGGCACCGCGACGAACAGCTCTTTCCAGTGTTCGGCCTGCGAACAGGCCGCAACGATCGGAGCGGCAAGCGCGGAATGCACGGCGGACTCGATGGTGTCGATGGCGTCGGGCACCGACTCGACCCAAGCCTGCGATTGGCAGATGGAGCGAATGTCGGCACTGTCTGGATCGGCAAGATCGATCACCTGCAACGCCGCGTGCACCGCACTCCCGATCGCACTTCCCGCCCGGCCGCGTCGGAAAACCTGGACGTTGATCGCCGGTTCCTGGTGTTCGGTGTCGGCATCTCGAACCAAGACGTCATCGTCCTCCGGTGCCGGCGCGTCGCCGATCGGTCCGTTCGACACGGATGCGGCTGCGAGCGCGGTTGCCGAGACCACCCGGCGTCGGCTTGCCTGCGAGATCAGCTCGCGATGCCAGGTCCGCCACTCGGCCACCGGCGGCGGTGTGACTTCGCCAACCGGGGAGGCTTCCAGCACCTTCGCGCTGCAGAAGAGCGACCCCTGGCCGCTGAAGGTCCGGACCAACGATTCGCCGTGCCCGCTGGCGAACTCGGCCATCGCCGCACCGTGGCTGGTCACCGGCTCGCCCTTTGCCGAAACCCGATGATGGCAACTCACCGCCAAGTGATCTCGGGCACGGGTGAGGGCCACATACAGGAGCCGCTCGCGTTCGGGGCCGTCCATCTCGTCGTCGAGTTCTTTGGCGAGGTCGAACTGTGCGGTGCGGGCAGCCGACGTTGCCTTCACCTCGGGCAACACGCCTGCCGGACCCCATAAGACCTCGCCACGCACTGGCCGAGCCCGACCGAGCTCGGTGGTCAGACCAGAGACGATCGTGATCGGAAACTCGAGCCCCTTCGACCCATGAATCGTCATCACGTGGACCGCGTCATCGTCGGGTTCGGGAAGCATCGGTTCGTGCGCCCGAGAGCCGTCGACGCCCTGCAGGCGAGTCCAGTCGAGGTACTCGCGGAGGTCGCCTCCCCCAGCCTCGGAGAAGGCCCGAGCCTGATCGACCACATACCGAAGCCGTCGCCAGGTGTCACGAGCCCGGCGGCCACAAGCCGGAAGGGCCATAGCGAACCGCTCGTCGATCACGCGGACCAACAACTGCGACGGTTCGATCCACCACCGATCGTCGTGCAACGAGGTCAGATGTTCGATCGCCTCGGAGACCGGATGCCCCTCGAGGCCGAATGGTGTCGGGGCCCGGAGATCGAACGTCCCGCCGCCGGTCCGCCACGTGTAGAGGTCGTCGTCTCCGCACGCGTACAACGGCGAACGCAGCGCGGCGACACACGCAATCTGGTCCGACGGACTGTCGATCGCCGACAACACCGCCAACAGATCTTTGATCTCCTGCGTCTCATAGACGAGCGTGCCGGTGTCGGCACGAAACGGGATCGATCGGTCGTCGAGCGCGTTCGACAGCTGCGACATCGACGTGCGCGTGGGCAAGAGGATCGTGATGTCCTGCAGTTGCGGTTCGCGCCAGCCCCCGTCACCATCGTCGACCAGCCAGTCCGTAGGGTTCTCGATGATCTCGGCGATGATCGCCGCCACATCGGCCGCTTCGGCCTCACGAACTTCACGGGCCTTGTCGCTGTGTGGCCCACCGAACACGATCGGACGGTGATCGCCGGTGCTCGGCTGGCGCGTCGGAACGAGGGGTGAATATTTGGCCTGCCGCTCACTGTCGTGCGTCATGATCTCGGCGAACAGCGCGTTGACGGCGTCGACGACGGGAGCGACCGTGCGGAAGTTCTGCTGTAATGAGACCGCCCCATCGCTGAACCGATCTCGAGCGGCGAGAAACAACGAGATGTCGGCGCGTCGGAAGCGGTAGATCGACTGTTTGGGATCGCCCACCATGAAGATGCGACCGCTCTCGGGGGTCAGATCCTGCCACTCACCGATGAAGTGTCCGCCCTCGACCGTGGATGCCAGCAGCAAGGCCAGGCTGATCTGAATCGGATCGGTGTCTTGGAACTCGTCGAGCATCAGCACTCGATACCGGTCGGACAGCGCGGCTCGTGCTTCTCCCGACGTTCGCAGCAACAAATGAGCGAGCACCAAAAGATCGTGGAACTCAAGCAGCCCCTCCGCTCGGCGCTCCTCGGCGGATCGCCGCGTGAACTCGGCAACCTTCCCTGCGAGCTGCGTAAGCGTCTGTGAGGCCACCGCCTCGAAGATGACCGAACATGCGTCGTTGAGCTCCATGACCGACAGGCGAGCCGCTGCCACGCCCTCTCGACCACCCCAGGAGCTTTGTCGGCCGCTCTTACCCAGCCGCAATTCGGGAAGGGCTCGCAGGAGTCGTAACCGCTCGTGATCGGACCCGGCCCGTTCGAATCGGTCGAACACGGTCGAAAGGTCCCGAATCCGGCCGAGCAAGATGTCGGACGGGTCGCTGCAGTGCGCTGCGAGATCGCCAATGTTGGCCATCACGTGGCGAACCCGCGCAAAGTCGATTGGTGTGGCCGGCCGTGCTGCGACTTCGACATCGAGCAATCGATCCCAGTTGTCGTCGAACTCTTGGGCGATGTTGCGCATCGCTGGACCATTGAGCGGCACGTTCAGAATCGCTGCCCGAACAATGAACTCTTCGAGATCGGTATCGGTGTACAGCTCGTCGAGAAACGACGACCACCGCCTCGTGAACGCCAACTGACTACGAACCTCGTCGATCACCTCGACGCGCGGCGGGACTCCGACCTCGACGGGAAACTCCGACAACAGCCGCTGCGCGAAGGCATGCAACGTCGAAATCGCTGCCACGTCGGCGTCGGCGAGCGCCTGGCGACAGCGCTCTTCGAGATCTATAACACCTGTTCGTTGCGCATCGTGCAACGCCTTCTCGAACTCGATGCGGATACGTTCGCGGAGTTCGGCGGCCGCGGCCTCGGTGAACGTGATCGCGGCAATCTGCGACAGCGGTCGACGGACCTGGGGGTCAGGGCTCAGGACAAGATTGACAATACGTCCGACGAGCGCCGTCGTCTTGCCGGTGCCAGCACCGGCCTCGACAAACATCGTCGTCGACAGTTGACTGGCGATCTGGTCACGCGCCCGTTGATCGGCAGCGACGATGTCACCGAAGCCTGTGGTGAGCTCAGTAGTCATGGTGTGGCCTCAGGTGTGTCCGTTGCCTCGATCGCGTCGAGCTCCGGGCCGGCGTGCATCAGCACGAAGTCGGTGAGGCGCCCCGAGGCCACCGCACGTTCGAACTCCTCATCGCGATCAGCCGGGCAGATTCTGGTGAAATCGCAGAACGAACAGTTATCGAAGGTTGCGTAGTACGCGTTGTATTCGCCTGGATTCGGTGGAAACACACCGGTTTCGATCCCGGTGACGATCGTGTCGAGCGCATCGATGAAGCGGTCACGCCGCTCTGGTGTCCACGGGTACCCGGCGGTCGCGAACTGCCCCTTGGTCGACGTGTACCAGTAATACGCCTCGGCACTTTCGGTGCCGTAGTGCTGACGAGCTGCTTCGGCATACACCCCGAGCTGCAACTTGGTTCCACCGACGACCGGGTCCTTCTCGAACGCGGATTGTTTGGCGGCTCGGCCGGTCTTGTAGTCGATCACCACGGGGGTTCCGTCGTTGCGGGTGTCGACCCGATCGATCAGTCCGCGCAGTCGCAGGCGCCGACCGTCGGACAACGAGACCTCGGCCGCACTGGCCTCGGATTCTTCGCCGCGATCCATCCCGAACGGCAACTCGACCTCGGTGGGAACCATGCGTTTGTCGGAGCGAAGCACTTCGTCTTCACGGAGGAACGACTGGAGATCCGAGTCGGTCTCTTCGCGCCGGATGGCCCAGAGGATCGGGCGTCCCGTACGTCCGAGCTCTTCGTACTCGCGGTAGCGACGTTCTGCATGCCCACGAAGGCGGAGCTCGTCTTCGTCGGACCACCCGTGCTCGGGCTCGTTGCGTGCGTGTTCGGCGCCGGTGATCGATTCACCGATGAAATCCTCGACGATCGCGTGCCACAGACTGCCCCGATCGAGCGCGCTGATCTCGGTGATCTCCTCCGGGCGTTCGATCTCACCGAGACCAAGAAGTTGGGCGAAGAAGTATCGCCGCGGACAGGTGGCCCAGGTCTCCAACCGGCTCGAACTCATCGCGGCGTCGACGTCGGCGACCTTGGGAAGGTCGAGCTCGCCGAGATCGCCGACAAACCGGCCAAACCCGGTACGTCGCTCTTCGATGTGCGCGAGGCCTCGCCGAAGCGGACCGGCGAGAAATGCGTTCGATGCGTCGGGTTCTTTGCCTCGGGCGCTGTGGACGTGCTGGAGTTGCAGATCGGATGACGACACCGCCAATCCGTTGGCGATGGCTGCATCCATCGACTGCTGGAACGAACCAAGCGCCACGTCGGAAAAAAGTGATGTTTTGGGCCATGACTGCGAGGTGATCGACACATCGCCCGAGCGTTCTCGCGCCGCCTCCACCCACCACCGCGAGGCTGTTCGGAGCCGGCCCGAACGATGATCGCCTCGCGGCATCACCAGCGTGGACTCGATACCGCCAGCAGCCAGCGCATGGAGATACCGCTCACGTTCGACCCGATTCTTGTCGGCGCGAACCGGCAGTGCTCCCCCAGCGAGCGCTCGTTCAGAATCGGGGAGCAACGTGTCCTCGCGGACAGGGCGAGGACAAATGCCCTCGGCCAAACCAAGCATGAAGACGTGGTCGAGGTCGAGGCCGATCGCCGACGCCAGCGGCGCGATCAGCACGCCCGTGCCGAAACGCCCGCGGCGGCCCGCGGGAACATCGAGCTCGAGGTGAATCGCCCGGACGAAGGCCGCAGGTGTGAGGTCGGGTTCGATGTTGTCGAGCACACCGACCCGCGCGAGAATTTTGTCGACTCGATCGGCGGCGTCGAGTTCTGCGTCGGGCCAACCCGATCGACGATTCGGTGCTGGCAAGATCTGAGTCAAGACCGTCTGAGCCCAGGACGAACGCTCTGACCAAGAGCGGCCGATGGCCGATGGCGCCGTGAGCTCGGCCAACCAGTTGACGAAGGCGAGCAGCCGCTCGGCCGCCCCACGTTCGCGCTCGAGCGCCGCCACGAAACCCGCACTCGCCTCAGGTTGGTTGTCGTCGATCCGTTTCTGCAACGACCGGGCGTGGGCATCGAGCCGGGCAGTCCAGTCGTCGAGGCCGGCAACAACACCAGCGGACCGCGAGATGTTCTCCCACACCGTGGAGTCGATCGGCCGCCCATCGGGTCCGCGAAGTGGCGCAGCCTCGACCAGCGCAAGCACGGACTCGCGGGAGAACCGCTGGTCGTGCGGAGTCGTGAGCACCGAGTCAGCAATGTCGATCAACCGGAGCAACAGCCGTCCCGCCACCGAGTCGGCCAGCGTTCGGTGCTCGGGCCCAGCAGTCGGGATACCGGCCGCGTCGAAGTGTTCACGCAGGGTTCGCAAATAGGGATCGGTGGATGGGATGAACACCGCCATGCGGTCGAAACGGGCCCCGTTCCGCGCCGCATCGAGTACACACCGAACCACCGCCCGGACCTCTTCGTCGCTGTCGGCGACAGGCAACATCGACGACGGAACGGGTGGTCCTACGTCGGGGAACGGCATGGTGACGGCCGTCCCAGCAATTGCACCCGCCTGGGCCCGAGTTGCATGGTCGACGTCGTCGTCGCCCGTCGCCGCGAACACACCTAGCGCGCCGGCTCCCCCCGATGATGCCGACCACGCCGCCGCAAGAAACTGTACGGTCGCGAGACCCTGACCAAAAGGCCCGGCAAGAACGAGCGCGTCGTCGAGTGGCATCGATCGACATGCTTGTGATGCCTCAGTGAGAACTGCGAGTTCGTCGTGATATGTGTGGTCCGTCCCCGAGTGCAAGTGGCTTTCGACCGCATCGACGAAACGCACGAGGTCGACGGTTCGTGCGAGCGACGAACCGCGAAGTGCCTCACGTTGCGGCAACGGCATCGCCGTGATGTCTGCGAAGGCTCGCATGAGCGCGGCCTCGGTGGCGATGTGTTCGGCCACCACACCGAACCGGCCAGGGTCGGTCGCCAAAACATGTCGGACCGCTGCGGCAAGAACCACATTGGTGAGCGGCCGCTGCCCCGAACGCGCCATCGCTTCTGCCGCCAAGAGCGAGGCGAACTGAAAGGGCGTCGAGAAACTGACATTGGCCACGCCGGGCGGGTTGGGTTCCGACGCATCGTGGAGCGCTGCAGAACCCAGCATTCGACGAAGGCTCAGTCCAGCGATGTTCGACGGCACGACAACTCGAACCGGAACCAATGGATCGCCGTTCTTTGCCGTTCTGACCGCATCGCGTACCGCAAGGGTGAACGGACGACCGGCAGGCGCAAAGCGGATGTTCATCAACCGCAAGACTACGAAGGTGGTGTGTCATTTGGCACCGTTCCCGGCAGACTCTCCCCAATGGCTCGAAACGTTCTCGGCGGCGAACTCGAAACGTGTGGCACCGATCCGCTCACCGGATTCACGCGAACAGGATGCTGCGATCAGCACCCCCAGGACGGCGGGTTCCACATCGTCTGCGCGGTGGTCACAAATTCGTTCCTCAAATTTTCTGCCGACCAGGGAAACGACCTCAGCACCCCACGCCCAGAGTACGGATTCGCCGGTCTCAACGCCGGCGACCGGTGGTGCCTGTGCGCAAGCCGCTGGGTCGAAGCGTTCGATGCGGGCGTGCCGCCACGGGTCGTGCTCGAAGCAACCCACGCACAAGCGCTCGAATGGATCGATCTCGCCGATCTTCGCGCACACGCCGTCTGACCCACGTCCCGTTGCGCTGACCGGACACGATCTAGGGTTCCAGCCATGACGTCGGCCCTCGTCGGAGTTGCGTTCCTGGTTTTCGTTGCGCTCGCGGTGTTCTTCATCGCCGCGTACCTCGTGAATCAACGACGCCGCCGCGACGAGTCGTGGCAACTGGTGGCCAGCGAGCGTGATCTCCAGTTCTTTGCCGGATCGTGGACGACCGGACCGTCGATGAAGGGAAACATCAACGGCTTCTTCGTCTCGGTCGACACCCAACGAGGTGGAGGTGACGAGAACCACGTCACCAGGTACACGATCGGGTATCCGAGCAGCGTCCGCGAGATCGAGCTGAGCAAACAGACGGCCATGCACTTCACGCTGGTGAAACGTCTCATGGGCAAGAACGATGTCGAAATCGGTGACCGGGAATTCGACGACAAGGTGCTCATCGACGCCGCCGACCCAATCGCCGCCACCCGCTACCTCAGCCCCGCCCGAAGAGACGCTGTACTCCGGCTCTTCGGGACGCGAACATTCCGCAACCCGATGGTGACCAACACCTCGCTCCTGGTCGAGACCAGCGGCATCGAATCGAGTCCGGTCAACCTACGCCGAACGATCTTGGCACTCCTCGAGATTGCAGAGACCATGAGTGCGCCGACCGACGTCGACCTCGCTGCTGCGGTCGAGGAAGTCGGCCCCGAGGAACCGGTTGTGCAGGACGCCAACGTCGATGTCGAGGACACCGAAGTCGAGGACACCGTCGTCGAGCAAGACGCGGTCGTCGAGGAAACCGCCACGGTCGAGGACACCGCCACGGTCGCCGTTGCGCCCACCCGACTCGACCCATCGATAGCCCTCGACCACGACTCGGTGATCAACGACCTGTTCGAGTCTGGACGAATGGGCTTTGAGACCGACGCGCACTTCGCCGAAACCTACGCAGGCGCACGGATCCGGTGGACCGGCATGGTCGACACCATTCGCGTCTTCCGCAGCGACCCCGACTTCGACGGTTCGGGCGTCAAGGCCACGTTGCTCATCGGCGACGTCGAGCAGGCGGTCTCGCGCAGCCGTCTGGCCAAGGCTGTGGTGCAGTTTCCGGCGGGCACATCCCTTGCGCGCCGACACTCGCTCGAGTTCGAGGGGACCCTCGTTCGAGCCGACCGTTTCACTCGACGAGTGTTCATTGCAGACGGCACGGTCACGTCGTAACGGGGATCAAGACGCACTAAGGACCGAATGGGTAGTCCATTGATATCGAGCACGCCGCGCCGTTTCACTACGCTTCGCCCATGAAGACGAATACACAGGTCGTGGTCATCGGTGGCGGCGTGGTCGGGGCGTCGATCCTGTATCACCTCACCAGAAACGGCTGGACCGACGTCGTTCTACTCGAACGCACCGAGCTGACCGCGGGATCGACCTGGCATTCGGCCGGCGGCATGCATACCCTCAACGGTGATCCCAACGTCGCCAAACTCCAGCAGTACACGATCGAGTTGTACAAGGAGATCGAGGCGGTGTCGGGCCAGGACTGCGGCATCCACATCACCGGAGGGGTCATGCTCGCAGACACCCCGGCACGAGCCGACTGGCTGAAGTCGACCCATGCCCGGGGCCGATACCTCGGCATGGAAACCGAGCTGATCTCGGTGGCCGAGGCGAAGGAACTCCACCCGATTTTCGACGAGCAATATTTCGTCGGCGCAATGTGGGACGCCCACGAAGGCCATGTCGATCCAACCGGCGTCACCCACGCGTACGCCAAGGTCGCACGCCAGAACGGCGCCGAGGTCTATCGAGACACCTGGGCACGAGGCATGAGCCGCGCCGCCGACGGCGGTTGGAACATCCAGACCATCCGCACCTCGACCGGCGAAGACCTCGAAACCATCCACTGCGAACACGTCGTCAATGCTGGCGGCCTGTGGGGCCGCGAGGTCGGCCGGATGGCGGGGCTCGAGCTCCCGATCCTGGCGATGGCCCACCAGTACATACTCACCGAAGACCTGCCCCAGGTCGCCGAGATCAACGCGAGCACCGGCAAAGAAGTTCTCCATGCCGTCGACTTCGGTGGCGAGATCTACATGCGTCAAGAAGCCGGTGGCCTTCTGCTCGGCACGTACGAACCCAACGGCATCCCGTGGTCGCCGAAACAGACGCCGTGGGAGTTCGGTATGCAGCTCCTGACACCGGACCTCGAGCACCTCGCGCCACAACTTCAGCGCGGCTTCGACCATTTCCCGATCTTCGCCGACGCTGGCATTCGTTCGGTCGTGAATGGCCCGTTCGTGTTCAGCCCGGACGGCAACCCGTGCCTCGGCCCCGTGCGAGGACTGCCCAACTACTGGTCGGCGACCGCAATCATGGCCGGCCTCAGCCAGGGCGGTGGTGTCGGTTTGGCGCTGGCCAACTGGATCACCGAGGGCGACCCGGGCCACGACATCTGGGGCATGGACATCGCCCGCTTCGGTGACTTCAACACGATGGCATTCACCGACACCAAAGTGCGCGAGAACTACGGCCGAAGGTTTCGCATCACGTTCCCGAACGAGTTCCTTCCGCAGGGCCGCAATCTCCAGACGTCACCGATCTACGACAAACTCACCGAGGCCAATGCGGTGTGGGGCAACAGCTACGGCCTCGAAGCGGCGCAGTGGTATCAGGCCGAAGGTGAAGAGCCGACCGAAGAGGTCAGTTGGTACCGCAGCAACGCGTGGGATCAGGTGCGCGCCGAAACGCTCGCTGTTCGCAACGGCGTCGGGCTGATGGAAACGACCGGATTCGCGAAGTTTCAGTTCACGGGTCCAGACGCTCGGGCGTGGCTCGATCACACGCTCGCCGGACGTATCCCCAAGGCCGGTCGGATGTCGCTCACGCCGATGACCAACCACAACGGCAAGCTCATCGGCGATCTGACCGTCGCCTGCCTCCCCGCCACACCCGGCGACCCCGAGGGGCCGTTGAGCACGTTCACCGGGGGCGCGACCGGGAACACGACATCGAACACCGAGCGGTTCATGATGTTCGGATCCGGCGTCGCCACGCGTTACTACCAGCGCTACTTCGAGTCGCTCCTTCCCACCGACGGATCGGTCACCTACCGCACGCTCGGTTACGAGATGTGTGGTCTGTCGATCGCTGGTCCGAAGAGCCGCGAACTGCTCGAACGTCTGACCGACACCGATGTGTCCGCTGAAGGGTTTCGTTTCATGGCGTTCAAGGCACTCGAACTCGGCTGGGCCAACGTCATGTGCGGCCGGGTCACCTTTTCGGGAGATCTCGGCTACGAGTTCTGGATGCCGGCGAGTTACCAACGGTACGTGTTCGATCTTTTGATGGACGCTGGAACCGACCTCGGAATTCGCCTCTTCGGCTCGAAGGCACTCGACTCGCTCCGGCTCGAGAAAAGCTTCGGATCCTGGGCTCGTGAGTACCGCCCGATCTACGACCCGTTCGAGGCAAACCTCGCAAGATTCGTCGATCTCGACAAGGACTTCATCGGCCGAGACGCCCTCGTCGAGATCAACGAACGTGGCCCAACACGATCGTTGTGCACGTGGATAGTGGACGTTCCCCCCGGCCGTGAATCGGGGCATGCCGACGTGATCGGCGACGAACCCGTGTGGCTCGACGGCGAGGTTGTCGGCTGGGTCACCTCGGGTGGGTACGCCCACCACAGCGATGTCTCGGTCGCGATTGGTTATGTACCGACCGAACACGTTGCGGCCACCACCGGCTGGCAGATCGAGATCCTCGGCGTCCTGCGCGATGCCACCCTCCAGACCGAACCGATCTGGGATCCTGAAGCCGAGCGCATGCGCAGCTGATCGCAGTTCGTTCCGCTCCGGGGTCGCGCCTCACTTTCTCCTTTCTTCCCTCTGGGGTCGGGCCTCACTTTCTCCTTTCTTCCCTCTGGGGCCAAGCCTCACCTCTCACGAGGGCCCTTGCCTCCAAAGGAGACGTTCGGCACGAGGCCGACCGCCTCTCGCTTGCGAAGCGATGGCCGGATCGAGTTTTTGCACGCGTCGATGCAGGAGACACCAGGAACGGAGCGAATTGGAGAGAGTCGTACGCCGACCACGCGAGAAGTTGATGGAAAGTGAGGCGCGACCCCGTTGGAAAAGTTAGGGTAAAGTGAGGCGCGACCCCGTGGGTAGGCGTACGCACGATTGGAGGCGGGGTGGATAGGGTTTCGCGGTGACGATCGATGCGGTGATTTTCGACCACGACGGAACGTTGGTCGACAGCGAGACGATCACGCTTACGTTGCTCGCCGAAATGGCTGTCGAGCACGGTGCCGACGTGGTCGAGGACGACATCGATCGATTCGCTGGCGCCGACCTCAAGCTCGTCTTCGCCGAGATCGAACATCGCCGAGGTTCTCCCCTGCCAGCTGAGTTCCTCGATGTCTTCCGCAGCCGCCAAGAAGAACGAATCCGCAACGGCCTCGTCGAGGTGCCCGGTGCCGACCACGTGCTGAGCGCGCTGACTGTGCCCGCCGCCGTGGCGTCGAACGCACCGGTTGCCAAGATGCAACTTTGTCTCGGCGCCACTGGCCTCGATCGCCACTTTGCTCCTCACGAGATGGTGAGCGCCTATGACGTGGGCGAGTGGAAACCTGCTCCCGGTGTGTTCCTGGCGGCAGCCGAGGTGTTGCAGACCCCACCACAGCGCTGCGCGGTGGTCGAAGATAGCGAACCGGGAATCCGCGCCGGCCTGGCCGCAGGCATGACGGTGTTCGCCTACGACCCGAGCGAGAAGTTCGGATCGATCGAGGGCATCACCCACCTCAGGTCCTTGGTCGACCTGCTCGGCCACCTCGGTTAGGTCGGGGTCAGGCCTTCCCGGCGGTACCCGCGTGGCGCGATTGGAAAGCCGACACCGGGGTCGCACTGGTCTCGATGCCGCCGTCAGAATCCTGCGTCAGGCGAGTCACTGCCCGCCATTTCGAGTCGTCGGTGTCGGGGAAGTCCAGTCGGTAGTGCGCCCCACGACTTTCCTCGCGGTAGAGGGCGGCGGTTGCGAGAAGTTTGCCGACCGTAACCAGATTTCGCACGGCCAAGGCACTCTCCAGCTCGGTACCACGTGCCTTGTCGGAGGTAAAAGCCTTCTCGGCTAGTCGCAAATTCGGCAGATCATCGGACTCGATCCGATCGAACTCGGTGAGCGCCACCTGAAGCGACTCACCGTCTCTCAACGGTCCCAATCGCTCGTGCGCGACCATCCGACAGTGCAAACGAGCCTCGGCTTGGAGGATCCCGTCGTGGCGGGTCAAAAGCTCGGAAATCCAGGCCTCGTCAGCGGCCGGGATGGTGATCTCGGTCGCCGCCAGACCATGGGGCTCACTGGCCGCATCCCGAGCTGCGCCCCTTCCAGCCAGCCGTCCGAACACGAGCGCACAGGCGAGTGCCGAACCACCTATTCGATTGCCACCGTGGAGCCCACCAGCGTTCTCGCCCGCTGCCCAGAGGCCTGACACCGGAGTCTTGCCCTCGGCGTCGATCTCGAGCCCACCGAGCCACGTGTGGCTTCCTGGTGCGACTTCGAGGGGAGTCTTCATGATGTCGACGCCTCTTCGTTTGCAGATCTTGTACACCTGCGGGATCTGTCGCTGGATCACGTCGAGCGGCACTTCGGTCGCATCCATGAAGATCCCACCTGTATCGCCGGCACGCCCCGCGCGAATCTCCATGGCCATGGCCCAGATGACCTCACTTCGGGTGCTTTCCTCGGCGGTCTCGGGAAAGTAGTCCTCGAGGAAGGTGTCGCCGTTCCGATTTCGAAACACCGCTCCGGCATTGATAAA
>RCMY010004028.1_pt1 | contig 12846 bp, 12 predicted proteins | sample 2041341 | NCBI WGS metagenome assembly RCMY01 (sample SAMN09708234, study PRJNA481090) | Marine sediment metagenome, whole genome shotgun sequencing project. | reverse complement strand
TTCGACGGTGCCGGGAGTTTGGTGAAGATGGCGGTGGTTGACACGAACACCGACCGTTTCAATCCGGCGTTCTCGGCTGCGGCGACGATGGTCGGTGCGTGGCCGAACCCAAGACTGGCGACGTTGATGAGACAATCGGCGTTGGCGTCGGCGAAGGCAGCATCGACGGAAGCCGGGTCGTCTAAGTCCCCCCATACAGGTTCGGCCCCCAATGCTCGCAACGTCGACGCGCTCTCGCCTGACCGAGCCAGGGCGACGACAGCGTGTCCGCGCCGAAGCAGCTCGTTGAGAACGAAACCCCCCGTGAACCCACTGCCACCCGTGAGGAATACCCTCATCTCAGCCACGCCTCTTTGCCACGGCCAACGCCATAACGTCGCGGTAACGAGCTGCCAGCACCCGTCGGTCGAAGCGAGCAGCCACGGCCACGCGACCCTCAGCCGCCATCGACGCACGTCGCTCTTCGTCGTCGGCCAACGCGGCGATGGCCGCTGCGAGCGCATCGACATCCTCCGGTGGCACCACGACGGCGCCGGCTTCGCGAAGGATGTTCGCCGGTTCGCCCTCGACCGAACCGACCACCGCCTTCCCGGCGGCGAGATACTCGAAAATCTTCGACGGGATGAAGCTCGAGAACAAGCTGACGTCGCGCAGCGGCACCAGGCAAATGTCGGCCGCCGCAAGCAGAGCCGGCACGCGTTCGCTCGGCACCCCGTCGTGCAGCGAGATGTGGTCGACACCCAATTCGCGCACCTTCTCGACCAGCTGGGGTTTGGCCGCCCCCTCGCCGACGAACGCCACGTGGACCTTGTCGCCGTCGAGCCGGGCACAGGCTTCGGCCACCGTGTCGAGGCCATGAGAGATCCCGTGCGCGCCGATGTACAACACGAGCACGTCGCCATCCTCGGCACCAAGCCACGCGCGATCCGTTGCGTCGGGTAGCGCGGTTTGAAATCGATCGAGGTCGGCACCGTTGGTGATCGTCGAGACCTTCTCGGCTGGCACGCCCCGCTCGATCAGGTCGTCGCGGAATCCCTCGGAAACAACGACAACATGGTCAGCCGCGTGATACGCGGCAAGTTCGAGGCGCTCGAGCAAACGGATGAGCATCGGGTTGGTCAATACGCCGAGCTCGACGAAGATCGCTGGCCAGAGGTCTCGGACCTCGACGATCAACGCGCTGCGCTTCACCCGTGCCAAAAACCAGGCAGAGAAGATCGAAAAGAACGTGGGCGAACTGACGATGATGACATCGGGCCGACCAATACGCCGCCACCCGAGAACCACGCTCGAGGCCATGAAGGTCAGATGCCCGAGAATCTTTTTGGCAAAACCACTGTTGGGCGTGGCATACAGCCACGTCCGAACGATGCGGTACCCGTCGCTCGACTCCTCGACCCGAACCCGCCCCTTGTAGTCGTCGGGAACTACACCCGTGGGGTGGTTGGGCATGCCCGTGAGCACCGTGACATCGTCGCCGGCTTCGGCCCAGAAACGGGTCATCTCGCCGAGCCGCGCCTGTGGCGCCCCGATCTCTGGAGGGAAGTAGTGCGACACGACAACGATCTTCACTGTGCGGTCCTCGGGACAGACCGGCGGTCGACAAATACCGCCGGCAAGAGCACAAAACCAGCAGACAGCGCAATCACGGCGATCGCGCAGATGAGTTCGATTGCCATCGAACGGCCGTGGGCGATAAGCCCAATGCCGGCGGACGCGGCCGTGATTACCGCGACCATCAGTGTCGTCCGAACGTGGGTGAACCGATTGTTGGCCAAGTACTGGTAGCTGTGTTCGCGATGCGACGCCCAGATTTGTTCTCCCTTTCGAGCGCGGCGAAGAATGGTGACCGTGGTGTCGAACACATAGAGCATCAACGGTGCGGCGATCGTCACCGGCGACGCTCCGGCGGAAAGGCCGACGACCGACAAGATGGCGATGTAACTGCCCAAGTAGTAGCTGCCTACGTCACCAGCGAATACTCGGGCGACAGGAAAATTGAACGGCAAGAAGCCAAGGGCGCCGCCGACGAGCGCGGCACCACCGACCGCCACGAGGTCGTTATCCATCTGCATGCCGATGGCCAGGTGTGTAGCGCCAACGATGGCCGCGGTGGCTGCGGTGATCCCGTTGATGCCATCCATGAAGTTGAAGAGGTTGACATAGGTGATGATCCATCCCACGGTCGCCAGCGCCGCCAGCACCACAAGCGACGAGCGTACGTTGAACTGCCCCGCCAGCAAGACTGCAGCAACAGCAGCGAGAACGAGCTGCACGGAAAGCCGAAGTTTCACCGAACGGCTCTGTCGATCGTCGGCAAACCCCAATGCAGCGAAACCGGCCGACACCGCGACGAGTGCGACCGCCTGTGGTCCATCGACAACGCCGCTCACGAGAAGCGCAGCCGAACCGGCGACGGCGATCGCCAAACCACCGCCGCGAAGCACTGGCCGGCTGTGCGACGAGCGTTCATTTGGGACGTCGAGCAGGCCGAAGCGGGCCAAGACTGGCCGCAACAGAACAGACAGAAGAATCGTTGCTCCCAAAGCGAACAGAAGGGCGATGATCATGTTCATCTCGCTCCCCAGTCCATCGCCTTGCACTCGAACCGCCTTGGCCCTACGAGAGTAACCGAGCGTAGAAGTGCCAAACAGGACCCGCGTGCCCAAGGCGGGCAGAAATTTGTGGTCGGACGTACTACTTACCCATAGCCAATGGCAAGTACTGTTGCAGAGCCATGATCTCTCTTCTCAAGCACGCCTTTCGCTGTGACGAAATATTGGGCGTGTCTCTACCTCTGCTCGCGATCGGTCGAATATGACTGCCGCTATCACTCGCGAACTTGCGATGCAGGACTACTTCGACATTCTCCGACGTCGATGGAAGGTCATCGTCGCCATCCTCATTCTCGCTGCCGGTGGAGCAGCGGCCGCAACCCTCACGCAAGAAACCGTGTACGAGGCCAGAGCTGAGGTCTTGCTCAGGACAGGTGCGACCAATCAGTTGTTCCCTTCTGCTGCTGCGACAGGAAACCGCCTCGTGCGGCAGAGCCAGGCGGAGATCACGTTTCTAGAAACGGACACGTATCGCGACGCTGCTGCCGAAGAACTCGGCAGACCAGCCAACGTTTCGATCAGCCTTGTTTCCGACGCAAACGTCGCCGACACGGGCCGAATCAGTTTCGTGAGCCTTGACACGATTCCTGACCGAGCAGCCGAAGCCGCGCAGGCGTATGCGCAGGCGTACCTCGATGTGCGGAACCTCTCCGACGTCGAAGACGTGCAACGACAACTCGACGAATCGACCGCCCAGCTAGCAAATTCCACCGACGAACTCGCTGCGCTCCGGGGGCCGATCGACGAACTCGACATCGTCATCGCTCAGACGACCGACACAACGCTGCTCGAAGCACTCCGGGTGCAGCGCACCCAACTCACCGCGCAGCTCGGGGCCGATATCGGCCGCGTGCAGAGCAACGTCAGTCAGGCCGAGTTGAACATCGCGCAGCTGACGGAGGCACGCAGCGTCATCAGCGATCCGGCGATGACCGCCGTCATCTCGCGCGCCGCCCAGGTCCCCACATCACCCGTGTCGACCAGTTGGGTGCAGAACCTGCTGATCGCGTTGGCTGTTGGTGCGGTCTTGGGTGTGGGTGCGGCGCTTCTACGAGAGACGCTCGACAACAGCGTTCACTCCGACGACGACATCACCAAGCTGCTCGACCTTCCCGTCTTGGGTCATGTGGGGAAGATGTCGAAGAAGGAAAGCGTCATCGGCCTCGTGGTCAATCAGATGGAACCCAACATCGCCACCCTCGAGGCCTACCGGAAGATCCGCTCGTCAGTCATGTTCCTGCAGGCCGACCGCGAGATCAACGTCATCCAAGTGACCAGCCCAGTCGAAGGCAACGGCAAGACCACCGTCGCCTGCAATCTCGCCGTGGCATTTGCCCAACAGCGCCATTCGGTGCTCATCATCGACGCCGACCTGCGCCGCCCGCAGGTGCACAAACGGTTCCTTGTCACTGGGCTCGACCGTGGATTGAGTGAATTGCTCGATGAAGGTCTTGCGTTCCCCGATGCACTACGGCTCGATTCCGAGACTGGCGTGCACGTGCTGCCAGCGGGTACCCGGCCCGACAACCCGTCCGAGCTGTTGGGGTCGGACTCGTTCCAGTGGCTCTACAAAGTCGCCCGTGCCGAGTTCGACATCATCATCATCGACACACCGCCAGTGCTACCCGTGCCCGACAGCCGGCTCGTTTCGGCAGTTGCCGATGCAGTCATCCTGGTCGCCGACCCGAGCACCAACAGCAAACGAGAACTCACCGACAGCGTGGCACTGCTCAACCAAGCTGGCGCCAAGATCGCCGGCGTCGTGCTGAACCGTGCCCCCGAGGGCCGCGGCTACGGACACAGCTACGGCTACGACTACACGGAGCGGTAGTTGCAGGCGCTCGGTCGATCAGGACTGCTCCCAAGCAGCGCGTCGTTGGTCGTCGAATTCGTCTCTTGTCATCATCATCGTCAATATTCGAGTCGGTCCAACAAGCGATCTGACCACACTGTTACCGTCTGATCAACGTGATGGCGGATCGATGAAGGAGGCGTAACCAATGAGCGACGAGACACTGGATGATGCGACAAAGTCCCGGCGTCGAATCTTGCAGGCAGCTGCTGCTGCGGGCGTCGGTGCGGCTGTATTGGGCGCACCGAAGGTGAGCGTCATCCCGGCGTACGGCCTGACCAATTCACAGGTCACGAACAAGTGCTTCTACTTCGCCTGGCAGGAGGGAAATGGCGGCGGTTCAAACGATTTCTGGAGCACCACCGCGACCAATGCAGATTCCACATCAGGTAGCGGCAAGAACGTGACCTACACGTGGAACAACCTGACAACGGCAAACGAGTTCCTCGTGATCATCGTCTCTGGCAGTCCCAGCGCGGGCACCGCTTCCTTTTCCACCACAGCACCAGCGGGGTGCAGCCTCACGGTGATGGCCGGCACGTCTGGAAATCCCTACGACGCCGCACCGTCTGGATGCAGCACGGTTGGTAACTCTCTCACCGGCACGTACAGCGCGTCGAACGCCAGCGGAATATCCAGCAACGGCGTCTACTACCTCGCGTTCGACCTGAGCTGCTGAGTCGCCGGGTCGCCCTGGTTGGGATCCGGACCCTCTGCTACCTCCGATGCACGAGTCGCCAACATTTCGCTGCGGCGAATACAATTTCTCGCTTCACGGTGACCCCTCATCAGTTGCGTCCGTTGCCGCAGCATTTGCCGACCTCACGAGTGGACCCAATGAGTTCACTATTCGTTGGTGGCTCACCGACAACGGAGGCCAGATATCGCTGACCGTTGGCAACACAAATGTCGCAGACGACGTGCCTCGCCACCTCCTACCCGCCGTGGCCGCGTCGACTCTGACCCGGCACGTGATCGACCACGAAGCCGAACTTCTCCACCTTCACGCGGCCGCCGTTGTCGACGATGGTGCAGCAATCGTGATCGCAGGACCATCGGGCTCGGGGAAGTCAACGCTGTGTGCAGCGATGGTCTCGACCGGCTCGGCCTATGTGTCCGACGAGATGATCGCCGTCGACCCTCAGACTCACCGACTCTCCTCGTTTCCCAAGCCCATCAGCGTCAAGAAGTACGCCATCAGCACGGTCGAACAGACGACGAGGTTGACTGCGCCAGCCGATCGAAATGCCCCGTGGATGGTGGTCGCCAGCCAGCTGGGCACCCTCGCCGCCAACGATGATCACCTCGGCCGCACAATCGTGCTCTATCGCCACGACAGAGACTCGCCCACGACGATCGAACCAGTTCACCGAGCGACGGTGGTTCGCGAACTCCTTGCTGACAGCCAAGATGCAGAACGCTTGGGACCAGACGCTCTCTCCGTCGTCGCTCGCTTCGTTGCACGCGCGCAATGTTTACGATCCACCGGCGCCGATGCCTCGGAGATCGCGGCGACGCTTCGTCGAGAGCACGCCCAACCCGTCGTCGACGGGTCATTCATCGAACACGACACGCCCTCGGACAACGGTTCTGGCCCACGGCGTCGATCCCACATCACGTCGGTGCAGCTCGACGGCAGGGCCATCCTGTTCGACTCGGAGACCTCACGAATCATCGAGCTCGACGAGGCAACCTCCGCCTGGTGGTCGCTCTTCGACGGAACCCCTCTGGACCTACTCGCACAGGAGTGCTCAGAGGAACTCGATCTACGTATCGACGACGCCGTTGCGAGCGCGCGTAGTGCCGAAGCGCAACTTGTCGAGCTCGGGATGATCTGACCGATTGGACCTGAATCGATCAGCGTTCACCTCGTGAAACGACCGGCTCGATGAGGTCGAGCTCGTCGAGTTGGTGAAAGGCCCGCTCGACATCCAGACGCACCTGCTCGAGATCTTGCTCGAACACCTCGGCGAAATCGGCGGCGACTTCCTCGATCGAACCACCGAACTCGAGGCAACTCCAGACCAGCTGTAGCGCCGTGTTCATCACGAGCGGCTCGTCCCACGAGGTCCGTTGCATCACCGCAGCGCCAGCTATCGAACGCTGGTGAAGGCCAGCTGTCGCTTGTCGATATCGCTTGTCAACATCAACCGTCATCACACCAGCTTCTGAGAGGCACCGTACAACTAGTATGACGCCCGCGATGCACACCCGATGGCAACCCAGATGATCGCCGACGACCTCGACCGCCTTGGCGCCGGGCAGCTTCTCGCAAACCTGCTCCCGCAACATGAGTCAATGTCGATGTCGGTTCCGAGCCTCGAGCTCGGATCCATCGAATCGAAAGCGCTCGTCACCCTTTGCCAGAACAACCGACTCGCTCCGATCCTCGGACACGAGGTGCAGTCGGGCCGACTGGTTCTCAGCGAAGAGTCACTCGCTGAACTGGCCACGACGATCGAGCATTACCTCGCAACACAGCTACGGGTCGAGTGCGGCGCGATGCCAGTCATCGACGCGCTCATCCAGCACGAGATTGAGTTCCGGGTGATGAAAGGAATGGCGACGGCCTTCCTCGACTATCCCAACCCGGCGATGCGGCCAATCGGCGACCTCGACCTCCTCATTCGTCCACGTGACATGCCACGCGCTATTGAGGCGCTCGCGGCCCTCGAAGGCGGCGAACTCCACGTCCTGCCGGGCAACGATTGGCGAATCACTCACGCAATCCCGCTCCGACTCAACGGCGTGGAGGTCGACCTCCACAGCCGCCTCCTGCATCAAGCCGCCGGACACTGCGCAGCGCGTCTTGACTTATTCGCCGATCCTGTTCAGTACCAGATAGTCGGTCGCCAGGTCATGGCGTTGCCGGCGTGGCTTCGCCTGATTCTGGCCTCTGCGCAAAACGTCCTCGGCGGATACCCGCAGGTGTCCTCCGATCTCGACGTCGCCCGGCTTGCCGAACACGCCCGGATCGCGATGGAGCGGTCCGCCCAAGTCGGACTGGGATGGGTCGTCACGGAAGGCATCCGCGGATCCCAACGCAACCTCGGCTGGACAAGTCAAGAATTGGCCCCACCCCGCTCGAACTGGCGCGATCATTGGTTCGAGCGTGCATACGGTCGCCAGAGTGCATCGATTCTGGAGCAGACGGCTATCGAGATCGTGATGGCACCGCCGTCGATCGGTGCTGCTCTGGTGAAGACCGCCGTGCTACCGGGCGAGGACTATCTCGAAAGACGCGGAAGATCACCTCGACAGCAGATCATCCGTCAGTTGCGAAGACTACGGCCCAAGCGACCACGCTGAGCCGCAGACCTCCACCTATGAAGACGAAAGCAGTTCGGCAGCAGCACCGACGAGACTCGACCTTTGCGTCGGATCTACGAGAACGACATGCATCCGCTCGGCAAGGTCGATGCCAAGCTGAACACGTTGTTCGCGACTACCCGAACGCGCTGAACTTGCGAGAGCATGCGCTACCTGCGCGGTCGACGGCGCTGAGCCTGTCGCTTGACCCATCCAAAGCAGGCCCTTGACCACTGATCCATTGGCGGGGTCGGACGCGTGACCCACCAAATCCTCGTCGGTCGACAACTCCGAGCGAGGCACCGGTTGTAGTGCGATCGAATTTGGCAGCAGCACGACATCGACGAATGGGCTGTCGACCACCTTTAGCGAATGCGCCGCGAACCGACGCTCGATCACAGGCTGTGACCGAAGCAGCGAAGCATCGACCAGCAGCACGCCAGCGGGGCCGACGATGGCTCGCAAGCCAAGTCGAGTACTGCAGTCAGTTTGTGAACCGCCAATCAACGCATCAAGGTGTCGTCGAAGAACCGAGGTGACGACCTCCGTTTGTCGACTTCGAGCGATCGGCGCGCCATCTGCCCCAAGTGCGACTCGCAACCCCTTTTTCCTCGGCGGACTCTGCAGTCGGAACCCTGGCCCGGCCGGTGCCTCAGTTTTCCACCGTTCAAATTCTGGAAGAAGGTCTTGGGCTTGTCGGGGATCATCCACAACGATCTGAAAGTCTGACGCGCCAATTGAAACGCTCATTTTCTGTTCGGCTCGCACGGAGTCGATGTCTTCGAGCTGTCACCAATTTGGTTCAGGGAGAAGCGACGTCGGAGCATTCCAAACTGGAACATCAGGGTGAGTGAAAGGAAGTAAGCCGTTCCTCGCCAGTCCCTCGAGCACTCTGGAGATCTGGTTCCGGGCAACATCTATATCAACGTCGAGCACATCGTGGAGCTCAGCACTGAGCTCTTTGCGAGTAGCGACGCCGTCAAAGACCGATACAAGAAGCTGAGCGATGCTGTCGAGAAAGTGTGGGCTGGGCCACGTAGGTGACCAAATGATCGCCTCGTTACCGATGACGACATGAGCCGCCCCAGGAACCAACGTTGGGCGGTAGTCGTCATCCAAGTAGTCGGGAAGCAGTTGATCAACCATAGTTTTCGACCTGTGTGACTCGTCTAGACTTTGTCTATTCGAGCCTACGGTTGTTAGATCAACAAGTTGAGGAGTTCGTCAGTGTCGGACCTGCGGTATGTGTCCCGGGGCTTCATTGCAGGAGCGCTCGAATTCCAGTTCCGGTGCGATTCGGAACAGACCGTCGAGACATACGAGTCGATCTTTCGTGATCTAAGCAAGTGTGATGATCCTGTGGTCGATATCGAGGTCTCCCACAGAAGACGCCAGGCATTCGTTCGGCGGCCAGGCGGGACCCGTTCGAGCGTCCCGCGTGAAGACCTTGTGCCGTGGGAGACGCTACGGCAGATAAATCTCGCAGCCCTCGACGCAGACCCGGAACGGATTCATGTGCACGCTGCTGCCCTCGAGTTGTCCGGACACGGCGCGATCATTGTGGCTCCGTCCGGAACTGGAAAGACCACTATGGCGGCTCTCCTCAGCCAGATGGGTGGTATCTATGCGACCGATGAGATGGTCGGCTTCTGCGGCTCTGAAGCGCAGCCAAACTCATTCCCAAAGCCTTTCTCCATCAAGGAGGATCATCACGAAACGGTGGAGGTCATCGCGACGGTTGGACATCAGGTACCGGTGGGCTCTCGCAGACTGAGCATCGTCCCAGCATCGCTGATTGGCGCGATCGGGGAGTTGCCGTTGATCATAGACCTGATTGTGTTCCTCACCCGATCGAATGATGATCGAGCCAGCGTCGCCCCAGTGCACCCAGCCAACGCAACGGCAGAACTTGCGCTTCAATCGATGGATCTTGAACGTGCCGGTGCGACCGGATTGGCAACTCTCGCAACAGTTGCGTCACGGGCTACGTGTGTTGCAGTCTCGGCGGGTTCACCCAAAGAAACCGCGGCCTTGATCCACCAATTTGCCGCATCGCTTCCTCCCCGGACAGCGATACCGCCACCGATGGTGTCGCGCGACGGTCAACCGTCGATCCATTGGATCGAGTTTGGCGATGCGATCGCCTTTTACGCCCAGCAGAGCGGGTCCGTCGGGTCTCTCCACGAACCACATGCGAGCGAGTGGCGAAGTTCGAATTCCAAGAGCGAGCGACTCCTGGGAAGGCTCGCCGCAGACGCTATCTCGGCCCGCAGTTGAGCGCTGCGTCTGCTAGTGGAAGCAGTTGGTCGGACCGCAAACGAGCCGCAGAAAGACACGAGAGTTGCAGGAGTAGTAGCTCACGCCAGGAACGGGCTGATTGTTTCCTGTCAGATCTCTCTCTAGGTTCGGAGCGGGTAGCGTAAAAAACTCGGCATTTGCTGGATTGTTCTCGTAGATGCCAAGCTGAACTTGACAGGTGGTTCCAGCCGGGATTCCGGTAATGGTTGGCGTGACCACGTCGGTGCACACTGCGTTTGGGATCGTGGCCGTGATGCCTCCCTGCGTGAGAGTCGCACCGTGCGTTCTAAAATGTGGTTGGCAGCCGCCGCCGCAATCCGTGTTTCGATCTTCGCCGTCAGTAGTCGTGAACTTGCCTGGACTGCAGTGTGCCGCATATGCCGGTGCCGCACCGAGCACGCCGATCTGAGGGCCAGCAAAGGCCGCTGCGCCAACGCCGACAGCCGCAGCTGCTTTCAGAGCGTTGCGCCGCGAGATCGCACTCGTGACTACTTCAGATTCTTCAGACATTGGTTTCCTCCACCGGGGCTCCATGAAATCGCCAAGCCCGATAACTCCCCACGGTACCACTTTGAGTGGCAAGTGCCAAGTGTTCAAACGGCCTAGGTCACATGAGGCTAAGCGACTACTTCTATCCCTCACTGATCGTCAGAATCACACGTGATACGTGAGGGACGCCCACAGGGGCCCACACATCTCGACAACACGTGTGCCTTCGGTTAGATGGTCTCAACGTTGAGACCTTTGAGTCGGTTTCGACTATCAAAGATGTAGTCGGCGTGTGCGAGCACGAGGTCGTAGTCGACGTCGTCGTGGTCGGTGATGAGCACCACCGCATCGGCCGCAGAGAGCTCGGCAGCGGTGAGGTCGACGCTGGTGGTGTCATTCTCGAGCTCGTAGTGCTCGACGTGTGGGTCATGGATCCGCACATCGGCGCCCAAGCCCAACAAACCCTTGATCACGCCGGTGGCCGGGGTCTCGCGCGCGTCGGCCGAGTTCTTCTTGTACGCCACACCGAGCACGAGGATGCTGCTGCCGTTGACGGCCTTACGGCGCTCGTTCAGGCCACCCTGCACCCGTTTAACGACGTGCGCCGGCATGCCGTTGTTTATGTCGTTGGCGATCTTGACGAAACGACTCACGGTGCCGAGCTCGCGCTCGAACTGCCAACTCAGATAACTCGGGTCGATCGGCAGGCAATGCCCACCAACACCGGGGCCCGGATAGAACGGCATGAAACCAAAGGGCTTCGAGCTCGCCGTTTTGATGACATCCCAGATGTCGATGCCGAGAAGCCGAGCGTTGATGGCGAGCTCGTTTACCAAGGCGATGTTGACGTGGCGGTAGGTGTTCTCGAGCAGCTTGGCCATCTCGGCCTCACGCGTGCCCTTGGCAGCAACCGTGGTGTCGACAAGTTGGTCGTAGAAGTCCTGCACCGACTCGAGTGAGCTTTCGTTCATACCCGACACGATCTTGGGGGTACTCTCGAAGGTCCAGACCTCGTTACCCGGATCGATGCGTTCCGGCGAGAAACCGAGGTGATAGTCGACGCCGGCAACCAGGCCTGAGCCCACTTCGAGAAGCGGAGCGACAAGAGCCTCGGTGGTTCCCGGATAGGTGGTCGACTCGAGGATCACCGTCGCACCAGGTCGGAGGAATCGAGAGATCAGTTCGGCAGCGGCCTCGATGAAGCTGACGTCGGGAGCACCCTCGCGCAACGGCGTCGGCACGGTGATGACGGCATAGTCGAACCCAGCGATATGGCGAGGCTCGGTCGACGGAAGAAACCGGCCGGTGGAGAGTGCTGCCTGCACGTCGGCATCGGTGACGTCGTCGATATGCGTGAGGCCTTCTTTGAGGCCGTCGATCTTTCGTTTGTCGAGATCGAACCCGACCACGTCGAACCCGGCCTTGATGGCAGCCATCGACACCGGAAGACCCACATACCCCTGGCCGATGACAACTACCCGTTGGGTCATCAGACAGCCTGCTGTTCGACAGCGGAAAGCGTGGCTCGGGTGAACGCGCTCATCGAGAAGGTCGTCCGAGCAAGCTGTGCTCGATCACCAGCTGACAGGGCGTCTGCCGGGTCGGCCAATACGACATCGGTGTGCAGGATGCGAGGATGTTCGCGAGCCTCAGCCTCCTCGTCGATGCTGATGAGCACCTCGTGCAACTTCTCGCCCGGACGCAGGCCGGTGAACTCGATCTTGTGTCCGGGGCTCAAGGTTCTGATGAGCTGGTTTGCGAGATCGACGATTTTCACCGGTTCGCCCATGTCGAGAATCATGACCTCGCCAGCGCGACCGATTGCGCCAGCCTGAATGACCAATCGCACGGCTTCGGGAATCGTCATGAAGTAGCGGGTGACATCGGGGTGCGTAACGGTGACCGGAGTTCCCTGCTCAAGTTGGCCCATGAACGTTGGCAACACCGACCCGCGTGAACCGAGCACGTTTCCGAACCGGACCGACACGAACGGGTTACCCGTGGCCTCGGCGTTCAGCGCAGTGAGGCGTTCGGCCGCAAGTTTCGTGGCCCCGAGCACACACGACGGATCGGCAGCCTTATCGGTGCTGATGTTGACGAACCGCTCTACTCCAACAGCAACCGCAGCATCGAGCACGTTCATGGTGCCGATCGTGTTGGTCTTCACACCCTCGCCCGGCGAATTTTCGAGCAACGTCAGATGCTTGAGTGCTGCTGCATGGAACACGACATCGGGTTGCAGGTTGTCGAATACCTCGAAGATGCGCTCTCGATCGCGAATGT
>RCMY010004027.1_pt1 | contig 12847 bp, 8 predicted proteins | sample 2041341 | NCBI WGS metagenome assembly RCMY01 (sample SAMN09708234, study PRJNA481090) | Marine sediment metagenome, whole genome shotgun sequencing project. | reverse complement strand
ACAAAAACTTTTATTAGGCTTCCGTCTGGCCAAGTTCTCATTCGCATACTAAAAATGGCACGCAATACATTAACTGAAACACTCGTCTCATTGACTTCAGAATGAGTCACAATATGATAGCTTTCATTGGCCTTTGCATCATCTGTGACAAACAGAAAACAGGTTAGCAAAACACAACAATATATTGCATTTAGCTTTTTCAGATGATAGAAACACCATGTTTTAATTGTTTCAATCACTTATACTTCAGCAATTCCAGTATAAGTTTCTTTTGAAAGATACTCACTGTATTTCCCATACTCCGTTACGACTTCCCAAGCATCAAGATTAACTTGTTTCATTTTATCGAAGATTTCGCTTAACTTGCCATAATAAGGTCGACGTAAACCATAATGCTGAATTGCCGGCCCAATAGGATTTAAATCCAAGCTATAATAATTTAATAACCTATTCAAAGCAGGATCCATAATGGTGAACCAATTGCTGATATTGTATTTAGCACTTAAACGTACAATCCCAGCTGCTAATACTAAAGTTAAATTTTTTATTGATCGTCGATCTGTATTAGCGGCACCTACTACAGTTTCTCTTGTCTTAAGATTACGACGCTCAGCCTTGCGCCTTTTAAACTTCTTGATGATCAGAAAACGAGAAATCTCACCCGTATGTTGACGTGAGTATTTATTCACTTTAAAAAGCTCAGAATCAATCTGTGTATACTGTTCAACAGGGAACAATTTCTTTGGGTTTTTTTTATCAAACATTATCAGGCGTGTGGTCCCAATGAATTCATTCGTTTGACGATGTCGTATAAGAACATGTGAGGAATGATCATCATAATTATCCCTCTCCTGCCCGTCAGGATAAAGTGAGGCTTCATATCCAGAAACATTCATATCGATACATAGCTTCTGGTAGCGCATACGAAACACGGCTTCTAATAAACTAGGTGTATCCGCTATGATAATTTCAAAATGTTCGTGAAAAGCTCTATATAAATCATTCATAAACACTTATCTCTTGGATAATAGCTAACGTTAGTTCCATTTAAATTAATGCGCATACAAACAAAACATCTTGTTGTGCAAACGATTAGATCTTAACCCCTCCAATATTTCATTAAGTTGCACGCTGTTTAAACCAATACTCCAGCATCATTAAGATCCATACCATAGTTCCATGGTAACTCGCATGTTCTTTTAAATGCTGATCTAGTAATTGGTCAATAAAATCAGCACGTACAATTTGGCGTGCTTTCAGATCAACCAAGCTATCCGCAGTCATTGACTTTAACAATTTATGTTCGTGAAGCCAAATACCAAAAGGCAAACCAAACCCATGCTTTTGTTTAGCCAATATTTCATCTGGCAAAAAGCCACGCAAAGACTCTTTAAAGAAATAGCGCAGTTTTGTCCCTTTTAGTTTTAACTGTGGTTCCAGACGTGTAGAGAACTCAACCATTTCATTACTAATAAGAGGAAACCCTACATTCATACCTGCTAATTCACAGGCCTTAACAACTTTTGGCAGATCGTTATCTGCCAAAGTAATTTTAAAATCATATGCTAGCATATTATTAATCATACTTTCCGTCTGTACCTGATGATAAGTTTCATCTAATAATTCAGAAGGCCGTGCAAGATCAACCGTTGCCAAGAAGTCTTGAGTAAAAACAGTTTCATAACCATAACGCCTAAGCAAATTATAATTTCCCATGCGCGCAGGCATTGGAGTCAGCGCTTGTTCAATATAGCTACGAGCTTTACGCATCAAAGCTAATTTTTCACTACCAGCAATACCAAAAGCTATCGGTTCAAGTAGCCTTTTACGCAACAAGAGCGGCAAATGCTCGTAATATGACAATAGGTGTTGTTTTGCATAACGCTCATTACCACCAAATAATTCATCACCACCGTCACCACCAAGTATTCGGGTCAACCCATCAGTTTTTGCCATGCGCGCACAATAAAAAGCTGGGATAGCGGAAGCATTGCCAAATGGCTGATCAAAAACCGCTGCAATCTGTGGTATTGCCGCAACAACATCATCCGGTGTCACATAATATTCATTATGTTGAGTAGAGAAATGCTTGGCAGCAATACGTGCGTATTTCATCTCGTCATAGCCTTCGGCTTCAAAGCCAATGGAATACGTTCTAACTGGCTGGCCAGTCACTTCACCCAGTACACCTGCTATGGTTGAGCTATCAGTACCACCACTCAGAAAAGCACCTACTTCTTGATCACCCGTTGCCACACGCACGCTTGATCGCAATAAGTCTCTAAGCTCAAGTTTTAATTCATTAAATGGACGCTTCTCAATTTTATCATAAGCAACCTTCCAATAAAAATCCGATTTAACTTCGCCTTTCTTAGAGGTTAGATATTGACCTGGTAATAAACGTTGCTGATCCTTGTAGATAGAATCAGGACTTGGCACCATATGAAAATAAATATAATTAAATAGACTTTGTGGACTAATCTCCGAATTCGCCAATGGATGCTGAATGATGGCATCTGCTGATGTAGAGAAAATTAAAGTCTCTCCTGAAACTTGGTATGACAATGACCGGGTACACATCCGGTCAACCGCAAGAATCGCCACACCGGTGTCCTCATTAAGCATGCAGAAGATAAATTCACCTTCTAAATCTGCAAAAATGTTTCCACCTTTACTTTGGCACCCATCAGCCAATACTTTTGCAATTCCACCGATACGATCAAAATCACGAGGAGGTTTGCCTTGGTATCTCACCTGACCCCATAACGCAGCCACGATTCCATTATTTTGATAAGAATACATGTGCCTGTCGTCTGCAGAAATCGCCATCGCCGCCGTTGATTTTGTCAACGTCAATATTTCGCCGCCATCAAAACGAACAATGGGCCCCGCCATCTTCTCAATTAACTGGCGGTTATCCGCATTGGCAGCGTTATAGCCGATCCACCCACACAATCCACTCATTGTTATTTTCCTATTTTCAAATAGTTAAATTTATTTTAATTATTCACACCAATACTTCTACAGGCGAAGGATGACTAAGAAATGCCGTTGGGCTAGCGGTTAATCCATAAGCACCTGATTGAAATACAACAATTAAATCCCCAACCTCAACTTTGGCCATTTCCATTTTATCTGCCAACAAATCCAGCGGCGTACAAAGCGGACCAACGACTGAAACCGTCTCTCGTTTACCTTTATAAACTTTATTGCCCACTACAACGGGATAATTTTTTCGAATCACCTGACCAAAATTACCAGATGCGGCTAAATGATGATGCAGCCCACCATCCGTCACCAGAAAAACTTGCCCTCTTGATAATTTTCGTTCTAACACCTTGCACACGTAAATCCCTGCTTCAGCCACCAAGAAACGGCCCAACTCAATTACAATCTGAGCTTCAGGCAATCGCTGCCTTACTTCAGGCAGTATGCGCCGTAAATTTTGACCAATAGCGACCACGTCTAAATTACATTCTCCGGGAAAATAAGGGATACCGAAGCCACCCCCAATATTTAGCAACCGAATTGGGCTGGATACCTTCTCAGCTAAGCGCATACCCAGCTGCAATGTTTTCTCATGAGCTTCTTGTATAGACGCTACTTTTAAGTTTTGCGAGCCACTAAAGATATGGAAACCTTCAAAATTTAGTCCAAGCACATTCAGTCGTTTCAGCATAGCGGGAACCCGCTCGGCATCCACACCAAATTGCTTTGGCCCACCTCCCATTTTCATCCCAGATGACTTAAGTTCAAAGTCAGGATTCACACGCACAGCTACTTTTGGACAAATACCTAGTTTTTCGCCAATACGGGCTATCTGTTCCATTTCTTGCTCAGATTCCATATTGAGAACGATACCTGCCGCTATAGCACTGGACAGTTCCTCAATTCTTTTTCCTGGGCCCGCAAAACTAATGTTTTCAGGTGTCATCGTTGTATCCAATGCCACTTTCATTTCACCCACTGACGCAACATCAATGCCATCAACCAAATTTGCAAAGTGTTGTACAACAGCAGGCATAGGGTTCGCTTTCATTGCATAATGCAAATGAATCTCATCTGGCAAATGTTGACGTAACAACGCCACTCGCTCTGCAATCTTCTCCCGGTCATAAGCATAAAAAGGCGTATGACCTATTCGCTGCGCCAATCTAGTCAATGGCATACCACCAACTTGAAGACAATCATCATGCACAGAGAATTGTGTCAAAGGTGCATGTACAGGGCGCGTATTCACTTGGGTATTTCCATAAATGTATTTTGTAATTCTACGGCTAGCCGTTTGCGGTCAATTTTTCCATTAGGATTTCGTGGCAAGTCCCCCTCACGGATATCAATAAAGCTCGGCAGCATAAATGCCGGCAAGTGTGGCTTACAAGCGGTTATTAATTCATCGCCATTGACCACAACTCCTTCACGTACCGTAACAACAGCAACGATAGCCTGACCCAAGGAAGGATGAGGGACGCCAATTGCAACAGCATCTCTTACGGATTCGGTGGCATAAATCACTTCCTCGACTTCTGTGGGACTAACGCGGTAACCTGAAGTCTTGATCATCTCATCTCGACGACCAATAAAGAATAAATAACCCTCATCATCCATACGAACGGTGTCACCTGACCAAACAGCAAGCTCTGGTATAGCAAGACCCGATTGCCGAGAGGGAATAGGCTTGAAGCAAGCAGCCGTCTTTTGCGTATCACCCCAATACCCCATAGACACCAATGAACCACGGTGAACTAGCTCTCCAGGCTCACCAACAGCACATTGAGAACCATCTTCACGCAGCACAAGAACTTCAGCATTCGGTATTGCCTTACCCATTGAATCAGGTCGTGCATCAACATCCTCTGGAGGCAAAAAAGTTGAACGAAACGCTTCGGTTAATCCGTACATCAAAAAAACTTTTGTTTTGGGTAAGGCATGACGAAGTAAACCCAATGTTGCAATCGGCATAGAACCACCTGAATTGGTAATATAGCGTAATGAGTCAACCTTTTCCCAATTTAATTGCGCCAGTTGTATCCACAAAGGGGGTACGGCTGCGAGACCACTAATATTCTCTTTTTCTATCGTTCGAATAATGTCTCGCGGCAACAAATAATTCATTAGAACATTTGTCGCGCCTTTATAAAAAGCTGTCGTTAATTGACTTAATCCATAATCAAAGCTAAGTGGTAATACAGACAAAATTCTATCGCTGGATTGATTCTCTAAATATTGTGAAACACTCTTCGCTCCGACTACAATATTACGGTGTGACAGCACAACACCTTTTGGCTTACCCGTACTTCCTGATGTATAAAGGATAGCAGCCATATCACTGTCGATTCTGCGGGGTACTTTATTTAATCCAACGCTGGAATAGATAGCCTCCCAGGTTAAAACATTTAATCCTGGAAGATCTGGCAGTTCATCAACCAAACCAACGACAATAATCGTGTGTAAATCATGACACTGCGGCAGAACATCTATCAGTAATTTTAAGCGCTCTAGCGAAGTTACTAAGACTCTAACATTGCAATCGCCCAGAATATAGGTCACTTGCTCCGGCCTAAGCAATGGATTAACCGGCACAAACACGCCGCCAGCAGCTGTTGCCCCAAATAAAGCAATAACCGCTTCCAATCGTTTCTCTAAATAAACAGCCAGACGTTCATTTCGATCAACACCTAAACCAATTAAACTAGCTGAAAATTTTTCAACATCTGTTGCCAAATCAGCATAAGACTGCCGCTTTCCCTGATAAACCAGTGCCTCCGCATCAGGCGCATCAGTTGCCGAATCAATAATCAATTCATGTACAAGATCAATCATTTATAAATTTAATTTGTAATAATAGAACATCAACAGTTTGATTTTCCAATCATTTTAACCCATATCTACTCATTAAATCATAAATAGTAGGGCGACTTACACCCAACAACTTAGCAACTTGAGCAACATTTCCATCGGCTCTTGCTAATGCCTTGATTAATGCCTTGTATTCTTCTTTTTCGCGTACTTCACGCAAATTAAGCGGCTCCATGTCTGTATCACTAGGATGCAAACCAAGATCCTCTACAGCAATACTAGAACCATCCGTCATAATAACCGCACGTTTTATACAGTTCTCCATTTCACGTACATTACCTGGCCAACTATGAGATTCTATCGCAGCCAAAGCCTCCTGACTAAAATTTAACGAAGATTTTCCTTCTTTGTCACAGAACTTTTTTTTAAAATAATGCGCCAGTAAAATAGCGTCACTAATTCGGTCACATAAAGGCGGAATCGTAATCACAATCTCGCTCAATCGATAATAAAGATCCTCGCGAAAATTACCTTCTTCAATCAATTTCTTTAAATTCTGATGTGTTGCACATACGATTCTTACATCTACCGCTATTTCTTCTCGCCCCCCTATTCTTTCAATTATTCTTTCTTGAAGAAAACGTAGAAGCTTTGCTTGAAGAGACATTGGTAAATCTCCCACCTCATCTAAAAAAAAAGTTCCTCCACTAGCAACCTCAATCTTTCCTAGCGTCTGTTTTGATGCGCCAGTAAACGCACCTTTCTCAAAACCAAAAAGCTCACTTTCAAGAAGGTTCTCAGGTATTGCCGCACAATTTATGGCTACAAATCGCTTTTCTTTCCTGACACTTGACTCATGAAGCACCCGCGCCATAACTTCTTTACCTGTACCACTGTCACCAAGCAACATAACTGTTGCGTCTGAAGGCGCTACTTTTTCTAAATCCCTGCATGCTTTAATCATGACTGGATCACGTGTTATAACACCAGAAACAGGTGAATCTCCTTGACTTAATGTTAAATTACGATTTTCCTGTTGCAACGCATGCAAATAAAATGCTCGTTCAACAATTAGCCCTAGCATGACCGGATCAAACGGCTTTTGATGAAAATCATACGCGCCCATTTTAATCGCTTTTAAAGCATTGCTATGATCTTGATTTCCAGTTAGTACAATTAATTTAGTATCGGGCGCGAGTGCAAGTATCTGCTGTAAAGTAGCCAAGCCTTCAGTGGATCCATCAGGATCAGGCGGCAGGCCAAGGTCCATTGTTATAACTGTTGGTTCATGTCGTCGAACTTGTGCAAGTGCACTTTCTCGATCAGTCGCAACAAACACTTCATAACCATCAAAATTCCAGCGTAACTGTTTCTGTAGACCCAAGTCATCCTCAATGACCAACAGTCTTTTTTTTTCTTGATTTAATTGCATACGATTACCAGCACTTTTAACCGTTGACTTAACAGGTGAGTCACTCAAAACTTTTACCTAGCCTCAATATTGGGGTTGAGAAAAATAAACGAGACAATCCTTGTAACAATTTGAATATTAAAATAGAAAAAATAAAAAAGGGTAAGCTCCATAATCAACTCATAGCCCTTATTCCTGCCATTAAGGGTAACAGCATGGCTCAATTCTTAACCCTTATGATCTAAGGATATTCTTATGATGTTGCTAGTTGCAATTCTAAATGAAATGCTGTACCGACCATTTCTACACTTACCACTTCTAGCTTGCCACCAAGTTCATGGATATACTCTCTACTCTCAAAAACACCGATCCCCATACCTGCAGCTTTAGTTGACTCAAAAGGCTTAAAAAGACGTTCATTAATAAATTTCTCACTCATGCCGTGCCCGGTATCTTTAATTTCAATAACCGCAGCATCACCTTTTTTTAATAACCGAACATTTACCTGACCATCAGCGGGCGTCGCCTCAATTGCATTCTGAATGAGATGGCCCAACACACGTTCGAATCGTGTGCGATTAGCCAGTATAACCAATTCTTTATCGACCACTTCCAAAACAGGACACGGCCTAAAGGCCGACTTTCCTTCCATAATCTCGAGCAACAACTTATCCAATAATAAAGAATCAGGCTTTTCTAAAGCATTCCCACTACTTAACTTTTCCAGAAGTCGCTTCATTTTATGAACTGAAAGATCAACTGTTTGCACCATGTCACGCTGAAACTCTGGATTATCTTTGTGTTTTTCTGCGTTAGAAAGCAAAAGTGACAACTGAAATATTAGATTCTTAAGATCATGCACCATAAAAGTAGACATTCGATTGAAAGATTCAAATTGACGAGCAACAATCAATGCTTTTGCAGCTTCATCTTGAGCCAAGTAACTTGCTGCTTGATTACCAGCAATTTTCAGCAGATCCGTCACTTCCCAGTTTAGCTTCATTCGACTTCTTGGTTGCATCAGCACAACAAAACCCATCAGTTTCTTTTGCAACATTAACGGAATGACTAATCCTACAGTTGATAACGCTTTAAGCCAGTCGGGCAATACGATTTCTGTATTGCTTACTGTATTTATGTTGCCTCCTTGCAGATCAACCACCCATTCATTATCTTCCAAGAAACGACTAAAATCACTGTTCACAGATTCTGATTCATTTATTAGCGTCATATTCCAATACGCAACAGGCTTATAATTACTTGTTTCACGACAAAGCCATAAGCCACCTCCCGGACTTTCTACTAGCTTAGCTAACGCTTCAATCACTCTCTCACCTAAATCACCTTTCCCTTTTGAGAGGGTACGCGTAAAACGCAACCACTCCTCCCTGTAATCGTAGTTATAACTAAAAAAATGCTTACTAATAAATACTTTTAACCAAGACCTTATGGTGCCAGAAAACATTACGCCGACAAGTAGCATCATCGCACCAAAAAGAAATGTCATCTGCAATACTGTGCCCCAACTTCCTCCAGAAAAGCGCAAATAATATCCGGCTGCCGCCATGACAAGTAGATAAATCGCCGTCCCAAACAACGCCGCTGAGTAAAATAGAATATGGCGTGAAACGGCTATTCCAACTGCCCATTGTGGATTCCGTACAGCTGAAACTGCTATAAATGGAACAACCAAAGCATTAATCCCACCCCGAGCAGCCCATAGATCTTCATTTACATGCCTGAATAACAAGGCATCACTGTATAAATAAAAATCATAGACAAAAATACTACCAATACCCAAGCAAATAAACTTTATACCCCAACGCTGATCAACCGGAGTGTTCCTATAGAATTGCTCAACTAACACCACACCAATAATAGCCATCAACACACTACTGGCGATACTAGCCAGAGAATCATTGGTCACATTGTATGTGTCTCCAATTTCATCAGGAGAAAAAAGAGGAACAATTAAAAAAATAAGGTAGAGTCCCGATACTACGATGACTGAGGTTCTGATTTTTGGAAGAGTGGCATCATTTTTTGCCGTCTGAAAAGGTCCCAACAAGACAATGAGAAAAGCAGACCAAGTCACATTACGAAGTATTTCTAAACTATACGTTAAAAATGGAGCAGAATAACCCCAAGCAAGCTGATAAACAATGATTGCAGCCCATAATGCCGAAAACAAACAAGCAACCGTTAGCATCATGCCATACAGACGCCCCCGCCAGCTTGTCAACAAAAGTATTGTCAAAAAGAAAAAAGCCAATGTTGCAGATGCATAGCTTACTATTGCAATGTTTTCCAGCATATATAATTATCGAAACCCAGAATTATCTACTACCTTTTCCAAAAAGAACCACTTCTACCGTATCAATTAAGATAATCACGTCGAGGAAAAGACTATGATTCTTTACATAATATAGATCATATTGAAGCTTTTCTATCGCGTCCCCCACTGAAGAACCATATGGATACCTTACCTGGGCCCAACCTGTGATACCTGGTTTGATCGTATGACGAAAATTATAATATGGCACTTTTGCACATAGACTGTCGACGAAATAAGGTCGTTCTGGACGAGGACCAACAAAACTCATTTCATTCTTCAAAACATTTAAAATCTGAGGTAACTCGTCTATCCTCAGTTTTCGTATAAACCCTCCAATCCGTGTAATTCTTGGGTCATTCTCAGTCGCCCATTGCGGCGCTTGATCCTTCTCTGCATTTTTTTTCATGCTACGAAACTTAAGCACCATGAATGTATCGCCCCCTTTTCCTACTCTTTCTTGCTGATAAAGAATTGGGTAGCCATCTTCAATCAAGATCAAAATGGCAGTGACAAACATAATTGGTATAGTAACAACCAATAAAATAGCACATGCAAACACATCAAAAACACGCTTAATAACCGACCGAAACAAGCTTTGATCAAACCCTCCACCAAAAACCAACCAACTTGGGTATAAAGAGTCCATTCGAATATGCCCTTTCTCCCGTTCAAAGAAAGTCGCAATATCAGTAACTTTTATTCCGCGCATTTTACACTCCAGCAGTTCCTGAATAGGGAAACTTCCTCCGCGTCTTTCCTGCGTTGCAATAATAATTTCACTAACCTTATATTGTACAACTAACGAAACTAATGTATCGCCTGAAGCTAAAATATCAGATGCAGGAACACAACGCTCTTCTCCGTAAAAGGGCACGAAACCAACTATTTTAGGCCTACGATAGCCAGAATTATCTTCTTGTTGACTGATCAAGTCTTTTGCATTTTCACCAATACCTAACACTAATGCACGAGGCTGCAGCACTCCTAGGCTAGACCATTTGAAAAACAAGGTGCGTTCAGCAAGGATGACACAAAATGAAAGCATCATGACCACTATTAAGACGCCACGCCCCAAATAAAGCACCGGTATTAAATAAAACACAAAAGTCATCAAGGCAAAACTTAAGACCATAGAAGGCATTAATCGATATAAAATCGCTTTAAAATTTTGCCGTGAATCTATTTGGTACATACCAATGACGGCCATACTTGATATGATAATAAAAACATAGGCTATTACTGCAGGAAACAATAAAGTTAACGAGTCTATAGCTTCGCCTTGATCATCAAGGCGAACTGAAATACCCAAATAAAATACAGCGATCAATAACAAGAATTCTATACTGACAAGTAATGCAGTATACCTTGATATATAGTGATTATAGATACGTAACAATAGCCCCCCTTATTATTAAATAAAAAATTGATACAGTGGTATTACGCATTCTTTTATTGGCCTGGTATACCTGTATTTTAGAGGGGCTATAGATCAGCTATAGATCAATTAATACAACAGCTAATACTGGGCGAGAAAAAACTTTTATTTCTGTCACAAGACAATTTACTTTATTACACCCAAGCTTATCTAAAAGTTTTTAGCGTTAATTTGTTTAACTTTAAATCGGCCAACAGCCCTTGATTTCCTTCAATTCATGGGCGGAATTGTACCAGGACTATAAAATAGTACCAGGACTATAAAAATAGGATGTGATAAAAATCATTGCACACAGAAACTTATGTTCAACTTGCGATTCCCCGTGGTCTTGCCACGGGGAGAATTATAGTTTTTGTTTTTGTTTTTGTTTTTGTTTTTGTTTTTGTTTTTGTTTTTGAAGTCAGCGTAACGCGTCGTTTTTGGTTTTCTGCGCCGTAATACCCCGTGGTCTTGCTGCGGGGATAGGTGCAGGGCGCGCGGAGCAAATTTATTTCAGTAAATTAATTCTACTTTCAAGGTCCATTGACAGTTAAAATGGAGATACTTGACAAGCCCAATAAGCCAGATTTAATTGGTTTGACGACGACTCACATATTGTGATCAATAGGAATAATACTTCGATAAGAAGTATATAAGGCAGAGGAAATGCTATTCTAATTCATAAGAAAACCGCTAAGTATTTGCCTTAGCTGTTTTCTTATTTTTCAATACCGAGACCGAGCTAGAATGGCAGCAATACCTGATGTATCTTTTGTACTTACAGGAGGTACTGTTGTTACTCTATTTCTTCCATCCTCTTTAGATTGTAACAATGCTTTTTCAGCACGCTGACACAGCGATCTTTCGCTATCATTTTCCTCAAGCGTTGCAATACCCATACTTAACGTAATATTTCGACCACACAACGCAATCTTGCTAGAAGTTTTTTTGCAAATAGCCTCACCCACACTTTTAGTACCTTGCATACTCGCTTCAGCAAATAAAACTGCAAACTTATCCCCGGCCAACCGGTACAAAACATCGCTACTTCTGATATTAGCTTCTATCTCTTTTGCTACTTGATTAATTATATTATCCCCGCCATCATTACCATAAGATTGATTAATCTTATGTAAATAATCGATGTCAATAAAGGCAACCGACAAGTTTCTGTTGTGTCTTTTATGTAGTCGTATTTCTCTACTTAGCTCTTGTTCAAACGCTCGATAATTTTTAGCCTGTGTTAATGGGTCAATAACAGACTGAATTCTCAAAGCTGAAATATTTTCATCCGCTTTTTTAATTCGGATCACAATTAAAGCAGCGCCAATAATTAATAAAGCAGCAAGTAACTGGTTAATAATCACCGCTTCTAGTGAACTAACCATCGACGACGCAGACAAAAAGAATCCCGCAACCGTAAAGATCAATCCCATCACTGCAGCAACATATGTTGATTTATTTCCCTTTATAAAAAGACTTCCAAAAACAACAAGGGCATATAACGTTCCAGCCGCAACATTTAAAGGCGAAGCCAAATCAAAAGCAAAAATACCAATAATCGCTACTAGCATAATCAAATAATGAATATAACCAGCAAAGTCATTTAAAAACAATCTTAAGAATAAAACCGTTGGAAATCTCTGGCTACTCATTTAAATTTACCTCTAACTGTGATTGTAAATAATCAAATAAATTCATCAATGATCATGCGGTTAACACGTCAATTACAAGAATAAATAGTTAAAAATATTCTGAACGAATAGTACGCAGAGTTTTTACATAACGCAACACCCACATTAAGGGCACCTCTAAAAATCCAGATTTCATCCCAACTGCTGCGTTGCGGAAAAAATTTCTTGCTTACATATCAACCATATGCCGCGAT
>RCMY010004026.1_pt1 | contig 12847 bp, 9 predicted proteins | sample 2041341 | NCBI WGS metagenome assembly RCMY01 (sample SAMN09708234, study PRJNA481090) | Marine sediment metagenome, whole genome shotgun sequencing project. | reverse complement strand
CCAAATACTCCTAACCATTGTGTATCGGCTTTATCTTCAACTGTCGATTCTTGCGCATGTAGGGCTGTGCCAATAGACAGGGATAGTAAACTAATGAGTAGTATTTTTTTCATGAACCTTGTTCCTTGTAAGTATAAATTTGGTAAAGAGAGATCTGAATATATAGTTACCAGAATAGATCTCGGCTAAAACGTCTGGAAACTAGCGCTGTAGTGTTTAATTCTTACTGACGGAATAGCAAATATCGTTCCCATTTATAATATTAGTTAAGTGATTGATAAATATATTTTTTTTAAAAAGTCGCAACTCATATGACTTCGCATACGTGAGATATTTACAAGTTACTTAGTAAAGTTTACAGATTGGTTTGAATGATATATAAAGAAGTAACATGTAAACGCTGCGTTTTTTGCCATATTGCAACTGTGTAATAGGGTCTAGCGTTTAATATTTCCTGCAAAAGATGTAGTATGCAGCGCTTAACGTGCGCACCAATTAAACCCTAGTTGAGGAAACCGTAAATGAAAATGCTTAAACACAACCCCCTTAATCAATTTGTCGCTACCGCTTTGATAGTTTTAACTTTATTAACAATAGCGTTAACAGCCCCCGTTTTCGCCAATCAAAAACAGATTAGCGCTAGTGAGTTTCTGGATATTCCTAAAGCAGAACGTCTTTTGGTAGACGTGCGTACGCCTGAAGAATATAACGATGGCTTTATTCCAAGCGCAATTAATCTACCCTTAGCCGATTTGCCTGAAGAATTTCAAAAGCTTGGTAACAAAAATCAACAAATAGTGGTGTATTGCCGTTCAGGTAAACGCGCTGCGAAGGCCATTACATTCTTAACGGAACAAGGTTTCACAAATATTCTGCATTTAGAGGGTGATTACTTAGAATGGTCGGCGTCTGAAAGATCCGTATCAAAGCCATAGCACTTCACTCCATTTGAAGAAATGCAGATGTTGCTCTGCTCATAAGAAAGATTAGTGTAAATACTTGGCATAAAATTAAAGAAATTTGGTTAAAAAAGGGAATTATTTATGTCAGGGTTCTTTACACACAAGTGAAGCGTTATTTTTAATTAATAACCAACTGTATGTAAAGGCTTAGGTTTTCATAACTGGCACGAACTTTGTAAAAGGGTTAATAGAGACGAGATAAATCATCAAACGCTGGTCTCTAATAACTCGACACACACAAAGGAAACTAGCCTCATGAAAAAACTTTTAATCGCAGCAGTCTCTGCGCTTTCGCTAATGACGTCAGCAGCTATAGCCGGTCCAATCGCCATTATTAATGGTGCTTCAGGAACGTCTGAAGCAGGCACTACGGCATCGATCACTACACAGCTAACCACGCTACATCAAGCGGTTGGCAATGTTGTAACCGTTTTAGATTTAGTACCCGCTGATTTAAGCGCATTTGATCAAGTGTGGGATATCCGCTTTTCAAATTCTTGGGCAATTACCGCAGGTGAGCAAGCTCAGTATTTAGGCTATTTGCAAGCCGGCGGCGGTATGTTCGTTATGGGCGAAAACAGTGGTTTTGCCTCTCGTAACAATAGTGTATTAAGCTTAATCGACGCAGCCGGTGGTGGTTCACTTGCATTTGCCGATGTATCAAGTACGCAAACTGTAGCAGGACCATTCACTACTCCTAACGCCGTTTCAACAATTACATACAGCGCACCAGGCGGTATTAATGGAACTGGTACAGGCGAATGGATCACTACAGATGGCACATTTGGAACAGGCGTAGCTTGGGGTGTTGGCGATTTAACTAACGCAGTAGCTGGCGCATTAACTACAATTTTTGATGTTAACTTTATGCAAACTACGGCCGATGCCAATAGCCAATCGTTAACTGCAAACCTAATTGGTTTCATCGAAAACGAAGTAACGCCACCAAATCCAAATCCAAACCCAGTGTCTACTCCTGCAATGTTCTTTATGTTTAGTTTGGCAATGGCTGGTTTAGTAAGAGCTCGTGCTCGCAGCTAATACTTAATAGTTATAAAAGTATAGAAATGTTAAAAGCGCCTTGATGGCGCTTTTTTGTTGTCTAAGACGGAATCCTTAAGCCTTATTTAATATCTACCTCATTCAATCTTAGCTAAATCAAGACTCTTTCAAAGCGATTAACCATCACCTAGTAACGAAACCGCAAACACAGTAGCAACATTTACATTACAAATATTTAACCTATTTACAGCCATTTAAAGCAAACCGTTTAAAAAATTTTAAAGTAAATAATTAGGAATAATGCAATCCAGTGCAAATATTTATTACTTCTAATGATGAATAAAGGAACGGTCATGAAAATTACTTCAAAAACAAAATTCGTGCTAACGGCTGCCTGCTCAGTCTTTTTACTATCCGGTTGCTGGTTAGACGATGATGACGACGAAATAAAGACGCCGGTGCAACCTGCGCCAGTGGTGGCAGACGCGAATGTAAGGGTGGTACATGCTTCACCAGATGCACCCACAGTTGACATTATTGTAAATGGGACGCCAGTAGATGCTAAGTTAGATATTGACTATCAAGATGCGACCGCCTGGCTGGCAATTGCGCCAGATACCTATGACATTGCGGTGGAAGCAAATTTGCCGGGAGACGACGCAAACGTATTATCCCTGTCTACGACTCTAGTGAGTGACCAAACTTATACCGTATTTGCGATTGGGTCTGTTGCTGATGATACGCTTGAGGCCTTAGTAGTCGAAAATACCTTAACAGCCGTTACTAACGGCAACATAAGAGCACAAGTTGTGCATGCAGCACCAAACGCGCCAGACGTTGATGTATATGTCACCGCACCTAATGTCGAGTTGTCATCTGAGCAACCGCTAGCAACGCTTAGTTATAAAGCGTTTACCGGACAAGTTGAAGTGCCCGCCGGTGACTACCAAATTAGAATCACGCCAGCCGGTTCAACGACTGTTGTATTTGATTCTGGCACATTATCTTTAGTTGCGGGATCTGACTTACTCATTTCCGCAACTCAAAATGTGGCCACTGGCAGTTCACCTGTTTCACTCGTTGTTGCCACTGGTGAAGGTTCAACAACGCTTTTAGACAAAGACAGTCCCGCTGAAATTCGCGCGGTACATGCAGTGGCTGATGCGCCTGCTGTTGATATAATTGCAAATAACGCAATTACGCTTGTTGACGGCGCCTCTTTTAAAGATGCAACAGACTATATTGAGGTCGCTGCTGGCGACTATCTTATTGACGTTGCTGCAGATGCTGACAATAGTGTTGTGGTTATTGACGATGCAGCCATAACCTTGAACGCCGGCATGCGCTACACTGCGATTGCAAACAGCACCCTTGAAAATATCGATTTGGACTTAATTGTCGATATGCCTAGAAAAATTGCGACAGCAGTACAGGTTCGCATTTTTCATGCTTCACAGGCAACACCTAATGTCGATATTTACGTGACTGCCGACGGCGAAATTGCTGATGTTTCGCCTGCATTCTCAAATATCCCATATGCAAAAGGCCCGTTAGTTGAGACCGGCTATGTGCAGTTACCTGCTGGCGATTACGTGGTTACAGTAACCGTCACTGGCACAAAAAATAAAGCTATTGAAACGGGCGTATTGTCACTAGCTGCTGGTGTAATATATACGGCATTTGCCGTAGATGGCGATATGGAAGGCAACGCACCGCAACTGATACTGTTAGACGGATTTGTAGCGCCTCAAACTGAATAGGAGCCTGCTGTTTTTCAATTGGCGGCGGTCAATTATTCATGTTAAAGCTGAGCAAATTGCTCAGCTTTTTATTAATTATAATAAAAACGTAATCAACAAGGGGTTGTGATCTGACGCATCAGAAACAGGCGAGCTCGCTTCAACTAGCGTTAAACCTCGATAAAAGACATGATCAAGTGCCAGCCCGGTAACAAACTGCGTGCGATTATCAGGCGAAAAAGTGACCGCCGTTAGACTTAAATCCTGAAGAGCTTCTTTTATAGCGGTAAGGCGAGCAGCGCTCCATGAATTTAAATCACCGGCAAATATAATTGGACCATCGTGCTCTTTTAATTCAGTTGCTAATTTTGCCAATTGTTGAGTGTATTCCTGCGTGCCGTAAGTAAAGTTAACCGAATGCAAATTAACGACTGCGAGTATGCGATTATCTGACAACGGATACCGTGCATATATGCCCGATTTAGGCAGCCGCAACCATGGTTCTGCTTCTATGTAGGCACAGGCTAACGCAGGCGATTCAGTTGACAAATTAAGCACGCCCGTTGTGATATCAAACGATTTAAATGCATCAGCATGGCTCCCAAACCAGTTAGCGTGATTAATGTAATCTTTAAATTCCTTAGACATACTCACTTCTTGCAGTAACGCTAGCTGCGTATTTGTTGAGTATTGAACAAGTGACTCACGCCAGTTTAGCTTGTTTTGTTTGTATATATTCCACACCAACAAATTAAGATGACCATTACTATCTAAGGGCTTAGCAAGGTCATTTTCAAAGCAATGCAAAGCCTCACCCTGTGTGCTACCTTGAATTGAGGACAGTAGACCACTACTAGGTAATTTAAAAATATAAGAATACGCACTGACACAAAACAGAGTCGCGGCAACGGTTAAAAACAAAAGTATGTGGGTTTTTCTCATAAGCGAACTAAGGCGTTTGTGGTTATTAAGCTACTTATCAACAATACTCCCTACCTCTAACACTGGCGATGCGTCTACATCTTGCGCATCCATCATTGAGGCAATGCGTTGTAAGGTTGCCACCATTTGGCTTTGCTCCCACTCTTCCATCGCATTGAAGCGATTTGTAAAATGTTCTTGAAACGGCAAGGGGGCGGTTTCTAATGCAAGCTCACCGGCTTGCGTCAAAAACACGCCTACTTTGCGTTTATCTTGTGTGCTGCGTACACGTTCCACTAAATGTCTAGCTTCCATACGATCAAGAATGCTGGTAACCGTCGCCGAACTTAAATTAATGTCCTCGGCAATTTCGCGCACCATTACGCCCTTTTGTTTGCCTACTTTGTGTAAAATCAATAGCTGCGGCCCCGTTAGGCCCACCTCTTTATTGAGCTGTCGTGAGCGCATGTCTATGGCACGTATAATTTTACGCAATGCAACGAGTAGCTCTTCATCTTTTTTCATATTCATGCTTCACTTATATATCAGTGGTTTTAACGCGCGTTGTCAATTATGCCTTGCGTATCCATCTACGCGATTATCGACTATATGTACCGCTAAAACACAAATGGGTCAAAACATTCCTTACGCTTTCGGTTATCGCATTAAATGCAAAAAATATAAATGCTTGTGATATTGATCAACCACATCATTAATTAGCGCTAGTTTTGACCAGCCCATCACGCAATAATCTTGCCCGCCTTCACTCAAATGCACCTCGGCTCTGTAATAAACGTGATCATGCGAATCTTCATCGCCATGATCGGCTGCAAAATCGGGCTGTACATGGCGTTTAGGCTCTATGGCGTAGCTAAAGGCCTGATCGTCTCCTTGCGCCACAGTAATGCTAATATCTTCTTCTGTGCGCACCACTTCTGCCACAATACCTGACTTTGCTAATTCTTCTTGGACGTTCTTAAAAGCACTTAAGGCGACGTCACTAATGTACTGATTAACACGCTGTTTGTTTGGGAAATCAACAATATTTTTTAGTCGCTCGCGCCAGCCGTCAGCGTTTTCAGTCGTTTGCATCGGGCTTGGTGTGTATAACAAACTATCGCGTTTATACGCTTCAATACGCAGCGCTCGAACCAAACCTAGCATGGAAAATAGAAATACAATGGCAAAGGGTAATGCACTGGCAATTGTCATCGTTTGCAGCGCGCCAAGCCCGTCTGACAACAGCAATACCGCTGCGATAACTCCTACACTAGCCGCCCAGTATATTCGCTGCCACAAGGGGGTGTTGTTGTTGCCATGGCTACATAACATATCAATTACCATAGCGCCTGAATCACAAGAGGTCACAAAAAACACTACGATCATTAGCACCGCCACAAACGACAGCAAGCTTGACCATGGAAACTGCTCTAAAAATAGAAATAACGCGACCGGTGTATTGTCATTGGCTAAGTTACCAAGCGCTTCATTTCCTTGATTCAGCACCATATCAATTGCGCTATTACCAAATATAGTCATCCATATTAAGGTAAACATGGTGGGCACTAACATTACGCCTAAGATAAATTCACGAATAGTGCGACCGCGAGAAATGCGGGCAATAAATACCCCTACAAAAGGGGCCCAAGCTAACCACCATCCCCAATAAAAAATAGTCCAGCCGCCCATCCAATCGGTTTTTTGATAAGCGAACAAGTTAAAGGTATTGCGCACAATATCTGATAAATACGCGCCCGTATTTTGCATCAAGGCTTTCAATAAAAATACGGTGGGGCCCAATATTAAAATTAAGCCTAATAAGCCTACGGCTAAAATCATGTTGAGTTGCGACAACCGTTTTATGCCTTTATCTAAACCACTTACCACCGACAAAATCGCAATTAAGGTAATGCCAATAATTAATCCAAATTGGATGAAAGTGGTTTGTTCAAGACCAAATAAATAGTTAAGACCCGCGTTTATTTGCAATACCCCCACACCCAAGGAAGTTGCCACGCCAAATAAGGTGCCAATAACGGCAAAAATATCCACTAAATGTCCACGCCAGCCGTATATTTTATCACCTATAAGGGGATACAAAGCCGAGCGTAACGTTAGTGGTAAATCGTGCCTGAAACTAAAGTAGGCAAGTGTAAGCGCCACTACCGCGTAAATAGCCCATGCATGTAATCCCCAATGAAAGAAGGTGATTTTCATGGCCTCTTGCGCGGCTTCAATCGTGCCGTTTTCAGCAGTGGGTGGTGATAAATAGTGCATTAGGGGTTCGGCCACACCATAAAACATTAACCCTATTCCCATGCCGGCTGCAAATAACATAGACAACCAACTTAAGTAAGAGTAATCGGGCGATGCATGGTCAGGCCCAAGTTTAATTCCACTATACCTCGATAGTCCTAAATAAACCGCTAACAAAAGTATTATTGCGACCACTAACACATAAAACCAACTGCCATAATCAACAATGGTTGATTGTAAGTTTCCAAAAAATTGAGTTGCCGTTTCTTGAAAAACTAAAGTGAACAGCAGTAAAGCCATTACCAGCAAAGAAGCGGGTATAAATACAGCTTTATTCAATTTAGCAGAAGTGTGTTCGGTCATTCAGTCATTACCTGTTAGCAGTTTTTGTTAATTATCGCTTTCCTGTGTGGATATTAGATAGTGTTAAAGTCAACTAATCCACTTTTTTCACTATATTAACCAAAATTGAATCACTTTTTACGTTTTAAATAAATTTTTAACGATTAAATTTGTGATTCTCCGAGATAGCTTTATTATAAATAACGTTCACTTCTAATATTTAGAACACTAATTATTTATTGCACACTAAAATTTGCACACTCACATTTATTATTCAGGGGAAAACATTGAAAGTAAACACACTCAGCTACGCTGTAATGGTGGCCTTAAGCACCTCGACTATGGCATTTGCCCAAACCACCAAAACCGCGCCAAAGGTGCGTAAAATAGAAACCATAGAAGTTACCGCAACGAAACGAACAGAATCGATTCAAGATGTGCCCGTTACCGTTAGCGCACTAAGTGGTAATGCCCTAGAAACGTTAGGCGTTGACAACTTCCAAGATTACGTTGAATTTTTGCCAAACGTAGTGTTTCAAGGCACGGGCCCCGGTCAAAATGAAATTTATATTAGAGGTGCCGCTACCTCGCAAACCAGTATTTCGGTATCAACCGTACAGGCACTGCAACCTTCTGTTGCGTTTTATCTAGATGAACAGCCTGTGTCTATGCAAGGTCGTAATCTTGACATATATGCCGCCGATGTAGCCCGCGTTGAAGTATTACCCGGCCCACAAGGCACCTTGTTTGGCGCAAGCTCGCAGTCAGGCACCGTGCGCATGATCACCAAAAAACCTAGTTTTAGTGGTTTTGCAGGTGGCGTTGATATAGGCACTAGCTTTACCAAAGACGGAGAAATGAGCAATTCGGTTGAAGCCTATTTAAACTTCGTTTTGCGTGATGATTTAGCCGTGCGCGTTACCGCTTATAACGATAATCAAGGCGGCTGGATAGACAACGTGCTAAATGAACCAGGCAAAGGCGGTTACATAGGTAGCGCTGTGGTTATCGACCGCATCTCTGGCGGTGTATTAAGCGATCCTGCAAACACGCCCATAGTGTCACCTAAAAATGATATTCTAGTAGAAGAAGACTTTAACGACGCTATTTATTCAGGCATGCGTGTTGGTGTTGCATATGCAATCAATAACGACTGGGATTTGTTAGTTCAGCACACTCAACAGCGTTTAGATACCGAAGGGGTATTTGCTTACGATCCTAACTTAGCGGGTCAAACATCAACTAACCGATTCACGCCTGATGAAAACACAGACACCTTCGGTTTAACAACCTGGACCTTAAGTGGTCGTTTAGATCAGCTAGAAATTGTTTATACCGGTGGTTTATTAGACCGTGATATAGATTCAACGATTGACTATACCGGCTATACAAACGGTGGTTTGTTTTCAGCTTATTATGTGTGTAATTACAGTTCTGATGCTCCAGCAGACGACAATTGTTTAGATCCTTCAAAGTTTTACAAAGAAGATACAAGCACCTCTCGAGTTACCCACGAATTCCGAGTAAACACCGACTCCGCCAAGGACTGGCGCATAACTGCCGGTATATTTTACGATTCGCAAGAGCTTAGTTCCGTTGGTAAATTCAAAATTGCTAGTCCTGAAAAATTCACTTCCCTAGCCGCGACAACGGTAGGTAAAGAAGGCATCAACAGTAATGGTGGCCCGTTCGAGTCAGACGTTAGTTTCGTAAACGACATTACGCATAAAATTGATCAAATAGCCTTATTTGGTCAAGCCGAATATGATATTACCGACACCGTGACGGTAACCGCAGGCGCGCGCTGGTATGAAATTGAAGATGACTATTTAGGCTCTACTACCACAGCCGATGTTACTCGCCGCTTACGCGCGTTTGGCACCTTAGATCCAAATGAACTTATTGCGGTAGGTGAAGATCCAGCCGCCATTAACGCAGCCATTGCTAGCGGTCAACTTGATGTATCTTTATTAGATAACGACGGTGTACTTAAAGTGGATGACGTTATTTATAAAGCTTCAATTGATTGGAAAGCTTCTGACGACTTGCTTCTTTTCGCAACTTACAGTGAAGGCTTTAGACCGCCCGTTACCAACCGCGTTGGTGGTGGTTTAGCGTCTAAACAAGAGGGTGCATTTGACGGCTTTAGAATTCCGGTATATTCCACTACCGATACGTTGAAAAACTACGAATTAGGCATGAAAGGCGATTTCTTAGACGGTATTTTAAGATTAAATGCGACCGCATATTTCTCAAAGATTACCGACTTACAAACGTCACGGTTTGACCCTACCAATATTAGCTTCTTGGTATTTACTGATAACGTAGGGGATGCAGAAATTAAAGGAATAGACGGTGATTTAACATGGCTTGCCACCGACAACTTAATTTTAGATGCTTCCTTTAGCTTTATCGATACCGAACTTACTCGCATTAATGCAGAACTTGATGGTATAGCTCCGCCTGTGGGCAGTGCATTACCTTACTCTGCCGAGTTTTCGGGTAATATTCGAGCACGCTACTTCTATGAATTGGAAAATGGTTTAACTGGATTTGTAAATGGTTCTGTAGCCTACACGGGTGACCGTTTAGCGGGAATGTCGATGGGCGCTTATGTGCTTGAAGATACCACAGAGCTTGTTTATGGCACTGGCACCGGGCTTAAAATTCAAAAAGAAGCCGACAATTATGCAGGTGTTAACTACGCTGATTCTAACGGCAATGCATTTGCAGGTGGTCGTTACGTGCAAGAAAGCTACATACTGGCTAACGTTTCCTTTGGTGTCACTAACGAAGAGTGGAAAGCAGAGTTGTTCATAGACAACCTATTTGATGAACGCGCTATTTTACACATAGATAACCAGCAGTTTACTCCCAAAGTGGTCACAAATAGACCGCGTACTGTTGGCGTAAGATTCTCGTACGACTTCTATTAAAATAAACCATAAAGTGCTATAACAGCCCCTCTTAAGGGGCTGTTTTTACTTTTACAAAGCCTATACTTAACTGGAAAACGTGTCGCCTATGTCAGTTGATCGCTCGTCGCATACTTTATCAGAACAGCAAGATGCTCATCCTAGCGCAATGCAATTGTCTGAACAGATCAAGCAGATACAATCGCAACTGCAGCAAGGCAATTTTCCCCTAGCCGAGCAACAAGGCGAACTGATGGTTAAACAGCTGAACGCGCTGAATAATCCAACGCTAAAACCGCAACAGCTAGAAAATTTATATGTGCTAGCGGTATGTTATCGTCTTCAGCGCAAATATAGTTTGGCTATCAACACGCTTAAACAATTGCTAGCAATTGAACCTGAGCATTCAAGAGGCGAGCAAGAGTTAGGATACAACGCTCGCGCTATGGGTAATATTCAGCAAGCCAGCCTACACTTTTATCAAGCAACAAAACGTAATCCAGCGCTGTTATCAGCGTGGCAAGCTTTGCTTCCTATTTATCAACAGCAAAAACAAACGGCAGCCGTTAGTCTTTGTCAAAAACAAATTGCACAGCTTCAAGCCTTGCCTAGACCACTTTTAGCCGCTACCGATTTATTGCACGAAGGAAAGCTAGCCGCAGCAGACGACGTATGTCGTGGCTATTTGCGCGAACACAAGCACTCTTTGCAGGGTTTGTTACTGTTAGCCGAAATTGCCGTGCGCTTAAAAGCCATATCTCAAGCTGAATTTATTCTAGAAACCTGTATTGAGTTAAATCCCAAGCACGCTGAAGCCAAGTATCAGCTATTTAAAATTTACAGCAAGTTGGGTAAGTTCGCACTCGCTTTAGACTTGGCAGAGAAACTCACTGAAATAGATTCTGATAATATTTTTTATCGCTTAGCGAAAGCCACCGCATTAGTGGGAGTTGGAGAAATAACGCTCGCAATTACTATTTATCTTGATGTAATACGCACGCAAAAAGCGGAAGCAAACGTCTATTTACTGTTAGGCCATGCGTATAAAACGCAAGGCGACATCGAAAAGTCAGTTAGTGCTTACCAACAAGCATATGCAATAGAATCCTACTGCGGTGATGCATATTGGAGTTTAGCCAACACAAAAACCTATCATTTTTCAGATGACGAAATTAACACTATGCTAGCGGGCACAAAAAAAGCCGAAGTTGATAGCAAAAATAAGGTGCATTTACATTTTGCGCTTGGCAAAGCCTATGAAGACATGCAGCAATACCAAAATTCATTTACCCATTACCAGGCTGGCAATCAACTTCAGCGCGCTGGGCTTAACTATTCAAGCGATAGTCATGCGCAAGCTGTGCAGGCGCAAATTGACGTATTCACGCCTTCTTTAATTAATACGTTAAAACATAATGGCCATGCAGACTCTGCACCAATTTTTATCGTCGGTTTACCACGCGCGGGTTCCACCTTGTTAGAGCAAATTTTAGCATCACATTCCAAAGTAGACGGCACTATGGAATTACATGACGTATTAGGATTAGCCGCTAACTTAAGCAAACATAAAGGCAATGCGCCTGTTTATCCCTACAATATCGATACTATACCGCCTGAATACTTTGCCAAATTTGGGCAGAAATTTATCCAAGATACTCGCGTTTATCGACGCGGCGGTGCGTATTTTATTGATAAAATGCCCAACAACTATATGCACATAGGCTTAATAAAACTCATTTTACCCAACGCGAAAATTATTGATGCAAGACGCCATCCAATGGCCTGTTGTTTCAGTGGCTATAAACAACTTTTTGGTGAAGGCCAAGAGTTTAGCTATAACCTACGTGATATTGGGGAGTATTATCAGCATTACGTTAGGCTGATGGATCATTGGCAACAGGTATTTCCTGATCAAATTCTGCTGGTTAAGCATGAAAACGTGGTCAAAGATACCGAAGCAGAAATTCGCCGAATACTGAGCTTTTGCGGCTTAGAATTTGAACAAGCTTGTGTTGATTTTCATCAAAACAAGCGCGCGGTCAATACGCCTAGTGCACAACAAGTTCGCCAGCCGATTTACCAGTCTGGCTTAGCACAATGGAAGCATTTTGAACCCTATTTAGGTGAACTTAGGGCTTGTTTTGATTAAAAAAATAAGTGCCTATGTCAGTCAAACTATAGCATTCGTTTAATAAGGCTGCTGCATCGAAAACGGCATCTCCATTGATTGCTCTGGTTTATTCGGGTTTCCAATCATTTCGTCGTAGGGTGAATCATGCACCATTACTGCCGTCTTGATACTACACAATTCAAAGGCGTCACGGATTTGTTGAGAATTATTGAATCGCAAGGGCCTGTCGTTATCGCCGTAAACGAAACCTGATTCATCGCTAGTGTGTAGTTTAACTAAGTATACATTCATTTCAAACGACTGAACTTCTAACTTTTCAATAGCAATGGCTTGCTTGAGGATATTCGACATAATGTATTTTTTCATAATCATAAACTTAGGTAGATAAATTGAAGTAAATTGTGACTAACTATACACTTATACGGTCTATATTTATCTGAGTTCAACTAAAGCCCATAAAATCCAATGGATTTAGCGAATTAATTGAAAAATCAGCTGTCGGATGCTATGTATATAAGTACTACAAGCGTATGCTCTAGTCAGTAGTAGTATAATTGAGAATACCAACAAGTTAACTTG
>RCMY010004025.1_pt1 | contig 12850 bp, 10 predicted proteins | sample 2041341 | NCBI WGS metagenome assembly RCMY01 (sample SAMN09708234, study PRJNA481090) | Marine sediment metagenome, whole genome shotgun sequencing project. | reverse complement strand
GGAGCGCTTGCGGTTCTCGCCGCTTGCGCCCTCTTGATCGCTCCCGCAGTGACTACCGAATTTGACGCAATCCGCTCGTCGCTCGACGGCGGGCTCGTCACAATTGAGGACTGGCTCAGCTCCGGACCACTCGGCCTCTCGAAGTCGATGGTCACTGGCTGGGGTAACGATTTGCGAAACCAGACCGGTTCGATCACCTCGAGCCTCGCGCGAAGCGCTGTCGCCCAAACCTCTCTCGTCCTTGACATCGTGGCCGCTTCCGTCCTCACCGTTGTGCTTACCTTTTTCTTCGTAAAGGACGGACCGAAGCTCGCGACGAAACTCATCGATCGAGTTGCGCCCAAAACCCAGTCACAACTTGGGGGCGTCTGGGTAGCGCTGACGGGGTACTCCCAGGGGCTCGTTGTGAACGGCGTCGTCAATGCGACCGTGCTTGGAGCGACCCTGGCGATCATGGGGATTCCCTTGGCGCTCCCGATCGCTGCGATCACGTTGCTTGCATCGTTCATTCCTGTAGCCGGGGCAGTCGTTGCTGGCGTCATGGCCGCGCTGATCGCCTTAGTTGCGAGTGGCCCGACAGCTGCAGCCGTCGTCATCGCCGTCACAATCCTCATTCACCACCTTGAGGGCTACGTGATTGGTCCGATGGTGATTGGTCGCAGGGTCGGCTTACATCCCGTCGTTCTGATTCTTGCCTTTCTTCTCGGAATTATCGTCGCCGGAATCGCTGGCGGCTTCCTCGCCGGCCCATTCGCGGCTGCCGCCTCAGGCTGGTTCAGCAGGACAGACACAATCGCAACAGCCACCATCGACGAAAACGTCGGGCTCTCAGCGAGCGTCTCGGCGCAACCGAACAAAGGAAAGAAACCGTGAACGAAATAATCGTAGGATTCGAAACGCATGACCACAGCAATCGCGCCCTTGAGTGGGCTGCCGCTCTCGCGAAGCAAACGCGAGCCAAAGTGGTCGTCTTCAACGTCTTCCACCCGACCTACTCAGAAATGTCCCACGACGTCCATACCGAACTCGTAGCTGAACGCCGCGCTCAGATTGCCAAGATCATGGCCGAGAGTGGCCACGACGACTTCGAAGTTGTCGTGAAATCAGGAGAAGCGATCAGCGAACTTCTTCGCTTCAGCGAGAGTACGAGCGCCGATCTCATCGTTGTTGGCCGTCACGGTTCGATGGGCCCCGGTGGGTTCGGCGAGGCGGGTACTGCCGACCAACTCCTGCGCACGAGCAAGATTCCGTTCATCGTTGTCACTGATACCACGCCACTTCCGAACAGCACCGGCCCGCTTGTCATCATCGTTGGCGTCGACGGAACCAGCGCAAATGCAGACTCCGTCAATTCCATCGCCCACCTAGCCAGCGACCTCGGGGCGCGCACCATCCCCGTGCTGTCGGTCAACACAGGCTCTTCGACCACCCGCAACAATTACGGCGCGCATCTACTCCATGAAGACGAGGCAGCCGCGATCGCCAAACGGCTTCCGAACTCCGAGCCAATTGAGACGATAAACGAGAGTCCGGTAACAGGTTTGCAGTATGCGGCGACTAAATGGAACGCGGACATCATCGCAGTCGGCACCCGCGGCCACCGCACACTGACCGACCTTTTCTCCGGTCAGGTTGCTCGCCACATCATCGATCATGCAACGACCGCTGTTCTCATCGCACCACACCATTAGACACCGCGCCCATACCGGGGCAATCAGAACTGCACTACGAGTACTAAGGAGTCCCGAATATGCAACAGATTCACCGTGTGCTTGGCGACAAGCGAATTGAAACGCTCGCTGCTCACCTCGAGCAAGGCGGCGGGCAAGGGCTTGACGCCGCCCGTCAGCTTGCGCCCTCTGAGCTCATCGATGCCATCGAACGCTCCGGTCTTCGTGGCCGTGGGGGCGCTGGCTTTCCAACGGGACGGAAGTGGCGGACGCTCGCGGCCTTAAAGAGCGCGACCAGCGGCGAGATCCCAATCATCATCAACGCTGCGGAGGGTGAGCCAGGAACGTTCAAAGATCGCGCCCTACTTCGAACCAACCCGTATCTCGTCATTGAAGGTGCGGCAATCGCCGCGCTCTCTGTTGGTGCGAACGAGATCATCATTGCCACGAAGGCGACGTTTCGAGATGAAGTTGAGCGAATCCGCTCGGCCATTGCCGAGATCGAAGACGCGAAGTGGCTTCCTTCTCTGAGAATCGAGGTCGTCGAGGGCCCAGGCGAGTACCTTTTCGGGGAGGAAACTGCGCTCCTCGAAGTGATCGACCGACGTCCGCCGCTTCCCCGTATTGCACCGCCGTTTCGGCGCGGTGTAAATGAACATGCATACAGTTCTGGGTGGGGTACAGACGGGCGCCGCGGCGACGGTCCTGGCGCCTTGGTCGATAACGTCGAAACCCTGGCCAACGTTGTCGGTATCCTCAGTAACGGGGTCGATTGGTTCCGAGAGATCGGCACGCCACAATCGCCGGGAACGATCATCTGCACCGTTACGGGAGCCGCGACGTGGCACGGCGTAGCGGAGTTCGCGATGGGGACAACGGTTCGCCAAGTCATCACCGAACTGGGCGGTGGAGCACGACCTGGGCATGCCATCGCCGCCGTGCTGAATGGAGTGTCAAATCCGCCACTCACACCCGACCAGTTCGATACTCCCCTCACCTACGAGGACATGTCGGCCATTGGGTCGGGCCTTGGCTCAGCCAGCCTGATCGTGATCGACGACAGCACATCGCTGTTGTCGGTCGCCGCCGGAGTGGCTCGCTTCCTCGCGGTGGAGTCCTGCGGCCAATGCGAGCCGTGCAAGCGAGATGGACTCGACCTGGCCTCGACTTTGGCAACGGCAACATCGAGCGGCCAGCCGATCGACAACACCAAGGTCAGCGACCGCTTGGCGACTGTTGCCCGTGGTGCGCGCTGCGCCCTGGCCGGCCAGACTGAGCGGATCGTCGGTCGCCTTGTCGAACTGGCACTCGCTGCTGGTGAAACATCGTCGCCATCTACGCCATATCTCGTTGCCCCGCTGGTGGAGATCACCGACCAGCAAGCAGTACTCGACACCGCGCACCTCGAGAAGCGGTTCGACTGGACCTATCCGGACGACGGTTCATTCTCCAATGCGTGGCCCGCTCAACGTTTGGCCAACCAGCCAGTCGAGATCAAGCCGAGCCGAAGCCCTGAATCTCTGCTGACGCAATCAGAGTCAGCGGACCGCCCCTCGGCGACTCATCCTGATGCAGGGCCGTTCAGCTCGCTGACCAAGCTGAGCCAACGCATCAGCGATGAAGCCGAAGCGCTTCGACGATCGACTCCTGACAAGCGCCAGGAACTGCTACACAACCTGCGTCTTGACATCGAGCGATTCCGGCGAGCGACCGAACGGATCATCTATCCCGAGCTCGAGCGGGTTGACCCCGAGGAGGGCACCGAGGTCGGCTGGTATCCGGCCCATCACGCTCAAGCCGCCAGTCGGCTCGTTCACGACCTCGACCTTGGGGCAACCCCAATATCGCCGCGACTCATTGATCAGCTCTCAGCTGATATCCACTTCTCTGTCATCGAAGTTGAGCGACGAGTACTCCCGCTCCTCGAGCGAGTCTTGAGAGAGGCTGGCGCCGACGTTGACACAATCGCTTCAGGTATCGACGAACTGATCGAGCCATAATCAGTCGGCCGGTGGCGTAGGCCAGTCCGGCGAATCCGACGCACGTGACGGAGCGCTCCACTCCCCCGCTCGATCGTTGATCTCTTCGCGGAACGTTCGCACCTTGTCCGGCGTGGTCGCGCGCTCGACGGCAAGATAGGAGACGGCGCCTACCGGGATTGGCAGCCAGAAGTTGGCCAGGCGATATACGACCACACCAATCGAGGCTTCGGCAGCCGGAGTGCCGAAACCGACCAGCGTCGGGATGAGGATCGCCTCGACGACGCCCAGACCGCCAGGGCTGATGGGAAGAGCTGCCAACACATTCGCCAAGCCAAAGGCGACAAGCAAACCGTCGATGCCAGGCCGGTGACCGAAGGCCGCCAACGAGACCCATAACGCCGACGCATCCAGCATCCAGTTGGCCGCTGCGAGCACAACCACCAGTCGGAGTCGCCGTCGATCGTCGAGAAGCCGATTGAGGTGTTGCGATGCCTGAACGAGTACCGCCCGAATGCGCAAAGGGTTAGTTCGTGGCAGCCGACCAAGCACACCAGCCACACGATCGGCGAACTTCTCGCCGTGACGTCGCATCCCGAATATTCCTGCAGCGAACCCTCCGAGTAGGAGCGCACCGAAACCAGCAGCCGTCGCGTAGATCGGTTGGAACCCGCTGCCCGGAATCGAGACAATTAGGGCGATCCACAGGATCAGGTTTAGGACTGCGGCGGATCCGATCGCCTGCGTAGTGAGCGCAAACCCGAGCGAGGAAGTTGGAACACCCGCTCCTCCGAGCAGTCGGTAGCTGACGGCAGCGGTTGTTGCGGCGCCACCGGGAACAACGTGGTTGACCCCAGTCGAGGCCATTACAGTTCCGAACGTGATTGGTAGCGACGGTCGTTCGTCATGAGGCAGCAGCTGCTGCGTGAGGCGCGCGTACACCAGGAAAGCTGCGGCCTCTAACCCGACCGCAGCCAGCAGGAGGAATGGATTCACCGAGCCGAGCACAGAAAGTGCTCTTCGTGCGCCACCGATCTGCGGAATCACGAACAGGTGAATGACGAGAGCGAAGAACAGTAGCTTGACGATCTTACGGGCTGGCTGCGCCAGTTTGTTAGCGCCTGATTCGTCTTCAGGCGGTGTCAGCTCCATGATCTTCTCACCTGAACGGTCTTTTCACCTGGTTCGCTCCGCCATCCTCGTACGCAATAGAGCATAGAGACGAATCGATCACGATCAAGCGTCGCGATCAACGACTGACTATTCCTTCAGCCCGAACGGAGCTGAGGCGAGCAACACGGTCGGCAGTGGAAGGGTGTGACCGGAATAGCCCGGCGAACTCGACCTTGCGACCACTCAACGGATTGACGATGTAGGCCGTTGCGTGGGCTGGATCAATCGCCATCGGCGTGCGCTGAGCAGCGTGATCGAGCTTCATCAGGGCGCTGGCCAAAGGTGCGCCGTCCCCAACCAGTTCGGCACCGGAATGATCGGCTTCAAATTCGCGTGACCGGATGAGAGCCGCCTGCAGCAACATCGCCGCCAACGGTGCCAGCGCTGCGGCGACTGGGCCGATCAGAATGTCGCGGTTGGCGACGTGGGAGAGTTCGTGAGCAAGAACGCCCTCGAGTTCACGATCATCGAGCAATGGCCAAGAGCGCGACCGTCTTTGTGGTGTTGATGAATGCCTGACGAGAGTGCATTATTGCCTCGAATCCTTCCGGGCTCGGTAGTTGATGCCCCTACTCCGATCATCACCCGTCGAGAGCGACACGTCATGACACGTTTGTGTCAGGCGGCAGCCACTGCAGGGTCATCTCATGAGCGCCCCGCCTCGTCATTCCCTGCGGGATCCCATCGGTAGAACGCTCGTAGTTGGTCGTACAACGCGGGCTCGCGGGCGGCGAGCTCTTGCGGCGTCGTGAAGAACACCTCAGTCGCGACGGCAAAGAACTCGCCAGGGCTGACTGCCGCGTATGGCCGAAGGATCGATTCTTCGCCCTCACGCAACCGGGAAAACGGATCGGTGCACACGCTGATCCACCGATCTCGGTCGGGGCCGTCGGGGATCGGCGGCGTTCCGTCCACCATTCCATCGAGCATGTCGATCTTGTGGGCGAACTCATGGAACACGACGTTGTGGCCGAGTTCCGGGTGTCGTGCTTCGGAGGCCGCGGTGTCCCAGGCGATCGACACCGGGCCGTCACCGTGCTCGGTCTCACCGAGAAGCGGAAGGGGACCCTCGGTCATGACACCACGAACCGGTCCAGGGCGCTGACCGGTGCGGACCATGGTGCTCGGGTGCACGATGATCGTGTGGACATGGCGGTAGACATCGACATCGAGGCCGAGCAGCAATACCGCCGCCTGCGCCGCGATGGCAAGACGTATCTCGTGTGTCAGCTCGAATCCGTTAGCTGCTTCCCAGTGCTTCGTTCGCAGGAGCGTGTCGGTGTTGCCCAACAGATGAGTGCGTTCGGCTTCGGACAGGAACGCCCAGCGAGGCACGAGCGTTGCAACCGCCCGTTCATCGCCTGGCATAAGAGCATCTTGATTCCGACCGAACATCAGCCGACCAGGTCATCGTTATCGACCACAAGCTTTGCCATCGTCGTATCCAGTCTTGATCCATCAGCGCCAATCGAACGTTGGCACTCAGTTTTACTGTGACCCGATGGGCCCAAAACAGAAAGACTCATTCGTGTCAGCGACTCAACGCCACTAGGTCGTGACGTCGCAAGCCCCCGGCCATCAGAATTGAGGTGTTCCAATATTCGAAAACGATAGGAGAAGACAATGATCAATCGCAAACAACTCAGCGACCAGGAGGTCCGACTCACATTCAGTCTTGACGAGAGTCGACCGACTTCCGTCGTCGCCGATCTTAACCATTGGGATCCGTACGCCAACCCCATGTGTCGGCGCTCCAACGGGCTCCGATCAGCCACGCTAGACGTACCGATTGGAACCGAAGTGCGATTCCGGTATCTCGCCGATGGAGGGCAGTACCTCGACGACCCTGACGCCGACTGGGTCATCGAAAACGGGATGGGGACACAAGACAACGTCGTCGTCGCCGCCATCCCGAGTCACATATAACCGGCATGTCGCATCGCATCTTTCACGTTACGGCCGAATGCCAGCCGATGGCCAAGGTTGGCGGCCTTGGCGAAGCGGTTGCTGGCCTCATTCGATCGCTCCAAACGCTCGGATTGCCGGTCGAGCTAATCATGCCCGACTACGGAAACATCGTGCTCGCGGAACAGACGATCGACACCCTAAACACCCCGGCCTGGGTCGGTGATTGTTGGGTTCGACGCGGGGACGCTGCTGGGTTCGGGCCAATCTGCCTGATTGGCACAGCCGCGCTGCGCCGATCGCATCCGTACACCGATCCGCTCACGGATATGTCCTGGCCAGACAACGACGTTCGCTTCTTTGGATTCTCGGCAGGAGTCGCCGCTCTCATCGATCAAGACCGCCCGGATCTGGTGCATGTCCACGATTGGCACGGAGCCGCCGCAATCCTCCTCGCAAGACACCGTCCCGCCACTGTGCTGACAATTCATAACCTCGCTCATCACGGACTTGCCTCGCCGGAGTGGTCGGCGATCCTCGGGCCTCGAAGCGCTCCGATGATCCTCCCCGGCCAGATCGATCCGCTCGTTGGAGCGATCCGCACCGCCGATGCCATCATCACAGTTAGCCCTAATTATCGCCACGAAATCTGCACAACGGCTGGCGAAGGAATCGCCGAGATTCTGTGCGTCGCCTCTCCCCGGCTACACGGCATTCTCAACGGTATTGACCAGGATTTGTGGAATCCACTGACTGATCCCCGGTTGCCGTTCAGCTTCGACCGAACCAATCTTTCGGGCAAGAAGGCGTGCCGCCACCAACTTCAGCAACGCGTCGGCGGGCTCGAACGTCGTGGCCCCATCATTGCGATGGTCGCCCGCATGACTGAGCAGAAGGGGATCGACCTCGCCCTGCAAGCTGCTTCGACGATCGCAGAGGCCGACGGATTACTGCTCATCCACGGTGAGGGGCAGCGCGCCCTGAAAGATCAGGCGCACGCGATGGAATCACGTGACCGGTCACACGTCGTTGTACTCGATGGTTACGACGAGACCACGGCCCACCGGCTAATCGGCGGGTCCGACATGTTTCTCATGCCAAGTCGATTTGAGCCATGCGGCCTCACTCAGCTCCAGGCAATGACCTACGGAACGATTCCGATCGTGACCGATGTCGGCGGGCTACATGACACGGTCATTGACACAGACCACGACACCAGCTTCGGCACTGGGTTTGTTGCCAGCGAAGTGACTGCCCGAGCAATCATCGACGCAACGAAACGCGCTATCGCAGCGTGGCGAAATCATAGTCGATGGTCAAAGATCCAACATCGAGCCATGGGAGCCGATTGGTCATGGCGGCCATCGGCTACCGAACACATCGAGATCTACCGGGGTCTGATTGAACCTGGTGTGCCGGCGCCGGTGGAGCTCATCGACCTCACTCGGATCGACGAAATGGCCGGATCGGCCTTTCCATGAACACAACGATCTTCGTTATTGGTGCCAACGGCGATCTCGCGGCCCGCCTTCTCTACCCCGCGTTGCTACGACTCGAAGCTGGCGTTCTGAAGCACGAATATGCGATGGATTTCCCCACGCCGTCATGTCACTAGGCGGTAGGGACTCACGGGGTGAAGCTCCGCCAGATACATGATGGCGTCGCCGTGATCGACCTGAACCAGAATCGCGCCCGCGGGCCGAGGCGATGGGCGCGTGACGTGATCTTGTCAACCTGATGCTGCGCTAGTTGCTCGCACGCCTCAGGCGTATGGCCCTGACGACCGTGTCCATTGCCCAGACGACCATAATCACTACCGACACGGTCGGCGCGTTGAGCGAGAAGCTGACCGCAGCGGCATTGCCCAACGCCAGCGACGGCCAGGATCTGGTGACCGCGAAACCGGCGGTGAGGCGTTCGTGTCCGCCGCCTCGCAACACCGGGCCGAAGTAGGAGAACGAGGCAACCAGGATCTGTGCGAACCCGCCGACGGCAATGACACCAAGCGTCGCGGACCGGTCTATCGAAGCTCCAAACTCATTCAAGGCCAACGCCACAGAGCCGCCTGCCCACCAAGCGACTCCTGTTCCCAGCTGCAACAATCGTGGGCCTGCCCAACGAATCTGTCGGCCCCTCACTGGCGGGAGATGGGTGACCACGAAGCAAAGCCCGATCGCGTAGGCAAGGTAGCCAGCGCCGCTGAGTGTGGGTACGGCGCCGAGATGGCCAGCCACGATTGCAGCGACTGCGATGGCGAGCCAGACCGACACGAGCCGAAGGCGCGACGGAGTGGCTCGGCGCGACATCTTCATGCGGGCCTGGGTGGCAACAAAGTAGGGAAGGGTAGCGGCGATGACGACGCCAACGAATCCGAACACATTGACCGCGACGTGAGCGAAGCGAAGCCGCACCCACCACGTACCGGTCGGGTCCATGGCCAAGGCGACGCCCGCGACGACCCCGAAGATCGCCCAACCGAATGCGATCAGGTATCCGTCGATCGCAGGATGGAAACGATCGATGACGGCCGCGCTCCGAATGCGGACCAGGCTCACGACCAGTAGCACGACCACGCCCGTGATCGCAGCACCGCCAGCGTCAACCATGGCGCTGAGATCAGTCTCCCGGCCCGCAGCGACAGCAACCACGCCAGTGATGATCAGCCAGCGCTGGATCCGTGCAAGCCGATCGCTCGGCGCGGGAGCGGCCGACCATGTAACCGCAAGCATCTGGGTCGCCCCGGCGATCGCCGAGAACAGCCCCCCGACCAAGAAAAGGTGCAGCGGCAGCCAGGCTCCAGTGTCGTGGGGAACAATGGCCGCGATCGGTGCCGCCACAGTGAACGCGACCGCGATCTTAAGCATCGGCACGGTCTGACGCTGGACGTCGGCCACGCGAGTCCCACGAGATCCCATCAGGTCATACTTCTATCCGCTCATTGACGAATGCAAAACAGGTAGGGCCAGCGTTCGGGCGCATGACACGTTCGCGCCACTACGAGCGTGTGCCGATGTCATTCGACGAGACGTCGGCCATGAAATGATTGTTACATGTCGAACCAGCCAGGCGCGTCCTCGAGCAGTGCCGGAGCATCACGACAGCTTTCACATCAACAACGAGTACAAATTGGCCCACAAGATCAGAAGGATTGACATGTGCGATCACCCCAGACCAGTAGATCCAGATCGTTTGCGATGATCATCGACGGTTTCAGCCATCAACTTCCCGACAACGATCCCGAAGAAACAGCCGAGTGGCTCGACTCGCTAGATGCAGTCATCGATGCCCAGGGTCCGGCCAGGACCCGGCTGCTGTTGGCCAGACTCTTGGAGCGAGCCCGCCAACGTCAGGTTGGAGTTCCGTCGATGGTGTCGACGCCATATGTCAACACCATCCCGGCGGAAGAACAGGTCTGGTTCCCAGGCGATGAAGCGCTCGAGCATCGTATTCGAGCCTTCGTTCGATGGAACGCAGCTGTCATGGTGATTCGGGCAAACCATCGGTCGCCAGGCATCGGCGGTCATTTGGCGACGTTCGCATCGTCGGCTGCTCTCTACGACGTTGGCCTTAATCACTTCTGGCGGGGCAGCGGAGCCGCCGGCCCTGGCGACCAGGTGTACATCCAAGGCCATGCCTCACCTGGAATCTACGCCCGGGCCTTTCTCGAGGGTCGCCTCAGTGCTGCGCAGCTCGACAACTTCCGCCGCGAAGTAGGGGGGAGCGGGTTGCCGTCTTACCCGCATCCTCGGATGATGCCCGACTTCTGGCAGTTCCCCACGGTATCGATGGGGCTCGGTCCGTTGATGTCCATCCATCAGGCCAGGTTCAATCGTTACCTCCACCAGCGTCGCATCGCCGACACGTCTGAACAACGCGTGTGGTGCATGGTCGGCGACGGCGAGATCGACGAGCCCGAGTCGTTCGCCGCGCTGACGCTCGCGGCCCGCGACCAACTCGACAACCTGACCTGGGTCGTGAACTGCAACCTGCAGCGCCTCGACGGTCCGGTTCGGGGCAACGGCAAGGTCATCCAGGAACTCGAAGCAGTGTTTCGAGGGGCCGGATGGAACGTAATCAAAGTGATCTGGGGAACGGCGTGGGACGACCTATTGCTGGGTGACGTCGATGGCGTGTTACTCGACAAGATGAACTCCACCGTCGATGGCGAGTATCAACGATACGCGGTCGAATCGGGCAGCTATATACGTGAACACTTCTTCGGACCCGACCCGCGTTTGCGAGCCATGGTGGCCGACCTGTCCGACGAAGAGCTCCGCACCCTGCCCCGCGGCGGCCACGACTACCAGAAGCTGTACACCGCCTACCACGCTGCGGTCCACCAAACCGGTGCCCCCACCGTAATCTTGACCAAGACGATCAAGGGTTGGGCGCTCGGTCCCGACATCGAGGGCCGCAACGCGACCCACCAGATCAAGAAAATGACTACTGCCCAACTCCGAGTACTCCGCGACCGGCTTAGTCTGCAGGCCGATATTCCCGAAGATGCTCTGTCCGAAACCGTTGAGGCACCGTACCTGCCCCTTCCCGAAGGTGGCCCCGAACTGGAGTATCTGCTGGCTCGGCGAGCTGCGCTGAACGGCCCCATCCCGTCCCGGGTCGTAGCCATCCGAAAGCCGCTCGAGTTGCCATCAGACGACGCTTTCGCCGAGACGATTTCAGGATCAGCGTCAATTGCCGCTTCGACCACGACGGCCTTTACTCGCCTACTTCGCAATCTGTGCCGCGACCCCAACTTTGGTCAGCGAGTGGTTCCGATCGTGCCAGACGAAGCGCGTACGTTCGGGATGGACTCGTTGTTTCGCGAAATCAAAATCTACGCGGCACACGGGCAACTGTACGACCCGGTCGATAGCAACATGCTGCTCTCTTACGTCGAAAGTGAGGATGGACAAATCCTCGAGGAGGGCATCACCGAAGCCGGATCATTGGCATCATTCATCGCAGCCGGAACCTCTTACGCAACTCATGGCGTCCCAATGGTTCCCTTCTTCACCTTCTACTCCATGTTCGGCTTTCAACGAGTCATGGATCTCATCTGGGCCGCGGCCGACGCGAGGGCACGAGGCTTTCTACTCGGTGCCACCGCTGGCAGAACTACGCTCGAGGGTGAAGGGCTCCAGCACGCCGACGGTCACAGTCTGCTTCTGGCTTCCGCTGTTCCATCGATCGAGGTCTACGATCCGGCCTTCGCCTTCGAGGTGGCCCTCATTATTCGCCACGGACTGCGCCGGATGTACAGCGACAACGACGACGTCTTCTACTACCTCACGCTCTACAACGAGAACTACGTAATGCCCTCGATGCCCGACGGCGTCGCCGATGGTGTCATCGAAGGGATGTACCGATGGGCCGAGGCGCCAACGCCTGCAGATCATCGAGCCACCATCTTGTTCTCAGGGACCGCCCACAGTGCGGCCGCCGAGGCCAGGGCAGATCTCGCCGCTCACTACGGTGTTGGCGCCGAGACATGGTCAGTCACCTCATACAAGAAGTTGCGTGAAGAGGCCATGTCGGTCGAAAGATGGAATCGACTACACCCTTCACAACCAGCTCGGCAAGCCATGGTGACCAGTCGCCTGGCCCAAACCCAAGGTCCGATAATCGCGGTCACCGACTTCGTTCGAGCCGTGCCAGACCAGATCAGCCGCTGGGCGCCGCGACCGTTTCTGTCGCTCGGTACCGATGGTTTCGGGCGCAGCGACGCCCGAGCCGAACAGCGCCGGTTCTTCGAAACCGACGCAGCTCACATCGTCGTTGCCGTCTTGTCGGCGTTGGCCGAGACCGGGGAAGTACCACCCGCACAGGTCGCTGATGCGCTGCAGCGTTACGGAATCGATCCCGAGGCCGTTGAGCCGTGGCTGGCGTGGCCGACTCCAACCCGCTGACGTCCAGTTTGAGCGATCAGTGCCGGATCCAGGCGAGGGCAATGCCAATCGGAATGCTCACAGCAAGCACGGCCAGGAGCGCTCGATAGAGGAGTGCCGCCATCGGCCAACCAGTGGCACCCCTGGAGGCGACAAGCGACATGACAAGCACGACAAACAGCGGGACGCTTCCGAGCGAAACGACCAACGGTTTCTCGGTGAGTGTGCCGATGATGAC
>RCMY010004024.1_pt1 | contig 12851 bp, 15 predicted proteins | sample 2041341 | NCBI WGS metagenome assembly RCMY01 (sample SAMN09708234, study PRJNA481090) | Marine sediment metagenome, whole genome shotgun sequencing project. | reverse complement strand
GGGGCCTGGGTGCTGCCCCGCCTGATAGGCCTCCACCGGGCGAAGGAACTGGCCTTCTTTGGCGACATCCTCAGCGCCGCCGAAGCCTTCGATCTGGGGCTGGTCAACCGTGTGGTACCCCACGACGAGTTGGATGTCACAGTCCGGGATTGGGCGCAACGCCTTGTGGACGGGCCACCATTAGCGCTGACCCAAACCAAAGCCATGCTCAACAAGTCGATGGGGCTGAGCATGGAGGAAGCCCTTGATGTCGAAGCCGCCGCTCAGGCCATTAACCTCGCCAGCCGTGACAACCGTGAAGCTGCCGTTGCCTTCTTCGAAAAGCGGGACGCGGTCTTTGAGGGCCGTTAGGACGGCCCTCGGTGCGATCGCCGTGCTAACCATGGCCGTCGGTTGCATCGACAACTCGGCACTCTCGGCGCCGAACGACGATCCTGAATTGGTCGCTGGCCAGCAGGTCTACACCAGCCAATGCGCCAGCTGCCATGGCGCCCAGGGTGGCGGTGGTCGCGGCAACCAGCTGACCGAGGGCATGGTCCTAGATGCGTTTCCGGACCCCGCCGCCGAAGTTGCACAGATCGTAAATGGGAAAGGCCAGATGCCTGCCTTTGGCAAACGGCTAACGGAGGAACAGATCGCCAACGTGGTTCGCTACACACGCGAGGTCCTCAACGACGCTCCCGCTCGCGAGTAGCCGAACCCTTCGGTCAGGGTTGATCGGCGGCAGTTCTCAAAAGGCGTACTCGTAGACCTTGAGGTGGCCCCGAGCGTCGGCGTCCACGACGTCGAAGCGCAAGGTTCCATAGCGTCGGCCGCACTGGGCAAGCCACATCATGGCCAGCGTCCGGATCTTGCGCTGCTTGGTGGGTGTGACGGCTTCGGCCGCTAACCCGAAGCGGGTTGAGCTCCTCGTTTTCACCTCGGCGAAGACCACGACATCTCCGCAGGCGCAGATGATGTCGAGTTCCCCTTCCTTCACCCGCCAATTGCGGGCAACAATCGTGAATCCCTGCGTTTTGTACCATTCCGCAGCCGCATCCTCGCCCTCTCGGCCAAGCTGCTGGCGGCGTTTGGTCATAGCTCTAGTGGGGGCAACTCTTCCACGGTGATACCTCGGGTGCTCGCAACCCGCACGTTGGCCAGGAACCGGGTCTTGCGGTACATATCCCAAACCCAACAGTCGGTCAGTTCATATTCGATGAACGGATCGCTCGTCGCTGAAACACGTTCCACCTTGTTCGCCAGATAAAACCGGCGCTCGGTCTCCACGACGAATTTGAACATCGAAATGACATCGCGGTACTCGGTGTAGAGCGCCAGTTCGATCTCGGACTCGTAACGCTCAAGATCCTCGCTACTCATCGGAAGTCATGGGCAGCAACGACAGACACCGTCAGTTGAAACGCTTTTCCTTGACCTTGGCAGCCTTGCCGATGCGGTCACGCAGGTAGTACAGCTTGGCCCGACGGACATCGCCCCTGGCGACGACCTCCACCTTTTCGATAATGGGCGAGTGCATGGGGAAGGTCCGCTCCACTCCCACGCCGAAACTCAGCTTCCGTACCTTGAACGAGGCCCGGAGACCATCACCGCGCATGGCGATGACAATTCCCTGAAAGACCTGGGTACGAGTGCGATTTCCTTCGATGACCTGCACGTGGACCTTGACGTTGTCACCGGGGTGCAGCTCGGGGAGGTCGTCCCGGATCTGTGCCTGTTCGACTTTTTGCATCAGGTTCATGGCGTGCATTCCTCAAAGAACTAGTCCGCTTCGACAGAAGCGTCGCTATCAGCAGATAGAGGCTAGCGGTCGTGTCCCCATTCCCCACGAGACGTCAGCAAAAGGCAGCAGATGCCCACATCTCTGCCCACCTACTCTGGCGATAGATCTGGCCGCGATTCGGTCATATACCGAGCTGGCGCGAAACGAAGAAGACCCGCTGGATCACGGTGATCCCGACGATCGTCGCCCAGATGTAGAGAATCGGCTCGGCCGAACCGGGGAATAACAGTAGGACCACATAGGCAAGGATCGTCTCAGTGCCTTCGGCAAGCCCCGCCGGAAATTCGAGACTGCGTTTCCCGCCGGCTCCTTGGCTGCGGCGGTCGCCTTTCTCCGCAAGGCTTGACCACGCCAGAAATGCAGTGCCATTCAAGTAGTAGGCACCGAAGACAACCAGCGCTGCCATACGAGCCCCGGGCAGCGCATATCCGACCGCCACCAGCACACCCCCATAGATCGCAAAGTCAGCCATGATGTCAATGAATCCGCCCAAGTCCGTGGGACCGCTGACACCGTTGCGGGCCACCGGTCCGTCCAGCCCATCGGCCGCTCGGTTCACTAGCCAGAGAAGCAATGCCGTGGTCCAGTGCTGTGTGGCAACGGCCAAACAACATCCAATCCCGACAGCAAAGCCAAGCAACGTGATGGCCGCCGGCGGCACGCCGCGACTTGCCAATGCTCCACCCATCCGGTTGAGACCGTCACCGATGCGGCGGCGGATGGTCCTGTCAAGCATTACCTCCTCCCGAAACGACATCGGGGTGTGTGGATCGAATTTGGTTCCCCACACGCCGAGCGGCGACACCGCTCAAGACGAAGCCCACCAGCGCCGTCCCGATGGCAGCTGCAAACCCGAGGCTGGTCGGATCATCTGCTTGATCGGCGACCATCGCTACCACTACAACGCCCGGAATCATTCCCAGGAACGTACCGCTGACGTAATGGGAGAGCCGCAGGCCGCTGAGCCCCGCCGCATAGTTGAGTCCGTTGAAGGGAACGACGGGGAGCAAACGAAGGATGAGAATTGCGACAAAGCCCTTCTCGGTCAACCAGATATCCACGCCGCGGAGTGGACCGCCCAGAAGGCTTTCCGCACCTGGACGCCCAACTCGGCGGGCAATCACGAACGCCAGCAAAGCGCCAATCGTGGCGCCCACAAGAGCGGCCGCTCCACCGACCCACATACCGAAGACCGCACCAGCGGCTGCAGTGCCGAGCGAACCGGGGAACAACAACACGACCAGGACCACATACAAGGCGATGAACGCTGCTGGCCCCCACCGAGACTCTGCTGCGGTCTGGAGCCAAGAACCCATGCGGTCCAAACCGAACGTGGCAGTTGCGACCGCCATCCACGACAGAACCAGTAGCAGAACCACGAGGCGGATGCGGGCACCTGTCCAGCCGGTTTGGCCGACGCTTTCACCGAAGTTGGAGGGAAGGGGATCATTGCTGGGTGGAGGAGACGGTGGAATAGTCATTGGTGGGATCCCGGTTTGCTAAGACTGACCGTGAGTCAACTATCGGCGCAAAGAAGGTGGGATCGTGCCTTCCCCAACAACAATTATAACTTCAGCGGCCCGCCGGATTCGCTCGTTTGACATCGCCACCCGCCCAATCGATCCCGAAACTGCGGCCGCCCTGGCCGAACGATGGGCTTCTCTGCCCGCATCAGCTCGGATACCAGGGCAACTAATCGGCCGTAAGTCAGCCGGTTGCGAGGCCACCCACGGCGTATTTCCCAAATGCAACTTTAGCTGCAACCCGTGTTACCACAGCGCCGACGCCAACAAGGTACGTGTCGACGGCGCCCACACCCTCCGTGAACTCCGCCGCCAAATGCGTTACCTGCGGTCGCGAAGAGGTCACGGCCAATTCGCCCAACTCATCGGCGGAGAGGTTTCCCTCCTCGATCCGCAAGACCATGGGGACGCAATCGCATTAATGAGGGGCTTCGGCCGAATGCCCATGAGCTTCACGCATGGCGACTTCGACTACGACTACCTCCGGCAGGTCGTAACCGATGACGGTGGCGAGCCGCGCTTCGATCACGTTTCCTTCGCCTGCCACATCGACACCACAATGGTCGGGCGTACCGGAGCCAAAAAGCCGCAGTCAGAGGCGGCGTTACATGACCATCGGGCCCGATTCTGCGCAATGTTTGATCAGCTGCGTGACGAGTTTGGAATTTCGTCCTATCTCGCCCACAACATGACGGTGACGCCCGGGAACCTAGATTCGATTGCTGACGTTGTGCAGGACTGCCACGGTCAGGGGTGGCGGATGTTCAGCTTCCAACCCGCCGCCTATGTAGGCAACGAGCAGCGATGGGGTGACGGCTACCGAGAACTCACGTCTGACCTGGTGTGGTCCGAGGTCGAGCGCGGCGCTGGCAGCCGATTGCCGTTTGGCGCCATGCAGTTCGGCGACACCCGATGCAATCGCGTCACCTGGGGCGCCTACCTCGGCGACCGTTATACGCCGCTCCTGGAGGACACTGACCCCCGCGACCATGCCGCAGTCGATCATTTCATGACCGCTTTCCCTGGGAACTTTGCCTTACGACCCGGCGGCGAGTCGCTCGTGCGGTTTGTCCGTTCCATCGCCTCCCATCCGGCGGTCGTCCCGGCGGCCGGGGGCTGGTGTCGTAGATTCGTCGACCGGGCCGGAGGGCTCGGCCAGCCTTGGTGGCGCGCCCAGCCGGTGACCTTCGTGATGCATCAGTTCATCGACGCTGTAGACACCGCAGCCGCCTGGGAACACATGCAGTTGGGAACACGCTCCACCGAGGCGCGGATCATCGAGGCGCAGGAGCGGTTGGAGGCGTGCGCCTACAGCATGGGTCATCCCGACTCTGACCAACTGGTGCCGGCCTGCGTCCAGCACGGAATCCTAGATCCCGCCGAAAACGAGCAATTGGTCCAACTCCTGCCGTTGCGCCCGAAGGTCTAATGCAATCGAAGTGATGAGCGGGACCCCTACATATTGCGGCCGATGGCGACCAAGGCCAGCGCGCCCGCGCTGAGCCCGAGGCCCAAGATCTGTACGCCGGTGAGCCGTTCTTTGAAGAAGACCCGGGCCAGCAAGACCGTGCTCACAGGTGCCAACGAGCTAATGGCAGCCACCCAGGTGAGGTCGCCGGTGACGTAGGCGGTGAGGAGGAACCCGTCGGCGCCGCAGTCGAATAGGCCGCCAGCAACCACCAGGGGGATGGCTGGGCGGCGGACCGGCGTCCACACTTTCTGGACCGAGATCAGCAGGACGAGGAGCGTAATTGCTGCGGCCCGGGTGCCCAGCAGCGGAAAGAGGCCCGCATCACTGCTCACTTGGCTGAGCGATACCAGGAAGCCGGCAAAAAGCGTTCCAGCACCGACGGAGAGCGTTCGGGTTCGGTTCAGCTGGCGCTGCCCAACCACCCGCTCTCGCGGTGTGGTGTTCGTCCGCTTCATCTGTACGCCAACCTCACCGGCCGAAACAAGAACGGCCGCCGGGACGGCCAGAGCCACTCCGACGAGCGTTAGCGCCACCGGTCGTTCCCCGAGCGCCAGACCTACAAGGATCGGGAGACTTGCGCTTACCAGCGCCGTTATCGATGCGGCGGTGGCGATCGGGCCGACCGTCAGGGCTTCGTAAAAGAACGCGAGCCCCGCAGCGAGGGAAAACCCACCGATCGCGCCCCAAAGTAGGTCCGAGGGATGGAAGACACCTTCAACGACAAAAAGTGCGCCGATGAGAGCCACCGAGCTCGTCAGCTGCACGCCGAGAGTGATCACGGTCGGGTGGTTGCCCTTCGATGCGGCGGCTCCGGAAAAATCCGATGCACCATAGAAGAGCCCTGCCAAGCCGGCAAGCACAACAGCGAACATGGTCCAATAGTCGGCGCCGTCGGGGGCGGAATGACGGAAATGCACTCGCTTTGCGTCAGGGACCGCTCCAGCAGGAGCCTGCGACCGGCGTGGGCCGTCTGAATCAGTGTCCTAAATATTGAGTCGCTATCTCAAGGGGGCCTCCCGACGCCCCGAAGAGTGTTGTATGAACTCGTTGCGTGAGGCAGCCGCGTCCGCATGGGACAACGCTGAGGAGATAGGGCTGTGGAAGCTCGTGCTGGCGGCGGCTGGCGCAATGACCACCGCCTACTACGTGCTCCCGCCTTCGGACACGACCAAACTTCTGTTGTACAACGGCGTCGGCCTTCTGGCCGTGCTGATGGTCATTGCTGGCGTCAAGCGTGGTGGCGCAAAGCCCCGCGAACCCTACCTCTGGTTCGCAGCGGGCTTGGCGTCCTTCCTCATTGCGGACGTCATCTACTACGCGCTCGGCATTCTCCACGACGTCCAGCCCTTCCCCAGCGTCGCCGACATCTTCTACCTGGGCATGTATCCCCTGATGATCGTCGGCCTGAACAAGATGGTTACCGAGATCGCTGGGTCCAAGAACAGCGCCAGCCTGATCGACGCCGGCATTGTTGCCACCGCCTTCTTTGGCCTCTTCTGGGTCCTCTGGGTCGACCAGAGCTTCGAGGGAACCATCGAGTGGAATGCAGCCTTCGTCGTTGGCCTCGCCTATCCCGTCATGGACATCGCCCTCCTGGCTGTGGCAGCACGCCTCGTGGTAACCCTGCACCTGGAGCACCCGCCATTCGCCATCATCGCCTGTGCAATCGGTTCACTGGCCATCGCGGACATTGCCTACAACATCTACCTCACGAACGGGACCTTCGAAACCGGCCTGTGGCTCGACTTCTTCTGGCTCACCTTCTACACGCTGTTTGCCGTCGCTGCCGTCCACCCCACCGCCAAGGAGCCTCCCTATGTCCTTAATCCCGAGGGAAGGCTGACCGCACGTCAATTGGCCATCATGTTCGTGGCGTCGGTCAGCGTGCCGCTGGCCAACCTCCTCTTCGGCGGACGCGCCTCGGATACCTACATCACGACCTTCGCCTCAGTGGTTCTGTTCATGCTCATCCTCGTCCGGGTCTACACCCTGATGAACGAACTGGAAAAAGGTCAGGACCAGCTCAAATACGACGCCGGACATGACGCCCTCACCGGCCTGCTCAATCGGGTCAAATTCTCCGAGGCCACCGCAGCAGCGCTCCACAACGACAACGAGGACAAGCACGTGGCGGTCCTCTTCATCGACCTCGATGATTTCAAAAACGTCAATGACAGCCTCGGCCACGCAGCGGGTGACGCCATGCTCGCAGAAGCGGGCGTCCGCCTGCTGGAGTGCGTTGGCGCCAACGACACTGTGGCCCGTTTCGGGGGCGACGAGTTCGCCATCCTGATCGAACAGGCCAAGGACCGCCGAGATGCCGTCCTCATCGCAAATCGGACCCTCGACGCCTTTCAGACACCGATCGACCTCGGCGGAAAGTCCTTCACCGTCTCAGCCTCCATCGGCATTGCCATGGACTACGACTCCAAGAAGGACGTCGAGTCCCTCATGCGCAACGCCGACGTTGCGATGTACCTGTCCAAGGCACGAGGCAAGGGTCGATTTGAGTTCTTCGAGCCCGAAATGCACGAGGAGGCACTCGAGCGCCTCGACCTCAAGGGTGACCTTGCTCGGGCGCTGAAGAACAACGAACTCGTCCTCCACTACCAGCCCATTTTCGACCTCACCTCGGGCAAGGTCAGGATGGTCGAGGCGCTTATTCGGTGGCGCCACCCCACCAAGGGGCTTGTCTTACCGGATCGGTTTATTCCGCTGGCCGAGGAGACCGGACTTATCGTCCCCATCGGCGATTGGGTGATCCAAGAGGCCTGCCGGCAGACAGCGCTCTGGCGCAAGCTGCAGGGTTGCGAGGACCTGTCGATCACCGTCAACCTCAGCATCCGTCAGCTCACCGGTACCCGACTCCTGAACACGATCACCCACGCACTGACCGAATCCGGCCTGGCCAGCCGGAACCTGGTTGTGGAAATTACCGAGTCCATGCTGGCCCATGACGCCGACAGCGCCTCCCACCTGCTGGAGCAGCTGAAAACCATCGGTGTGCAGATCGCAATCGATGATTTCGGCACCGGCTACTCCTCGCTCAGCTACCTGAAAACCTTCCCGGTGGACAGCATCAAGATTGACCGTTCGTTCATCAACGAACTCAGCCGCAACAGCACCTCAACGGCCCTGATCGAGACGGTTGTAAACCTGAGCCGGGCGCTCGGCGCGTACACCGTGGCTGAAGGAATCGAGCACCAGGAGCAGGCAGCGATACTGCGGCGCCTTGGATGTGACCGGGCTCAGGGCTTCTACTACTGCCGTCCGCTAGCCGCCCCAGCTTTGACGGCTCTCTTCCGGGACCACACTGGAGACGGCAAGGAACCGCTGGAAGCCTGGCGCCAGAAGGCCGAGAAGGTCCAGCATCGAGTCGTCGACATCGGAGTCCGCGAGGGCCTGAAGGAGATTGAGGCCGTCTCCGGTGATATCCGGGAGTTGAACGCTGCTCTGGGCACACCGCTAATGGCGTCCTGGCACTGGCTGGAAACCTGGTTCGAGTCCTTCCCGCACTGGACGCCCCTCATGGTCGAGGTTCGGTCGACGGAAAACGCCGAACTCCTCGCATGCGCGTTCTTCGCCACCATCCAGCGATCCGAAGGCACGGCCATAGTCGCCGCCGGCCACGGCAGTTCCCAGTACACGGCGTTCCAGTACAGGACGCCTGAAGCCGCTGCCGCACTTGCAACGGCAATCGCTACGGCCCTACGGGACATGACCGGCGCCTGGTCTCTGGAACTTGAACAGGTCTATGACTCGGACCAAACGCTGATCCATCTGATGGAGGAACTGGAACAGGCCCAGATGCTCCCGGAACTGCGCATCCCGCGCGTTGCCTTCTCCACGGCCCACGATTCCAGCGAAGTTCTCTCCAAAAGCATGCGGAAGCAGCTCCGCCGGGCCCACAACAAGATCGTTAAGGACGGCCTGGACCTGGCGATCTCGTTCGACCGAGGCAAGGCGATCACGCCGGAACTGATCGACGAGGTCGAAGCAGTGCATGTCTCCCGCGACCGCCACGCTCGCCGAGATTCTGATCTGGACCGTCCGGCCGAGCGTGAATTCTGGCGGCAGGTCTGCGAGGCGCCCACCAGTAGGTGGGAAGTCGAGATCGCCAGTCTCCGCCTCGACGGCAAACTGGCCGCCTACGTGGTGGCGCTCCTGGACGGGAACACCTATCGGGTGTACGACGGCCGGATGAACACCGAGTTCCAGGTGTACTCACCGGGTCGGATGATCGAGGCGGCAGCGCTGTCACGGGCAATCGCCGATGACCGCTACGCCGTCCTCGACTGGATGAACGGCGTCGCCGCCGAGAAGCTATTGACGGCCAACATGAGTGAAGGCCGGGCCCGCCTGGTTGCTACCTCTACGGTTCGCTACCTCGGCGACTCCCCCAAGGCCATCGCCAAAGAAGTTGTCCCCGAACTGATTGACTGATTGCTCGGCGTCCGGGAGTTAAAGGTCTAACGGGAGACGGGTGAGCACCTCGGGACCCTGTTCTGTCACGAGGACCTGGTTTTCTAGTTTGACACCTTCGCCGCCGGAACGAGGACCGACGTAGGACTCCACCGTCAGGACCATGTTCGGTTCCAACACACCGTCGTAGCCCCACTGTTCCCACTGGTCGGGCCAATAGATCTCCGGGTACTCATCACACTGGCCCACCCCGTGGAACTGGCAGCAGTAACGGCGGTACTCCGAATGCGGCGGCGACCACGCGTTGAAGGTGAGATTCCGCAGGGTCGTCCCTGGCCGAAGCAGTTCGCTGTTCCTCTCGATCTGTTCCGAGGCCAGCGCATGCGTACTCTTCTGCGCAGCCGACGGCATGCCGTCACCGACCAGCCAGGTGCGGGAGACGTCGACCATCATCCCGTAGACTCCCACCAGATCGGTGTCGTAGGCCAGCAGGTCGCCTGCCTCGATCACTCGACTGCTTGCTTCCTGCATCCACGGATTCGTCCGGGGGCCCGACGCCAGAATCTGGGTTTCGATCCACTCGCCAGCCCGACGGATATTTCCGGCGTGGAGCATGGCCCACACCTCACGCTCGGTCATCCCCGGTTCCATGGCCTCGTGCATTTCCCGCATCGTGGTCTCGCAGGCATGCACTGCGCAGCGCATCGCCCGGATCTCGTCCGGTCCCTTAATTACCCGGGCCAACTCCATCAGCTCGGTGCCATTGCCGACTTCGATTCCCGCCTCGGCAAAGCGCTGGTAGCCGATCTGGTGGCACTGGTCGATCGCAATCCTCGGCGTTGATCCAGCGTGTTCTGCCACCACGCTCAGCATCTCATCGGCCCAACGGTTGGCCTGCTCCCGGTAGCGGGGGCCGGCGAGGAAGTAGGTGCTGCCCACCGCAGGACGAACCTCTGTGACAGCCGGGTTGTGGGCATCGAGGAATTCACATTCGTTGAATTCCCACACGATGCAGGACCCATCGAGTCCGACCCAGCAATAGCGCGAGGCATTATGCATCACCCAGATCTGCATATTTGTGCTGTCTGTTGCGTAGCGGATGTTCATGGGGTCCATGAGAATCGCGCCGTCGTAGCCGAGCCGTTCCATCTGCTGTCGCACGCGCTGTATCCGGTACTGCCGCATGGCCTCCAGGTCCGGAAGCTCAAGGCCATCAGCCAACCACTCACTCGTGAGTGCCTCGCCGGGGCCGAGGTTCAAATGGTGCAGGTCGGTCGCCGCCCGCTGCACGTCGGTCGAGGCGTCGGCCAGGCTGAGCTTGATACGGGACGGCTTCAGCGGCGCAACCATCAGGCCAGTGTGCCAGACGCGACATCCACTGTCAGTCGGCGAGGTCCGGGCGAAGTCTGCGGGTGAGCTCAAGCGCCTTCTGTCGGCGCCAAGCCTCGACTTTGGCGTGGTCGCCACTGGTGAGCACCTCGGGCACGCTCCACCCGCGATACTCCGCTGGCCGTGTGTACTGGGGGTATTCCAGTAGGCCGGACGAGAACGATTCGTCCCCCGTTGAAGCTGCGTTGCCAAGCACTCCCGGTACGAGACGGCCGACTGCCTCCACTACCGTGAGCGCGGCTATTTCGCCCCCGGCCAGCACAACATCGCCGATGGAAATCACATCATCCACTGCGTGGTCGAGGACCCGCTGGTCGATTCCTTCGTAGCGACCGCAGAGCAGCGTAAACCCGTCGAGGGCCACCAGTTCCTCCGCCACCGCCTGCGTGAGGTGGCGGCCGGCGGGACCCAAGTAGATGATGGGTCGGGGCGGTTCGACGGCATCGATGAGATCGAATACGGGCGGCGCCTTCAGCACCATGCCCGCTCCCCCGCCGTAGGGCGCTGAGTCCACGGTCTGGTGGACGTCAGTGGTCTGGGAGCGAAGGTCATGGGCCCGAAGGTCCAGCAATCCCTTCGCTCTGCCTCGACCCAGCACACCGAGGTCAAATCCGACTTCCACGAACTCCGGAAAGATCGTGAGCACATCGATCCGTAGCGTCATATACCGCTACTCGTCGTCTGTATTGTGGGACTCGTCAGCACCCTCGGACTCGTCAGCACCCTCGGACTCGTCAGCACCCTCGGACTCGTCCAAGTCTTCGAGGAGGCCAGCCGGAACGTCGACGGTGACGAACTCGTCGTCGTGCGCCACATAGAACACCATCGGTACCAGGCGGCCGTTGGCCAATTCCATGAGATCCGATGCCGGGTTGTCCAGCACAGTCACGATCTCGCCGTGATCCACCCCGTCGACTGTGCGAAGGTGACGCCCGATGATCTGGTGGATGAATAGCTGGTCGCTGTCGTCCAACGGCTCGGCGAAGAGGGTCTGGGAATGCAGCGAATCCGCAGCTGCACGAGTATCGACGCCCTCGAAATGCACGATCCAACGATCGTTGTGGAGCTGAGCTGTCTGGATCGTGATCTCACGATCATTGCCAAGCGTAAAGACGGCCCCGATGGCCGTCCGCTCGTCGATCATGTCGGTCACGTACTTCACCAGCACATCACCCTGAAGGCCGTGCGGCTTCGTAATGCGGCCTATTTCCAGGAGGCGATCACTCATTGTGTACCGACCGGGCCGTGTGAGGCGTCAGCCGAGGCACCCGTTTTAGTCGACAAATTCAACTTTGCAGCTGACACCATCGGTGCTCCCAGCGGCATTCACCACGGTGCGGATGGCTGAAGCCACACGACCCCGACGACCGATCACTCGGCCCATGTCATCGTTGTTCACCGTGACGTCGAAGCGAACCGCTTTGTCGCCCTCGACACTGGTTTCGATAGCGACTTCGTCGGGGTTGTCAACGATGGAGGTGCACAGGTGCTGTAGGACCGCATGGGCCCGGGGGGCGAGTTCGCTCACGCTGACGCGCCTTCGGCGGCAACCTTGGCTGCTTCGTCGGCCTTGGTCTTGGCGGCGGCGATGACCTCAGGGGTCTTGCCGGAGGTGAAATCTTCCCATGCTCCGGTGAGTTCGAGGAGCTTTTTCACGCGGTCAGAGGGCTGGGCGCCTTCGCGAAGCCAGTGGACGGCGCGAGCGGAATCGATGGAGATCTCGGAGGGCTCTGACCGGGGGGCGTAGGTGCCCACGATCTCGATGAACCGGCCGTCGCGGGGAGAACGGGCATCGGCTGCCACCACGCGATAGGTAGGTTGCTTCTTCTTGCCCATGCGCATCAGACGCAAACGAACGGCCACGGTAATTTCCTTCGGATAAGCGGTAGTGAATCGGCCCACGGAGGGCGACCTACGAGGATAGGCCTGTCACGGCCCGTTTCTACCGCTGAGCGACAAATCACTGTGTTGACGTTAACGCTGGCGATTCCGGACGTGGTCCGACGTCGCGCAGAGCTGTGTTAAATCCGCCATCGAGAAACAACTCTTACACGAAACGTTGTATTTATGCTATGATTTGATGCATGGCTAGACAGAAGCGGGACGAAGGCCCCGAGATCTACAGTCGCATTGCGGTCCTTCGCACTGAGCGGGGGCTGTCCCGCCGAGAACTCGCCGAGGCAGCGGGCGTCCACTACCAGACCGTGGGGTACCTCGAGAGAGGGAGTTATCACCCGAGCCTCCAGCTCGCTCTGACACTGGC
>RCMY010004023.1_pt1 | contig 12851 bp, 12 predicted proteins | sample 2041341 | NCBI WGS metagenome assembly RCMY01 (sample SAMN09708234, study PRJNA481090) | Marine sediment metagenome, whole genome shotgun sequencing project. | reverse complement strand
GCAGGCATGTATCAAAACTGGGAAGACAGTGGTTATTTTCAGCCGACTTTTGATAAGGATGAATCGTTCTCTATTGCTTTGCCACCGCCAAACGTGACAGGCTCGCTGCATATGGGACACGGCTTTAACAATGCCATTATGGATGCGCTGACCCGTTTCCATCGTATGGATGGTGACAATACTTTATGGCAACCAGGCACCGATCACGCGGGTATTGCCACGCAAATGGTGGTTGAGCGTCGCCTAAACGCAGAAGGTATCAAGCGCCATGATTTAGGTCGTGAAGAGTTTATTAATAAAGTTTGGGAGTGGAAAGAGGAGTCGGGCGATAATATCACCACTCAAATTCGTCGTTTGGGCAGCTCAGTCGATTGGTCGCGTGAGCGCTTTACTATGGATGATGGTCTATCCAACGCGGTCAAAGAAGTATTTGTACGTCTGTTTGATGACGGGCTGATTTATCGCGGTAAGCGTCTAGTCAACTGGGATCCTAAATTTCAAACGGCATTGTCTGATCTAGAAGTCGAAAACCATGATGAAAAGGGTAACCTCTGGCATTTTCGTTATCACTTTACCGATAAAGATATCAGCACTCAAGATGGCAAAAACTATCTTGTTGTAGCGACGACCCGCCCTGAAACCTTACTTGGCGATACGGCAGTCGCCGTTAATCCAAGTGATGAGCGTTACGCGCATCTAATTGGCAAAACCATTACCTTGCCTATTACTCATCGCATTGTTCCCATTGTAGCCGATGATTATGTCGATATCGATTTCGGTACAGGTTGCGTTAAAATTACGCCTGCGCATGATTTTAATGATTATGAGTTAGGTCGTCGTCATGATTTGCCGTTAATTAACATGTTAGATGCTCATGCGCATATCTTGCCTGCGATGGAAGTCTATCCCAACTTGCAAACCCGTGAGCCGAATTTAGAGACTACGCCAAGCGATCATTTAGGTAATTCTTATGCAGGACTTGAGCGTTTTACTGCGCGTAAAGTAATGGTCGAGCAAGCGACTAACGAGGGCTGGCTTGAGGATATTGAAGACTACGCGCTCAAAGCCCCACGCGGTGATCGTAGTGGCGTCATCGTTGAGCCGTGGCTGACCGATCAATGGTATGTCGCGGTTGAAAAGCTCGCTAAACCTGCTATCGATGCGGTAGAGAATGGCGATATCGAGTTTGTACCCGCGCAATATAAAAACATGTATATGGCGTGGATGACTGACTTGCAAGACTGGTGTATCAGCCGTCAGCTGTGGTGGGGACATCGTATTCCTGCTTGGTATGACGAGGAGGGCACTATTTACGTCGCCCGTGATGAGGCCGAAGTACGCAGCAAATACAGCTTAGCTGACGATATAAAACTGCGTCAAGATGATGACGTGCTAGATACGTGGTTTAGCTCTGGGCTGTGGACGTTTAGCACCTTAGGCTGGGCTGACGAGTCTGCTGATAAAAAAGTATTAGAGACCTTCCACCCGACTAGCGTACTGGTCACAGGCTTTGACATTATCTTCTTTTGGGTGGCGCGCATGATCATGATGACCATGCACTTTGTGAAAAATGACGATGGTACGCCGCAAGTGCCATTTAAAACCGTTTATGTGCATGGTCTAGTGCGTGACAGCTTTGGGCAAAAAATGTCTAAATCTAAAGGCAATGTCCTTGATCCTATCGATATCATCGATGGTATTGATCTTGAGACGCTAGTGGATAAACGCACTAGCAATATGATGAACCCGAAAGACGCGGCCAAGATTGAAAAGCAAACGCGTAAAGAGTTCCCAGAAGGTATCGCCGCTTATGGTACCGACGCGCTACGTTTTACCTTTACCTCGCTAGCCAGTACGGGTCGCGATATTAATTTTGATCTTAAGCGGGTCGAGGGCTATCGCAACTTCTGTAATAAAATCTGGAACGCCAGCCGTTTTGTATTGATGAATTGTGTCGATAAAGAGGGTAACGCTAAGCCTATCGATCAAACGGCTAACGTGGAAGTTTGGGAATTACCTGAAAAGTGGATTATGAGTCGTCTGAACTCTAGTATCAAAAATATTCATCAGCACTTTAATCAGTATCGCCTTGATATGGTCAGCCATGATATTTATGACTTTATTTGGAATGAATACTGCGATTGGTACGTTGAGCTTGCCAAAGCCAGCTTGAATGATGACTCAGTATCGGATGAGCGTAAAGCACAAATCCGCTATGTCCTCTTGCATGTATTAGAAACCGCATTACGCTTTACTCATCCGATTATGCCGTATCTAACGGAGCAAATCTGGCAAACTATCGCGCCACTATTAGATCGTAAAGATACCGACAGCATCGTTATCGCTAGCTTCCCTAAAACTGACAATAACCAAATCAGTCAGCAAGTAGAGGCGGATATGGAATGGCTACAACAACTCATCGCCAGCGTACGTAATATTCGTGGTGAGATGAAGTTAGGCAACGCAGTCCGCTTGCCCGTGCTACTTCAAAACATCTCAGCGGATGAAGACGCGCGTCTATCGCGTATCGCCAATCAATTTAAAGCGCTCGCAAAAGTTGAAAGCTTGGAGATAGTCAAAGAAGGCGATGAAGTACCTCTATCATCATCCAGTATGATTGGACAGCTACGCGTCTTAGTACCGATGAAAGGACTCATCGATCCAACGGCTGAGCTGGCACGTTTGGGTAAGTCTTATGATAAGCTCAAAGGTCAAGCGACAGGTATCTCGCGTAAGCTAGGTAATGAAGGCTTCGTCAGTAAAGCACCTGCGGAAGTGGTTGAGGCTGAAAAGTCGAAACTAGCTGAGCTTGAAGGGCAGTTGACGGCTATGGATAAGCAGATGGAAGAGTTGAAGGCGTTGTAGAAAAGCAAAGGTTTTGAAGACATGGCCTGAGAACTGTTAAAAAATTGCACTGCAATTTTAGGTTCGCAAGAGAAAATACCTTAAAGGGGATTTTCTGAAACATTGAGCATTTAACCATAGAAATATGCGATGCCTAGGGCAGTGTTCTTTAAAAGTTAAGCTCGGCACTTCACTCAAGCATAGCTTTCGTCTTGCGTTCGGGCAGAGCAGTGCTCTGCTGCAACCTCACTCGCCCTCACGCAAATACAATCAGTAGGCGTAGGATGCTCTCCATCGCGCCGATGGTTGGTGATAGCGTCATTATCGGTGCGTGGAACGCACCCTACGAAGCTAAAATATTCAAAGGACATTGTGCGAGTGCCCTTTGGTTTTGCCGCTTTTTAATGTAATTCGGGAATAATAATATGAATAATAATTTAGTTGAAGAGGCTATTTTTGAGCACAATGTAGCTATGATTACTATTAATAAGTCATTTAACGAACGAACTGCTTACGATGCGGCACGTTACGCTTGGAAATTAAAGCCTGAGACAGTTAGCCAAGCTGACTATGTACTAGCTGTTTTTCATGGCAAAATAGTAGGAGTATTTATTGCAGATAAATGGAAAGCAGCCACTTTAAAAAACTTCCCAGAGTATCCTAATGTCGCAGCAGAAGGTAGGTTCGGTTTTGTTGGATGTGAAGCACCTAACGACATTATTGATCTTTATATGGATAAAAATATTTCTAGTGACTATCGTAAAAAAGGTGCGTCTAACCCTATTAAATATAACTATGATTACAACGCTAGAAAAAACACAATAAAACGCAAAGTATTTAAAGATGGCTTAAGAATAAATTAAAATGATTGACTACTATTCATAACACCTCATCAAAACTGGAATCTGCTTATGGATAGTATTTACTTTAAACTGCTCATTATCATTCTACTCATAGCTATCCCTAGCTATTTTTTCTATCGCCATCAAGCCAAAGATTCGCCAAAGTATCGACAACTCAAGACCTACTCAAACATCGACTACGATAGAGAAGCGTATGTCGAGAGCAACTTTAAAAACGCGCTGTTATATGTAGCGACTTTAGACCATCATAAACATGCTGTAAAAAGTAAAAACTCCTACGATAATACTTATGAGCAATACAGCTTTATCTTCAATAAAGTCACTGAGCTACAAGAGAAGATAAACGTCGGTATTGCCAAGTTAGAGCAGAATATCGCGGCCATCATAAAAGAGCTAAAAGTGAGTAGTCGTTTAGTAGATGATCCATCAACGATAAAGGCAGTGATAGCAGCTATCAAAAGCACCGATAAAATCGATAAGCAGGTCACGACCATTGATAGTCTTGGCTTTACTAAAGCCGCTCGGCTCAAGACTTGGATGCCATCCTTCTCAATTTTCTCAGGTATTATGGCAGGGCTACTAACTATAATGGTCATCTGGTTTCTGTTACTGGCGTTAGGCGGTAGCGGTACGACGCTTATGAGCTATATTATAGTGTTAGCGGTTATGATTATACCTACCATCGCATTCTCAACCTTTAAGTCGCGTGCCAATGCTAAGAAGTTCGCGCAGCAAGATAAGGTGCTCATAGGTAAGATACAGGCTATTTTAGATAACTCTGAAAAGTTAGAAAATACGGTAGTCCTACTTAACGCTAGTAATAGAGAGCTAGAGTCGTACGGTAGTCAGCTAGCGTCTGCCAATAAAGAAGTCACTGCAGCGCTGTATAAGAATAGTGCTTATATAAAAGCTGCAAGGAAGTCGAAGGCATTGTTTAAAAAGGATGCGTATAGTGAGGAAGAGAATGCGCTGGCGGGTCGGATTAATGAGGTTGTTGATGGGCTGGGAAGAGAAGTGGCGGTTAGTTCTTTGTTGGGTTAGGGTTTTCTATTGGAGAAGAGCAAAAGCTTGAAGAGTATGGCCTCAGCATTAGAGTTCTTTAAAAGTTAGTAAATATGCAGTGCATGAGGTAGAGTTTTTTAAGACTTTAGCTCGGCGCTCGTCCCTCGCGCAAAAGCAAGTATCGTTTAATACGTCATCATTTTCTGGTGGAATACTCTACTGTCTGTTCTCTACTTAAAATTTCTCTTTCGATATTAATGGATATTTGTATGCTAAAATGTAATTAACATTATTAGACTAAACTCTATTAGGATTTTTATGGCATTTTTAACATTAAATGAAGTACGTAGTAAAGCTCGTAGTAACAATAAGTTTGGTTAGAGTCGAGAGATATTTTAGAAGAACAATTTGATAGCTTTAATCGATACAAGACTTACGATATCTTTTTGTCACATGCTTTCTTAGATGCTAAGGCAATCGACGGTTTGAAAGTAGTTTTAGAAGAAGCAGGGTTTAGTGTTTATGTTGATTGGCAGGAAGATTCACATCTTGAAAGAGGAAAAGTTACTAAAGAAACAGCAAGAGTGATACGAGAAAGAATGAAAAGATGTAAGACTCTAATATTTGCGATTACTAAAAACTCTAACAAGTCACGTTGGATGTTATGGGAGCTTGGCTATTTCGATGGTTTCAGAAACAAAGTTGCAGTACTTCCTTTAATAGATAGTAGCGGAGATAGTTTTGAAGGACAAGAATTCTTATCTTTGTACCCATTAGTAGAGCGCCATAATTCTATTTTCTATTTAAAGCCATTTGAAAAACTATCAGTATGGGTTGGAGATTCAGTTATATGAACAAACATTATTATCAGCTAGTGGTTCTCGGACAAGATTTCGGTATAAAAGATGAAATAATTAAAGTTTTTGAAAAAAGAGTAGAGGATTTAGGTATAGATTGGAGTAACTTCGTAGTCATTGATGACGAGAACTTTGAAAAGTATACAGACGCGAGTCCAGCTTTTGGTATTTACCTAGGATCTAATATAGCAAATAAAGATTTTACTGATTTAGATTTTTTGACTCAAATAACTAAAGATGCGTCATTGTTGCTACCTGTAGTACAGGGGACAATTGATAATTTTGGAGACTGTATTCCTGAGATTTTAAAGAACTACAACGGTATCAATATTGACAAAGAGGATAGAAGTCAAAAGATTGAACAGATTGTGAATAATATTCTCGAAGGCTTTTCGCTGCTCAAAAAGAACCGAAAAGTCTTTATTAGTTATAAACGCGCTGAATCAACTAATGTAGCTATGCAGCTATACGAAACTTTAGAAAGCCATGGTTTTGATGTTTTTCTCGATACACATAGTATTAGAAGGTCAGAGCCCTTTCAAGATGAGCTATGGCACCAAATGGCCGATAGTGAAATAGTAATAATTTTAAATACTTCAGACTTTTTAGGTAGTTATTGGACAAAACAAGAATTAGCTATAGCAAGCCAGTTGCTACTAGGTATCGTAATAATATCATGGCCTGAGCATTCTAATTTTATTCCTAACCATGCACAAATATCATATCCGTTAACATTACAAAATAGTGACTTTGAAAACAGCTATATATATAGTACTTTGAAGGAAAAACCTCTCTCCAAAATCATAAAAAGTGTTGAGAGTATTAGAGCTAGAACTTTAGCATCAAGAAGAGATAACTTAATAAGTAATTTCATAAAAATGGCTGAAGAAGAAGGTTGTCAAGCATATCTTGATAGTTACAAAATAATTTCTATAGTTAAAAAAGACAAAGATATCATAATAGTACCTGCAGTAGGTATTCCTAAATCGCTAAATTATGAACTATCTTCAAGCTTTGTTGAAGAGATTAAAAAAAAGAAGTTTGAGAGTATATTTATACTTTATGATGCAACCTGCGTTCGAGATTTTTGGTTGAAGCATTTAAAATGGTTAGACAGTAGCTTAGTGATAAAGTCATTAAATATTTTAGAGGTACCAACATGGCTAAACAATTAAAACAGGTCTTTTTATCTGCAAGTATTCCATTAGTGGAACGTCATCCTTCATACTATGAAACAGCCGATGTGATTGCTATTCGAGACTGTGTTAGTAGCTTGGCCAAAATCATTTTACCTAAGTTCCGACTAGTCTGGGGTGGGCATCCATCTATTACACCTTTAATCAGCTCAGTATTAGAAAGTTTGGATGTAGACGTTGCAGAACATGTATATCTTTACCAGTCAGAATATTTCCGCAAAATGTTTCCTGTAGAGAATGAAAATTTCTCTGAATCTCTTATTGTTACAGATGATATAGGGAGTCGTGATGAAAGTCTTGCTTTGATGCGTGAAGAGATGATTACTGAGAATGACTTTATTGCTGGTATTTTTGTAGGCGGCATGGAAGGGGTGAGAGATGAATTTGAATTATTTACTCAATCCCACCCTAAAGCTATGGTACTTCCAATAGCAAGTACTGGAGCTGCTGCGTTAGGAATTTATGAAGATGGTAATTTCGATGTTTCTTTGAAGGATGACTACGCTTACATAGCTTTATTCTATAGACTGTTTAAGGATTATTTGTAATGGCTAAAAAAATTTTTATATCGTACAAACATTCGGATAGTAGTGTGCAACCTTTAAGTAGCTCAACATACTATCAGCCAACTACAGCTCGTTCATATGTAAATATAATACAGGAGCATTTCGAAAACACTGGTGATCATATATATAAAGGTGAGAACAATAATGAGAGTCTTGCAGACTTTAAAGATGATGCTATAAGAAGTAAGCTATCCGACAAGATATATGATAGTTCTATTACTTTAGTTCTAATTTCTCCGAATATAAAAGAAAACTTCGTATTAGAAAGGGATCAATGGATACCTTGGGAAATATCATATTCATTAAAAAGAAAAACACGTAATACTGTTAGTAGTACTCCTAATGCAATATTATCTATAATTTTACCTGATATAGATGGACGCTATGAGTATGCAAGGGAATCAAATTTTGGTTTTGAAATTATTAATAAAAATAGAAACAATTTAGAATACCGTTACCCAACAAAAATGTTTAAAAGCGGTTGTTCCGAATCTTATATATTAATGCCTACATGGGAGCAGTTTATAAGTAATTATAATGGCTGGATTGAAGCGGCTTTAGAGATAAGACAAAATATAGATAAATATGACGTTTCGAAAAATGTATAGTTGTTTCAAGACGAGAAACCGTTACTGCTTTTGCTGTAGCGGTTTTTCTATGCCCATCATTTAAGCCATTTTTGATAATTAATCGAACCCATGCCGTAGGAGCGGTTTAGCCGCGATTGACGCGGTAGCTTGGTGGGGTGTGGCGCATACAGCGCCTTGTCTAGAGGTGGTATCGAGACAACAGGAACGCCGCTAGGCTTAGGCGCTGTGCGCCACAGCCTGCCAACTACAAGCAGAAAGCGGGAAGGGCTACCCTATATTTAAATCAAGATAGTAATTAAATTAGTGCAGTATGGATTAAGCATAAGCTAGGTTGGCATTGAGCCATAAGCCCCAATGCTCTTCTGAATTATTCAATCAATTCTTCTTACGTCGTTCATTTTGCAGCGGATATACCAACTGCGCCACAAAGCCCTCTGGTACTTTTGTATTGGCTGTCGTACCATATTTTTTGGGTAAATGCTCTGGCAGATGCGCGGTTTTAAATAGCACATCATAAAGGGGTAAAAAGGCGGCAAAGTTTTTGTCCCATGCTTCTTTTTCTGAGGAATGATGCCAATGATGAAACTCTGGCGTTGCCAGCACCCAGCGAAAATACGGAAAACGGAAACGTACATTAGCATGAATAAAGATAGCGTGAAAAGAGATAAATACCAAATAAGCATAAGTTGCTGCTGGAGAGAAGCCCATAAACAATAAGGGAATATAACCCACAAAACGATTCACAATCAGCTCAAACACATGCACCCGACTTGCCGCCAGCCAGTCCATGTGATGCGAGGAATGATGCACAGCATGGATGCGCCACAGCGACGAGACTTTATGCATACTGCGATGAATCCAGTAGCTGAAAAAGTCCACTATGATCAAAATCTCTATAAATTGCAGTACTAAAGGCTGACCACTGACCAGCTGATGCCATGAGGGATTGAGCCATTGATTAAATAAAATCTGCGCAGGAATGATAGTAAAAAAATTCAGTAAAGGGTATAGACGTTATTGAAGCGTTTATTTGCTCTGACGTTTGTCCTGAGAATACCCTACGCCTCGTATATTATGATATCGAGGACTCTGCAAAATGTGCTCGCATAGGTGGCGTGACCAAAACCATACTGACGCCTGTTGCTATTACCGTGATGCCAAAGCCTTATTGTCTACCAGCCGTTATCTCGGACTATTGGAATAGTTATGCTAAGTAGCTATACTGAATAACTGTACTAGCTATTACGCCCTTAAACCTTATCGATCAAAGGAATCATCATGAGTCATGCCTTCAAAATATCAGCAGCACTATTCGTTAGTAGCTCTTTACTAGTTACAGGTTGCGCTACTATGGGTCAAACGGCCAACACCCCTGCGAATAATGAATACGTATTGCCTGAGCAGAGTAGTGAAGGCTATTGGGCTGCAACTTCCTTGATTAGCAATGAAGCAGTGGTCGTTAACTTTAGATCAGGCATTGCCAATAACTATAGCTTTAAGTGTAATGCTGATGGTAGCTATAGACAGATCGGCGCTGAAAGTTACAAAATGGTGCCTAGCAGTACAGGCATAGGATTACAGACTGAAGGTGAGCCTGTGTTTTCTGAGATAAGTGTAACGAGTTTTGTCCCCAAAAACTCTATGAGTATAAACCAACAGCCTACCAATCCTGAGATCAGAAAAGCGCTGCCTAATGGCTTAAACTATAATTATAACTATACGCCAACTTTGACACCTATCTGTCCTTGATAGGGCGCGATTTTTATAATAGGTAAACGCTCGCATTTGTGACGGCTAAGTACACCTAAAGTAAAGCCAAGGCATTGAACTTGGTCTCCAAACAGAGCAAATAACATAGACAGTATATTTAATTCATTTTTCTATTATCTTTGGAGTCACTATTATCTTAAATATATATGCTTTATTGTGGATTGCCCTGACATTTCTTGCCTTCCTTATTGCCGTAAGTAAAATAAATGCTTATAGATCGATGGTTAATAGAGGCGTTAGCGCAGAAAAAGCTAGTGCCACTGATTTTAAAATAGAAAATAGTTTTTATAAAGCGGGCGCGACCTTACATGATATTATATTTTTTCATGCCTCTGCGTCAGGTTTGGCTACGGTTTTATTGATTTTAGTTATCAAAGGTAAGATTCTATTCCCAGAGACGGTTACCTTTTTTGGGGTGATATCTCCCGTTGTCATCTTTATGATTAGCCTAGTATTGCTGTTACTAGCGTTTTACTTTTTTAGTATTTCAATCATTAAGCTGGGTGCTACCTTAACTAGGCTACAGATTAAGGATCAAGCCATCAAAACCCGTTACGCTATCGGTGGGACGTTTGGTTACTTTATGATCTTTGTAATAATCGTGCTTTTACTAATATAAAGCCTACTGATAATAGTTATTTGAATAATGAAAACCGCTCATATTTTGATATAGGGGCGGTTTTTGCATTTAGACTTATATAAATTAATTACGTAACAGATAGCAGTCCAATAGTTTTTATATTTTGTAGTGGTTGTAGAGCTGCTAAAGATAGCGTTACCTACAGTCAAGCTCATCTATATTGTCAAAATATGCAAAAAGAGTCTTGTTCATTGTTATAGATTGTTGCATGCTTGCCTAATATTAATAGTAGATAGCGTTACTTAACCCTTTATAGCCATTGACACTACCTCCATGACCGACAACAAAAAGTCCTTTTATTATCGTCCTAAGACCAACCAGTCAGCTAACCCTACGGTACGCTGGACGTTTTTGATCATGGGTTGGATATTCTTCGTACTTGGCATCGTTGGTGTGCTACTACCTGTAATGCCGACGGCGCCCTTTATACTATTGGCGGCGGGTTGCTGGGCGCGTAGCTCACGACGTTTTCATTTTTGGCTGATTAATCATCGATTCTTTGGTAAGTTCGTCCGTGACTGGGAGAACAATCATGCCGTACCGCGCTATGCTAAATTCTTAGCGACTATCATGATGGCGGCTTCTACTATTATGCTCTTTTATAAACTGCCTGATCAGATAGCTTGGATGGCTTGGGTTGTAGCAGCAGTCTGTACTGGGGTGGCTATTTATCTGTTTAGATTACCAAATGCTTGATAAAACAGGGTTTTAGTACAAAAAAGCGTTTATTTGTAACCTGTTACATAAAATGTCAGATAGGGCTTGCGATAGTAGATTATCAGCATTATAATACACCCAAGCTTAAGAGCAGTTCTGCACCAAATCATTACCTCGTAGTATTAGTTATAATCCTTCGTTTTAATATTTATCGTTCAGTAGCTATTTGCAAGCATTATCGGTCGTTTGACCATCAATAGATTTAAATTAGGATTAGAATTATGTCAGATACTCAAAAAGGTACTGTTAAGTGGTTTAACGAAGCTAAAGGCTTTGGTTTCATCGCTCCAGAAAACGGCGCAGACGTTTTTGCTCATTACAGCGAAATCACTGGTTCAGGCTTCAAAACTTTGGCTGAAGGCCAAGAAGTCGAGTTCACTGTAACTCAAGGCCAAAAAGGCCCACAAGCACATAACATCGTTGCTATCTAATTAGCAAAATGCTGTTATTGCTTACTTCAACAAGTAAATGATAACAACACGGTGTATAAAAAAACGGACCCTCGGGTTCGTTTTTTTTCGTCTATTATTTGAGGTAATTAATTTTTTGAGGCTCGAGCTACATGTTTTAAGGCTTAAATTAAAATAACTAAGCTTTGAATGACTTCAGAAATGAGTGCAGATTTGAGTTAGCTTGGTTTTAAGATAGGACGGTTTCGAGATATTGTGTTTTTGAGCTAATAGGTCAACGATTGAGCAAAGAGTGCGCGACCTGTTATTTGTACACGCTTAAAGTCATTGGTCTGTCTTTACTCAAATTATTATAAAATTTGCAGAAGCTTCGTTATTGCTAGATTAGCGAGATTATGAAAGCTATTAAGGCTGCAGTAAGATACCAAAGCTAATATAAGTTATTAAAAATAAGGAAAGTTTCTACCAACATAACGTTGCAATATAGGTGCTTTCTTTATTTTGAACAGACTGCATTTGTATTACTGTATCAAAGTTATCAAATAGAACTGATGCCAATATTGATAAGACCGCCACCGAGGATAAGCCAACCAAACATAATGGCACCTAAAATAAGGGGCTTGACCCCTGCTTGTTTGATGGCGCTAAGATGAGTGGTCAAACCCAAGGCAAACATTGCCATAGTGAGCAAGAGATCATCTAACATCACCATATTTCGCTCAAAGCTTTCAGACATTGGCACCCAGGTGTGTAGTACGACGATAAGGATAAAGATAAAGGCAAACCAAGGTACATTAACTTGTTTGACGCGTGCTATCAACGAAGGTTTCTGGCCGTTATTATCATTGTCGCTCTTGGTTAAAGCAAAGGAGAGGAGCAGTAAAAAGGGGGCAAGCATCATAACCCGTATCATTTTGGTCACTACTGCGGTATCACCGACTTCAGGATGGATAGTATTGCCGGCGACGACGACTTGTGCCACTTCATGGACGGTTGAGCCGATATAGACACCGTATTGTTGGGCGTTAAGCCAAGGCTGCAACCAGCCGAGATGATATAAGAAGGGGTAGAGCAGCATGGCAATCGTGCCAAAGACCACGACTGTTGCCACAGCGATAGTGACTTTGTGCGCTTCGGCTTTGACCACCGGTTCTGCCGCAATTACCGCCGCTGCGCCGCAGATACTAGCGCCTGAACCTATTAATAAAGTAGTCTTTCTATCGACTTTTAACCATTTTGTACCGACCCAATAAGTCAATAAAAACGTTGAGGTCAGCACTAGCGCATCGGTCATAATTGCTGGCATACCCACGCTAGCGACTTGCGTCATTGTCAGCTTAAAGCCGTAAAACATAATGGCAAGGCGTAGAATTTGACCTTTTGCAAAGTCAACGCC
>RCMY010004022.1_pt1 | contig 12853 bp, 12 predicted proteins | sample 2041341 | NCBI WGS metagenome assembly RCMY01 (sample SAMN09708234, study PRJNA481090) | Marine sediment metagenome, whole genome shotgun sequencing project. | reverse complement strand
CCCTACCGCACCATCGACAATGTGATCGAAGGGGCGGTCATCAGCTTTATCGACATCACCGAACGTAAACGGGTGGAAGGTGCCCTGCAAAAAGCGTTTGATGAAATCCGCACCCTGCGGGGCATTGTCCCGATCTGTGCAAAATGCAAACAGATCCGTGACGACAAGGGCTTCTGGAGCCAGGTGGAAGTCTATGTCCGGGACCACACCGAAGCCGAGTTCAGTCATGGCCTCTGTCCGGAATGTGCCAAGGAAATTAACCCTGATTATGACCTGGGACCCGGAAGTACAGGTGACCCGTCATAACCGTACACACTTAAATCATCTCCAGGGAGCAAAACATGAACATAAGTAATTTGCATATAAGTCTCACGCCGCTGGTCTCACTAATCGCCGGCATTCTCATTCTGGTCGCCCCTCGTCTGCTGAACTACATCGTTGCCATATATTTGATTGTAATCGGCCTGCTCGGCCTGCTAGGCGGAAGCAATTTTCATATGAGGTAATAGCTGGGGAAGTATCATGCCAGACCAAATGAAGTTAAACGGAGACAGCCTCTACTTAGGGCTTACCGAGAATTGCCGGACAGAAAGCCTTGGGACTATTTTGAGAGACCGCATACCGGTTGTGTCTGTATATAATTGAATAAAAAGACAAAAACTGGCGTGTACTTTTTAATGCAAGAAGTTGCGGGAATTGGTTCCGCGCCTCAATTTCGAGTATTCTGCGGCAAGGCGGTTCACAGCAGTGAATGAGAAAAAATTAATAAATAAAGAGAAGCTGTCAGTAGGTGATACATCTACCCACCTAATCCCAAACAAAAGAGGCTACACCATGCGATATCATGTTCTGGCGACTGACTATGACGGGACTCTTGCCCAGGATGGCCACGTCGACGCGACCACCGTGGACTCGCTCCGCAAACTCCTGGCGACTGGTCGTCGACTGGTTATGGTGACGGGGCGTGAACTACCGGAATTGTTGCGCGTCTTTCCGGAGATCGACTTGTTCGAATGGATCGTGGCGGAAAATGGCGGTTTGCTCTACCGACCCTCAACAAAGGAAGAAATACCACTTGCCGAGCCATCGAGCGACAAATTCCTGCAGGCCCTGCGCGATAAAAACGTCGATCCCATATCAGTCGGACGCGTCGTTGTCGCCACCTGGGAGCCACATCAGGAGACGATCATTAATATAATTCGCGATCAAGGGCTGGAGCTGCAGCTCATCTTTAATAAAGGGGCGGTGATGGTCCTGCCAGCCGGTGTCAACAAGGCCAGCGGATTGATTGCGGCATTGAAAAAGATGGATATCTCGCCGCATAATGTGGTCGGTATCGGTGATGCGGAGAATGACCATGCGTTTTTAAAACTGTGTGAAATGTCCGTGGCCGTAGCCAATGCCCTTCCGGCCGTAAAGGAAACGGCGGATCTCGTCACCGCCGGGGATCACAGCCAAGGCGTCTGCCAGTTGATCGAAGGACTGGTCGCAAATGATCTGGCAGATCTGAATCTGCGCATGCAGAGACATCATCTCGAGCTGGGCACATGCGATGACCAGAAGGTGATGTTATCCCCATACGGGCAGAGCGTCTTGATCTGCGGCCCATCGGCGAGTGGCAAATCGACTGTCGCAACGCGTATCGTCGAGTCTTTGCAGGAACAGCAGTATCAGTTCTGTTTGATTGATCCGGAGGGAGATTATGACGGATTCGAAGGAGCTGTCATGTTCGGAGGTCCGAAGGCGGATCCCCCTGAAGATGAGATCCTGCGGTTACTTGAAGATCCGAATGCGAATGCTGTTGTGTGTCTGACCGGAGTGCCTATTGCCGATCGTCCACCGTTTTTCCTGCGACTGCTGTCGCAACTGCTGCAAATACGTTCGCGAACGGGCCGACCGCACTGGCTGATTCTGGATGAAGCCCATCATCTCATGCCGGCGGGATGGCTACCGCCCGATGGCACCCTGCCCAAGGAATTGACGAACGTCGTCCTGATCACCGTGCATCCGGATCTGCTCTCAGAAACTCTGCTGAAACGCGTAGACACTGCACTGTTGACGGGAACTCACGCGAGTGAGACACTGACCGATTTCACCCGCTTAATCAATCAACCCGCACAAAAAATGGTCCCGACGACCCTGGAACCCGGCGAATTTCTCCTATGGTTGAAAGAGAGCACCGCACCTCCGCAAAAGGTCCTGGCTCATCCCTGCAAAATGGTGCGTCATCGACACCGCCGAAAATATGCTGAAGGTCAGCTTCCCCCGGATCGCAGCTTCTACTTCCAGGGCCCGCAGCACAAAATGAATCTGCGTGCCCAGAACTTGATGCTTTTCCTGCAAATCGGAGACGGGGTCGATGACGAAACCTGGCAATACCATATGCGCCAGGGCGATGTCTCCCGCTGGTTTCGCGAGGGTATCAAGGACGAGAATCTCGCCTCCGCTGCGGAGCGGGTTGAATCATTGACAAATGCCACACCGCAGGAAAGCCGCGCCTTGATCCGCGCCGCGGTAGAACAGGACTATACGGTTCCGGCGTCGTTACCCCTGCCGGTGGCTGGCGCCAGTTGATTTTCCCTAGGAAGAGAGCCTGCAGCAACCGGGTTCCTCTTACTGTCGAGCATGAAATTTTGAGCAAAAAGAAGAGGAGGTGAAGTGCATTGCATCATTTGCCAACAACACCTAAGGAGCCCGCAAAAACCGGCGAAGTTTTAAAGACTGAAAACAACCGGCAAAGCCTGGCATCATTGTATCAAAACGAATTTAACGGGGAATGTATGTACACACCCGGCACTCTCCTTGATGTCCACCACACCAAACGAAAATCAAACAGGACCAGAGCCAATGGTATCGTCGCGCTGACGAATTTTACCAAGCCTGTCGTAACAAGAATTTACGACATAGCCCCGGGCGGAATTTCATTATTGTGCGCAGAGGAAATGGATGTCACAGATGGCGCATTGAAGATGGATATTCTCATTTTTGACATCCTGACGAACTTTGAATATCTGATAAATCAAGTTACGGGGCGTATTAAGTCGAAAAAATTAGTCGCCCATCCGAAAAGTAAGACCCCGGCTTGGCGATATAGCGTTGCGTTTGTCGATTTTGACAGTTCTATGCAGAACAGGTTGAAAAGCATTTGCAAACGGATCCCACCAGTAAATGATCAAGTTTTCTACGAGTGCTGCCTAAAGGATCGTATGATTTTTGAAAAATAGAGTAAAGACAGGCACCATAAATGTGTTTCGGGATTCACCTATCCCAGCACAATACTTTGACCTGGTTCGTGCCGGTTATAGGAGGAGGCTTCGTCAGCTCTCTTCTTGCAGTGTTCTTCAGCTTCTTTTTCGCGGTCGTCTCAGGTAGGATGGTCGGCCTGGTCGGCGCTTCCAACAACCCCGTATCCGGCAGGACCATTGCGACACTTCTTGTCGTTACTACAGTCCTGAAGCTTATGGGGAATACCGGTGATCTTGGGATCAAAACCGCACTGATGATCGGCGGCGTCGTCTGCGTCGCCATCGCCGTAGCTGGCGGCACGGCACAAAGTCTTAAGACGACCTTTATCATAGGCGGCACTCCCAGAAAAGTTCAGCTGGGCATGTTTGCAGCTCTTTCAATTGCCTCTGTTGCTGCGGCAGGCACCTTGATTTTATTGCACACTCGGCGTATGGCATTGGCGACGTTGCCGTTCCTGCACCACAGGCAACACTCATGAAAATGATCGTCAACGGCATCATGACGGCTCAACTTCCGTGGACACTGGTCTTTATCGGTGTGGCACTGGCAGTATTCTGTTTCATGGCAAAAATACCAATCCTCGACGTTGCCCTTGGCATTTACCTTCCCATAGGTCTCACTGCGGCAATATTTGCCGGCGGAATCGTCAGAGATCTTGTGGAGAGAAAAATGAAACCCGCTGCCAAGGAAAAAGACGCTGAAGATGACAGAACGGTTGAAAAGGGAATATTGCTTACGTCGGGACTTGTCGCGGGAGACGCCTTGATCGGCATTGTTATTGGCATTTTCGCCGCCATTGGGACAGATATAGCCTTTGGACTCAAACTCTTTCCTGTTATTGCAGGGTGCAACTTGGCAGCATTTGTCATGTTCCTGTTACTGGCAATCTGGATGTATGTCTATTCGACGCGAAAGGATTGATGAAAATGACCCGGCAAAGCTGTGGGAAGGATAAATATAACTTTGTCTTCTATATTCCCGAAATCATGCACCCAAGCCAAAATCACGGCTTACTCTTCCTTGATCCAACAACGGTCAGTTGAGGTCGGTCGTCAAGAGTGGAGACCAAATTTCAAGGGCGGCATGGTATAATAAAAATGGAAGTGCCTGGGCCGCAGGTGGTGCCTCAGGCCTTTGAAACTTCAATATTATTCAATAACAACATGCAACTAGACAACACTGAAGAGTGACATCATCAGGACTTCTGAGTTAATAAAATCTGGTATACATTAGGTTGGGAAAATTATGAGCGAACATGTTATGCCAACCACACAGAAATCCCGGTACCACAGCCTGGTTGATATGGTTTCACAGGATGACAACCTGGGCATAGCAATAGTTGCAGCTCCTGACACCATCGCCTCCACCCTAAGCACCTTTTTCCTTACAAAAAAGTCCTCTACCCTTCATAGCGTTGCTGGATAAAAACAATCAGTTTAGTGGAGCAACGCCTTGCATCACCGTAACCGTTCAGCGGAAAGTACAGTAGGCCTGTATAAATTCAGGACTGTAAGTTTTCACCAACGGCCAACCAAAGTTACCGCGTATGCGTCGCCGCGCCTCCTTGCCGTCTGGTGAATGCAATTGCTTTAATGGTTTTGGTTCATTCTTTGTCAAAACTATCCACAACAATTGCACCCATAGATGCTGGCATAGTGATAATTATAATGCGTTTCAACGATGTAATAGGGTCGTCCAGTACAGGAAGTTTATCCAAACACATTAAAACCAAACTAACAACTAACGCTGTCATTAAGTACGCTACCACTATACGAAAAATGAATACGGATACACGAGATTTAACATCTTTCTGAAACACACTTTGGTAGGTAAAAAGGGTAAGAAATAGTAATGAGAGCACGAACAACATAATTAAATTATGAAAAGGCAATGTTTCTCCTAATCGCCATGCCTCTTCAGAAAAGGAAATTGGCACTGCGAGCGCAAATGCCCCCACAAATACCTGACTCGCATCTTCCATATTGAAGCTGAATTTCATTTTATTCCCTTTCAATTTGCCGCAATTCATGGCGACGGAGCCGCCATGAACAAGTGGTTTTGCAGAAACTGCCTAACCTGCGATTTGTAATCTTATATAGAAAGAGAGTATGTTAAGCAACATGGAAGATGACACGACAGTATCGAGTAATTTTAGATCGATGATTTGCACTGCTAACCCTAAAAAGAGAGTGAAAAAACCGGTGTAGCTATGCCACTCTCCCTCTGATATCCATCCCTTTGGCTAAGGTGTTTCCTGACCATTTTGAAATCCAAAAAATAGCAGTTTGGCACCATATGGTAGCTACGCTACTTTTTGTCTCCACTGCGAAGGTAACCTTCCATCATAGACGAGACAGCTTTCTGAACACCTTCCATCGTCATGGCAGATTGGGCCAAATAGGGTTTCATCAAACTCATTGGATCGTAGCCTTCCTCTCCAGCCATCATTTTAGCGCGAAAATCATCCATCATTTGCTGCTGCAATTCAGTGACATCCGGCCAGCCCATGGTCGCACGGAATTCCTTTGGTGTCAGGTCAAATTCTACTTTTATTTTCATTTCTCTCTCCCGTATCTGGTGGTTCAAATACTACTGCCACCTGGCGCTATCACATACGCCGAGAACAAGTTATTATCCAGAATCTGGATATCTTTCAGCCGAAGTCAACTTGACGACGGTAATTCACTTGTGATACCAGTTTTTCTAACTGGATATCATTTATAAACGAGTGATAACCGAAAACCGGTCAAAGGGGAAGGGACAAATCTAGCTGGTCCGAGGTACAGGTTTTTCCTGACAAGGTACCAGAACGATTGCTCAGTAAAAACAGATTTGACCATATCGGGGGATGGGCAAAAATAGCCATCTTGGAATATATCAATAAGTCAATATCGCCCTGTCTGCCTTGATGAAAGCACTGTTACTTTATGGCAGGACCCTCAGAAAATGATTAGTAGTGTCACCAATAATGATTCGTCTAACCCTTTATAACGGGAAGAAAACCCTAACTTTTTTCAGTATCCCCTTAAGGGGTATTACAGTCCTGAGTTTATACAGGCCTACTGTGCTTTCCGCTGAACGGTTACCAAAATTCAAGGGCAGCTTGGTATAATGAGAATGGAAGTATCTGGGCCGCAGTTGGTGCTTCAGGTAATTGAATATTTTAAATTGTTTAATAAAAACATACGACTCGACAACACTGAATCGTGACATCATCAAGACTTCTGAGTTAATAAAATCTGATATACATTAGGGTGGGAATTTTATGAGCGAACATGTTGTGCCAATCACACAGAAATCCCAGTATCACAGCCTGGTTGATATGGTTTCACAGGATGATATCCTGGGCATAGTAATCGTTGCAGATCCTGACGCCATCGCCTCCGCCCTCACTTTAAAAAGACTTTTTTGGAGGAAAGTTAAAAAAATAGTTATTTGCAGAGTCAATGCGATCAAACGATCAGATAATCTGGCGATGATTAAATCATTAAAAATCACTCTTCCATATATCAAACAGATTGACACAACGAAAATAACAAAGTGGGCGACGGTTGATGCGCAGCCACACCACCATAAATATCTGTGTAATATACATTTTCATATGCTCATTGATCACCACCCACCCCTCCCTTATCCTGATATCCCTTTCAAAGATATTAGAGATAGCTATGGTGCGGCTTCTTCTATAATGACTGAATACCTGCGTGCTGCAGAAATAACCCCTTCAACCAGTCTTGCGACAGCCCTCTTTTATGGAATTAAAACGGACACCAATAATTTCGCTCGTACCTCGTCATCTGCCGACATTAAGGCTTTCCGGTATCTTTATCAGTATGTAAATCTTAATATCATTAAAAAAATTGAATCCTCAGAACTTAACAAAAAAAACATTGCTTCTTTTCGGCTGGCATTTGACGCCCTGCAACTTATTAGAGATACTGCCTTCATTCATATGGGAGAAGTTAGTAATGCAGATACCTTAGTAATTATGGCTGATTTTTTCATTAAAATGGCTGAAGCTTCATGGTGCCTTGCATCGGGTATTCATGGTCAGAAATTAATTATAATTATCAGATACGCCGGCTTTCGTCTCAATGCGGGACAGGTCGCAAAGCAACTCTTCAACAAAATCGGGTCCGCTGGTGGGCATAAAAATGCTGCCAGGGCAGAAATCCCCCTCTCTGCCCTAAAAAACATGAATATTTTATCAGCTGACCTTAACGAATATATTATTGATACTTTCAAAAAACGCTGAATCCATCAGTGGATTTGTTGAGCAATTCTAGCTCAACAGGGAGTCCTTTTTTTGTGTGCCTTAACTTCCTCTTTGAATATATCGTGAGCAGGAAATCCTTGTCACTAATGACAATATGTTTACATTAAGTAAATATAGATTTGACGATACTAAGCACCTTTTTCCTTATAAAAAAGCCTGTGCCCTTTATAGCGCTGCTGGATAAATACCGTAAGTATAACTCGTTATTTTACAAAGGGTTCAGAGCGTATTAGATCCCCCTAAACTGCATTAGTGGCTGATTGCACTTCACCCGCCCATTAGCTTCTATAATGTCTCTAGCTGTTGAAATAGCTGACTACTCTTGCGACTCAGATAGATTACCATATAACCTCACAAAAACTTCCAGCATCGCCTCTTCGCTCTCCTCAGCGGCGGTCTCAAGCTCATCGATCCTTATGTTGATGTTATCCATCAACTCGGCGCAGGTGGCAGCGGAAATCGTCTCTTTCGACAAGGCATGGGATAAGGACTCACGCTCAATAAGCGCCAGAGACTTCACCGTCTCAAGTAAACGATCGGGTGACGCCTGCGCTGTTCCATATTTAATAATGTCCGCCTGAACTTTTTCCCTGGCATCATTATAATACTTAAGGACTTGCCTGTAGCTGCTATCGTAAGGTACCCCGCGATCAAGCAGTTTTTTTGTCTCATTTATGACCTGGCGATAGGATAGCGAGCGCCCCCTGGCAATTTCATACTCTCGATTCGTCTCGGTTTTCCCATGCGTTAATCCCAACCGTTTCATTAACGGACCCATTGTAAGACCTTGCAGGAAAAGTGATACAGAGACCACACCAAAAACCAGATTGATCAGATAAGATCGTCCGACAAAATCAGCTGGAAGCCCCAGGATAAGAACCATAGACAATGAACCACGTAAACCTCCCCAGACCAGCACATGTCGCCATTGAGTGCGTAAAGGCGTCGAGAAAAAATCAACTATTGGTATTCCTGCATAAACAACGATACTTCGGGCGAACACCACTATCAAAAAGGCCAGCATTACTGCCGGTAGATTCATGACAAATGCCCCCGGATCCAACTCCAACCCAACCAACAGAAAGATAAACGAGTTGGAAAGAAATCCCATATATTGCCAAAAATCCTGAACTGCAACCCGTGTGGATGCACTCATTCCAAAATACTTTCCAAAAGAACCCATTAGGATACCTGCCGTAACAGTGGACAGCACCCCTGACACATGCAGTTCTTCAGCAATTAAAAATGATCCCCAGGCAACAAGGGTGGTGAGTGTTATTTCGATAAGATGGTCGTCAACCTGCCGGGTCATCACACTGGCTAGAGCACCGATACCCGCACCCACCAGAATACCGCCAAGTGCAGTCTTGACAAAAGTGACACAGGAAAAAACTATTATTTCCTGCATGCCATTTAGTGCAGTTGCAGGCCCATGACTTGATGGAAGTCCGATCACAGCGACAACAATGGCAAAAATTACCACAGCGACGCCGTCATTGATAAGTGATTCCCCTTCAACAACCTGATACAGTCGTTTTGGTGCTCCCACTTCCTTGAATAGGGCAAGAACGCTGATTGGATCGGTTGCAGAGATAACAGCGGCAAATAAAAATGCATGGGACCATTGAAACTCTTGGAGCAAGCCAAGAAAATTAAAGGCACCAAAGGTACCTATCGCTGTCAGGCAGGTGGCAATCAAAACTCCTGCAAGAGCTAGAAAAGCGATATGAGCCCCATTTTTTTTTAAATCATCAAACGGTAAATGGTAGGCGGCCTCAAACAGCAGTGGCGGCAAAAACAAGAGCATTAATAAATCTGCGGTTAGATTCACGTCCCTCAATGCTTCCAACTGGATAAAACTGAGGGCCAGGCCAGCCAGTACCAGTGCAAGGGTGTACGGCAGCCGAATCCGCCGTGCGAAGATTCCGACTACAGAAGCGATAAGAAGAAGGATGAGAACTTGCACCTCTACATGATGAATCATGTGAAAACTCCCTACTATTTTTTACTATCCTGAAATACAAATCATTATTGCCCGGTTACAAGTCAGTCGAATACTGGCAAGGACTTGGCCACCAAACTCCTGGGCGATGTACAAGGAGTAACGAAGGTGGTCAACAACATGACCATAAAGGAACCCAGATCCAAGAGCAACTAAAGCATGTCCGATCGGTGCGGAAACCGGCCAAAACCTATTTATTTAGGATTGACCATCACTGATAACGGGAGACTGAATTACGTTAGGTACAATATTAGTCATAATTCTGATGCTGGCGCTCTTGGGAATGATCCCGATCTGGCCGCACAGCCGCTCATGGGGGATGGACCCATTGGCGGAGTCGTCGGCCTTATAGTCCTTATCGTTGTGGTCCTACTGCTAACGGGCAGACTCTGATCAGGTTTTTAAATCCATCGGCAGGCACGTATGGAACGCTACGACTTGTGGATAACCATTTTATAAGATGGTTGGAGCCGCCAATGATTGAAAAAAAGAAATTTCACATCAAATTTCCAGCCGAACACCTACTTCAATTGTTTGGTCCACTGGAAGATTAAAAAACGAGGTGGCATCGGCTGCGTTGCGGGACATAAAAATAAAGAGGTTCGCACGCCATCGCATCATGGCCGATTTTTCAGCGATAACCAGGTTTTCATGGCCGATATAAAAACTCGTTGTTTCCGGATCCAGATCCAAACTCTGATCCCGCATCAGTGACAGTACACTTTCCAATGTAAGATCTTCCATGAAGCCATAGCAAGCGCTGACGCGATGAAACCCTCCGCCCAATTTTTCGGTTTGGATCTTTTCGAGATTAGGAATTCGCGGAATGTTTTCCACCTGAAAAGTCAGCAATATTGTCCGATTGTGAATCACTTTATTGTGCTTGAGGTTCTTTGCCAAGGCTACGGGCACGACATTTTGATTTCCTGTTAAATAAACCGCGTCCCCTTCGATTTTGTTTGGCGGGTGGTTGGCCAGATCGACGATCAATTGATGCACCGGCGACATGACCTTGTGCAGCTTGGCCGCCAGTATACCACGTCCCTTGGCCCAGGTGAGCATCACTGTAAAAAATATAGCTCCGATAACCAGCGGGAACCATGCCCCGTGCATGATTTTGCTGAGGTTGGCCGCAAAAAACGGCACGTCCACCAGCAAGAAGAGGCCTGCCAGCGGTGCGGCCCACATCAAAGGCCAATGCCACTGTCTGCGGGTTACAACAAAAAACAGCACCGTGTTAATGATCATCGTGGAGGTTACGGCTAACCCATATGCAGCGGCAAGTTTGCTGGAGGATTGAAAACCGGCGACAAGGGAGATCGTGCAGACCATGAGCATCCAATTGACCGGAGCTATATATATCTGGCCAATTTGCGTTGCGGCGGTATGCCGGATGTTCAAACGCGGGAGGTATCCCAGTTGGATCGCTTGTCGGGTCATGGAAAAAGCGCCGCTGATGACCGCCTGTGAGGCGATTATGGTAGCCAGGGTAGCTAACAACACCGTCGGAACAATAGCCCAAGCGGGCACCATAGCGTAAAAAGGATGACTGGCCGCTTCCGGATTGACCAGGAGAAGCGCTCCCTGCCCAAAATAATTCAACACAAGGGCGGGAAGAACAATGGTAAACCAGGTCAGACGAATGGGCTGGGGACCGAAGTGCCCCATGTCGGCGTATAACGCTTCGGTGCCGGTGACCACCAGGAATACAGCGCCCAACACCACAAACCCGTGCAGTTTATTAATAACCAGGAAGTTAATCGCATGCCATGGAAAAACAGCCAATAGAACTTGCGGCGTATGGGCCACTTGCATGGCCCCGGTTACAGCCAGAAAACAGAGCCACACCAGAATTACCGGTCCGAAAAGACGGCCCAACAGCGCCGTGCCCTGTCGCTGGATCAGAAACAGGCCAACGAGAATGGCAACGGTGATGGGGATCACATAGCCTTTGAACAGGGGTGTGATAACAGCGAGTCCTTCTACTGCGCTCAGAACCGAAATCGCCGGAGTAATCATGCCATCTCCATACAGCAGACACGCCGCAAAAAGACCCAAGGAAATGATGCCTAACCTTCGTCTGTCTTCGGAAGGCCCATTTTTACCGCGAATCAAGGCTATTAAAGCAATTTCACCGCCTTCTCCATGGTTGTTGGCGCGAAAAACAAAGGTCAAGTATTTCAGGCCCACAATCATTACCAGCGCCCAAAACATCAGGGAAAGGATTCCCAAGACGTTGGCATGACTTACATCGATACCGTATTCACCGTGGAAACACTCCCGAATGGCATATATCGGGCTGGTGCTGATATCCCCAAAAACCACCCCCAGAGCGGCAAGAGAAAGCCGCGACAGTCGGTTTTTTTGTTTAGGTTGCGCGCCATGAATTTTGGGCTCTTCCGGAGCCGATTTTTCAGCCACTTCATGAGGAATGGTCATTCCAGGTCCTTTTTCTTTCGGTCAAATTCCTGCGTATCGACTTGACCACTTGCATAACGTTTCTTCAAAGCGACAGGTAGTCATTTTCTCCAGGTTTCCTGAAAAAGGCTCTTTTAATCAAAGAGCTACCTGATCCACTGGTCAGGAACGGTCCTTTCATTTCAACTTTTGCAACATTTTTACAGTTTCACCTTCCGGAGTCGCAGAGCATTACCGATGACCGACACGGAACTCAGGCTCATCGCGGCGCCGGCAATAATCGGGCTGAGCAACACCCCAAAGAACGGGTAAAGCACCCCGGCCGCCACAGGAATGCCCAGGGAGTTGTAGAGAAAAGCAAAGAGCAGATTCTGCCGAATGTTTCGCATGGTGGCATGACTGAGGCGTATGGCCTTGGCGATGCCCCGGAGATCACCTTTGACCAGCGTGACACCTGCGCTTTGCATGGCCACGTCGGTACCCGTGCCCATTGCAATGCCGACTTCCGCTTCGCTGAGGGCGGGGGCGTCGTTAATGCCGTCACCGGCCATGGCAACATGTTTACCTTTCGCGCGGAGCTGTTTAATTTTCTCAACCTTGCCGGCTGGCTCGATCTCCGCTTCGACCACATCGATGCCGAGTTTATCAGCTACTGCTGCTGCGGTGCGGTGGTTGTCGCCGGTGAGCATGACGAGTTCCAGACCGAGCGCATGGAGCTCGTGGACAGCTTCAGCGGTAGTGGCCTTTATCGGATCGGCAACGGTGAGGATTCCTGCGGGCTTGCCATCAATGGCGACAAACATTGCAGTGTTACCTTCTGTTTGCAGTTTTTCGGCAGAGGCCTCCAACTGTTCCAGGCCGGAGATCTTTTCATCCCGGAGGAAATCCGGTTTGCCGACCATCACTAAACG
>RCMY010004021.1_pt1 | contig 12853 bp, 11 predicted proteins | sample 2041341 | NCBI WGS metagenome assembly RCMY01 (sample SAMN09708234, study PRJNA481090) | Marine sediment metagenome, whole genome shotgun sequencing project. | reverse complement strand
GTGGATCCGGGAGTGACACCGGCACGCCCTGAGATCTGCATGGGGCGCGACAACCGCTCCTAGCCTGTCGATCATGTTGCAGGCACAGGCGATCTCGGTGGAAGTGGGTGGGCGGCTTCTCGTCGAATCCGCGAGCTTCACCGTGATGCCGCGCGACAAGGTCGGAATCGTCGGTCGAAACGGCGCCGGCAAGACCTCGATGTTCAAGGTCCTCGGTGGCGCTGCCGAACCCAAGTCCGGCAACGTGCTGCGCAAGGGCGGCTTCGGCTACCTGCCGCAGGACCCCAAGATCGACTCCGCCCTCGACGGCCGCTCGTGCGTGACCCACATCCTGTCCGGGCGTGGCATCGACGACGCCATGGTCAAGATCGAGAAGCTCCGCATCGCGATGGAGGAGAACCCCGACGAGCGCAATGTCACGCGCTACATCAATGCCGAGGAGATCTTCCGCACGACCGGTGGCTACTCCGCCGAGAGCGAAGCACGGCAGATGGCAGCCGGCCTCGGCATCGAAGACGAACGACTCGACCAACCGATCAGCACACTGTCGGGCGGACAGCGGCGCCGCATCGAACTCGCCCGCATCCTCTTCGCCGGGTCCGACGTCCTGTGCCTGGACGAGCCGACCAACCACCTCGACATCGACGCCAAGGAATGGCTGCTCGGCTTCCTCCGTCAGTACAAGGGCGCCCTGCTCGTCATCAGCCACGACCTCGAACTCCTCGACGAGGCGATCACCCGGGTGATCCACCTCGACCGGGAGTCAGAGCACGCGGTGGGCGAGATCTTCGAGTACAAGGGCACCTACACCCAGTACAAGCGGGCTCGTGCCGACGATGAGGCACGACTGGCCAAGAAGGCGATTCTGCAGGGCAAGGAGATCGACCGGTTGCAGACCGTCGTCGATCGGTTCGGCGCAAAAGCGACCAAGGCAGCAATGGCGCACAGCGTCGAGAAGCGCATCGCCCGACTGGAAGGCGAACGCGTCAAGGGGCCCAAGTCGTCGAAGACGATGAACGTCCGCTTCCCGCCGCCACCGAAGTGCGGCAACACCGTCATCACGGCCACAGGCCTGTGCAAGGGCTACGGCGGACCGTCGATCTTCGAAGACATCAACTTCGACCTCGGCAAGGGCGAGCGTCTCCTCGTGCTGGGCCTCAACGGTGCCGGTAAGACCAGTCTCCTGCGCATCCTGGCCGCCGAGACCGAGGCCAACCTCGGCGACTTCACGTGGGGCTACCAGGTTCATGCGGGCTACTACGCCCAGGAGCACGACAACCTGATGATCCACGAGTCGCTGCTCGACAACATCCGTCGCGCCGTGCCCAACGAGGTCGAACTCACCGAGACCCAGCTGCGCGGGCTGCTCGGCATGTTCGGCCTGTCGGGCGAGAAGGTGTTCCAGGACGCCGGAACGCTCTCAGGTGGCGAAAAGACCAAGCTGGCGCTTGCGATGCTGATGGTCGGGCGCAACAACGTCTTGCTGCTCGACGAACCGACGAACAACCTCGACCCGCCGTCGCGCGATGCCGTCGCTGCGGCACTGGTCGATTGGCCGGGCGCGATCATCCTGGTCAGCCACGACGAGGACTTCGTCCGCGAGCTGAACCCGACCAAGGTGTTGCTCATGCCCGACGGTGACGTCGACTACTACTCCGAAGAGTGGCTCGACCTCGTTTCGATGGCCTGACCTGCGAGCGGCTTGAATGGCCGCATGCGCATCGGATACTTCGGAGGAACACTCAATGAGGGCACGATCGACGACGTCGTCGCCGAGGCCCGTCAAGCGGACGCGGACGGGTTCGCCTCGTACTGGGCTCCGAACATCTTCGGCCACGACGCGCTGACCATCCTGGCGATCGTGGGCCGCGAGGTGCCACGTATCGAGTTGGGCACGTCCGTCGTGCCGACGTACCCGCGCCATCCGATGGCCATCGCTCAGCAGTCGCTCACCGTCAGCGCTGCTTCACAGGGTTGGCTGACGCTCGGTATCGGGCTCAGCCACAAGGTCCCGCCGCAGGCGCCCGACCGTTCGACACGGTGGTCGCTGCGCTCGGACCGCAGATGTTGAAGATCACCGCCGAGATGGCGGCGGGCACGATCACGTGGTGTACCGGTCCGAAGACGCTCGACGACTACATCGTGCCGACCATCAACGCTGCAGCTGACGCAGCGGGGCGCCCGACGCCACGCGTCGTCGCTGCGCTGTGGGTCTGCGTCACCGACGACTTCGTCGGCGCGAAGGAGCGCGCCGCGAAGGTCTTCGAGATCTATGGCTCGCTGCCCTCCTATCGAGCGATGCTCGATCGCGAAGGCGCGGCGGGCCCCGAAGACGTGGCGATCACGGGGACCGCCAGCGAGGTCACCGAGCGCATCGCAGCGCTCGCCGATCTCGGCGTGACCGAGTTCGCCGCCGTCGAGTTCCCGGGGAACCCTGACGAAGCTGCAGCGACTCGTGCCGCCGTCACGTCATTGATCGGCTGAATACGTCGATCCTGGTGATCGGCGCCGATGTCGACCATCCGCACCGAGCAGAACTGTCAGCGCATCGACACCGGCATCGAGGCCTCGGCGCGGACCTTGGCGTAGAAGTCGTTGCCTTTGTCGTCGACGACGATGAAGGCGGGGAAGTTCTCGACTTCGATCTTCCAGATTGCTTCCATTCCGAGTTCGGGGTATTCGAGCACTTCGACCTTCTTGATGTTGTCGAGCGCCAGGCGGGCAGCGGGCCCACCGATCGAACCGAGGTAGAAGCCGCCGTTGGCTTGGCACGAGTCGGTGACCTGCTTGGATCGGTTGCCCTTGGCGAGCATCACCATCGAACCGCCGGCGGCCTGGAACTCGGGGACGTAGGAGTCCATGCGGCCGGCAGTGGTCGGGCCGAACGAGCCCGATGCGTAGCCCACAGGGGTCTTGGCCGGGCCGGCGTAGTAGACGGCGTGGTCCTTCCAGGATTGGGGCATCTCTTCGCCGGCGTCGAGGCGTTCCTTGATCTTGGCGTGGGCGATGTCGCGTGCGACGATCATCGGGCCGCTCAACATCACCTGTGTGGTCACAGGGAGTTCGGCGAGCGTCGCCAGGATGTCGGCCATCGGCCGATTGAGGTCGATGTGGACCGGCTCGGCGTCGAGGAGGTCTTCGGAGCCGACGGCGGGTAGGAAGCGCGCCGGGTCGGTTTCGAGTTGTTCGAGGAAGACGCCTTCGGCGGTGATCTTGCCCATCATCTGCCGGTCGGCCGAGCAGGACACTGCCATGCCGACGGGGCAGGAGGCGCCGTGTCGGGGGAGCCGGATGATGCGGACGTCGTGGCAGAAGTACTTGCCGCCGAACTGTGCGCCGACGCCGGTGCTCTGTGCGAGTTCGAGCACCTTGGCTTCGAGGTCGAGGTCACGGAATGCGTGGCCGGACGGTGAGCCCGTCGTGGGGAGACCGTCGAGATAGTGGGTGCTGGCGAGCTTGGCGGTCTCGACGGAGAGCTCGGCCGACGTGCCGCCGATGACGATGGCGAGGTGGTACGGCGGGCAGGCGGAGGTTCCGATGGCCTGGATCTTGTCGAAGATCCACGGCAGCATCGTTGCCTCGTTCAGGAGTGCCTTGGTCTCCTGGAACAGAAAGCTCTTGTTGGCGGAGCCGCCGCCCTTGGCGATGAACAGGAACTTGTAGGCGTCGCCGTCGATCGAGGTGATCTTGATCTCCGCGGGAAGATTCGTGCCGGTGTTCTTCTCGGTGTACATGTCGAGCGGCGCCATCTGGCTGTAGCGCAAGTTGGTGGTCGTGTAGGTGTCGGCGATCCCGCGGGCGATCTGCTCCTCGTCGCCGCCACCGGTGAAGACGAACTGCCCCTTCTTGGCCTTGACGATCGCAGTGCCCGTGTCCTGACACATCGGCAGAACACCGCCGGCTGCGATCGCCGCGTTCTTCAACAGGTCGAGTGCGACGAACTTGTCGTTGTCCGAGGCCTCGGGGTCGTCGAGAATCTTGCGCAGCTGTTCGAGGTGGCTCGTGCGCAAGAAGTGGGCGATGTCATGCATTGCCTCGGCGGTGAGCTCGCGGATCGTGTCCGGCTCGACCTTCAGAAACGTGCCCTCGGAGGTGTCGAACGTCGACACCCCCTCGGTCGACACGAGGCGATACTCCGTCTCGTCGGCCCCCAGCGGGAACATCTCGGTGTAGTCGATCTCAACATCAGCCATGTTCCGAGCTTATGACGGTCACGTTGTGCCAGGCACAACGTGAACACCGCTATCACGACGGATCAGTCGCGTGACGTTCACGTTGTGCCTGGCACAACGTGAACGTGTCACGTCACTTCACCATGTAGGAGAGGTCGGCCTGCTCGTCGACCTGGTCCGGGGTGATCATCGTGCCGCCCTTGAAGACCTCGTCGAGGAACGCGACGGCGAAGGTGTTGGTGATCGCCTGGGCTCGGTCGATCGGCATGTCGTCGGCGCCGCAGCCGGCTTCGGTCCGCTCGTTGATCGTGTCGATCACTGCGGGCAGTGCGTCGGGGAGCGTGGGCAGGAAGACCTGGTAGGCGCACAGGTCGGTGAAGGTCTCGTGCTCCGCTGCGGTGAGGTCGACGCGGTAATGCGGTGAGCTCATCGTCAGTTCCCACGGCCGGGTCACGTTCGGGTCGATCGTGGTGGTCTGATCGTTCGTGCCGACCATCACCAGTGCCGGGATGTCGATCGAGGCGAGCAGTTCATCGGTGAGCAGGTTCGGCCCGGCTGCCGGAGCGAGCGGAATGATTGCGTCGACGCGTTCATCGGCAACGAAGTCGCCGTTCTCGTTGGAGAAGCCAGATGCCATCGCGTAGGCCGTGAAGCCGCCGAAGGAGTGGCCGGTCACCGCGATCTGGTCGGGGCTGACGCTGGCGACGAAGCCGACGGTCTCGATGCTCTCGGGGTCCAGGAAGGCATCGAGCACCCGCTGGACGTCGTTCGGTCGGTTGAAGGCGGTGACGGCGCCGTCGGTCTCGGTGCCGAGCAGGCGGTCAGCTGCGGTGTTGCCCGTGTGGTCGGGCGCAGCGACGATGTACCCGTTGCTCGCCAGCGCCTCGGTGTAGTTCGAGTGGATGTACCGGATGCCGCCCGAGCCGTGGGAATAGATGACCAACGGGAACGGGCCGTCGGTCGCAATCGCCGACGGTGGGGCAGCCAAGGCGAACGGCGACTCGTAGTAGGTGCCCTCGATGAGTGTGTACTGCGCCGGTTCGGCGTCGAGGACGACGTTCTGCTCGAGCGGGAACCAGACGTCGACGGTGAGGTCACGGCCCGCACCCGACGTATCGGCGATCGTGATGGTCTGCACACCGACCTCGTAGTCGCCGTAGGCCATGTCGAGTTCGATGTCGGCGGCGTTCTCGGGCTCGGGTGGGTCGGTCTCCACGGGCGCCTCGGTGGCGGGTGGATCTGTGTCGGCCGGTGCCGTCTCAACCGGTGCAGTCTCCACCGGGGCCTCCGTCTCGACCGGCGCCTCGGTCGTCGGCGGGTCGGTGGCCGGAGCGGTCGTGGACGAGTCCGAGTCGGACCCGCCGCACGAAGCAGCGACGAGAGCGAGCGTCACGAGGGCAATGGAGGGACGGCGGAGGGTGCGCATCCCCTCACTGTGGCACGCGCGAGTGAGCGCGACGCGGTCAGCAGTCGACGATCGAACAGCGCAGTGCGAACGCATGGCTCCCGGGCGGCGGCGCCAACAGATAGGTCGGACGATTGATCGTTGTGACCCGTCCGTCCCAGCGGTTGTGTGAGACCCCGATCACGAACTGGCCCTCGGTGCCGCCGGTGAGCGCAGAACCTGGGATCCACGACGCAAAGTACGAGTTGCAGGTGTTCGGATCGCATCGCTTCGGTGCGGGAAGCCGTGCATAGTTCGTCCAGGGCCCCCGGGCCGTGGGTGCCCGGTCGAGGTAAATCGTGGTGCCGAACCAGTCACCGACCTTGCTCACCGCGAGGAACTCGCCGTCGACCCAGTGCACCTGGCTCGGGTTGATCGTGCGGCCGGCCGGCATCACACTCACCGCTCGATTCGGATCGGCCTGCCAGGCCGTGCCGTCCCAGTAGGAAAGCGGGTCGAGCATCTGTCCCTTCGGGACGCGGGCGACGGGCACGTTGCCTGAGCAACCGACGTCATGAGCCGGCACACCGAACGGGCCGATGTCGTAGCCGAACTGGCGGTGGCAATGGCCGTACAGGTAGGTCCACGAAACGTCGGAGGTCACCGAGAATCCGTACAGCTGGGCCGACGACCCTGGCGGTGTCCAAGCACCAGCGACACTCATCGAGGTGAGATCGATGGCGACGGCTCGGGTGCCGGTCGGTTCGCTCGCCGACAGGTACAGCCCGCCCCGTTCGAACATCTCGGCGACGTAGACGTACAGGTAGCCGTCGTTGCCCATCTCGGCGCCGAGGGGCCAGAACCAGTGCGCGAAGGGTGTCGTCTGGCCGGGAAGGAGCCACGCGCGAGGATCCTCGTCGGTCCCCGATCGCAGGACGGTGAAACACGAACCGCTCTGGATCACGCCGATGTTGTGGAGGAGCTGTTCGGTGGGCGGGGGCGGTGACAACGGGTCGGGCGGGAGTTCTGGATCTGGCAGATCCGGCGGTGGGAGGCGGATCGTCGCGTCCTGGAACAGCCAGAGCGTGCGACCGTCGGGCAGCGGCACCGCGCGCTGGTAGTCCGCAGCGATCACGCCGCCGGGTTCGTTCTCGAAGATCGTCGTCAGGGTGGCGGGGGTGGCCGCGCCGAGACAGACATCGGCAGCGGGCGCCGATGGGTCCGTGTCGGGCAGGGCGACCAGCGCAGCGACGAGACCCAAAGTGAGCACAACGACGCCGAGGCGCGCCACGCGAACCGCTGTGGGTGTTGTCGTGCCCGCCATCAGCGAGAAAACCTAGACGTCCTGCGCTGCCGAGGCGTGTCGGCTGCCCGATTTTCAGCCGAGTCGGAGGCGAATCAGGTGCCGAATCGGTGCCGAATCAGGTGAGGGTCCGGTGAGGGTCAGACGAACGTCTCGATCAGGAGCGCAGTGGCGCTGATCAGGCACAGCACGAGCACTGCTGGTCGGACGATCGTCGCGTCGAGGCGATCGCGTGCGAGGCGTGCCGTGACGATGCCGAGGAACACCGACGGTACGAGCAGTGCAGTCAGTTGGAGCGAACGGCGCCCGACCTCGCCGGCCAGCAGCAACCCCACCAGCGACATGACGGCACCGACCGAGAAGAACGCCGAGATGGTCGCACGCATGGTCTGGGGTGTCTCGTGCTGGTACGTCAACGCGACCGGTGGCCCGCCGACCCCGGTCGTCGTGGCCATGAACCCCGACACCGTTCCGGCCAGCAGCAGCGCCGGTTGACCGACGGCGAACTTGCGGCCGACTGCCGACACGATCACGGCGATCAGGACCGAGCCGCCGACGAGGACCCCGAGCAGCGTGTCGTTGACGCTCGACACCACCAATGCCCCGGCCACCACGCCGGGCACTCGACCGACGAGCAGCAGCCCCGCTCCGCGCCGGTCGATGTGGGCGCGCTCCGACCACGCCACCGAACTCGACAGGGGAATCACGGCGAGGATGATCGCGACCGGGATGAAGTCCGTGTCGGCGAGCGCCAGGACCGGAGACGAGAGCATGCCGAGCCCGATCCCGAGCGAGGCCTGCACCGTGGTGCCGATGTACACGACGACGACGCAGGCGAGCGCAGCGAACAACGACAGGCCGACAACGGTCACTCAGCGATCCTTCATCCGCTTCGGCGCGGCGTTGGCAGGGTCGTCCGGCCACTGGTGCTTGGGGTAGCGACCGGCCATTTCCTTGCGGACTTCGATCCACGAACCGCCCCAGAAGCCAGGCAGGTCGGCTGTGACCTGGATCGGCCGGTCGGCCGGCGACAGGAGTTCGAGCCGGATCGGCCGGTTGCCGGCAGTCGGGTGGACCGTCACGCCGAACAGGTCCTGGACTCGGACCGAGGCGGTGGGTTGCTCGCCGGAGTAGTCGATGCGGGTGGAACGGCCGCTCGGCAGCGTGAGCTCGCCAGGAGCGATCTCGTCGAGACGCGACCCGTCTGGCCAGGGGAGCTGCGACCGCAGGACCGTGACCAGATCGAGGCCCTCCAGATCGGATCGGCCACGCGCACCCGGCAGGTACGGGCCAAGCCAGACGTCGAGTGTCGTGAGCAACGTCGCCATCGACCAGTCCGGCCACGGTTCGCCGACGTCGGCATGCAGGAAGGCGACACGCTCGCGCAGGCTCGTTGCCGCAGCCGACCAGCCGAGGACCCGCAGTTCGGTGGTTCGAACTCGGTCGAGGAGTGCGGCGGTCGTCGCTTCGCCGGCCGCCGGTCGGTCGGTGTGACTGCCGAGCCTGATCGATCCGAGCCGACGTTCGATGGTCTCGGTCAGGTCGTTGCGGTCCGTGTTCCAGGTGATGGTTCGTTGCTCGGCGATGTCGGGACCGAAGTTGGCGAGGACATCAGCGACGTCGACAGCTGCGGCGAGACGGATGCGCGCCTTGTCGCGTTTGCCGGCGAGGTCCGCGGCCACGATGAACGGTTCGTCCACGAGTGAGTCATTCGCGGGAAGAAACGCCGTGCTTCCGCCACGCAGTTGGTACTGCGTTGCTCGGCGCAGCGCTGCGAGCCGGTCCGGGTAGGCGAGCAGCAGCACGGCACCGACGCGGTCGGGGTCGAGGTTGCCACGGTCGAACGGCAGGCGCGCGCGCCGGGCAAGGTCGGCGGCTCGATCGCGCAGGCGGTGCACCGCACCCCGATCCGCGAGATCGTGACCGCGGGCGCCGGACAGCACCCCGACCCGCAGCGCCAGGTCGGTGGGGACGTCGTGGCCACGAAACATGTCACGTTCGTCGACCAGGGCGGCAATCGCACAGGAGAGTGGACTCTGATCGACCGCGATCATGCGCGCCAACCGAGGGTGGACAGGCAGCCCCAGCATCTTGCGGCCGAGTGGTGTGATCGTCTGGTCGTCGACGTCGAGCGCGTGGAGGTCGGTCAGCAGCTCTCGCGCCTGTGCCAGTGCACCCGCCGGTGGCTCGTCGATGAAGGTGAGGTCGTCGGGGGCGCCCCATGCAGCCAGTTCGAGGGCGAAGCCGGCGAGGTCGGCCTGGGTGATCTCGGGGGAGCGGTGCTTCGTCCGGGTGCCGTGTTCGAGCTTGCTCCACAGGCGGTACGCCACACCCGGCTCGGTCCGGCCGGCGCGACCAGCGCGCTGCTCGGCCGAGGCCCGGCTGGTCGCCACGGTGGCCAGCCGCGTCATGCCCGAGCGGGCATCGAACCGTGGCTCGCGCGCCAAGCCGCTGTCGATCACGATGCGCACACCGTCGACGGTCAGCGAGGTCTCGGCGATGTCGGTCGACAGTACGACCCGGCGTCGGCCGGGGGGTGACGGTGCGAGCGCCTGATCCTGCTCGGCGAGGGTCAGTGCGCCGGCCAGCGGATAGACGTCGATGTTCGGGCCGAGTGTGTCGGTCAACAGGCGCTCGGTGCGTCGGATCTCACCGATGCCGGGCAGGAACACGAGCACATCGCCCTCGTCGTCGCCGAGTGCACGCAGGACTGCGGCGACCACGTCGGGCTCGATGCGGTCCGGACCACGGCGCGCCTGCGGGCGGGGTCGACCCTTCCTGGCCGACCCTCCGCGACCGGTGCCCTGGGAACCAGGAGTACGTGGCAGCCAGCGGACGTCGATGGGAAAGGTCCGGCCCTCACTGGTGATCACCGGGGCGTCGAGCAGGCGTGTGAGGCCCTCGGTGTCCGGCGTCGCAGACATCGCCACGATTCGCAGATCGGGACGCAACGACGCCGCCGCATCGAGGGTCAGCGCCAGACCCACGTCGGTGGTCAGGTTGCGTTCGTGAACCTCGTCGAAGATCACGGCACCGACGCCCGGGAGTTCCGGATCGTTCTGCAAGCGCCGCGTCAACACGCCTTCGGTGACGACTTCGATTCGAGTCGTCGAAGTGATCTCGCGTTCGTCGCGGGTCTGGTAGCCGATCAGTTCGCCGATCGGGGTGCGCGTCGTCGCGGCCATTCGTCGTGCCGCCGCACGGGTCGCGAGGCGGCGTGGCTCGAGCATGACGATGCGCTGGTCGCCGAGCCACGGGGCATCGAGGAGCGCGAGAGGAACAACGGTGGTCTTGCCTGCCCCTGGCGGTGCGACGAGGACGGCTCGCGCGTGTTCGATGAGCGCAGCACGCAGGTCGTCGAGCGCGTCGAGAATCGGCAGGTCGGGAAGGTCGCGAGCGGCCCGATGTTCGGCCATCGGAGTCGGTGAAGTGCGGTCGGGTCAGCCGAGGGCGGGCGAGCCGCTGAACGGTCCGGGGTCGCCGGCGCCGGGAATGTCGAGCGAGGTCCACGAGGTGACGTCGGCGATCTTGTCGGCGACGGCTTCCCACTCCGACGGCTGCCAGCCTTCGGCTTTGGCAGCGACTGCGCCATCGACGCGGATGAACGCGAATGCAGGAAGCTCGGTCAGCCCGATGGCCTTGACCGCTGAGCGGTCGGGGTCACAGAAGACGAGGAACTGATCGGCGAGCGGTCCGAGGAAGGCGGCTGCGTCGTCGGCACCTGCGGTCACGATGAAGTTGATCCGGGCGTGTGAGCTCCGGAACTGTTCGAGCACGCGGACGGCTGACCGCAGGATCCACGAACTCTCGTTGGTGTACGGATCGAGCACCACGGATGCCAGATGGAAGGTGGTGAGCCAGTCCATGATCGGCCGCGCTTGACCCAACACGTGCTGACTACCGTCGGCAACGAGTGGGGTGAGGGTCAGTTCGGTCGGAAGCTGCTGCACAGTGGGGTCGGCCACGGGCGAGAGCGTAGCGACTCGACGGCCTCCGACCCCAACCATCGGACAGAGAGCGGGCAGAGACACAGCAGGGGCGCCGCAGCGACAGGGGGCGTGGGGCTCGGGTACGGTCGACAGTGATGCATCCCATCGAGCACCTCCGCTACGTCGCCCGTGCCCAAGGGGCCGATCCAGCCTCACTCGTCGAGGAGACGGCGCATGCCCTCGGATCGTTGCAATTCGACCCCTCCGGCATCGTCGTCGCCTGTCGCCGGATCGTCGAACGGCACCCCTTCACCGGCGCGCTGTGGTGGCTGTGTGCCAGCGTGTCCACATCATCGGAGCCGTTCGATGCCGTTTGGGAACTCGCCGAGGAGATCCGTCGGGATCCGACCGGCGCGGAACTCGCAGCAGCACTGCCCGACGACGCGACCGTGGTGACGATTGGTTCACCCGACGCTGCAGGTTCCGGGCTGATCCGGCGCGGCGACGTGCGCGTGCTCGCGCTCGATGCCGGTCACACGGCCTCGCAGTTCCTCCGCAAGCTGGAGCGCCACGACGTCGACAGCGATCTGGTCGATGCGGGTGCGGCGGGTGCTGCGGTCCGTGCGGCCGACGTGGTGGTGGTCGAAGCGTTGGCCTGCGACAGCGAACGGGCGGTCGTCCCGATCGGCTCGTCGACGATCGCCGCAGCAGCGCAGGCCTGGGGTGTTCCGGTCTGGCTGGTGGCCGGCGTCGGGCGACGGCTGCCGACGGGCTTCATCGATCACATGGCCGCCCGCTACGCAGAGATCACCGACCCCGAGGGGGAGTACCCCGTCGACCCGTGGGAGATGGACGTCGAAATCCTCCCCACCTCCATGATCACCGACGTCGTCGGCCCCCACGGCCGTGTTCCGATGGGCCCGCCAGCGATCCGCCCGGACTGCCCGATGGCCCACGAACTCCTCCGCCGCAGCGCCATGTGATCCCACTCGAGCCGCAGCCGTCGCCAGTCTCTGCGTTTGCGTGACGATTTCTGAGGAACGGTCCTCAGAAATCCGGACACAAACGAGATTTCAGCCGGCGGCGGAGGTCGTTGAGCACAATCTGTGGTGTCTCGAACACGTCGGCGTAGGTGTGCTCGTACACCAACCGCCCCATTTCGATCAGCTCACTTCGACGCTGCGCATCTTTCCGACGTTCCGTCGGGCTGGAGTGTCCGTGCTGACCACTGACTTCGACGACGACATCGTCGCCGAACAGGAAGTCGACACGAGCCACGACTCGGTTGCCTGAGCGGTGGATCACCTGGGTCTTGGGCCGTGGCAAGCCCGCTTCGCGCACGATCCGCAGGAATTGCCGCTCCAAGGGTGAATGGCCGCCGCTGTCAACGACGAGGTCATCGATCAGCCGACAGCCCCATCGGCCCGATCCGCGAAGTGTCTCGAGGCGGCGTGCGAGCACACTCGGCGCCGAGAGCCCCGTTCTGACAGCGCTGTCGATCGCTGCCTCGATCCGTTTGATCGGCCGTCGGGCATGAGCGAGGTCGATGATCGTCCGCGTCGCAGACGTCGCTCGAAAGTCGGAAACGGTCACGCGATCGACGAGTGGCAGTCGTGATGTCGTGTGAACATTGCCGGGCAGCGATCGTGGCCGAGCACCCCGCAGGATGGTGAAGTCGACAGCGGCCGGGTCGGACCGGTCCAGCCGGTGCAGCGAAGCAGCCGCCTCGTAGCTCACCCAGCTCTCTCGGCCGAGGCAGAGCAGGCCGAGTGTGAGACGTTGTTCGTGCGTGTCGGGAGTCCCGCGCACGCGGTACACGCCGGGTGCGATGCGCGACAGGGGACCGCCGTCGATCACCCGACGTCGCTCCCATTCTGTGCTGCACAGGTCGTCGAGCTGTGCCGCTGTGACGAGTCCATGTTGTGTTTCTGCGAGGCGTTCGAGAGTGTGATCCATACCCCTGAAGTGGGCGGCGGCGTCGCACAGAGGGAATGCCGCCCCAAGTCCGCGCCGTTTGCGTGACGATTTCTGAGGACCGGTCCTCAGAAATCGTCACGCAAACGGC
>RCMY010006203.1_pt1 | contig 12854 bp, 13 predicted proteins | sample 2041341 | NCBI WGS metagenome assembly RCMY01 (sample SAMN09708234, study PRJNA481090) | Marine sediment metagenome, whole genome shotgun sequencing project. | reverse complement strand
ACATGACGCTGACGGACGGTCAGATCATGGTGGCCAAACTGGATGGAGAACATCTGTTCCGTCCGGGTGATCACTGCACGCTCGGTATAGCGTCGGAGAAGTGCCATCTGTTCAATGCGGATGGACTGCGGATCATTCAGTAATGGATGTCGTCGTGTTAGACAACGAGCCAGAATGGGCCGCTTTCAGGGAGTGAATGATTTACACCGTATTCAGCCTGCGTTCATGTTCTCTATCGTAACGTCAGTCTCTCAATCATGGTCGAACCTTTAGATTTACCGACAAGAGTCACAAAGGTGGTAGCACCTGCCAGGCCAACACACAGATACAGAGATTCCCATGATATCCAGACAGATGATGTTCCGCCCAACCCTGCTCACTGTGGCCTGCACTACGATTCTGCTGGCGGCCTGCGACAGTGCCAGTACGGATCTCCCCGGCGATGACAGCTCCCCGGATCTCACCGGTGGCGCCGCGGGGGATGGGGTTAGCTCGCCTGCAGCCATCGCACTCCTGGCGCCCTTTGCCGGTATTTATGACTTACAGGATGACTGGAACGGCCAGATCGGAGATGAGGCCTTTCTGGTCATCGAAATTCCAGGATCTGATGGCATTGCTCCGGCTGCGCTGTACGACTTCGACGACTTCAGCAATTGCGTACCACAACGCCCTTCAGTAGGAGTAGTCAGCAAGGACCTGTTTAGTGATCGCGTCTTCATGGACGACATTCTGCAGTTCGACGAAGCCGAGTTATTTCTCTCGGGCAGCACTCTCACCATCGAGTTCAATGATGATGCTGATGTCAACAACGACGGCAGCACACTAGACCGAGTCCGCGTCACCGCTCAACAACTGGGTATCACCTTGGTATCGGATCTGGGCGACACCTGCGCATGAGGCACCGTGACAAGCCACTGCGCACTGATGTGTATGTTCATCGCATAACCTGCCGCCCCCCGCACGCAATAGATGGCCGCAGACCGTGTTGGAACTTCTCGTCGGTGTCGTAATAACAACAGGCACCTTCCCACTCACGCAGTACCACTCTCAAGCACACGTTACCGCCCGTTCCACAAACTTCAGTATGGCTGCAACAGAATGCATCAAGACCAGCCTCATCTAGGGCACCAAACGCCATCATCTTGCATACTAGCTTGTGAACCAGCATGTCATTTAACTCGTCATTCCCGTGCATTGCCAACCAACGCATTTAGTCATGCACATCAGGCGACAGCGTAGACTGACCCTGGATGGACGCAAAACCTTCAACAGAGCTTGAACACAACACCACTAGCGAGGGGTGCATGGGGCGGGCACGGTTCACCCTCAGAAGCTTGAAGTGACTCACTATCTCATGGCTCACTGGCGCGGGCAGCAGTCACTGGCCTGGTCATTCTGGGTGAATCTGGTAGGCTTGCGAATATTGATCTTCAACGCCCATAACGCCCTGAGCCCCGCAGAGGGACAAGATTACGCTCAGCAAGGCTTCCTGATCATAAGCACCATACTGCTATTCCACGGGCTGCTACTGGTCTGGCAACTGGTGGGCGTGGTACGTGCTGCCGAGAATCACTTTGCCGTGCGCGGCAACATGGCTCTGGTATGGGCGGCACAACTGGGCGCTGTGCTCATGTTCCTGCTCACCGCCGTATACGCGCTTGGTGCCATTCAGTGGACCCACGAATTGCCGGTTGAAGAGGACGTTCTGGCCCGCATGGCACGAGAACACGCTAGCCAGTACCAGCTGTCAGTATCACCGACTGGTCAACAACTGAGCATCGAGGGTTCCATAGAATCAGAATCAGGCATAACACGGGCGGTTCGAGAATTGCTGAAATCACGCCCGCTGATCCAGCAGGTAAATCTTACAAGCCCGGGAGGCAATGTTTACGAAGGCCGCGCCCTGGCAAAGCTATTCAGAGAACAGCAACTGAATACACGCACCGAGGGCATCTGTGCCTCGGCGTGTACCACCGCATATGCCGGCGGAACATTGCGAACCGCATCCCCTGATGCCGCACTGGGCTTCCATCAATATCGTCTTGATGCGAGTTATGCCATCATCACTGTAGACGTTCAGAAAGAACAGGAGCGAGATGCCGAGCTGTTTCGCCAGGCAGGCGTCAATGCAGATTTCGTTCGCACTTTGTTCGGCAGATTACCGGGAGACATGTGGTGGCCAACACTGGATGAACTACTCCGTGCACGCATGATTCACGAAATCAGCCGCTAGATTGTCTTGCGGCGCAGTGTGAAGGCCAGCATTGCATTTATATCCACGTATCTACCTCCAGACGACAACCAGAATGCTTGACGTGATTCAACCTGATGAACAGTAAAGATACGCCAGAATGCTGGAGTGTGAAAACCTGACAGTCAAAGCAAGGTGAACTTGAAGCTGATACGATAGAGCGACGGCGCCATAGTTGCAGGATCGAGTAGCAGCTTCCGGGAAGGAGTGGTTGTGTCCAGCCACGCAACCCACAGATCCGCACGTGAACAATTCGGTCATACGGTTCCTCGGCCTGTCAGTAGCGCGTTACTCATTACGTCCCGTGTGATTAGAGTCAAGGTACTTTGTTTTGCCGGTGATGGTATTTTGACCACTATTTATCTGACATAGGTCAAGAGTTTCTGTAGCTTGAGTGATATGTTACTTATACATAACACTGGGTTATACAACCATGATTGATTTTCATTTTCGAACGATGGTTACCCGTCTTGATATCAGAGCGCTGATCGCAACTTTGCTAATGATCGGTGCGAGCAATGCTGCGTTCGCCGCAGATCCGTCGCAACCGGGAGCTTTGCGTTACCGAGTACAGCGGCTGAGCTTTTCTGGAACCGATCGAGCGACGACGGTATCGTGACCCGCTATGAGGTACAAAGCAACGGTACACTTGCAACCACGGTGGATGCGCTGAGTTACTTCAGCGATACCCTGGTCGCGGGTAGAGCCTATGAATTTGTAGTAACTGCCATTGACAACGAGGGCAACCGCTCAACGCCTGCCACGGTAAATTTCATAGGCGGTAATCGTAGCGCGCCTGCCAACGATGATCCTGTGGTGCCGCCGGTCAGCGGCTCGCTGCCCGCGCCGGCAAACCTGCGGGCCGACGTCTATTCGTCATCGAGCTTTGAAGTCTTCTGGGACCGTGTTGCAAGTGCGGCGCTCAACTACGAGGTCTCGCTCAACGGACAAGCGGTCAAGACTACCAATGGTACCAGCTGGTATGCCGCCGGTTTGCAGAGCGCTCAGCCTTATACTGTTGATGTTGTTGCGATAGATACCTCCGGCAATCGATCGAACGCCTCCAGTGTTGCAGTGTCAACCCGGGGCAGTGGCACGGTTACTGATCCTGTTACTAACCCAGGCACTGGTTCGGGAACGGATGCTCCGTCGGCACCGCAGAACGCACGTCTGGTGGTGTACTCGTCAACTGCTGCAGAGTTGTTCTGGGACCGACCGCCGGCCTCCGCCGGAGTCCTCAGTACGCGCATACAGCGAGACGGTGCACAGATCGGCGAAACAAATGGAATCAGCTTTTATGACAACACACGGGCACCGGGCAAGAGCTACCGGTACGAGCTGATTGCGCTTAACGCGGCGGGTGCGCAATCAGCACCTGCGGTAATAGCAGAACAGGTTAGTGGCCCGGGAACGAATCCAGGCACTGGCCCAATTGCAGGCAATAGTGTTTTCGCTCCAGACCCATCAGACATAGTAGATCCGGACGCGTTCTATGAGCAGGATGGCTATGGAACAGTGGATGTTGTAAGACTGGATATTCGAACCAGCACAACGCCCGGTGTCTGCACCATCGATGATCAGTCAGGTTGTACTCTGGCTGATGTTCTTGCCGATGTGGATCACAAGGACGATTTCAAGGTAGACATTGCCGTCCATTTTCAAGGTGACGGCTTTGCCGATGATGGCAGTGTGAGCAATGCAACCCTGCGCCAGCGAGGGGGATCCAGCCGCGCGTTTCCCCAGAAATCTTTTAGAATCAAACTCGATAGTAAAGACACCCTATGGCGTAATGAAAGGCGTCTGCAATTGAACAAGAATCCTCTCGACAAATCGCGTATACGAAACAAGCTGGCGTTTGACCTTATGAGAGAGTTGCCCCACCTACCCAGTTTGCGCACCCAGTTTGTCAACCTGTGGATTGATGACGGGCAGGGCCCTGTCGACTACGGCTTGTACACCCACGCAGAATATGCTGGCAAGGAGTATCTGGTTAACCGCGATAGAAACGACGACGATAATATTTACAAGGTTGAGTTTTTTTCATTCTCGCAACACGATCTGAATAATGTCCAGGTTGACGAAACCGGGGAACCTCTGGATCTGGATCGATTTGAAGATAGCCTGGAAATCAAACGCGGAAAAGATCATCGCAAGCTTGTTGAAATGCTGACGGCCATGAATGATCCAGCACAATCCTTTGATTCCATTCTCGATCGCTATTTCAACAGAAATAACGTATTGATGTGGATAACCGCCAACCTGTTGATACATCAGTCCGATGCGATCACACACAATTTCTACCTGTATAACCCGGTTGACTCAGAAAAGTTCTATTTCCTGCCGTGGGACTACGACCTTTCATTCGCTCCGGAAAACGAATTGAGCAACAGTTTTGACAACAAGGAACTGGAAAAACGTCTGTACTACGGCTACGCACGAGGAATCTACAGTAATTTCGTGTCACGGTATTATCAGGTGCCAGGTATTCATGAAAAGATACTGGCTGCGGCTGACGAGCTCAGGAATACCTACTTTACCGATAGCAACATTACGGAACGAGTTCAGCGTTACGATGCCGTGGTACTTCCCTATCTCACCCGTTCGCCGGACGTCGACTTTACCCCGTATAATCAATACCGCACTCAGAATTTTGCATCCTTCGTTTCGGGTATTCACAACGACCTGCAAACCACTTTTGATATTCCCATGCCACCGACTCTACTGAGTCCGACCACGCGGGCTGACAAGCTGGTATTTGCCTGGGAGCCTGCCTACGATGTGACGCGTCGCAATGTACTCAGCTACGACCTTCAAGTATCAACGTCTGTGACATTCGAGGCAGACAATATTGTCCTGAGTGTAGAGGGAATTCCCGATGCGACGACTATGGTGGAATATTCGCTCGACAGCGATACGCTGCCCTCGGGCAGGTTCTACTACCGGGTCATAGCAAGAGGTAATCTTGAGCCGCAGCGAGTGTGGCAAATTCCCAGGAACACGCTCAACCTGAACGGATCCACCTGGTTTGGAGTGCGTGAGTTCAGCGTGCCTTGATCGGTTACACGCGCCAGGCAAGGTTCACTCCATTAATGTCGGGCTTTTTGTTCGGTCAGCCCTTTCACAGCCACTCTAGGGAAGGAGTTGTTGGAAAGGCGGTTTACAAGCTTCACAAAATCTGCGAAAAAATGCGGCTATTTATAGCCTGTTTTACACAAGCATGTCAGCATACCTTTCCGTAAACGGAACACAATCACGAAAATGCTCAGCAGCCACCACGAGATGCTGCCTCCACTGACACGCATCTCATGTAAAGGTTGTGCGGCCGCCAGCGCACTATCGTTTTCGGATGTCGAGAATACGCTATTCGAGTTGATAGATGCCAACGCCGTTTCCATGGGCGGATCACGCTCAGGTGCACTTTCTTGCGCAGGGACTGGGGCTGGGAGAAACCGTGTATTGTCCGCGGTGCTAACAGCACTTTCCTGAACCGGTTCGACGGCCAGATTATCAACGATTTCTGATGCTGATTCGGTTACCGAAGAAGTTGCCAATGAAAGGGAAAACTGGTCAGGTACGGCGCCGTCAATTGCCTTGAAATAACAGTCGGCTGTCTTGTCCTCAAAGCTGCAGAACAGGGCACCATGAGTGGCCCCTTGGGTGGCAGTGTAAATCGACGCCCACCAGTCACCACCTCTTAGCTGAGGTCGTACTTGCCATCCACCCAGGCCGGACACAAACGCAAAAGACTGACCAGGTTGCAGGGTCATATCGTTGCTTTTGTGAACGATGGTCTGATTTTCAAAATCGCTGAGCAGGTGGGTACGGGAGTAAGCATGCTCATGGGCCAGGGCAATCATGGCGCCCGCGTTCAGGCAAGCGTCGTAGACAGCCCAGCCGGTTGAGTTGCTTTTGGCACCAGTTTGCAGAGCTTCCTGATTCTTGTGCCAACTGCAAATACGCCAGCGATCACCGGAATCGGAAAACGACGAGGAAATGAACTGTGCATAATCGGCATCGGGCGATACCCCTTCTACTTCCCGAATGCCCGGGGCGACTTGTACAATATCGATGTTGGCAAACTGGCAGGCTGCCTTGACGCCAGCCTCGCCGGTGCAGGAGAGGCTATCGACGCGATCGATACGCTTTTGAATCAGGTTCTGGTAGATCGGCCATTCGTGATTCTCATGATTCCCCACGACGGTCAGTACCGGGAAATCAGCGCCTAGTGCGTTGTCCAGGTTGGTCTCCCAGAGCGCCGCTGTGTTGTCGTTGTAACCCAAGTCTCCCTGGATCAACAACAAGTCAGTTCCCTCGCTGGCAATCAGCGATAATACAGCTTGGGCATGTTCGCCGACGCCTTGGTCGCCGACAAAGGCTACTTTGACCGGAGCGGCCAAAGCCACGCTGCTAAGCAAAACAGCCACGCAGACAAGCAAGCCGCCAGCTACACTGCGTGAGTCGATTGAACGTAAATTTGATTTTGGCACAATGGAGTTTCCAGGGTAATCCCAGACAAGACCGCTGACGCTAACACTCGGCACGTCTTGCATCGGGTTACAAAATGGTATTTTTTACGTCTTGCGCAGTTGGAAACCTACAAGTCCTGCAGTATTTTTCTTGCAGTCGCCCGAATATTCTTTGGCACCAAATCACGCCTTCCAGACAAATTCATCGGGCAATTGTTTGCAGGATACTCTTGACCCGCTCAACCAATTCCGACTCCGTCTTCCTGTGTGGTACCTGTCGGGGTTCGGGGATATTTTCGACCCCTACCGGACTATCAGCCAATAAAGCAATCATAGGTGAGTGTCTTGATGCTCCATATTCATTGTCAGCTTCGTGGATGGCCATCACTTCTCCGCGACTCGAAGTTCCTGTTTCCGAAGCTGCTCCTTTGACCGACGATCTGGGCAAACATACGCCGGTGTGACGCGGTAAAAAATATCGTTGATTCATCTAAAGGGACCGTCTGAAGTCGGCACACCCTTCATCCCAATAGACTTCGGTCGGCACACATACTGAAAATCTTGCTATTTTCGTTCTTGGGATTCTGACACTGAATCTCGCACTTTTTCGGCAAGCGCCACTGGATCAGAGAAGCAATTCCGATAGGTGGTCTCGCGCATTCGTTTGTGGACTCATCGCTACAGTTTGCGACAGACCGATGTTCCCGCTGATGACGACAACAAGCACCGTATCGATCACTGTGAGCCATTCAGTGTCGCCAAAGTTCCTGGCTGGAAATCTCGTCAGAGCCCCCGGGGACACGGGGGTTCTGCATGAAATCAGCCCACGCTACGCGAGAACAGGCACACTAGGGATTCTAATCAGCAAGGGCTACGTATGGCATCAAATCCGGGAGATCGTTGATTCAAGGCTTTCCAATCCCCTGTTGCCTTGATTCCACCCAGGCGATCAACACACGCTTCATCAATCCATGTGTTCCCCCAATCTCCATTGGAATCACGATCGATCCAGCGGTATTCCTGCTTGTCCGAGCGCGAGAAAACGTAGCCTTCTTCCAAAGCCGTGAATGGACTGGAAGTTGTGGAAGCAGCGGCTGTTGAGGTAGCACCGTTGCAAGGGCTGGCAATTGCATCGAATCCTGGCGCCAGAGTATTCAGCTCCCTCCAGTTCCCGGACTGTGACGGCCCACCCAATCGCTCTGCGCAAGCCTTGTTTATCCAGATATTGCCCAATGCACCCGTGGAATCCCGGTCTATCCATCGAAATTCCGTAGTATCCGTGCGAGAGAAAACAAAACCGTTCGTATCGGGTAGAGGTGAAGGTGAGAGTGGAGGCGGAGATGGGAGTCTATTCGAAGCAGTACTGACGGTGCAGGGATTGGCAATACTGTCCATTTTTGGGGCAATGGAGATCAACGATTTCCAGTTGCCAGTTCGGCTCACCCCACCCATTTGCTGGGCGCAGTTTTCACTTATCCAGACACTTCCCATATCGCCGGACGAATTACGGTCGATCCAGCGCAGTTCCTCTTTGTCACTACGCGAAAATACGAAACCCGCGCTGATCTCTTCAGCAGGTGCAGCGGCACTAGAGTCAGAAGTTGCTGGCGCGCTATTGCTGCTGGATTGCTGCTGTGATCCCAGTGTCAGCGAAAACTGATCAGGCACGGAACCGTCAATCGCCTTGAAATAGCAATCAGCTGTGGTGTCTGCAAATGTACAGAACAGCGCACCATGTGTAGCTCCCTGAGAGGCCGTATAGATGGAAGCGAACCAGTCGCCACCACGCTTTTGAGCGCGGATGTCATGTCCACCAAGACCCGAAACAAACGCAAACGACTTGCCCGGTTCGAGTGTCATTTCAGAGCTCTTGTGCACGACGGACTGGTTCTCGAAATTGCTCATAAGAAAAGTTCGCGAGTACGCATGCTCATGACCCATCGCAATCATGGCGCCGGCATCCAGACAAGCATCGAAGACGCCCCATCCGGTACTGTTGCTCTTACTACCTGTTTGCATCGCATTTTGATTCTTGTGCCAACTACAGATGCGCCATGGCTTTTTCGAAGCAGACAGTGAATCACGCAGAAATTGTTCATAGTTGTCATCGTCAGAAACCCCTGCGACTTCCCTTACACCCGGCGCGACCTGAACAACTTCAATATTCTTGAATTGGCAAGCTGCCTTTACACCGGCATTACCTGAACATGACAAGCCTGGGACTCTGTCTATGCGCTGCTTGATAAAGCGCTGATAAGTCGACCACTCGTAATTTTCATGATTTCCAACTACTGTTAACACTGGGAAATCTGCACCGAGTTCGTTAACTAGATTGGTCTCCCAGTCTGATGCAGTATTGTCGTAGTAGCCCAGATCTCCTTGTAATAACAGGAGGTCAGTTCCCTCGGATGCAACCAGAGACAACACCGCTTGTGCGTTACTGCCAGTACCCTGGTCTCCAACGAAGGCTACTTTGGTTGCTGCAAAAGCAGCAGTATTTATCGCAAATGAGGAGAGTGTCAGTAAACAGCAGGTAGAAATAGTTTTGTTGATAGTCACGCGAATAACCTGTTTCCTTGAATTAGAAAGGGAGGGAAAAATAGCATCTGCCGAAGCTTCCAGATAGTTACAAGCTGGAATCGAACCCGAATACCCTGTCGTTGCTAGAGGGATCGGATGACACAATTCAGCACAATGCTGCCGCTTGTCGACGCATCTGACTGGACTCAGACCCATCGAACCGGTGTTACTTCACAGGAATTATTAAAGGACACAAGCACATTTCGTACCCACAGATTGCTGTGATTTCAGTGCTTTGAGAATCTTTGCGTCAATCTCCCCAGGAATTGGGGCTATGAACTGGCGTTGACCTTGGATAAATGGTTACTTTGTGTCTTGTATAACAGAGTTATTTGTTCCATGACGTTTTGGTAAGCATGCGTGAAAAGCTCAACTAATCAAAATATGAACTTTGTTCCGGACATGGAACAGTGAGCCCTCGTCATCAGCAATTCTCGGCGAATGAGTACCCTAGTTTCATTATGATAAAAAATCTGGATCTACGCGGGTTCGTATTTGGTTGATTCTGGCATTTTTAAGTAATGGTGGCAGGAATGATGCGATGATCTTGAGCTTCAGATACTCTTCATCACGATAGCCATAGAATTTGCGCTGAATCACTCGTATCTTATCGTTGACGCCTTCGACTAGACCCAGGCTCACTTTGTCGTCAGGGTGACAGTACGAGGCAATTACATCCCAGTGCCTTTCCACCATCGCAGCAAACTTCACATAGGGCTTGAGCCTTTTCCACTTCAGGCTATCTTTCCATCGTTCGAAAAAAGCACGTGCACCACGGACTGTCTTGCTAGTCCCACAGTTTTCCAATGATCTACTCGAGTAGATAGGCTGTATTCAAACGGCTATTGGCAGCCAGCAGCTTCTCCAATACCGTGCGCCCTTTCAGATCCAGATGCTCTCTGTTCGACAGCAGGGTGTATCGCTGGCCTTTCATATAGCTTCTGTCTTTGCCACCGAGCCTCTGTGTATTCCTCTCGGCGAACCTGATCAAACGCTTTAGACAGGTGACTCATACTATGAAACTTGTCATAGATAGTCAGTGCGTCCGGGGCATTCTTCAAAATTGATTTCCTGAAGGCCTTCCCCATATCCATGGCGGCCATGCTTGATGAGATAGCTCTTTGTTTTGCCAATAAATTCGAAGAATTCATCCAAGTCTTTGTCCTTGCGACCTTCGCCTCCAACCCAGATTGGACGGCGGCGATCCAGATCACTGACAATGACAATGACAATGACCCGATAGTTGTGCCCCTTGCATAAGGATATTTCATCCACACCAATTGCGCGCAGTGTTGGTGCGCCAGCCAATTCGATCTGTCGGCGCATATACAGTTTGTAGAAAATCCTTCACCGTGCTGTGATGCAGGCGCTCAATCTCGGCAATCCGAATTATTGTCATGTCACGGCACAGATTGCCCACATGCATGGCTAAACGATACGTGTAACGCGGGTTCTTAGCCAGCCAATCCAGGTGCTCTTCGTTGACTGACATACATTTGGGATACTTGACACGCCAACGTTCAAACTCAAGATAGATGCGCCAACCAGCGGCAGACAGATCACGCACCCGACGAGTTTTACGATTATATCTGGATGTACACCGGTGTTCACATCGGGAACAGGCTGCCGTTTTATTTGCCGTTGCAAGGTGATGATTTGAGAATACCGATCACCAAAGACACCCTTCAGCGTCGAAGTGGCAGTGAATCCTGGAAAGCAGAAAAGCGCGCGAATTGACTGGGGGTTTTTCATGCAGAAAGTTTGTCCTGATATCGACAGAACTTTTCAGGCCATCAATTTCAACGTATATGCTTTGTATACATTTAAAGTCGGCGATTCGTCACTGAAAAACAACTACACGAACCCGCGTAGACCCTTGATTCTAATCAGCCTGTTACAAGACTGCTTATGTCGGGGGAATTACTTTGTTCTAAAATGAACGCCATTGCCCTCCCCCCAATTACGATCGCAAACCCCAGCGCCGTTTTGAGTTTATCCCGACGTGGGGAATTCAGTTGCTCCTGCTCTATGCGCCGCTCAGGGTGAATTGTGATAGCTGCGGGGTAAAGGTCGAGCACATGCCCTGGACATTGGACAGACGACAGAACACACGCAACTACGCTGGATATCTGTCTCAGTGGTCAAGGCAAATAAGCCGACCGGAGGTCGCTGTTCTTTATGCCGTCGCAGCCCTTAAACTGAACGTGGTCTACAGTGATTCCCTCTGGAAAACGCCTGGCAATCCTCTGTGACATCCGCTCCTCAGGCAGAAGCTGCATTGACACTGGTCAAGTACTTGAGGACGAGCACTAGTAGCCTCAGCGCTTGTTCACGCGTGACACTCTGAAAGTCGTCAAGGGACTAATCTAGATCGTCACTTGCTTCGATGTAGTCAAAGACGACCTTAATTAGTGCCACGTCCTAGCGAACACAGGCGTGCCACCGAGGATCTCCGGATCGCCATTGATGATGTCTTGTGACATGTATCACCCTCAAGCACACGATACCGCCCATTCCACAGACTTCAGCAAGGCTGTAACAGGATGCGTAACATATAGCTTGTTCTAAGGCACCAGTATTTAATATCTTGCATACTAGATTCTAGTCGTCCTGTCATAGATCGCGCCAATGAAGTGCATTGCCAGCCAACGTATTGATTAATGCGCATCGGGCGACAGAGTGAACATGACCTTGGATGGGAACGAAATCTTGGAAAGAGCTTGAACATAAGTCCACTCGCGAGGAGTGCGTACGGCAGGCACCGCTCACCGGGGCAAATGTAAAGTGATCCTCTATATCATGGCTCACTGGCGCGGTCAGCAGTCCTTGGTCTGGTCATTCTGGGTGAATCTGGTGGCCTGCGAGTATTGATTTTCAACACCCATAACGCGCTGGGCCCCGAAGAGGGAGAAGTCTACGCCCTGCAATGTTTCCTGGTCATCAGTACCACACTGTTATTTCATGGGCTGCTACTGGACTGGCAACTGGTGGGCGTGGTGCGTACTGCCGAGAATCACTTTGCCTTTCGCGGCAACATGGCTCTGGTATGGGCCGCACAACTGGACGCGGTGCTCATGTTTCTGCTCACCGCGGCATATGCACTTGGTGCAATTCAATGGACCCACAAGTTGCCGGTTGAAGAGGATGTTTTGGCCCGCATGGCACGAGAACACGCTAGCCAGTACCAGCTTCCAGCATCACCGTCTGGTCAACAGCTGATCATCGATGGATCCATTGAATCAGGTATCACTCGGGCGGTTCGGGGGTTGCTAAGATCACACCCTCCGGTCCAGCAGGTATATTTTGCTAGCCCGGGAGGCAGTATCTACGAAGGACGCGCCCTGGCAAAGCGCTTCAGAGAACATCAGCTGGATACGCGGACCGTGAGCATCTGTGCCTCAGCGGGTACGACCGCCTACGCTGGTGGTGCGATGCGATCCGCATCCATAGCCGCCACCCTGGGATTCCTTCCATCAATACCGAATTGATGCAAGTTATGCCGTTATCGTCGTAGACGTGCAGGCAGAGCAGGAACGAGATGCTGCGTTATTTCAGGA
>RCMY010011809.1_pt1 | contig 12859 bp, 11 predicted proteins | sample 2041341 | NCBI WGS metagenome assembly RCMY01 (sample SAMN09708234, study PRJNA481090) | Marine sediment metagenome, whole genome shotgun sequencing project. | reverse complement strand
TATGTTTGGTTCAAATATAGAACTTTGATTTGTACCTTTGAATTTGAAAATAAAATATGTCAAGAGACGTACAATTAAAAGAACGTTGGGAAGTATTGGTTGAAAAACTATCGGTGCAATTTGCTGACGGTGATAATATGGAGTTGGATGCCATCATCTATTTGGTGGGTGTTCAAGAATTGGGGCAATACCATAAAACATACAAGAAAGATGAAAAATTAAATTTGATGCATATTGCCATCTGTCGATTGTTGGAGCCCTATGGGTATTATGAATTCGAGTTTTTTGATGAGGAAGGATGGCCCCATTTTAATGCTAAGGAAGAATTACCTGCTTTGAAAGCAGGTGAACAATCTGTCTTGATGAAAGAGGCAATTGTCAGTTACTTTTTGGAAAAGGCCTATATTGATTAAACGAGTTGTCATTCCTGCCCAAGAAGGAATGACAGAATTAAATTATGAAAAAACCCTATTACGCCGTCATTTTCACGAATATAAGAACTGAGGAAGATAAAGGTTATTCCGAAATGGCACAGAAGATGGAGGATTTGGCAAGAGAACAACCAGGTTTTTTAGACTTTGAAAGTGCAAGGGACCAAATCGGAATATCGGTAAGTTATTGGGAGACATTACAAGACATTGCCAATTGGAAAGCCAATACTGACCATTTGTTTGCCCAACAAAAAGGGATATCCGATTGGTACAAATGGTATAAGGTTAGAATTTGCTTGGTAGAACGGGAATATGAGTTTAATAAATAGCTTTTTATTTAAGGTAAGGGATAATGCCATCCACTTCGTTAAAATTCATCCCAAAAAAATCATTTTTCTTTCTGTTTTAATATTTGCTTACTATTTCTGCTTACCAGACCAATTGTTTAAAGTTCCGACAGCTACCGTTGTTGAAAGTGGTAATGGAAAATTACTAGGGGCAATGATTGCTGAGGACGGCCAATGGCGTTTTCCAGAAGTGGATAGTGTTCCCTTAAAATTTGAAACTTGTTTATTGCAATTTGAGGATACTTACTTTTATCGGCATCCAGGGTTTAACCCTGTTTCAATGACCAAGGCTATTGGAGCAAATATTAAAGTAGGTAAATCGGTTCGTGGGGGTAGCACCATTACCCAGCAAGTGATTCGATTATCAAGAAATGGAAAAAAAAGGACGTATTGGGAAAAGGCCATTGAATTGGTTTTGGCAACTCGACTGGAATTGCGTTTTTCAAAAGAAGAAATTCTAAAGCTCTATTCGAGTCATGCTCCTTTTGGAGGGAATGTAGTAGGTCTTGATGTGGCAGCATGGCGCTATTTTGGATTGCAAGCACATCAATTATCATGGGCCGAATCGGCTACTTTAGCTGTATTGCCAAATGCACCAAGTCTAATTTATCCAGGGAAGAACCAAGAGAAACTGCTTCAAAAAAGGAATAGACTATTACGAAAATTGTTTCTAAAGGACATTTTGGACAGCACAACTTATGAACTTGCGTTACTTGAGAAGTTACCCCATAAACCATATAGCCTTCCACAACTGGCCCCTCATTTAGTGCAGTATATAGCTAAGGACAATAGAGGAAAAAAAATTACATCCACGATTGATGAGAATTTGCAGTCCAATATTAATACCATAGTTGAAAAACACTACCAAAATCTCAAGCAAAACCAAGTGCATAATGCTGCCGTATTGTTGCTGGATGTAACTACACGACAGGTTTTGGCTTATACGGGCAATACACGAACCGATAAAAATCATCAGAAAGATGTTGACATGGTACAGGCCAATCGTAGTACGGGGAGTATCCTAAAACCACTACTTTATGCAGCTATGTTAGATTCAGGGGAATTGCTTCCTGATATGTTGGTACCAGATGTGCCTACTCAAATAGCGGGATATACGCCAGAGAATTTCAGTGAGGATTACGGTGGAGCCGTTGAAGCAAAAAAGGCATTGGCACGCTCACTCAATATTCCTGCAGTTCGGTTGTTACAAAAATATGGGTTAGAAAAATTTCGTGATCAATTGAATGCTTTTAATTTAAAAGGAATCAATGAGCCAGCCAATCATTATGGCTTGACTTTGATTCTTGGTGGTGCTGAAAGTAGCCTTTGGGATTTGTGCAAAACCTATGCATCAATGGCCTCTACAATCAATCATTTTAATGCAACTTCGAGTGAATATTTCGACCAAGAGTTCACCGATCTAACCTTGATTAAAGATCAGGAAGTCGATTTTGGCAAAAAATCCACCGAAAAAAACGTATTTGATGCTGGTAGTATCTACCTCACATTTGAGGCGATGAAAGAGGTCAACCGTCCGGAGGGCAATGAATCTTGGGAATTCTTTGACAGTAGCAAACAAATAGCATGGAAAACGGGTACAAGTTTTGGCAATAAAGATGCTTGGGCCATTGGTGTGACAAAAGACCATGTGGTCGGTGTATGGGTAGGGAATGCAGACGGGGAAGGCAGGCCAAATGTGACTGGAGTTTCGAGTGCCGCACCAATTCTTTTTGATGTTTTTGACGTGCTTCCAAGATCAAAATGGTTTTCAAAACCCTTGGATGAATTTGTGGATATAGACGTATGTGCGAAGAGCGGTTTTTTGGCTACAAACATTTGTCCATCAAAAATAATTGCTATTCCTAAAAAGGACAATTATGTTAAGGCCTGTAATTATCATCAGCCTATTCTTTTGGATCTGCAGAAACAGTTCAGGGTTAATTCCTCATGTGCAGATTTGTCTCAAACAATTAAGGAATCATGGTTTGTACTTCCACCTTTAATGCAATTTTATTATAAAAAAAGTCACCCGACTTATAAAACCTTACCACTTTTTAGAGATGATTGTAAGAACAACTTGGAATCGTCAATGGAGTTTATATATCCCAAAAACGGAAATCGTATAAGTTTGGCCAAGAATTTCGAGGGCAAAACAAATGAACTGGTCCTTAAATTGGCACATGCAAAATCTAAAACCGCTGTTTATTGGTATTTAGATGAAAAGTTTATTGATGAAACTTCGAATTTTCATGAATTGGGAATTGTTCCTACAATCGGAAAACATAAAATAACAGCTGTGGATGCTCTAGGCAATGAGGCCATAATCACTATTCAAATAGAGTAAAAACTATGTTTTGATTTAGTAGGTTTAAGCATTATCTTTAATACCTTATCCTAATAAATATGTCAAAGCAATATATCATTTCCCTTGATCAAGGAACAACAAGTTCACGTGCGTTATTGGTTGATCAAGATGGTGCCATAGTGAATATGGTGCAACAAGAATTTCAACAGATTTTCCCAAAATCAGGTTGGGTAGAACATGACCCCAAAGAAATTTTGGAATCGCAACTGCATGTGATGCACGAATTGGTGAAAAAAGAGAATATTAATGTCTCCGATATAAAGGCTATCGGGATTACAAATCAACGGGAAACTACCATAGTTTGGGATAAAAATACGGGAGGAACCCGTTTACAATGCCATCGTTTGGCAAGATAAGCGTACGGCTGATATCTGTGAACACCTAAAAAAGATAGGCTTAATAGAGCATGTAAAGATGACCACAGGCCTTGTGATTGACTCTTATTTCTCTGGAACTAAGGTAAAATGGATATTGGACAATGTTGAAGGTGCTCGAGAAAAAGCTGAAAAAGGGGATTTATTAATGGGAACCGTTGATACTTGGTTAGTATGGAATATGACGAAAAGAGCCAATCATGTTACGGATTATACCAACGCATCACGAACCATGATTTATGATATCACGAAGCTTTCGTGGGATGATAGATTATTAAAGGAATTGGGAATTCCCAAAAGCATGCTTCCTGAAGTTAAGCCTTCCGCCCATCATTTTGGGGACTATGAATTAAATGGAAAAACTATTCCTATTGCTGGTATTGCAGGCGACCAGCAGGCTGCACTTTTTGGCCAAGGTTGTTTCGAAAAAGGTACCGCAAAAAATACCTACGGAACGGGTTGTTTTATGTTGATGAACACGGGTGAAAAACCCCAATTTTCAAACAATGGTCTTTTGACCACAATTGCTTACGGATTGAATGGGAAGGTAAATTATGCCTTTGAAGGCAGTATTTTCATTGCCGGAGCTGCTATTCAATGGTTGCGAGACGGATTAGAAATCATAAAAGATGCCAAGGAGACCGAAGCATTGGCAAATTCGGTTCCAGGCGATAGTTCTGTTTACGTTGTTCCTGCCTTTGCAGGTTTGGGAGCGCCCTATTGGGATATGTATGCCAGAGGGGCTATTTTTGGATTGACCCGTGATACAGGCAAAGCACATTTGGCCAAGGCAACTTTAGAGTCTTTGGCCTACCAAACAAAGGATATCCTTAATGCAATGGAAGAGGATTCCGGAGTAGCATTACAAAACCTAAAAGTAGATGGTGGGGCTTGTGCCAATAATTATTTAATGCAGTTTCAAGCAGATATTTTAGGCACGGAAGTGCATCGCCCAAAAGTAATTGAATCAACGGCAATGGGTGCCGCTTTTTTGGCGGGAATCCAAGTTGGCATCTGGACCCAGGAAGATATTGACCAAAGCAGACCCATGGATCGTATTTTCAAACCTACTTTTGATAGGGTCAAACGAAAACACCTGTATAAAAACTGGAAAAAAGCCGTCGAAAGAACCATGGGTTGGGAAGATAATTAATACCCAAATTAAATCATAGAATACATGAAAAATAATATCAGATTTTCAAATCTTGATAGAACAAAAACTATTCAAGAACTATCTAAAGAATCGTATGATCTTGTGGTTATTGGAGGGGGTATTACCGGTGGAGGTATTGCTTTGGATGCTGCTTCCCGTGGTTTGAAAGTTGCCTTGGTCGAAAAGGGCGATTTTGCTTCGGGCACCAGTAGTAAGTCCACTAAATTAATTCATGGAGGATTGCGTTATTTAAAACAATTCGATTTTTGGTTGGTCAAGGAAGTGGGTTCTGAACGGGCCATTGTGCATAAATTGGCGCCACATCTTGTACTTCCAGAAAAAATGCTACTCCCACTTATAGAAAATGGGTCATATGGCAAATGGCTGACTTCAATAGGTCTTAAGGTTTATGATATTTTGGCTCAGGTTTCAGGGGATGACAAGCGCAAAATGTTGGAGAAAAAAGAGGCATTGAAATTGGAACCTCTTTTACCTAAAAAAATATTGAAAGGAGCAGGTTATTATGCTGAATATAGAACTGATGATGCCCGATTGACGATAGAAACCATTAAAACCAGTTTACAGCATGGCGCGAAAGCATTAAATTATGCTGAGGTAACTGATTTTATCTATGATGACAAAAAAGTGGCAGGAGTCATTGTAAAAGATGCGATTTCAGGAAAAACCTTTAAAATAAAATCTAAATATGTAATTAGCGCTGCAGGGCCATGGGTAGATGAACTTCGCAGCGTAAATAACTCCAAAAAAGGGAAACGTTTACATTTGACTAAAGGGGTTCATTTGGTATTTCCCCATGAAAAATTACCGGTCAAGCAATCGGTTTATTTTGATATCCCTGATGGGCGTATGATGTTCGCCATTCCTAGGGGAAAAGTAACTTACATAGGGACAACCGACACGAACTATGCCAAGGATAAAGACCACGTAGAAACTGATTTGGTAGATGCTCTCTATTTGATATCGGCGGTGAATAATATGTTTCCCAAGATTAACTTGGAAATGGAAGATATTGTTTCTTCTTGGGCGGGGTTGCGACCACTGATTCACGAAGAAGGAAAGTCTGCATCGGAGCTTTCGAGAAAGGATGAAATTTTTACTTCAGATACGGGTCTTATTAGTATGGCTGGAGGTAAACTCACAGGTTATCGAAAGATGGCAGAGCGTGTCCTAAACCGCATTGCCAAAAAAATGGTAGAGGACTTTGACATTGAAATTAAAGAGTGCACTACTGAAGAGATTCCGTTGTGTGGAAACGATTTCAAGAAATTCAAACACGTAAAAAAATATATCGATGAAATATATGAGCGTATTAAGGGTGATGGGTTTACGAAATACAATGCGTGGTTTTTAGTTACTAACTATGGCATTCAGACAACTATTTTAGATTATTATTCGAAACAAAAAGGGGAGAACAACGAAATACGTTTGGCATTGGCTGAACTTTGTTTTGGCATTGATTATGAGATGGTTCATAATCCAATGGATTTCTTTATCCGCCGTACTGGTCGTCTTTACTTTGATATTGACAGTGTTCGCAGCCTAATGGATCCTGTTTTAGAAGTGTTTAAAAGCATATATAAAGTTGATGATGCCCAACTTGCAAATTGGAAAGATGAATTAAACACCCAAATTGAAGAACATTCAAATTTTTCTATAGACAGAGGTTAGATTGATGAAAATTTCCCTACTTAATTAATGGGGAATAAATTAGCTTGTGCGGTTAGTCTATTTTATTGGTCAATAAGGCAAAGGTGCTCCTGGCATTATTACCCTGGTAGAGTACATCATAAACAGCATCAATTATTGGAGTTCGGACCTTACTTTTAAAATTCGCTTTAAGCTCATAGGCACTTTTAGTGGCATAATAACCCTCAGCGATCATACTCATTTCCATCTGGGCACTTTTTACGGTATAACCTTTCCCGATCATATTGCCGAACATACGGTTACGGCTAAAAGTGGAATATCCGGTTACCAATAAATCACCCAAATATGCAGAATTATTAATGTTACGCTTCATTTTGTGCACTCTTTTGATGTAACGTTTCATCTCACGAATACTATTGCTCATAAGTACACTTTGAAAATTGTCGCCATATCCCAATCCATGAAATATTCCCGCGGCAATAGCGTATATGTTTTTTAACATGGCAGCATATTCCGTACCTATAATATCATCCGAAATCTTGGTCTTTATATAATTGCTTTTCAAATTGTTAGCTACCAATTCGGCCTTTTCTTTGTCCGCACTTGCAATGGTCAGGTAGGAAAGGCGTTCTAGGGCAACTTCCTCAGCATGGCACGGGCCGGTTATAACTCCGATATTCTCAAAAGGTATTTTGTAAATATCATGAAAATGTTCGCCAACAATCAATCCTGTTTCCGGCACTATTCCTTTAATCGCTGAAAAAATAATCTTGCCTTTTAAAGAAACGGTTAACTTCTTTAATTCTGTTTCAAGAAAAGCCGATGGTATGGCAAAGATGAGAACATCATTGTTTTTGACAGCATAATCGAGTTTTGTGGTTAAGTCCAGTTGTTTTGTATCGAATTCAACAGAACTTAGGTAATTGGGATTATGCTTTTGTGTTCTTATATGCTCAACCGAATCTTCGTTGCGCATATACCAGGTGATTTGTTCTAAGTTTTCAGATAACATTTTAACAATAGCTGTTGCCCAACTACCTCCGCCTAATACGGCAAATCGTAATTCTTTGTTCATAAGAAATGTTTAATCACATCAAATGTAAATAAAATAAAACAATGATTTAAGTACTGATAATCAGTTAATTGTAATAATTGGCATGGTGATTGTTTTATATAGGCTGAACGTAAACACATGAATTATGCAAGCGATAAAACTACTCTTAGGATTTTTACTGGTAGGTACATTGATGACTTCTTGTTATACCGAAGTGATTTTGGATGATGGATTTATAGAGGAATCCGGTTTCAATACTTCTCAGGTCTTACAATCATATGATTTATGGTATATAGATATAAACGCGACAAAGGGTAATGGTGAAGTACCTTTCTTGCAACGTGCTTTCACGATTTCATTTGACAATGGTAATGTATATGCGAACAATAATATAGTGGGTCTAGGTAAAACGGGAAGTGGGTATGGTATTGATATTGGGTATTTTGATGCTTTGCCAGGGGTAATTGAAATTGATCATGATATAGATGGGCTATGGCTTTTAGATGTATTTGCGATTAACGGAAATACGCTGGAACTGTATGATTCCAATTCGAACACTTCATACTACTTAAAAGGGTATCAAATAAATAGCTTTGATTTTGATATGGTGTTTTATGACAACATCAATTATTTCTTGCAAGAATATGATGCATGGGAAAAAACATATACCAGTCAGGAGGGTGCTTTGAATGATTTTGATGATGAAAATTTCCTGCAATTTCTTTCTGATAGTCAAGGCGACTTTTTCAGATCATCAATTGATAAAACGGGGTCATCGGTAAATAGCCTTGAGTGGGATTTTGAAGGGAGTTATCAGGTTTTTGATGTAGAAAACGATGAAACGCTCAAAACTTTAACACTTTCCTACGACTTTATGGGCAATGATTATTTTGAGCTTTACGTTGTTAATGATAGTACAATTGAACTATATCACCCAAGTAGTGAAACGGTATATGAGTTTAAAGGAAGGGGATACATTCAGTACTTAAAATCGGGCAAAGGTTCGGTTGAAAAGAAAAGAAAAAAGACTTCGAATCCTGTAATGAAAGTGAAAAGAAGTAGAAAATAATAAATATTTTTTGGTTGGTTATTTAGTTAGGAACCGCCCCAGCGTTTAAAGTTGGGACGGTTTTTTATTGCGGTATAGGGCAGCTACTTTCTTATTATTTTAAAATGGTCCAGTTTTATGTCATCAAGCCCTTTGCTATCAAATGGGTATTCCAAATGATCTTGTATGTTGTAGAGAGAAATTAGTATAAATTCTGTAAGAATTACAACAAAATAAACGGCTGCATGATTATAATTTTGCCCAATATTGAAAATTATTGTTGGGGTATAAATCAAAGGAAATATATAGATAAATATTTTACAATAGGCCTTGAGGCTTATGGGAGTTCTATGAACGTGAATGGCATGTAGATTGTCAATTGCCTCGTGCAGATCATTCATGTACTTAAAAATCCTATCTTTTAGTTTCTTGGAAATCATTCCGTCCTTTGAAAGAATAAAATCATAAACTTTTTCTATTTCATCATCCAGATCCTTAATTTCTTCATTCTGAATTTTAAGACTTGCCAAGGTTTTATCTCCTACATCCTTTAGTATTATTTCCAAGCTATTTTTTTCTTCTAACGTTAAATTACTAGTGCTCGTAAAATAGAAGAGTGTTTTCATGGCACTCCTAAATTGGCTTAGATGCTCTAGGGCTTTTTCTCTTCTCCTAAAAGAACCTCGAATCGTAAAAACCAATGGAAAAATAATAGCAATGCTTAACAAAGTAAGGTCCACATTGAAAAATATATGGTACTTATAACACGCATAAACGGTTAGCACCGATACAATAATCACGATTAGAGTTCTATAATTTATTGTGGTTAGATAGAGTTTAATAATAATATTTTTTATACATTACGGATAAAGTTAACCGATTATGGGTAATAATCAAATATTTATCAAACTCCTTCTTTTTTATTTTCTATCTACCCTGTCTTGTTTTGCACAAGAAATTACAGTAGATAAAAAAATCGGTAAAGTTTCTAAGCTATTCTCTAGCGATAGCGTGCTTCAAATTAAAATGAATTATGCAAACAAGGTTGTCAGAAAAAGCACAAATGACAGTACATATTTAAATATAGATTTGGACTATCAAACGGGAAGTGATGCATGGAAAAGCCTTCCTGTCAGAGTTCGCTCTCGAGGTAATAATAGGCTTAAGAACTGCTATTTTGCCCCGATAAAAATGAAAATAAAAAAAGAGGACTACAAAGGCACTTTATTTAAAGGGAATAAAAAGTTAAAATTGGTATTGCCCTGTCTTACTGAAAAGGATAGAAATGATTATGTGGTAAAGGAATTTCTGGCATATAAGCTATATGAGTTGGTTTCACCCTATCATTATAAGACCAGGCTCTTGGAGATAACACTAACTGAACCCAAAGGAAAGAACTTCAAAGAGCATAAAATAAAGGGTTTTTTTATTGAGGATATCAAGAAAGTGGCCGATCGGCATGGAGGTAAGGTTTTAAAAAGAAATATGCACCCCATGCAGCAGGATGCGTTGTGTTCTGTTCAAAATGCATTTTTTCAGTTTATGATTGGGAATACCGATTTTTCAACAGCCTATCAGCATAATGAAAAATTATTGTTTGTGAATAAATCTTCAATGCCTGTACCTTATGATTTTGACATGTCCGGTTTGTGCAATACCAGCTATTCAGTAGTTTCACAGGTTGGCAAGGATGTATTACCGATTACCGAGGTTACCCAAAGAATGTACAGGGGGTTTAAAAGGGATAATGAAGTTATGCTCGAGGTAAGAAATCAGTTTTTAGAGAACAAAACAAAAATGTTGGCAATTATTGATGCACATAAGGTTCATTTTGAAAACCCAAAAGCTTACATACGATGTACTGCGTATATTAATGATTTTTTTGATGTACTTGCCAATGACACCGAGTTTAAAAAAGAAATTTTAAATCGCGCTAGAACAAAATAACTATTCACATTCTGAATAGATTTTAATCAAATAATTCACTTAAGGGCTTCCCTTGAACTGCACTCGGTAGTCTCAGGTTCAAGAACATTGCCAGGCTTGGGGTAATGTCTATAGGATTTACACTTCGAACCGACTCTCCATGTGGAATTCCTAATCCCATCCACAGTAGAGGAACATGGGTATCGTAGCTATATCCAGAACCATGTACGGTGCCTTTTACCCTTTCAACCGCCATTCGTGAATTTGGATTTATAATGGTACCGGAATTATAGGAAAGTAAAACATCGCCTGACCTTTTAGGATAATAGCCATTTTGCATGGTTTTCCTTAGCCCTTCTTCATAGGTTTGGGTTTGGAGGTTATGTGCCGTAAGGGCCAAATAAACCCCTTTTTGGGTCATTAAAAAGTCGGCAACTTCCTGCTGAATAACTGGCAACAGTAATTTTTTTTCATCCACTGTGTTCTTATTCAGGTATACTTGGTTCCCGTCAAAATTTTCGATCCATGAACCTTCACCATATTTTGCTACTAAAAATAGGTTTAGTTTATGGTTGTACTGTCCTATCCTTGCAATATCACCATCAAGTTTATTATCTCTTAGGTAAGAAACCGCAGGTATTGCTGCATGGTCAGAAGTTAAAAAGAGCACATAATTATTTTTACCAACTTTAGAATCAAGGGCAGCAAAAAGTTCCCCGAGGTTTTTGTCCAGGCGCAGATAAATATCCTCCATTTCAACGGATTGCGGTCCAAAAGTATGTCCCATTACATCTGTAATTGAATAGCTTACATTCAATATATCCGGATATTTGTCGGTTCCTAATTCTTCGTTTTCTATGGCGGCAATGGCAAACTCGGTCAATAAGGTATTACCAGCAGGGGATACCCAAAGTAGGCGATATTCTGTTCCGCTTTTTTTGACTTTATCGCGCATGGCTTTAAAATCATATGGAAATGTGGGACTCGACTTACCACCTAGGGAAGGTTCATATTTATTGTCGTCAGGGGAACTGGCAGTGTAAGTATCAAGAGGATATAATGTGTTCCAGGTTTCGTTGAGATATGTATCAGGTTTTCCCAATTCATTAAACTTGGCAACCCATTTGGGTACCTTTTTCATGTAAAAAGAACTGCTAACAAAGTAGCCAGGACTAGAATCCCAATTGTACCAGTAGGCAGCATTGGCAGACTTTCCTCCTGGTAGTATTGCCGCCCTATCCTTTATGGAAATACTAATCACTTTAGATTTAAATTTACTCCTAAGCCTTAACTCGTCCGTTATTGTAGTGGCAGTTAAATTTATTGGGGAGGCACCGTTTGGGTTCTCATTTAGCGATCCAACGATTTTTTCGTTGGAATCCATTACATTGCCTACATAATTCCCTAATTCCCGGTCATACCAACTATTACCGATAATGCCATGATAAGCGGGAGTAGTTCCCGTGTAAATTGAAGCATGCCCAGGGGCAGTTTCCGATGGAATATAATTCACATTTGCGTTCTTAAAGTTGAATCCCTCATTAAGCAGCCTATTGAAACCGGTTTCCCCATATCTGTCCTGATATTTATACAATTGGTCAAAACCCATTTGGTCAATAATTACCCCAACAACCAATTTGGGCTTATTCGAATCTTGGGCCAAACCATAGAAAGAATAGCCGATAAAAAAGAGAAGCAATAAAATAATTGATTTGCGCATTACCATTTTTATTAGGTTTCAGTATTTGTTATTAGTATAGTATAAAAGTAAAATTTCCAATTTATTAGATTACCTACCAAGTTAAAAATTAGCATCGAAAAGAAACCCTCTTTTTAGACATTATATTTATAGGGTACGTCTTCAATGTCCTATGCTTGGTCCTGGTTCCATTAGTTTCATGTCAAATTTGATGCCAATTTCTTTTTAAATTCAGAGGGATTTTCATTTGTAACTTTTTTAAAGGTCCTGTTAAAATAAGAAAGGCTTTCAAATCCGCATTCATAACAGGTTTCTCCCACATTTTTTCCGGCCAATAATAGTCTTTTAGCCTGACTGATCTTATATTGATTCAAAAAACCAACAAAAGTATTCCCAGTAGCTTTTTTAAAATACCTACAGAATGCTTCCTTACCCAAATTGCATTCCGCCGCTATTTCATCGATACTTATTTTTCTATGGTAGTTCTCATCGATAAATGCATAAATATGGCGTAATCTTTCCTGTTCCTTTTTGTTGTATCTATTAATGAAGGGTTGGTCATGAAGCAATTCAAAATCTGGACTTAATGACAAAACCTTCAAAATTTGAATGATTTCCATAAACATATCAAATGAAGAAAGGGTATGAAGTTTTTTCAGTCGGTTCCCCACTATTCTTTTGGTTTCCCCATTAAAGGCAATGCCATGGGCAGATCTTTTGAAAAGTTCCATTATTCCTGAAAGTTCTGGTATTTCCCCAATAACCATATTCCTGAAAAAGGGCTTCAGATGCAA
>RCMY010010450.1_pt1 | contig 12860 bp, 10 predicted proteins | sample 2041341 | NCBI WGS metagenome assembly RCMY01 (sample SAMN09708234, study PRJNA481090) | Marine sediment metagenome, whole genome shotgun sequencing project. | reverse complement strand
GCTGCATAAACACGATGTCGTTTTTCTTGACGCCGTCTTTTTTCATAGCGTTTGCAAATCTGTTTGCATCGGCATTAAGTTCTTTGTAGCTCCATGTTCTGCCGCTCTGAGGATCAATTGCGGCAGGTTTATCCGAAAAGCGTCTTACATTTCTCATAAAGCCGTTAAGCCATGTAAATTCACTTTCAAATGTTTCTCTGAACATCTGTGAATCATATGTTAAATTCATAATATCCTCCTGTCCTATTATGTATGGGTGTACATTATTTTATACACACATATGTGTGTTGCTTGTATGTTGTTTTGTCGGCAGATTATTTGCCGTATTTGCCTACGATAATACTTGAGTTCTGACCGCCGAATCCGAATGCGTTTGACATGGCAAAGTTGATTTCGGCTTTCTTTGCGGTATTTGCAACAAAGTCAATGCCGGCACATTCGGGGTCAACCTCGTTGAGATTGATTGTAGGCGGAACTGTGCCTGTTTCAATAGCCTTGACACAGGTAATTGTTTCTGTAATACCGCCTGCGCCCATCATATGACCTGTTGCGCCCTTTGTTGAGCTTACATAGGGGAGAGTGTTGCCGAAAACCTTCTTGATTGAAGATGTTTCAACTGTGTCACCCTTGTTTGTTGCAGTACCGTGGGCATTGATGTAGCCGATGTCGGAAGGATTGATTCCTGCCTCTGCAATTGCCTGTTTCATACAAGCGATTGCACCTCGTCCTTCGGGATGCGGAGCAGTTACATGGTAAGCGTCATCCGTGTTGCCGCAACCTCTGATTTCTGCATAAATCTTTGCACCTCTTGCAAGAGCGTGTTCCTCTGTTTCAAGAACGAGCGCACCGCCGCCTTCACCTATTACAAAACCGTCACGGGTAACATCAAACGGACGGCTTGCAGTGCTTGGCGAATCGTTTCTTCTTGAAAGAGCTTTTGCGTTGGCAAGCGAATAAATTACAAGAGGACAGAGAACGGACTCTGCTCCTACTGCGAGCATAATATCAGCCTTGCCGCTCTGCATACACATACAAGCTGTGTTGATTGCGTCACCGCCTGACGAACAAGCTGTGCTTACCGTAAAGCTCGGTCCCTGAATATTGTAGTCGATTGCGATATTTGCGGCGGCAATGTTTCCGAGAATTTTGGGAATAAAACGAGGACCTACCTTTTTGTGTGATGCGCCTGTGAGTGCCTCCTGAGTATATGCGATTGTTGCAATACCTGCCATTGCAGTACCCATAACAATACCCGTTCTTTCGGGTTCAATCTTGATTCCGCTCTGTTTCATGGCTTCCTCAGCCGCAATATAAGCGTATTGCATAAACGGATCTGTTTTTCTGATTAAATCCTTTGGAAGATAGTCGGACGGATTAAAGTCCTTTACTTCGCCGGCAATCTGAACAGCGAGTTCAGACGGATCAAAAGTCTTAATTGTGTCAATGCCCGATGCACCTGCCGTGATATTATTCCAGTAGTTTTCAACACCGATGCCGACAGGTGTTACCGCACCCATACCGGTTACAACTATTTTCTTCATTCGTTAAGCTCCTTGTTTTAAAATAAGTTATTTACATTTTGCATATTATTATGCTATACTTGAATTGTACCAAATATGGAAAAATTATTCAATACCGTTGATTATGCAAAAATGACGATTTGGCAGTCTTAAATTTACAGTTTTGCATAATATTGAAAAAAACCGACAAAATACTGCGGGAAATTGTCAAAACGGAGGTTATTATGGATATAAATCAGCTCAATTGCTTTATAACTGTGGCTCAGACGCTCAACTTTTCAGAGGCGGCAAGGCGGAACTATGTTTCTCAGTCAACCGTCAGCAGATATGTAAGCGACCTTGAAAAGGAGTTTGGGGTTCAGCTTTTTACACGCTCTCACCGTGATGTTATCATAACAAGCGAGGGCAAGGCACTTTTGCCCTATGCGATTGAAATTGTTGAAACTTTAAAGAAAGCAAAAACCGTTATCAAGCAGATGCATGACGGAGGTCAGGGTAAAATTACGCTCGGCTGTGATGTTACCTCGCTTTCGTTCCCGACAAAATGTATAGCCGACTTTGCGGAAAAATATCCGGGAATCACAATTGATGTGCGACAGCTTGACGAGGCTGACCGCACGCTTGCAATCACAGGCGGTGAATACGACTTCTGCTTTATGCCGAGAGATATGGTTCCCGAAAGCTCAGGTATTGAATCAATCATTACACATAATGAAACTTTGTCCGTTGTAACAGCGAAAAATTCAAAATTCAGCGGAAGAAAAAGCGTTAAGCTTTCCGAATTGGCTGACGAAAGTATTCTGGTACTTTCGGAATCGGTTGCACCGATTGTATATATGGAAATTATGGATTTGTTCCGTACATTTCACATAACCCCGAAAATTGAAAATTCATTTGACGATCTTGTTTCCATATATGTGTCATCGTCATCGGGAATCGGCGTGTCTGTCATACCAACCTCGGTTGCCGCATACACTTCTAACGAATACACCGATTCATACCTTATTGATGATGCGGACACAAGCATAGCCTATGTTATGGCATGGGGAAAGAATATTTCAAATCCTGCTGCAAAGCTTTTTATGGAGGCTGTTAAGAAATATGCCAAGGGAGATGACAACATTTACGGGCTGTAACTGAGCATATTTCTCAATATAAATTCCAATAAAGAACTATAGTGAAAATTTCACAAAATAAACACACATTATTTTCAAAAAAGGTATTTACTTTATAAATCTTCGGTGTTATAATTACGGTAGTCAAGGAGAAGTTGACAAAATATCCTTTCAGGAGGTAATTAAAATGTACAGATTTACTTTACCGAGAGATCTCTATCATGGTAAGGATGCTCTCTCAAGTCTTAAAAATTTATCCGGCAAAAAGGCTGTTGTAGTTGTCGGCGGCGGTTCAATGAAGCGTTTCGGTTTTCTTGACAAGGCTGTTGACTATCTTAAAGAAGCAGGTATGGAGGTTAAGCTTATCGAGGGCGTAGAGCCTGACCCATCTGTTGAAACAGTTATGAAGGGCGCCGCTGTTATGCGTGAATTTGAACCCGACTGGATTGTTGCAATGGGCGGCGGTTCTCCGATTGATGCCGCAAAGGCTATGTGGGTATTCTATGAGTATCCCAACACAACCTTTGAGGAAATCATCACTCCGTTCAGTTTCCCGACACTTCGTACAAAGGCTAAATTCTGCGCTATCCCGTCAACATCGGGTACTGCAACAGAAGTTACGGCTTTCTCAGTTATCACAGACTATGCAAAGGGTATCAAATATCCGCTTGCTGACTTTAATATCACACCTGATGTTGCTATCGTTGATCCTGCACTTGCCGAAACAATGCCGGCTAAACTTACTGCTCACACAGGTATGGACGCTATGACTCACGCAATTGAAGCTTATGTTTCAACTCTCAACTGTGAGTACACAGATCCGCTTGCACTCCATGCAATTGAGATGATTCACGACAACCTCAAGAAGTCTTATGAGGGCGACATGGCTTGCCGTGACAAGATGCACGATGCACAGTGCCTTGCAGGTATGGCATTCTCAAATGCTCTGCTCGGTATCGTTCACTCAATGGCTCACAAGACAGGTGCGGCTTTCACAGGCGGTCACATTATTCACGGCTGTGCAAACGCTATGTATCTTCCTAAGGTTATCAAGTATAACTCAAAAGATCCTGTTGCAGCTGAGCGTTATGCTAAGATTGCTAAGTTCATCAACCTCAAGGGCGAAACAACAGAAGAACTTGTTGACGCACTCATCGCTGAACTCCGTTCAATGAACGATCAGCTCAACATTCCGCAGGGCATTAAGAACTACGGTCCGGGCGGCGTTAAGGCTGACGAGAGCATTATCGACGAAAAAGAATTCCTCGAAAAGCTCCCCGAAGTTGCCAAGAACGCAATTGCCGATGCTTGCACAGGTTCTAACCCACGCCAGCCAAATCAGGAAGAAATGGAAAAACTTCTCAAGGCTTGCTACTACGATACAGAAATCGACTTCTGATTCGTTTGACAAATCTATTTGTACTTATCACAGCTCTCCGTTTTCGGGGAGCTGTTTTTTTAATAAAAAATCCGCATTAAAAAGCACTTAAAAGGCATCTTAAAAGGCATAAAAATCATATGGACAATATTGCTTTGTTGTGCTAAAATTGACTTGAAATTGATGAATTTGGTGACATAAAATGAAAATTGCAGTAATAAACGGTCAGAACCATAAAGGCTCAACCTATCATATTGGCAAGCAGGTTGCCGATAAATTAGGCGGCGAGGTTACGGAGTTTTTTCTTCCGAGAGATTTCGGCGATTTTTGCGTAGGTTGTACGCAGTGTTTTCTAAAATCCGAAACACTTTGTCCGCATTATGAGCGACTGAAAAAGATTACCGAGGCTATGGACGAGGCTGATGTACTCATCTTCACAACGCCCGTGTATGTTTATCATTGCACAGGCTCAATGAAAGCATTTCTTGATCATTACGGTTATCGTTGGATGGTTCACCGTCCCGAACAGAAAATGTTCACAAAGCAGGCGGTTGTAATTTCGACAGCCGCAGGTTCGGGTACAAAATCTGCCAACAAGGATATCGCCGACAGTATGTTCTTTTGGGGCGTTCCAAAAACTTATCGTTACGGTGTCAATGTTCGTGCAACAAATTATTCAGGCGTCACCGATGAACTCAAAAAGAAAATTGACAAAAAGACTACCTCAATTGCCAATAAGGTAAAGAAAAATAACGGCAAAGTTAAGGCAGGTTTAAAAACAAAAGGCTTTTTCTTTATTATGAGAATGATTCAGAAAAGCGGCTGGAATGAAGCCGATAAAAATTACTGGGCAGAACGAGGTTGGAACGGTAAAAACAGACCGTGGAAAAATACATAAGGAGATGTTTTAAATGGCAAAAAATACTGAAATCAGCTTGAGAAACAAGGTTATTTATTCGGTTTATGTCCGCAACCACACAAATGACGGCACATTTAATGCCGTTGCAGAGGATCTTGACAGAATAAAGTCACTCGGTACTGACATCATTTGGTTTATGCCGATTCATCCGATTGGCGTCAAGAATAAAAAAGGCTCTCTCGGCTGTCCTTATGCAAACAAGGACTATCGCACAACAAATCCCGAATACGGCACAATGGACGATTTCAAGAGCCTTGTTGAAAAAATTCACGCAAAGGGCATGAAGTGCATCATTGATGTTGTCTATAACCACACTTCGCCCGACTCAAATCTTTCGGTTGAACATCCCGAGTTTTTCTACAGAAAGCCGGACGGCAATTTTGGCAACAAAGTCGGCGATTGGAGCGACATAATCGACCTTGATTATTCTAACAAAGAATTATGGCAGTATCAGATTGATTCACTCGTTATGTGGGCGAAGATTGTTGACGGCTTCCGTTGCGATGTTGCATCATTCGTTCCCGTTGAATTTTGGAAACAGGCGAGAGAGGCTGTTGCAAAGGTAAATCCCGACTGCATTTGGCTTGCCGAAAGCGTACACAGCTCTTTCAATGTGTTCTCTCGCAAGAGCGGAATTTATACCGCAAGCGACTATGAGCTTTTTGACGCTTTTGATATGGAATATGACTACGATATCCGTGAGGTTTTCGACAAATATTTGAAGGGCGAAACCACACTTTCAAATTATATGGATATGTTCAATTATCAGGAGGCAATTTATCCGCAGAATTACGATAAAATGCGTTGCCTTGAAAACCACGATCAGCCACGAATTTGCCATTATGTAAAGAACAGGAGCGACCTTGAAAATTACACAGCTTTTCTGTATTTCTTGAAGGGTTCAACCCTCATCTATGCAGGTCAGGAGTTCGGTTGTGACGAAACTCCAAGCCTTTTTGACAAGGATGTTTTCCCACGCAACACAGGCATTGATTTGAGCAACCTTTTTGCAAAGCTCGATACAATCAAGAAAACCGTTCTTGATGATGACGATTATTTCAAGGCTGATGCAGACGATGAAAACGATATTGCAATTCTTGAGCGTGACAACAACAAGAGCAAAAAAGTCGGCATTTTCAGCCTTAAATCAAAGTCGGCAGATGTAAAAGTTGACCTCCCCGACGGCGACTATAAAAATGAAATCAGCGGTGAAACAGTTACAGTTTCAAACGGAAAGGTTCATTGCAACGGCAAAGCAATAATTATCCGCAAGTAAAATAAAATTCCATATAAGAATAATACAACCTCCCTGCAAAGCATTTCAGCTTACGGGGAGGTTGTTCTTTATATAAAAATCCGTGTTGCATGGTTACAACACGGATTTCTTGGTTTTATTTAATTGAACCGTCGCCACCCATAAGAGCGGTCATTTCTTCAATGCGTTCCAAAGGAAACGGTGGTTCGCAAAGCAGTTTTTTATATGCTCACTTAGCTTTCTTTTTATTACTGCCGAAAATTTTAGTCGGAATAATGCTTCCGAGGAATGCGGCGAGCAAAATCCACGGAATAACTCTTGCGTCAAAGCAGAGCAAAAGAAGCATTGTTACGGCAAGCGGTTTTTTCATTGTGACACCGAGAAGTCCTGCCGTTACGACTGCCGCACAGAATGCCGTGTCAAGTCCGCCGAGCATTGCAACACCGTAGCCGATGCTCACTCCGCAGAAGATGACAGGGAAGAAGTGACCGCCTTTCCAACCCGACTTTATGCAGATGTTTGTGAGAACAAGTTTAAGCACACCGCTGATAATGAGAATCCACGGTGCAAATTCGGCAAAGCTTTCCTTGACAACGGTAATGCTTTCTTCGCCCGAAAACATTGTGAGGGGGAGGTATGTACCCATAACACCGAGGATAATTCCGCCGAGAGTTGTGCTGATAATAATGCCGAGTTTACCCTGAATGAGTGCGAAAAATTTTCCGAAAATCTTTGAAGATATGATAAACAGAAAACCGCATACAGCACCCAAAAGTGCGAGAGGAATTCCCCACAAACGCTCAAAATTTGTAATGTTATAACCACCAAGTCGTGGAAGTCCCATACTTCCGCCGAAAATCGAGTTAAGCAAAAACAGAGTTCCCGCCGCAAAAAGTACGGCAATGATGTTTGAAATAAGCTTTGTTGAACGGATATCGGTAGGCTTTTCTTCGCTGTCAAGCCTTTCTTCATTGACCGATGCAAGACCGAAAAGCGGTGCGTAGAATACCGCACTCAGGGTTGCGCTTATGCCGATTTGCATTAGTTCGGGAATTTTACTTTTAGCGTCTTTCATATGACTTCCTGCCCAGTAGCAAAGTCCCACGATAACGCCTGTTAAGCCTGCCTCGGGACCGAGACTTCCGCCGAAAACAAGGGGCAAAAGTGCCGAAATGCAGAGCAAAAGCACCTTGTTATACGGGTAAAATTTATCTTTTTTTACCTTTTTCATAACCTCGTCAAGTTCATCGGGAACGGCATTTGTCAGCTTTTGCCATATTCCGAGAATAATTCCGCCAGCCGTACAGACGATAATCGGATAAAATTTGAAATCAAAATTTGACGGAATTGTATCCCACACAAGACCGATTCCCAAACCCATAAGTTTTAGAAACAGCCATACTATCAGCGAAGTAACCGCACCGCTGAATCCGCAAAAAATGTAGTATAAAAAATTGTTGGCAACAGTCCGTTTAGTCATTGTCGCACCTCCGTGTGTTTATAATTGGATTATAACATAAAACACAGCAAAAAAACAATTATTCCGCACAAAAAGTACGAAATAATTGCTTTTTATTATTTTTTTAATTTTAGAGCCTCTTCTAAACAAAAACAGCTGACACCAATGCCGATGTCAGCCATAAAAACCTATTTGATTTTAAATTTCAAAAGCGGCGCTTACCTTTTTGAATTCTCTTTTTCTGATGATGAAGTAGGCAATCAAAACGGATGTGCCTGTGATAAGCCATGAAACGGGGTAAACCATAAGGAGCATATCATAGGTGTGGAATGCCTTGAATACTGTGAAGAGCCAGATGATTCTGAACACAACAGAACCGAAGATTGTGAGGATTGCAGGGAGGAGTGAATGTCCGATTCCTCTGAGCGCACCGCCGCTGATTTCGTATGAACCTGTCATAAGCTCAAGGAGCATAACAATCGCCATTCTGATGATTGCGTACTTGATAACGGTGGGGTCGGTTGTGAAGAAGGTGATGAAAAATCCGCTTCCGAGCATGAATATAACGCTCACACAGCCTGTGAAAATACAGCTGAAAAGCATACAAAGCCTAAACACCTTTTTGCATCTGTCAAACTGAAGTGCGCCGTAGTTCTGACTTGTGAATGTAACGGCTGTCTGGCTGAACGCACATACTATATAGTATGTAATGTACTCAAAGTTGAGTTCAGCCGATGAGCCTGCAACCGCCTGTGAACCGAAGCCGTTTATGGCTGTCTGAATGAATACATTTGAAATTGAGAAAACCATACCCTGAATACCTGCAGGAGCACCGATTTTCAAAATCATAATGAGATGTTCTTTCTTGAATGAAAGTTTTTTTGGATTGACTCTGATTGACTCGTCTTCGTTTCTGATGAGGAACATCATAACAAGTCCGGCGCTTATGCCGTCGGCAATTACTGTTGCAATGCCGACTCCTGCAACGCTCATATCGCAGACGATTACAAAGAAGAGGTTCAAAAGAACATTTACAATACCTGAAATTACAAGACAGTAGAGCGGACGGCTTGTGTCGCCGACACTTCTCAAAATTGCCGAACCAAAGTTGTAGAGCATTACAAACGGCATGCCCATAAAGTAAATTCTCAGGTATGTTGCCGCAAGGTCAATTACATCATCCGGTGTGTTCATCAGCCTTAACAGCGGTGCTGCAATAACCTGACCGAGTATCAGAAGAAGAAATCCGCATATAAGTGAAAGTGTTATTACCGTGTGAACAGCTTCCGAAACTTTTTTACGGTCATTTTGACCGATATATCGTGCAATCAAAACATTTGCGCCGACCGAAAGTCCCGTGAATAACAGCACAAGCATATTGATGAGCGGAGCGTTGCTTCCGACTGCGGCAAGTGCCTGACTGCTTGAAAATCTGCCGACCACCGCAACATCGGTTGAGTTGAAAAGCTGTTGAAGAATACTGGATCCTGCAAGCGGAAGTGTGAAAAGAAGAATTTTTTTTACGAGCGGACCTTCCAGCATATTTATCTGGTGTGAGCGCTGTCGCTTTTCTTTTACGGTATTCTGACCTTTGTTTCTTCTAAACAGACTTGCAAACGCAAGTGAGAGCATTTTTTTGACTTTCTCCATTAATTTCTAACCTCTTCAATCACATAACCGTTGTAAACGATACTATTCTTTTCTGTTTTCCACAATTATTGTAATCCTGTTGACTGAAATAAACAAGCAAAATACCTTATAAACATAAAGTTTACTTTGCTCACAATTTTAGTTACAATAACTACCTCGTCAAAATTCTTCTTTTTATGCCTTTATAATATGGTAAAAACTGCTTTTCTGCATATTTTCAGACCGATTTTTCTCAATAAGCAAGGCTTTGAATTTGTATGCAATTTGTGCCTTTTTAACAAAAGTAAAATTGCTCTCTTGTAAGCATTGACGAAAAATTTTTTAACCTACAAATAAATAATTTTAAAATTGCTGTATATGCCGATTAATAATGATACAATTATGATACAAGCTTAATATAATATATTTTTAAAGGGGTAAGCGAAAAGGAGTGAATGTTACGAAGAAAAAGATTGCTGTAATTGTGGTTGCAATTGTTTTATGCGTTGCCGCCGCAGTATTTGCCGTGCCGAAAATCAGTTTCTATGCGTGTGAGCCTACCGTGTATTTTGATGTTGAGTACTGCGACAAGGTTGACACAAAGATGTCTGCCGAAGATGCCGAAACCGTGAAGAAAATGTTTGAGGGCAAATCCGCATATTTTGATTCACCCTCGTGCGGTTTTTCCGAAAAGGCATCAATAAGAATAGGCTGTAATACATATATGCCTGCGTGTGACGGTGATGAAATTGTTAAGCACGGATTTATGTATTTTAGTCTTTCAAAAAGCGAAAATAACGAACTTCGCAAGATTATGAAAAAGTACGGAGCAGATACGAGAAAAGCTATCTAAAACCGTTGACAGACGCATTTCCGTGTGTTAAACTTTTCTCGAAAAATATACGGAGGTGTTTTTATGAAAAACTACAACTGGGCAACACTCGGTTGCGGAGTTATCGCAAATGAGCTTGCAGCCGCACTCAAAAGCAGAGGACAGAAACTTTATTCCGTTGCAAACCGTACCCATGAAAAGGCGGTTGCGTTTGCCGAAAAGTACGGCATTGAAAAGGTTTACAACGATATTGACGAGCTGTTTAAAGACGAAAATGTTGACATAATTTACATTTCCACACCGCACAACACGCATATAAAATATCTTCGCAAGGCTCTTGCGGCAGGAAAGCATGTTTTGTGCGAAAAGTCGATAACGCTTAATTCAGATGAACTTGACGAGGCAATCTCTCTTGCAGAGAAAAACCATGTTGTGCTTGCAGAGGCAATGACAATTTTCCATATGCCGATTTACAAGGCACTTCTTGAAAAGGTAAATTCAGGTGACCTTGGCGAGCTTAGGCTTATTCAGATGAATTTCGGCAGTTACAAAGAGTACAATATGAACAACCGATTTTTCAACCGCAATCTTGCAGGCGGTGCAATGCTTGACATCGGCGTGTATGCGCTTTCGTTTGTTCGTATGTTTATGAGCTCATGCCCAAACGATGTGTTGTCGCAGGTTAAATATGCCGAAACAGGCGTTGACGAACAAGCGAGTATTCTTTTAAAGAATAAAGAGGAGGAAATGGCAACTGTCATTCTTTCGCTTCACGCAAAACAGCCAAAGCGTGGCACAATCTCGTTTGACAAGGGTTATGTTGAAATCTTTGAATATCCCAGAGGCATGGAGGCAAAGATTACATACACGGCTGACGGCCATTGTGAAACAATCTCGGCAGGTCAGACAAAGGACGCTTTGCTTTATGAGGTTGAAGATATGGAAAAGGCGATAGAGGGCGACACGGCTCTTATGCACCTTGACTACACAAAGGATGTTATGAAAATCATGACCGACATCCGCAAAAGCTGGGGCATGAAATATCCCGAAGAAGAGTAAGTTTTTTGAATTTAATTTGATACTAAACACAAAACTCCACCGTGAAATGCGGTGGAGTTTCCTTTATATATTTGATTAAATCAGAATTAGTAGTTTTCTGCGTGGATTTCAAAATAGCTCTGTGGGTGGTTGCAGACGGGGCAAACCTCGGGAGCTTCTTTGCCTACAACAATGTGACCGCAGTTACGGCCCAAACCTTGATTTCGCTCCTTTTGAAAACTTCTGCAGTTTCAACATTGCGGAGTAATGCACGGTATCTTTCTTCGTGGTGCTTTTCGATTGCGGCAACAAGGCGGAACTTGTGTGCAAGCTCTGTAAAGCCTTCTTCCTCGGCAGTTTTAGCGAAATCTTCGTACATATCTGTCCACTCGTAGTTTTCGCCCTCGGCAGCGGCAAGAAGATTTTCGGCTGTGTCGCCGATTCCGTTAAGCTCCTTGAACCACATTTTTGCGTGTTCTTTCTCGTTGTCTGCCGTTTTTAAGAAAAGGTTTGCAATCTGCTCAAAGCCCTGCTTTTTGGCAACAGACGCAAAATATGTGTATTTGTTACGAGCCTGCGATTCGCCTGCAAAAGCAGCCTCAAGGTTCTTTTCTGTCTGTGTTCCCGAATACTTTGTTGTTTTAGCCATAATATTTCCTCCGTTAAATTAATTTTTGAAATTTAAAAATACTCAATACGCCTTTGTGTATTTACTTTTTGAACAAAATAATAATCATTATTGATTTAATACTACTATACCTTTTTTATATAGATTTGTCAATAGATTTACGCAAAAAAATATTTCTTTTTTAGGATAGGCATATTTCATTTGAAAATACCTATCCGTTATTTTATGCCTGTTTTTTCGATTTTATTACTATTTTTGCGAAAAATATTGCTTGTGTATTGTTGCAATTTGCTAAAGTGTTGGATGTGTGAAAATTTTACCTTGACTTTTCACCCTGTACAGTATAAAATAGTTTTCAAAGAAACGCATAGTAAATTGATAGGAATTGTAGGTTAAACAAAATAACCTCAAAAATCCAAAAGGTGACGCTTATGAAAAACATTTACAATCTGAAGAAAATACGAATGTGTACCTCATTTGGAGGCAAGTCGTACTGTTGTATGTAATTGCCTGTCAGAATCTAAAATCAAATTAATTTAAAGTGAGGTAATCAAAATGAAAAATTTAAGAACAAAAGTATTATCGGCAGTATTGGCAGTTTCAGTATTGGGTGCGTCAGCGGTTGCCTTTACAGGATGCGGTAATAAAGATACAACAAACGATTCAAAAGTAACATTAACAAATGTTTCGTATGACCCTACACGAGAGCTTTATGAATCATATAACAAAATCTTTGCAAAGCATTGGAAAGAAGAAACAGGACAGGATGTTGAAGTTACCCAGTCACACGGCGGTTCGGGCAAACAGGCTCTTGAGGTTGCAAACGGTCTTGAGGCGGATGTTGTAACACTCGCACTTGAATACGATGTAAACGCAATTCGTGACGCAGGTCTGATTGAGGACGGTTGGGTAAATGAGTTTGACAATGACTCTTCACCATACACTTCAACAATTGTATTCCTTGTTCGCAAAGGTAATCCGAAAAACATCAAGGATTGGGATGATGTTGCAAAAGACGGTGTGGGCGTTATCACTCCAAACCCGAAAACTTCGGGCGGTGCAAGATGGAACTACCTTGCCGCTTGGG
>RCMY010004017.1_pt1 | contig 12864 bp, 10 predicted proteins | sample 2041341 | NCBI WGS metagenome assembly RCMY01 (sample SAMN09708234, study PRJNA481090) | Marine sediment metagenome, whole genome shotgun sequencing project. | reverse complement strand
TGGGCATTTCGCACACACAAAAAGAATGACAGACATTCCTATAACTATCAGCAAAGCAACCAAACAGTTCAGACATCTCCCTAAAAACGCTATTTTGGCAAACGATCGCTGCTGGATATAAGCAATAAATATTACAAACACCAGAAATTTCAAACACCAAGTTTCTGACTAACCCTATTGTGTTTATGGCTTTTAAGGTTCAAACTCATGGCGGGGAAGCCAGAATAAGTACGAATAAAACAGGTGACCCGAATACAACCACTATAAAATAGGGACAAGTCAAATGAAAAAAAGTATTTGCTTTACGCTGCTTAGTGCAGTGAGTTTGTTTCTCCTGTGTTTCAGTAGTTTAGTCAGCGCAGCAGAAGCCGAACCAACTCAAGCTGAAGTCGTCGCAAAATATAACTATATCATCCACATCTTAGCGATGTTATTGATCGGTTTCGGTTTTCTCATGGTCTTCGTTCGAAGATATGGTTTTGGTGCCCTTACCGGCACTTATCTGGTCGTTGCCGTCAGTCTTCCGCTCTATATTGCACTTCGTGCCAACGGCGTTTTCGGCCACGCATTAGAGGCGCACACCTTAGACGCATTACTCTTCGCCTTACTGGCTGGCGCCACTGGATTGATCGCCATGGGTGCCGTACTGGGTCGTCTCAGAGTATTTCAGTATGCCTTATTGGCATTGTTAATTGTGCCACTCTATTTATTAAATGAACTGATCGTTTTGGACGGCTTATTCGGCTTAGTCGATGACACCTTCCAAGATACCGCTGGATCCATCGTTATTCACGCATTTGGTGCTTATTTTGGATTGGCAATGTCTGTCGTATTAACGACCAAGTATCAACGTAGCCGCCCAATTGAATCAGATCACACTTCAGACCGCTTTGCGATGTTGGGTTCCGTGGTTTTATGGTTGTTCTGGCCAAGTTTCGCTACTGCTTTGGTTCCACTTGCAGATATGCCACAAACTGTCGTCAACACCTTGCTTGCACTGAGTGCCGCAACCATCGCGACTTACTTTGTTAGCACCTTGGTTAACAGTGGCAAGACCTCAATGGTTGACATGGCAAATGCCGCATTAGCCGGTGGTGTTGCCATTGGTTCCGTATGTAATGTTGTCGATCCACTCGGCGCGTTTGTTATTGGTCTAATCGCAGGAACAATTTCAGTACTCGGTTACCGGTTCTTGTTGCCAGCACTGGAGAAAATCAGAATCTTCGATACTTGTGGTGTCCACAACTTACACGGACTGCCAGGCTTATTAGGTGGCTTCAGTGCACTGATAGTCGTTCCAGGCATTGCAAGCAATCAATTGACCGGCATTGGCATTACCATGGGTATTGCTATCGTCGGTGGTTTGGTTGCAGGCGCGCTCATTCGTGCAACAGGCACAACCAAAGAGCCATATGAAGACAGTGTTGAGTTTACTCACATGGCTGGACCAGAGTCAGAAAACGTGGTTGCAGAATTACAGACTCGAATTGCAGCACTAGAGTCTAAGGCTGCTGCTAGAGCACCTGCTGCAGCACCAGCGGGAGGAAACCCGGGGTTATAAATCATGAATAGGTGATTCTGGGAACAAAGACAACTTGGATACAAGATTAACGATTCTCAGCTGTCGATGACAACCCCAGCAAACAGGGTCAGCGCCAACAATGGGCTGATCCTGTTTTTATTGAATCAACAACCTTTCATAACAATATACTCTCCATGTTCAAGAACACCTTAATTAGAGTATCTTACTCAAGGTGCATGGCTAGAAGTCTGTCCGAGAATAGATGTCGTAGCGAGGGGAAGTAATTTTGAGGCAGATTGTTTGATCATCTGAGGCGAATAGTTATTCTATTTAATGAAAATGATCGGGGAATTTGGCCATAATAGCTTTCCCACAGTAGATCATTCTATTCTCGGACAGACTTCTAGGCGCCAAGGCATCACAATAGTCATTCTATTGAAAGGCTTGGAAACAACGCCACGCGCTATGAGGGAGGCGCTATGAATGGGGCATTCTTGAACATGAAGAGTATATATTGATACATACACCATCATATGGCAATATCATAAACATTGGGCGCATCTTGGTTGAGTAAAGCACCTATCAAAATCAATATAAGCAACGCTGTTGCGCCTGCGTTTTCTAACCGCTAATTTAATATCGAGAAAATTTTGAACGAATACTTAGATCAAATATCTTTCTATTTTGAAACCGTCCCGCTATGGCCATTTTACCTGTTCGGACTAATAGGTCTTGCTGCTTTGGCTATTGAGCTTATAAACCGCAAACGCAAAGAAGATGCTTTGTTCAATTACCGCTACACCATTGAAACAGAACTGTCTGGAATGTATCCAAAACCCATTAATTGGCCAAAAAACGCAAACCATTATCTATGCGCTCTTTTGCCTGAGATGCAGGACAATTTTGAAACACTACGCGTCTTTTTACCACAAGATCTTTTAAAAGATTACAACAATGACTGGAACAAGTACCGTGATTTCTGTATCTCCATTAATGACGAGAAATGTCTTGCGCACGACGAATCAACAGACAGTGAACCCGACCCCAAAGAAGTCTTTCACACGCTGATTACTAATTTATTAAAATACCCTGATAAAATGTAATGCTAAGAAAGTGTTGATTTATATCATGTCGTACAATAATCAGCACTTTTCATCATCCTCTCACTATCAATTATTTCACCACACGACTCACGCCCAATTGAGACCATGACCTATCATTCGTAAATCTGTTCAAAAAACTATAATCGCCGTATTTGTTTCGTTTTCTAACAATATATCGCCCTTATGCCATGCTCATAAAGTCCAACCAAACTAATACGACACCCATCACGATACGCCCGGTATTAAACTGGCGTGACATGGGCGATTTTATTGAAGTTCCTTGGCATGTCTATAAAAATGATCCAATGTGGGTTCCACCTTTACGGCTGGAACGTCGCTTTCATTATTCAAAGCACAACCCATTTTTTAAGCATGGCGAATGGCAAGCTTGGGTTGCTTATAAAAATAAACAACCCGTCGGCAGAATCAGCGCCCAAATTGACTCACTTTATCGTGAACGCTATGGTGACGATAAGGGCCACTTTGGATCACTGGAATGCATTAATGATACCGACGCATTCTCAGCACTGATACTACACGCCGAAGCATGGTTAGCTGCGCGACATACTAGTCATGTGAACGGACCATTTAGTCACTCTATTAATCAGGAAAGTGGCATTTTGGTTGATGGATTTGACACCCCACCTGTTGTCATGATGCCCCATTCACCGCCGTGGTATAGTAGCCTGCTTGAGAATGAAGGTTATCTGCCTGAAAAAGATTTGCTCGCTTATTGGGTGGATGCCAACTTTGAAACACCCCGTGTCATGCGTACGCTGATTCAGCGATATTCCAAACAAGTACAAATCAGACCACTTAAGCGCAAGAATTTTAAAGCAGAAATGGAAATACTGCGGGATATTTTCAATGACGCCTGGTCTGAAAACTGGGGGTTTATTCCCTTCACCGAGGCCGAGTTCGCGGAGTTAGGAACCAGCCTACGTCTACTCGTATCAGATGAGCTCATTCAAATCGCAGAAGTTAACGGCGTCCCAGCAGCATTTATCGTTGTTCTACCCAACCTTAACGAAGTTTTCACCCAACTCAACGGCAGCCTATTCCCTTTTGGCTTGATTAAACTGATTAAAAAATTAAAGCGCGGCGAAATTCACACGGGTCGTGTGCCATTAATGGGTGTGCGCAAGCAATTCCAGAACACACCATTAGGTATTGCCCTGGCCTGCATGGTCATCAATGCGCCTAAACATGCAGCAAAGAAACGAGGCATCAAAGAAGTCGAATTATCTTGGATACTGGAAGACAATAAAGGCATGCGTGGCATACTCGATAGTATTGGCAGTAAACAATACAAGCGTTATCGTATTTACGGGAAAACGCTGTAATGGATAAAACAAACCAATTTGTTGCTGTGGTGCTTGCAGCTGATCGCACGGGTAGCGACCCAATCACGCAACACACCGGCGCAACGTGTAAAGCCATCGCCCCTGTCGCTGGCAGACCTATGATTATGCGTGTGCTTGATGCCCTAGAAACCAGCGATTTAGTCAAGTCCATCATTCTCTGTGGGCCACCGAAACACATACTCCCTGACTGCCCAGAATTAGAACAACGCATCACTGAAGGTCGTGTCTCTTGGCTTCCCAATCTTGATTCTCCGAGCAAAAGTGCAATGAAAGGATTTGAGCAAGTTGATGCCGACACTCCCGTGTTTTTGACCACGGCAGACCATGCTTTGTTAACACCTCAAATCGTACAACACTTTCTCAATGAATCACTAAAAAGCAAAGGAGACGTAACCGTCGGGCTGGTCAATATTGATAACATTACCGCAGCTTTTCCCGGTGCTAAACGAACCGTAACAAAATTTCGTGATGGCGGTTATTGTGGTTGTAATTTATTTACATTCAATCATCATGGACGAGAAATAGTGTCAATTTGGCGACAAGCAGAAGCCATGCGCAAACGTCCCTGGCGACTAATCGCACAGATTCTTGGGCCGTGGACGGTGCTTAAGTATTTACTGGGACGACTGACGCTTGAACAAGCATTTAACGCCGTTTCTGTTAAAACACACATCCGTGTGCAAGCAATCCTACTACCCTTCCCTAAAGCCGGTGTTGATGTCGACAAAGTTGACGATTTATTGCTAGCAGAATCTATTCTGGGCAACAATGAAAATGAACACGCATAAGAAACGAGTGAAACAGTTCTCATGAAAATCATAGAACGCTATATTTCACGTGAAGTATTAATTCCTTTCATAGTGGTTATTGCTGTATTAATTGGATTATTTGCCAGCTTTAGTAGCGCACGATTGCTTGCTGGCGCGGTGACTGAATCACTTGGTTTTTCTGCCATGATCAAGCTGGTATCACTTAAGACACTGATTGCGTTGGAAGTACTGGTACCCATTGCGTTCTATGTTTCCGTTATTATCGGTTTAGGCCGATTAAACAAAGATCACGAGATCAATGTATTGCGTGCCGTGGGCATTAGCAGCAGCCGCATCATATTTATTGTTTTGATGGTTGCCATTCCGGTGGGGATAATTAGCGGCATACTTTCCATTTATGTCCGCCCTTGGGCTTATGCTGAGAGTTATATTCTTGATGCGCAGGCAGAAGCCGAATTAAACACCAACCGATTCCAAGCTGGGCGCTTTTATGGCAGCGACGGTAGTGGTCGAGTTATTTATGTTGGCAAAAAAGTTGATGCCGACAAAAAAATGGAGGATATCTTTCATTATGTTAGAAAAGATGATAATAGTGAAATCGTTATCTCCAAACAAGCCCATCAACAGCAAATTACGGCACAGCAACGGCCAAACATTCAATTATCTGAGGGCTATATTTACCAATTCAGTCATAATAAAAAGAAGGACAGTGTTATTAAGTTTGAGAAATTAACTTATTTCACCGACAGCGATAACGTCGTTAATTACCGGCGTAAATCAGCTACAACTGCGCAATTATGGCACTCTGAAAAACCACGCGAGATCGCTGAATTGCAATGGCGACTTTCGCGCCCCTTTGCCACTGTTTTGCTTGCGCTAATTGCGGTATCCTTCATTCGCACCTCACCACGCCAGGACAAAAGCGACAAAACCTATTTTATCGCAGCTATGGTTTTCGCCATTTATTACAATTTAACCGGATTAGCACAAACCTGGGTTGAACAAGGTGTCGTCGGAAAAATACCTGGCATCTGGTGGCTGTATGTTCTAATGTTTATAGCTGTTGGATTACTACTATCCGAATCCGTCAGGTCTAAGATTACTCGCCAGTGAATATCATCTATCGCTATATTGCATCACAAGTACTGATTGGCATGGTCATTGCCACTGCAGTACTCTTACCATTATTTAGTTTTTTTGATTTAATAGATCAACTCGATGATGTCGGTAGAGGCACCTACCGCGTCCAAGACGCTTTCTTTTATACTGCCATGCTGTTACCCCGGCGGTTTATTCAAATCGCACCATTCATCGCGTTACTTGGCACCGTTGCGGCATTAGGAAAATTGGCCGTTACCTCGGAGCTTGTGGCTTTGCGCGTCGCGGGTATATCCCCTGTTCGCATCAGCTTGGTGCCGCTGGCCGTTGGAATGCTACTGCTGGTTTTTATTGCCTTGTTAGAACAATTTGCTGCGCCGCAGTTGCAGCAAAAGGCCATTTCTTACCGTGCAGCGGCGCTTCATCTCAGCGCTGAATTAGGCAGAGGTCTGGGTATTTGGACACGCAATGAACAAAATATTTTACGTATTGGCGCGATGCACCATGCCAAAAGAGCCGTTGATATTGAAATTTTACATCTGAATGAAGAAGGCTTCCTGCTAGCACATACTCATGCCGAACTGGCCGATTTTATTGATGACACGCAATGGCTACTCACCGATGTCACTGTCAGAACATTTACCAAAAACAAAATCCTCTCTACCAGAGCAAGTTCAGTACGTTGGGATTCCTTTTTAAATCCTGAGGATATTGCAATACTGACCAAACCACCAGAAAGTCTTTCACCCATTGAACTTTTCCGCCACGTTGATTTTCTCCGAGAAACGGGTCAAGAAGCTGATTCTTATGCACTGGCATTATGGCGCAAAGCCGGCAGCGCCGTCATGACTATCGCTATGTTATTACTTGCGATTCCGTTTATTTTTGGTTCTATTCGCTCTGGGTTGGGCAACAAACTCGTGTTCGCCACCGTCATTGGCATTGTGGTTTATTTATTAGATCAAATTATTGCCAATGCTGGATTGCTATTGAGTATTAACCCCGCATTTGTTGCACTTTTCCCTGGATTAACAGTGATCTTTCTGGCAACTTTATGGTTACGGCGTATCTTTTAAACCAACAAGCGTTGTATAAAGAATGAAAACAGCCCATTCCAGTGGTAACAATACAACATCTATTGTAAGCTGCACTGCTCATGTGGTTAAGCGTATGCACGTAATAGACAGCAGCATAACTCTTCAAACAAAACCCAAACGACAACTTAACTTATGTCAACAGTAACTTATATCTACATCATCGGAGACAGTGAAATAGACTTATGGGGAATCAGCGGTCGCGAACGTTTAAAACGCATGATCAGCGCTTCTCAAAATGCTCAGTTGGTAGACAACCCAGACAAAATTCCGACCAAGTCACCCGCATTACTCATATACGCCAACCATTTATATGATACACGCGTTATCACTGCATTAATTTCCGCACAGGAAAACATGGTGCTGTACAACCATAATGACTACCCTGTCGCGATTCGTACTAAAGGTAATGATGTCACCGCCATCTTGCCAGACTTATTACGCGAAGGCAGCAGCAAACGAACAATCGCAGACCTGCCGAGAAAAATGGTTGGTGATTTAACCTTGGGCACACAAAGACATCTGAGGAAGAAAGACCCGCCCTATTTATGGCCTATTACACGAGAAAACCGCATCACCTTGGAGTCAGAACTTTTCTCTGGATCATACAAAGGTGTCACGGACCTGGTCACCAAATGGCTCTGGCCATTCCCGGCATTCTGGGCAACACATCTTTGCATTCATTATGGCTGGCGACCCAATGATGTCACTTACTTAAGTATTATTTTTGCCACTTTAGCTGGATTTGCTTTTTGGCATGGCTATTTTGGTATTGGTCTGTTCATGGGATGGTTTATGACTTTCCTAGACACAGTCGATGGGAAACTTGCACGAGTCACCGTTACCTCGACCAAAATGGGCGATGTGCTTGACCACGGGCTTGACTTAATACACCCTCCCTTATGGTATGTTGCTTGGGCCGTCGGATTAGCGACAACACTTTACCCACTTTCCGGCTTAACATTTTACATCTGGTTGATTTTCATTGGCTATATTGGCGGACGATTATGTGAAGGTGCCTTCCAAGTTTGGTTTGCTTCCTTTAGTATTTTTGTTTGGCAACAAAAAGATTCATTTAACCGGCTCATCACCGCCAGACGTAACCCTAATTTAATCTTGTTAACTTATGGCTGTTTCATTGGTCGACCTGATATTGGATTCTATCTAGTCATTATATGGCAATTGGTTTCAACCGTTTATCTCGGCTCTCGCGTCGTCACCGCTTGGCGCACCCACCAACACGATGGCGCGTTAAGTTCTTGGGTAGAAAGTATTGATTTTAGCCAAGGCAGAAAAACACTGGCGGAGAAAATCTTTTCACGTACACCGTTAGATCCTAAAAACTACAATTAATGTTTACGCCATTCCAGGGAACCGACAATTTCCCAGTGATTAAATGACTGACCCATTACGGATTGAGAATCTAAAAACAAAAAAAGCTAATGTTGGCTTACTTCTCAATCCCAAAGGTGGTCAAGCAAGCAAACGCAGCGCCGCAATACAAAATGTATTAACCGAAACCCCCAATGTAATTGTCCGTGAAGCAAGCAATACACTTGAATTCAAAGCATCGTTAGATCGCCTGTTACAAGCTGACATTGATTTGCTAGTCATTGTTGCTGGTGACGGCACCATACACGCGACACTCAGTCATTTATTCACCACGTACCCCACCGATAAATGGCCTGTTCTGTTACTTGTACCAGGCGGCACAACCAACATGACATCACTCGATCTCGGCATTTGCGGCAAACCAGACAAGGTTCTCGAACGACTCAAAGCGTTTCTATTACAACCATCAAACCCAACGCTAATCACACGCCCCACACTGTGCATCGAACAAAGCGGGAAAGACAAAGTTTACGGAATGTTTTTTGCTATTGGACTGGTTGCGCGTGGCGTAAAATTTTCCAGGAGTAGCATCAAACAAAGCGGTATCACCGGGGGAATCTTCACCATCCTCATCATGCTGCGTTCATTGGTCGGCATGTTGTTTGGCAAACATAAAAGCGAATGGTCGCCCGTTGAGCTGTCAGCCATGGAAGCCGATGGGGAAACTCGTAAAAAAACATACCTATTCGCGCTCGTCAGTGCGCTAGATTGTCTATTATTAGATATTCGTCCATACTGGGGGGCAGAAAACGCTCCGCTACATGTCACCATGGTCGACCAACAACGCAAGCGATTTTGGCGCTCACTATGGCCATTATTATCAGGGCGTGGTCACACACTAAAAGAGCAAGATGGTTACACTAGTCATAACACTCATACAGTAGAATTTCTTATGGATGATGAATATATCGTCGATGGCGAGCTATATCAGGCAAGCAGTCAAAATGGACCTTTACGTATTTCAGCAACCGACCCCGTAACTTTCTTAGTCGTATAAATCCATGACAAATCAATTATCCACACCACCGAAACAGCTCCCGGATGAGCTGATTGCAACGGTCGCATCACAATGCGCGGGCAACGTTTCAAAAGATTTCACCATTCTCTCCGACGCATTAGTCACACGGTTTGGCGCGTCTCTTGACGCCGTCATTCTCTATGGCTCTTGCCTGCAAATCGACAGCCTGGATGACGGCATCGCAGATCTCTATGCCGTGGTTGATAATTACCGTAACGCTTATTCAAAACGTCACTTGGCAATGCTAAATGCATGGCTACCGCCCAATGTGTTTTACCTTGAAGTACCCAAAGGAGACAAAATATTGCGCGCCAAATATGCGGTTATCTCCATGGCAGATTTTAGAAAAGGTGCCAAAATATGGTTTCACCCCTACATCTGGGCACGCTTCGCACAACCTTCACGCCTACTTTACGCGAGCAATGAAACCAAGCGTCAAAATATCCATGAAGCCATCGCTCATGCTGTGGTCAAATTTATCAAAAGTAGCGTCGAATCAATGGGAACCTGCGAAGCCAATGCAGAAGAAATCTGGACTAGCGGTTTAACACTAACCTATGCTGCAGAACTACGTGCAGAACAGAAAACACGCGCACGTCACTTAGCACAAAGCAATCTAGATGCTTACTCACAACTGACTCACGCTACCATACCCGTACTAGGCAGTGTATTAAGCGCATTACCTGACGGACAATATAAGTGCCTACCCACGCCAGTCGACCACCGACACTCACCTTTACTATGGCGGCTGCGGCGTTGGCAAGGACGCATCCTGTCTATTCTGAGACTAGCAAAAGCCACACTGACTTTTCGCGACTACCTGGATTATGCTGCATGGAAAATAGAACGCCATACCGGTGTGCATGTTGAGATCACGCCTAGACTACGCCGCCATCCTATTCTTTGGGGTTTTAAGACCATGTGGCAATTACTGCGGCGCGGGGTGTTGCGTTAATAGAAAAAAATGCTATTGTTTCTCTTCTATATTATTTACTCCAGTGATAACTCTGGAACATCAAACTAGTCGCTCGCCTACGTTACATTCACGCTGAAGAACCAACAACTCAAACGATACTGAGGCCGCCCTGAACACAGTCCTACACTACCTACCCCTCGCTGTTTGCCTCATGCTGGTAACAAACCTTGCCTACCCGGCTGAAAAGGTGGTACTGCAACTGAAGTGGAAACACCAGTTTCAGTTTGCCGGCTTTTATGCCGCGCAGCAGCAGGGCTATTACGCCGAGGAAGGTCTTGAGGTCGAGCTACGCGAAATTGACAAGGAACGTACGCCGGCAGAATCGGTGCTCAGAGGAGATGCCCAGTACGGCATCTCCGACTCCAGCCTGGTGTTACAGCGTTTGCGCGGCCAGCCGCTGGTGGTGTTGGCGGCTATTTTTCAGCATTCGCCCATGGTATTGATGACCACTCAGGCATCCGGCATTGTCAGCCCACTGCAACTCAAGGGCAAACGGGTGATGTATCGCAAAAATATTGATGATGCGGTACTGTTGGCCATGTTCACCGAAGCAGGACTGGGTATCAATGAACATAATCATGTCAATACCACCTTTAACTATCGCTCGCTGATTAATGGCGATACCGATGCCATGGCTGGCTACACCACCAACCAGCCCTTCTACTATCAACAAATGGGCATCCCAATCAACATATTGGCACCGGCTAACTATGGCATCGATTTTTACGGCGACATGATATTTGTCGAAGAGATCTATTTAAAACAGCACAAACAACAGGCACTGGCTTTTCGTCGTGCCAGCTTGAAAGGCTGGGCCTATGCGTTGGAACACCCGGAGGAAATCATTGACTGGATGCTGGCCAATTTAAAAACCGACAAAAACCGCGAGCATTTGCTGTTTGAAGCCGAACGCACCGCTCGATTGATCCAGTCGGAACTGATAGAGCTGGGTTATGTCAACCCCAATCGCTTCCTGCGAATTATGGATATCTATAAAAATCAGCAACTAGTCGATGTCGATGTTGAACTTCAAGGCATTAATTACCTGGACTATTTTACCGATAATTCAACTAAGAAGCTCAACCAATGGCTGTCAATCGCCGGTATTGTGTTGTTGGCTTTCTTCATTGCCGCACTGGTATTATGGGTTATAAATTTTCGCCTCAAAGCCGAAGTTACCGCCCGCACTCGGGAGCTGCAAACTACCCACAACGAGCTTAGTAACTACCTAAAACTTATAAATCGCTACGTGATAACGTCCACGATCGATGAGGATGGGCGCATGCAAGTCGTCTCCGATGCCTTGTGCTTTATCACCGGCTATAGCGCTGAAGAACTGCTTGGCAACAGACACGACATGTTGCAACATCCGGACAATGACCCGGAAATAATCCTGCAAATTCGCAAACACATTGAAGAACAGCAATTCTGGTCTGGAGAAATGGCCTACCAAAGCAAATTTGGTCGGAAAATCTGGCTGGAATACGAGCTGGCACCGCTGCTGAATGAACAGGGCGACCTTACCGGTTACACCACTGTGTATATTGATATAACAGTAAAAAAAGACATCGAAACGTTGTCGCTCACCGACAGTCTGACCGGCTTACCCAACCGGCGCCAACTGGATGAAACGATAGGCAGAATCATGGCCAACGCTGAACGACACCAACGGCCTTTTTCGGTAGTGCTCATGGATCTCGATAAGTTTAAGCGGGTCAATGACAACTACGGACACCAGGTGGGTGATGATATCTTGCAAAACACCGGGCAGATACTGCTGCAGCACACCCGCAAAGGGGACACCGCTGGCCGTTGGGGCGGAGAAGAATTCCTCATTGCCTGCCCTGAAAGCGACGTTGATGGCGCTAAACAACTAGCCGGCTATTTACGAAACATTATTAAAAATCACCAGTTCGACAAGATCGACCGCCAGACCTGTTCCTTTGGAGTGGCGCAATGGAGCACAGGTGAAAGCTACGAGCAATTACTTGAACGCTGTGACCGTGCGCTGTATCAGGCCAAGAAGCAGGGCCGCAACTGCGTAGTAACTGCCTCGCCACAAACTGAGCTAAAAGCCACAACTACCATCAGGGCCATCGTACCTGACTTGTAATCAATAAACGATTCATCCTGAAAGTGCGTACATATTAGATAAAGATGGACATTTCAAGACATGTGTTCTGGTGACTTAGATGTCCAGTTTGCTGATGAGCATAAGCGCTATACCCGCACTTTCGAAAGATTGGTTTTTTGATCTCTCTAAGTATATGACATCAAAACAGCACATCACCTTCGCGTGGCTGGAATCTGATTGAGGGGATACAGAAAAACAACCTGAACAAACGTTACCGTTTACCGGTTACTGGAATTAACAAAGATCAAACGCATTGAGATTGATGGAATATACTAAAGCAAGAAGCTGGGCTCTAAATAAAGCCCCCCGCCGCAAGCAGCGGGGTATTAACTACGCTCTTCAATCTGCTGGTTTTCAACCAGCTTTCGCCTCAAGAGACGGGGAATTAGACCC
>RCMY010004016.1_pt1 | contig 12865 bp, 10 predicted proteins | sample 2041341 | NCBI WGS metagenome assembly RCMY01 (sample SAMN09708234, study PRJNA481090) | Marine sediment metagenome, whole genome shotgun sequencing project. | reverse complement strand
AAGCAGGTGTCGGCTTCGGACAAGGACGTGCTGGCGCACCTGGAGCGCAACCTGAAGATGGTGATCTTCGGGCAGGATCCGGCGATCGAAACACTGACGTCGGCGATCAAGCTGGCACGCTCGGGGCTCGGGCATCCTGACCGACCGATCGGCAACTTCCTGTTTGCCGGTCCCACCGGCGTGGGCAAGACCGAAGTCACGCGCCAGCTGGCGTTGCAGCTCGGCATCGAGCTGGTGCGCTTCGACATGTCCGAGTACATGGAACCGCATTCGGTGTCGCGCCTGATCGGTGCGCCCCCCGGCTACGTCGGCTTCGACCAGGGTGGCCTGCTGACCGAAAAAATCGTCAAGACGCCACACTGCGTGCTGCTGCTGGACGAAGTCGAAAAGGCGCACCCGGACATCTTCAACATCCTGCTGCAGGTCATGGATCGCGGCGCGCTGACCGATACCAACGGCCGCGAAGCCAACTTCAAGAACGTGATCATAGTGATGACGACCAATGCCGGCGCGGCGCATGCCGCGCGGCGTTCGATCGGGTTCACCACGCAGGACAACTCAACCGATGCGATGGAGTCGATCCGTCGCGGTTTCACGCCGGAGTTCCGCAATCGATTGGATGCGATCGTGCAATTCCAGCCGCTGGCGATGGAGCACATCCTGCGCGTGGTCGACAAGTTCCTGATCGAGCTGGAAGAACAGCTGCACGAAAAGAGCGTCACCCTGTCGGTAACGCCTGCAGCACGCGAATGGCTGGCCAAGCATGGTTTCGATCCGCAGATGGGCGCACGGCCGATGTCCCGCGTGATCCAGGAAAAGATCAAACGCCGGCTGGCCGACGAATTGCTGTTTGGCAAGCTGCTGGGCGGCGGTCGCGTCACGGTCGACGTCAGCGACGGCGAACTGGTGGTCGATGCCAAGCCGGAGCCGGAGAAGCTGTTGCCGGCAACGGTGGAGTAGGGCCGTCGGCAGGCTTGTGCAGGAGCGGCTTCGGCTGCGAGCTCTTGAGCGTGCTTTGGCGTTGGGTTCGGCTTTTTGTAGGAGCGACGTAAGTCTCGATAACGGCTTTCCGAAATCCTTATCGCGACTTACGTCGCTCCTACGAAGAGCGCGTGCACGAAAGACAGGCATGAAAAAGGCGGCTTATAGCCGCCTTCTTTCTATCTGCAATACCGGAGCATTACTTCATCCGGTAAGTGATCCGACCCTTGCTCAGGTCATAGGGCGTCATCTCCACCTTGACCTTGTCACCTGTCAAAATGCGGATGTAATGCTTGCGCATGCGTCCGGAGATATGCGCGATGATCTCGTGGCCGTTCTCCAACTTGACCCGGAACATGGTGTTCGGGAGCGTTTCGGAGATCGTACCTTCGAACTCGATGACGTCATCTTTCGCCATATATACCTGTATTTTGTTGCGGACGGCTAACCGTCCAAAGTCGAACATTGTCGCACGCAGGCGGGCCTCGTGCAAAGATTTCGTTAATTCTGAGGCCGGTCCGCAAGCTCGGCAGCAGGTAGCTGGCCGAAACGTCCACCCCAGTTTCCGGGTAACGCGTGCTCGCTGGTCAATCCTTGCAGTGCCTGCATGAATTCCCGACGCGGCCATGCCTGGGCACCCAGTTTGTCGAGGTGTGGATTGCCGACCTGGGCATCGATCAACGGCCAGCCCCACCCGTGCAGGCGGTGGGCAAGGGCGGCCAGTGCCACCGTGGAACCGCCGGATTGGACACTAAACATGCTTTCGCCGAAGAACATCCGCCCGATTGCGATGCCATACAGGCCGCCAACCAGTTGATGCCCATCGAAGACCTCAATGCTATGGGCATGACCGAGGCGGTGCATTTCGATGTATGCGGCCTGCATCTCATCAGTGATCCACGTCCCGGCTTGACCCGGTCTCGGGGACTGGGCACAGCTTCCAATCACCTGGGTAAATGCAGTATCGGCACGGATTACCCACGGCGAATGGCGCAGTTGCCGGCGGAATCGCCTGGACAGGTGCACACCGTCACTGGTGAAGACCATCCGCGGATCCGGACTCCACCACAGGACCGGCTGGCCATCGGAGTACCACGGAAAGATCCCATGACGATAAGCATTGAGCAGCCGGGCAGGGGACAAGTCGCCACCCATGGCCAGTAGACCGTCGGGATCGGTCAGCGCGGTCCCAACCGGTGGGAACGAAGCATCGGGATCGACAGGCAGCTGTGGAAGGCGCATCCCACCATTGTAGGAGCGGCTTAAGCCGCGAGCTCTTGATCTTGACCTTGGCTTTGGCTCTTGTAGGAGCGACGTAAGTCGCGATTGTGTCTTCCCGGAGTCCTTATCGCGACTTACGTCGCTCCTGCAACGGCCGAAGGACATATGCTTCGCGGCCGAAGCCGCCCCTACAAAGGAGGTTGCTGCGGCTCGCGAAACGGGGTGTGCGACGCCAACATCGCGGCATACCTGCGCACGGACACGGCCTCCTCGCTACACCACCCACGCAAAACATCGGCAAACGCAGGATCGGCGATCCAGTGCCTGCTATGCACGAAGCTCGGCAGGAACCCGCGCGCGAGCTTGTGCTCGCCCTGTGCGCCTGGTTCGAAGCGGGTCAGTCCTTCCCGCAGGCAGTAATCGATCCCTTGGTAATAGCAGGTCTCGAAATGCAGTCCGGGCAGTTGCACGTCCGCACCCCAGTACCGGCCGTACAGGGTGTCGCTACCGCGCAGGCACAGGGCGCCGGCGACGGTTTCACCATCAAGGTCGGCCAGGATGACGACCAGTTGCCGCGGCATCGTGCGCGCCAGGTGCTTCACGAAGTCGAGCGTCAGTGCCGGCGTATTACCGTATTCGACAAACGTGCGCAGGTAGTAACCGTGGATCGCGGACAGGTCATCGTCGCTGGCTTCGTCGCCATGCAACACACGGAAGCCGACACCGGATCGCGCGACCTTGGCGCGCTCCTGGCGGATGTTCTTGCGGTGCTTGTGGTCCATCGCCGCCAGGAACCCGTCGAAGTCCTTCCAGCCGGCGTCGTTGCGCCAGTGGTACTGGACATCGATGCGTGCAAGCCATGCGTCGTCGAACGCCGTGGTCTCATCTTTCGCATGGAAGTTCACATGCGCCGACGACAACCCGGCAGCCTGTGTCGCCTCGATCATTGCCTGCAGCAAGGCACGACGCCCAGCATCGTCACGTGCCAGCAGCCGCGGCCCGGTCACTGGCGTGTACGGTACCGCGCACAGCCATTTGGGGAAGTAGTCCTGGCCGTATTGGGCGTAGGCGTGTGCCCAGGCATGGTCGAAGACAAACTCGCCGTGGGAGTTTGTCTTGATGTATCCAGGTGCGGCGGCGACCAGCGTGTCGTCTTGCCAGAGCGTCAGGTGTCGCGGCGTCCAACCAAACCGTTCACGCAGCGCGCCGTGTTGCTCCAGCCCAGCGAGGAAGGCATGCAGGACGAATGGATTGTGTCCATCATGCAACCCATCCCATTGCTCGGCAGGAATGTCTGCAAGTCGATGGTCGAGACGTACAGCGGGCATCAGGTTTCCCTACCGTCTTTCCGGCGATAGCCGGAATCCATTTTCTGCTCTCGCGGCTGATTCCAGGGCAAGGATCAAATTGGATTCCGGCTTTCGCCGGAATGACGGGGCGGGTGCGCTGCGCAACCTGAGGCCCTGCTATTCCTTGTCCAGGAACTTCTCCGCATCCAGCGCCGCCATGCAACCAAACCCGGCCGAAGTAATCGCCTGGCGGTAATGCTGGTCGGTGACGTCGCCGGCGGCGAACACACCCTGCACCGAGGTCGCGGTCGCACCGCCGGCCAAGCCGGAGCGGATCTCGAGGTAGCCGTTGTCCATCGTCAGCTGGCCCTCGAACAGCGAGGTATTGGGCGTATGGCCGATGGCAATGAACAGGCCATGGATGGACAGGTCTTGCGTGCTTTCATCCAGCGTCGACTTGACCCGCAACCCGGTGACGCCTTCGTCGTTGCCCAGCACTTCGTCAACCACGTTGTGCCAGACCGGCACGATCTTGCCGGCCTGGATCTTGGCCTGCAGTTTGTCCTGCATGATCTTTTCGGCTCGCAGCGTGTCGCGGCGGTGCACCAGGTAGACCTTGCGGGCGATGTTGGACAGGTACAGCGCCTCCTCGACGGCGGTGTTGCCGCCGCCGACCACGGCCACGTCCTGGTCCTTGTAGAAGAAGCCGTCGCAAGTGGCGCAGGCGGAAACGCCGCGGCCCTTGAACTTTTCCTCGGATTCCAGCCCCAGGTACTTTGCGGTGGCGCCAGTGGCGATGATGATCGCGTCGGCGGTGTACTCGCCGTTGTCGCCGACCAGCTTGAACGGGCGCTGCGACAGGTCGGCGGTATGGATGTGGTCGAAGATGGTTTCGGTGTCGAACCGCTCGGCATGCGCCTGCATGCGCTCCATCAACGCCGGACCCTGCAGGTCGTGGGCATCACCGGGCCAGTTATCGACGTCGGTCGTGGTCATCAGCTGCCCGCCCATCTGCAGGCCGGTGACGACGACGGGCTTGAGGTTGGCGCGGGCGGCGTAGACGGCGGCGGTCCAGCCGGCGGGGCCGGAACCGAGGATGAGGAGGCGACAGTGCTTGGATGAGGTCATGACAATCCGGACTCAGGCTGGGGGCGCTCGTGGCGGAGCGCTCTGGGTATAATTGTGGGCGAATAACCGGGCTGTCTTGCACGGCCAGACTACATAGAGTGGCGGCGGGGCTTTCGCAAAACAAGTTCAGGCGACCCAAGCCGCGACCAGATGCCCGACACAAGCCCGTGCGCAACCACAGCGGGCCCGACATTGCACCATCCATTGACTCTTCAACCGAAACCAACGGACATACCAACATGCGTATCGGCGTTCCAAAGGAAACCAAGACCCTGGAAGGGCGTGTCGCCCTCGTTCCCGCCGCAGCCGGCGATCTTGTCGTACGTGGCCACGAGGTCTGGATCGAGCAGGGCGCGGGCATCAAGTCCGGCTTCAGCGACGAGCAGTACTCCCAGCTGGGCGTCAAGATCGCACCGGATGCCGCCGCGCTGTACGAGAAGGGCGAAATGATCGTCAAGGTCAAGGAGCCGATCGCTGGCGACCTGGCGCACCTGCGCAAGGATCATTTGTTGTTCTGCTACCTGCACCTGGCCGCCGAGCCGGCGTTGACCAAACGCCTGCTGGAGATTGGCTTGACTGGCGTGGCCTTCGAGACCGTCGAGCTGCCCAATGGCGACCTGCCGTTGCTGGCGCCGATGTCGATCATTGCCGGCAAGATCGCTGTCCAGGTCGGCACCACGCTGCTGCACCAGCCGCACGGCGGCAAGGGCAAGCTGCTGGGCGGGCTGCCGGCGACCGAGCGCGGCAAGGTGGTGGTGTTTGGCGCCGGCAAGGCCGGTGGTGCTTCGGCAGCGCTGGCCGCTGCGGCCGGCAGCAACGTGGTCGTATTTGAAATGCGCGCCGATCGCCTGGACGAGATGATGCACCTGGGGGCCAACGTCACCGCGCTGTATCCCTACCACGACGTGGTGATGCGTGAGCTGGCCACTGCGGACCTGGTCGTCGGCGCAGTCCTGGTCACCGGTGCCCGTGCGCCGCACGTGGTCACCCGCGAGATGCTCAAGATCATGGAGAACGGCAGCGTGGTCGCCGATATCTCGATCGATCAGGGCGGCTGCTTCGAAACATCGCGCCCCACCAGTTGGAAGGAACCGACCTACGTGGAGGAGGGTGTCACCCACTTCTGCGTCACCAACATGCCCGGCGCCGTGCCGCAGACTTCCTCGCAGGCAATCTGTGCCGCGATCCTGCCCTGGGTGAGCAAGCTGGCCTCGGATCCGGACTGGCGCGCCAACCAGGCGCTGCAGCGCGGTATCAACGTCGAGGGCGGCAAGCTGGTCCACCCGGCATTGCTGGACATGAAGTTTTAAGCCCCAACTGTAGGAGCGTCTTCAGCCGCGAGCTCTTCGCCCATAAGCTGGTGTCCCAGGCTGTTGTAGGAGCGACGCAAGTCGCGATCATTGTCCCGGCTGCCCCGGATCGCGACTTGCGTCGCTCCTACACAGCCGCGCTTACGAGCTCGCGGCTGAAGCCGCTCTTACAAGGGCGGGGTCTGATTGGCTCCGCACTCGCGCTGTACCCTTCCGCGTTTTTGCGTAGAATCATGCGATTAGGGGAATTTCTTAAGGTCTGACTGCACGGTGGCAGCTTCGTCCAAACGCGTCAGCAAGGATCGCGGCAAGGCTACGCGCAAGCGCGGCGACAAGGCCGCGTCCGCGCCCAACCCGCGTCGCCAGCGGATGTGGCGGGATATCGCCCTGATCCTGGTCGCACCGCTGCTGCTGTACCTGCTGGCCAGCCTGTCGACCTATTCGCCGCTGGATCCGGGCTGGTCGAATTCGGGCGCCGTCACTGCGCCGCTGCACAACTGGGGCGGGCGGGTTGGCGCTTACCTGGCCGATGTGCTGCTCGCGCTGACCGGCTACGTCGCCTTTGTGTTGCCCTTCATGCTGGGCTTCGTCGCTTGGATCGCGCTGTTTGGCATGGACAGCGACGGCGACGGCGAGGCTGACCTCGGGCCGGCATTGCGGCTGGTCGGGATCGTCGGATTCCTGGTCGCCGCCACCGGCCTGCTGCATTTGCGGTTTGGCCCGGTGGTCAACTTCTCCGGTGGCAGTGGCGGCTTCCTCGGGGAGCTGGTGGGGCATTCGCTCTACCGCGCCTTCGGACCAGTCGGTGGCAACCTGTTCCTGCTGGCCTTGTTGCTGGTCTCGGTGACGCTGGCGACCGGCTTGTCCTGGCTGGCGGTCATGGACCGCATCGGGCAGGGGGTACTGGCGTTGCCGGCACTGTTCCGGCGCAGCAGCAAGCAGGCGCAGGATTGGAGGCAAGCACGCAACTACCGCGAAGAGCGCGAGGTGGTGCGTCGTACCGACAGTGAGCTACGGGCCAAGCGCGCGCCGGTCAGGATCGAGCCGGTGGCCACGGCGGTAGTCGAAAAAAGCGATCGTGCCAAGCGCGAGCAGCAGATCCCGCTATTCAATGTTGGCGGCGGTACCGGCATCCCGCCGCTGGCGCTGCTGGACGATCCCAAGCCGCAGCCGCAGGGCTACGACGCCGACACACTGGAAACGTTGTCGCGGCAGATCGAATTCAAGCTCAAGGACTTCCGCATCGATGCCGAAGTCGTTGGTGCGTATCCCGGCCCGGTGATCACGCGCTTCGAGATCGAGCCGGCACCCGGCGTCAAGGTCAGCCAGATCAGCTCGCTGGACAAGGACATCGCCCGCGGCCTGTCGGTCAAGGCCGTGCGCGTGGTCGAGGTGATCCCGGGCAAGTCGGTCGTTGGCCTGGAAATCCCCAACAGCCACCGCGAGATGATCTATCTCAGCGAGCTATTGCGCTCCAAGGAATACGACAAGTCACCCAGCCCGCTGACCCTGGCACTGGGCAAGGACATCGGCGGCCGTCCGACTGTCGCCGACCTGTCGCGGATGCCACACCTGCTGGTCGCCGGCACCACCGGCTCGGGCAAGTCGGTCGCGGTCAACGCGATGGTGTTGAGCCTGCTGTACAAGGCGTCCGCGCGCGAGGTGCGGATGCTGATGATCGACCCGAAGATGCTGGAGCTGTCGGTTTACGAAGGCATCCCGCACCTGCTGGCGCCAGTCGTGACCGACATGCGCGAGGCGGCCAACGGCCTGCGCTGGTGCGTGGCCGAAATGGAGCGCCGCTACAAGCTGATGAGCGCAGTCGGCGTGCGCAACCTGGCGGGCTTCAACAAGAAGATCAAGGACGCAGCCGACGCTGGCCAGCCGATGCTCGACCCGCTGTTCAAGCCCAATCCAGAGATCGACGAGGCGCCGCCGCAGCTCGAGCCGCTGCCGTACATCGTGGTGGTGATCGACGAGTTTGCCGACATGATGATGATCGTCGGCAAGAAGGTGGAAGAGCTGATCGCGCGCCTGGCGCAGAAGGCGCGTGCCGCTGGTATCCACCTGTTGCTGGCGACACAGCGACCGTCGGTCGACGTCATCACCGGCCTGATCAAGGCCAATATCCCCACGCGCATCGCATTCCAGGTGTCGAGCAAGATCGACTCACGCACGATCCTGGACCAGTCCGGCGCGGAGACGCTGCTGGGCCATGGCGACATGCTCTACCTGCCGCCAGGCACCGCGATGCCCGAACGTGTCCACGGCGCCTTTGTCTCCGACGAAGAAGTCCACCGCGTGGTCGAACACATCAAGCAAAGCAGCAACGGCCCGGATTACATCGACGGCGTGCTGGAAGAAGTGCAGTCGCTGGGTGACGGCGTCGTGGTCGGCGCCACCGGTTTGCCGGAAAGTGGTGGGGGAGGGGACGAGTCCGACCCGCTCTACGACGAGGCCGTACGCATCGTCACCGAGTCCCGGCGCGCATCGATTTCTGGTGTGCAACGACGCCTGAAGATCGGCTACAACCGTGCCGCGCGCATGATCGAGGCGATGGAGGCAGCTGGCGTCGTGACCCGCCCGGAGAACAACGGCGATCGCACCGTGCTGGCACCGCCGCCACCAGAATGACAACCTAGGAAAACGTCATCCTGAGCGCAGTGAAGGATCTGCTTCCCTAGACCTGCCCGTGTAAACAAGGCACTCCATAAGCGATGCGCCTGCTTGCTTCCATCTGAATCGATCCCTGCCAACCCGGCGGCATCGCCCCCGACTTGATCCCGCATTCAGCCTCGCCTGCACAGACTACGCACAGACGCCCCCGGAGAGATTTCGATGACCCGACGCATCCATGCGATCACGCTTGGCTCGGTCCTGTTGGCCTTGGTACTTGCCTTGGCCGCGACACCTGCCCTAGCCGGCGCACGTGACAACCTTGCTGCCTTCACCAAAGACCTCAAGACCCTCGACGGCCAGTTCACCCAGCAGGTCTACGACAGCAACGGCCATCTCAAGGAGACCTCCAGCGGTCGCGTCGCGCTGTCGGCGCCGCGCCTGTTCCGCTGGGAGTACGCCAAGCCGTACGAGCAGTTGATCATCGCCGATGGCAAGACCGTGTGGGTCTATGACCCGGACCTGCAGCAGGTCACGCGCCGTCCGCAGGGCTTGCAGGAGCAGGACAGTCCACTAGCTGCGCTGATCGATCCGTCACGGCTTGACCGGGACTACATCGTCACCGACGCAGGCAAGGCAGACGGCAAGCAATGGCTGGCGCTCAAGCCCAAGAAAGCGGATGCCGGTAATTCGGCCTTCGAGTCAGCCCGGCTTGGGTTCGATTCGCATGGACTTGCCTCGATGCAGGTCATCGATGCACTGGGACAGAAGACGGTGATAGTGTTCAGTAGTTGGAAACGCAATCCGTCACTGGCTGCCAGTACGTTCCGTTTTACTCCGCCTAAAGGCGTGGATGTGATCGGCGGTGAAGGTTGAGCCTCTACAACCCGCATGCCTTGCTGGCCTGTCATGCGGGCGGCCTTTGACCACTGACTGACAAGGTGCGATTCGTGAGCTGCGATTCGGCACCCAGGTAGCGTGTTGGCCGGCGTGCAGGCGGACAAACCATGCACCAACAGACACCGCATTCAGCTGTTCGCCAGCATCGAATGGATCGTCAACGTGGGGTTTCCGGTTCAGGTCGTTCAGATCCAAGCGTCGCATCACGGGCCGTGGACGCGACCATCGGCATATTGCGTTCGAAGGTTCCAGCCATGCGTGCAACGCACCGGCAGGGCTAGCCTCGAAACTGGAAACCGCCATGCATCGTCTTGCACTGACCCTGTTGATCATCGTATCGGGCTGCGGCTTGGCCGTTACAGCGTCCGCCCGGTCCGGGAACGATCTGCCGAAATCCATCGTGGCGACCGCCGCAGGTGGCGCACCGCAGTCACGCGCCGAAGGCGTCCAGGCAATCGATGATGCCTTGGCCGCCGCCCTGGTCGGGGCCATCGCGACGCAATTCGACGAACGCACCATTGAGGTCAAGCTGGATCATGTCGAGTCGACACTTGCAGGTTTCCTGCAACGCGACCTCCATGGCAACGCACGCCTGAAGATTGGTCGCGACGGCGCATGGATTCCGGTCACGTTTTCAGCGCTGTACGACACCAGTGATGGCACCGTCGGATTTCCCTCCCTGGTACTGGGTGCGGATGCACCGGGGCATGTGTTGCCTGCGGATGACCAGATCACCCGGCAATTGGCCACTGAGGTCGATGCACGCCTGGGCAATGAGTTCACCAGCCAGGACGTCCGGTTCAAGATCGACCAGGCCCGTGTCGTGCACGTGGGTGGCCGTTTCCTGCAACTCGATGCCAACGGGGTCGCTGATTTTGGTGACGAAGGCACGACCACTGCGATCATCAATGCGCTTTACGACCCGGACACGCGCCGCTGGATCCAGGTGAGATATGAGCTGGGGCCTGCCGCGAACCGGAGCGAAGAGGGTGCCGTTCCCGAGGCCGTTGCAGCCCGGTGAACCGCCGGTGTCGTCTCCCACCCTGGGACCCGGCCTGAAGCTGCACCCGGAGGAGTGGGCGACATTGTGGATGCCTTGCTATCGTGTGTGGATATTCCAATGATTGCGTCCCGTGGCCTTCCGCACCCCATCCCGCACCACATCAAATGACCCGACCGCCGTCGAACGCGACCTGCTAAGCGTCGACAACGACGCCTTGCGTCCGCTCGCCGAGCGCATACGCCCGCGCACGCTGGACGAAATGGTCGGGCAACGCAGGCTGCTGGCACCGGACTCGGCATTGCGTCGTGCGGTCGAATCCGGGCACGTGCATTCGATGATCCTGTGGGGGCCACCAGGTTGTGGAAAGACCACGCTGGCGTTGCTGCTTGCGAAATATTCCGACGCCGAGTTCAAGGCAATCTCAGCGGTCTTGTCCGGCCTGCCCGACGTACGCAAGGTGCTGGCCGAGGCTGGCGAGCGTTTTGCGCAGGGCACGCGCACGGTGCTGTTCGTCGACGAGGTGCATCGCTTCAACAAGGCGCAGCAGGACGCGTTCCTGCCGCATATCGAACGCGGCACGATCCTGTTTGTCGGCGCGACCACCGAGAACCCTTCGTTCGAACTGAATTCGGCGTTGCTGTCGCGTTGCCGCGTCCACGTGATGGAAGCGTTGTCGGTCGAAGACATCGTGATCGCGCTGCAACAGGCACTGGACGACGACAAGCGCGGCCTGGGCGGACGTGGCTTGCAGGTCGGTGACAAACAACTGGCGCTAATTGCGCAAGCGGCCGATGGCGACGTCCGTCGTGGACTGACCTTGCTGGAGATCGCCGCCGAGCTGGCCCTGGAAACGCCTCAGGGCAAGGGCGCAGGGCAGGGCACCATCACCGAGGCCATGTTGGCGCAGGTGCTGGCCGACCGCACCCGCCGCTTCGACAAGGGCGGCGAACAGTTCTACGACCAGATCTCGGCATTGCACAAATCGGTTCGCAGCTCCAACCCGGACGCGGCGTTGTACTGGTTTGCACGCATGATCGACGGCGGCGCCGACCCCGGCTACCTCGCACGCCGCCTGACCCGGATGGCGGTCGAGGACATCGGCCTGGCTGATCCGCGCGCATTGCAGATGTCGATCGAAGCCTGGGACGCCTATGACCGGATCGGCAGTCCGGAAGGCGAGCTCGCACTGGCGCAGGTCGTCATCTACCTGGCCAGCACCGCCAAATCCAATGCCGCCTACATGGCATACAAGGCGGCGCAGTCCGATGTCCGGGAGCACGGTACCCAGGACGTGCCCATGCAATTTCGCAATGCGCCGACCAAGCTGATGAAACAACTCGGTTACGGCAAGCAATACCAATACGACCACGATGCCGAAGGCGGTGTCGCGCTGGACCAGACAGGGTTTCCGGACGCGATGGGGGAGCGGGTGTATTACCAGCCGGTGGAGCGGGGCATGGAGATCAAGCTCAAGCAGAAGCTCGATGCCCTGCGCACACAGCGGGAGCAAGCGCGCAAGGCGCGTGATTCAAAGGCATAATCGGGTTGAACCAGGGAGATGGCATCCTCCCAAACCGTCGTGCCCGCCACGGCTGATGATGCCTGCCATTGCCTGGCCCCGTTAGCGACCTCGTTAGCGGTGTCCGGCGGCAGGTGAATGCGTCGGGCCTGCTGTCCTGCCGACCATCGGAACCATCGCAGGAGGGGATGTATGCCGCTTTCTTTCTTGGCTATCGGCCTGGGTGCCGCCATCGGCGCGTGGCTGCGCTGGGGACTGGGCCTCTGGCTCAACCCAAACAACACCACGTTGCCGCTGGGCACGCTGGCCGCCAACATGATCGGTGGCTATGGCATCGGTTTGGCGCTGGTCTGGTTTTCGCAACACCCGGGCATCAGTCCTGAGTGGCGCCTGTTCGCAATCACGGGATTGCTGGGGGGCTTGACCACGTTCTCGACGTTTTCAGGCGAAGTCATGGCGTTGATCACGCGTCAGCAATACGGTTGGGCGCTGACCAACATCGGCGCACACGTACTTGGGTCGCTGTCGATGGTGGCGCTGGGTATGCTCACGTGCCGCCTGTTGCTGCGCAGCGCCGTCAGTAGTTGAATTTCCAGTGCAAGCAACCCGGTCAAGTACGATCCCGATCAGCCAGGAGATCATCATGCAAGAAGGCGTCTACCTGAAGTTCTTCGCCTTGGAGAACACCCGCCAGGGGAACAAGTTGTTGCACGAATGGCTGGTCGATCTCGCGTTGGAGATGGACTTGCCGGGCTGCTCGGTGTTCCGTGCGATTGCTGGCTACGGCCATCACCATAAACGTCATTCGCAGAATTTCCTCGAACTCCAGGGCACCTTGCCGCTGGAAATCGTCTTTGCATTGTCCGACGCCCAGGCCAACGCACTGGTGGAACGGTTG
>RCMY010004015.1_pt1 | contig 12866 bp, 10 predicted proteins | sample 2041341 | NCBI WGS metagenome assembly RCMY01 (sample SAMN09708234, study PRJNA481090) | Marine sediment metagenome, whole genome shotgun sequencing project. | reverse complement strand
GCAATGGACTTATAGGTCGCGCCTTGACAGAGAAGGTCTATAACCTGGTTCTCCCTTTCCGAAAAAATATCTCGCGATTTTCGCTGAAAGGTGGCGACGAACAGACTGATAATGTCATTGCTCATGGCTGCGCCTTCGTTCTTGATCGAATCCAAGGCGTTGTAAAGCTTCCGCTCGCTTACCGGTTTGGACAGGTACCCATTGGCGTTATTCTTGAACGCTTTTTTTACTAGATCGAAATCGTTCCGACCGCTCAGCATGATTATCTTCACGTTGGCATCTTTTTTTCTGAAGCGCTGAATGCATTCGATACCACAATCTTCGTTCAGGGACTCTTCGATAAAAACGATATCGGGAGATTGGGTGTCATACGCCAATAGCGCATCTTCTACAGAGGCATAAATGTCGCCAAGCGAATATTCTAAAAACATGTCAAAATACTGGCGATAGGTGTTGTGAAGTGAACGGTCGTTATCGATAACGATACTCTTTAAGCTGTTAATACTCATGGTAGTGGGATTTTTTTTTGATACAGTCGAGAACCCTATTGTGGTTCAAGGCTATATCGGTTAGATTTGGGGTAATTAGGTACTGATTATTCCATCGAGATGCGTGAAATCATAGTCGATCAAGGCATAGGAACGTACGGTCTCATCGATCAGGTTAATCGGGAGAGAAAGCTAGGTTATCTTACAAAACCTTCGGTTAAAGACCTGAAAAAGGTGGGTACACCACAGATTTTCAAACAAGGATTTCAAAGGAAAACCAATCCAAATGCGCTTTGAATATTAACGATTTTACACAATGCAGGTTACATTGTCAAGCAACACGATTTCGATTGTGATTATGGAATAGGATTAAAACTTCCTCTTTGAAGTGAAGAGGATATGAACTCGTTTGGGAGTTCTTTTCTTTTCGGTAACGGGGTAGATGTAGGTAGGGTTTCATGATGTGGGATTTGGGTTTCTACTAAGTTTAAATTTTTATATGATTCTTTTTCATACCATTGAATTAGAATCCAAACTTAGTGAAATATTAAACCCATCTATGAATTTGGGATGTTTTTTCGTTCAAATACAGTCGTTTGCCAAAATTTCGTGTAGTACATCCGATTTTTTTGATATAATAAATTCCTCTTTGGGGGGAAACAAAAAAAACAGCGGGGCCTCCCCCGCTGTAATTTTACCTGATTCTTCTTTTCGAAAAACAAGGTCCCACTAACCATATTGTAATATTGTTATTCTATTGATCTTCATAAAAGTTATCGACAATAGAGGAAGCATTGTCTACTTGCATAATCCATTTATCGGCATTGTATTGTCCGTTCATGTTGGATACATATGCTGTCTTGGCATCCGATTTATAGTTGTAATCCGCCAAATAGACATAATGGAGTCCGTTTTCTTTGTTATAGAAATAGCCTGCATCCAAGCCTTTTTGTTTCAGGTCGCCCATAAAGGCATCCAAATATTTTCTGCTTTTGAAGACATTGGCGATTACATAGTATCCTGATTTCACACCGACCAAATCGGACTGTTTCATGGTTTTAAAAGGAAGTTTGACACCATCTTTCATATCATCGGCATCCGCATTTTGAGTTACTGCCGGTTTTGAAATGATTTCCCCAAGCACCTTGTGTACTGGTTCGAACTTCAGGGTTCGGGTATAGGCTTCTTCGATTACGATGTCCGCTTCATCCGTAGTACTGGCGACAGCTTCGGCCCTATTCATGACCGGAGCGTTTTTCTCTACGGGTACGACTGTTGTTTTGATTTCCGCTACAAGCGCATCCCTCTTTTCGGGTGTTGCTATCGCAGTCTTGATTATCTCTGAAGTAGTATCCTTCTTAATAATTACCTCTGGTTTTGCATTGTTCGAAGCTACAGCTGTTTTATACGCCGCTCCACCATTCTGTTCCGGCAATTGCATGCTGCGCTTTATGGAATCCTTTAGAACACCTACCAGAGATTGTAAACGCAAATCGAAAGCGGCAGTACGTGCGGCATCGATGGAGTCTTGTCTGAGAATAAGTTCATCTAAAATCAATCGGTTCTCATAGGCCATGGAACTGGCATCGGCATCGTTCATACTCGCCATGGCCTCCATAACATCGCGATCGGCGATTTGCGTTATAGCATCCTTATTAAGGTTGGTCGCTTTATTTTTCTCAACTTCTTCTTTCAAAGCCAATATCTGTTCTTCGTAGTTGCGTACGATTCGGTCGACCTTTTCATCCTCAGAACCCTCAGCAAAAAGACCTTTGGCGTTGTGCTCCCTATCCAAAGTATAGGCCAGGGTTACTTCGTGGTTCCAGCCCAAATCGGCTTCCTTATTCATCAAATCCCTTTCCAATAGATAGCCCAAAGACATTTTTTTGCTCAAGTTGAAGCCAAGACCTAAGGAGAGTCCGTAGTCCATATCAAAATTCGTTTGGAACCATCCATAATCAGGCAAATCGAGCAGCATAGAACCCACATAGTTGACGCTACCGTCTTCATTCTGGCCGACCTGTACAAGAGGCATAAGCCGGGCATTGGCCAAAAGACCCCTGTTCTGCATAAATTCGTAGGTGTACTGTAGGGATGCCTTTACACTTTTGGCACCCAGATTGGTGGCAAACTCATTCGTGGTCTGATTATATTTGAACAAGTCTGTTGCATAAACACCGAAATCGAACTGGCCCAATGAGAGGGTAACCCCAGGTTGAATGGCCACCTGGCTTTCCTTTTTCGATTCTTCAAGTTTGTTATCGGCGTCGGCAACGATGACCCGATTTCTGTCCAGGCCTTCGGTAAAATAGGTAAGGTTGGTACCGAAAGTCAGTTTATTTTTATCGCCTAGGCGTACTGCCGTAGCGTAGTTGGCGTTGAAGCCGAATTCTTGTACGACACCGGACCATTGGCTGTACACACTGATACCCAAGGCGGTTTGGTCGTTTAATTTGTTGCTGAAGCCCAGAAAATAATTCTGGTCGTTATCTTCGAAAGTTGCATACTGGTTTCTGTGAAGAATGTTAATGTAGGATTTGTTCTCACGGACCAAAGAAAAAGTAGGATTGATCAAAAATCGGTTAAAGAACAATTGGTTGTGATAGGTGCTCTTGGTACCCAAAGTCGGGGCCTCTTCTTGACTGAAGCTATTTTGCAAGCCTAGCACGGCGCAAAACAATAGGAGCATTCCTATTTTATTTTTTATGCTGTTAGGGGTTTTCATGGCAATCGGATTATGGTTAATCTGTGGGGCAATTTTATGATGTTTACTGTGGGATGATGGATCGGCTTGAGAAACTTTTTACAAGTTCATCTATCGGCCGACCCAATGCATCCGCAACACAGTTTAATACGGACCGGGCCTTAAGGTATAGGCGGTCGGTCGGTAGGGTCAAGTTCGATCATTCGTCCTCAAAAAGAGAACTGGTATAATCGATCTGGGAATTGTTCATGGCTTCCATTATATCGTAGTCGCCTTGTCCGGATTCATTATCAGAAGAGAACGCCACTTTTTGTACGTCGGTCTTGTTTTTTCCACGGTTTGACATTACATAGCCAGTTCCGTTTTTGGAAGTCAGGGCCACCGCAAACTCATCGCCGTCGCTATTGATCTCATTACCAAGATTGATGGCCAGGCTGACATTAGCGCGACCGACCTGGGCCATATAGACATCGAGTCCACCCTGACCTCTATGGCCTTCGGATGCAAAAGACAGTGTATTGCCCTCTATAATATTAGGATATAGGTCATTTTTCTTCGTATTGACCTTTTTGCCCAAGTTTTTGGCGACACCCAAGCTACCGTCCGCTTTTACGGTGGATACATAGATATCATACTCTCCAAAAGTACCGGGCATATTCGAAGCGAAGAATAATCGATTACCGTCTTCCGACAAGGCCGGATGCATTACGGACGCATGTTTCGGGGCCACAGCGACTTCCCGCACATTTTTCCACTGCCCGTTTTTCTTTTCCGCCCTATAGATCTTATGCACCAGTTCCTTTTTGGAAAAGACGCCGTAAATAGGCTTTACATATTCCGGTTTACTGAAATAGGCGATATTGCCATCGGGGGTCAAGGCAATCGGCGCCTTATACCTATTCTGCATTTGAGATCGCTCATCTTCCGAAAGTTTGATATCGCTATCGGTGTCGGATAGCAATTGATCTTCCACAAACTGTATATCGTAACTTCGGTCGAAATCCAGATTTCGATACTTACTTGTGTTTTTATCAGTAGATGCATCGGCCATTTGATTGCCGTTGACTTGATAGTCCGATTGAACCATTGCCAGCCAATCTTTGTTGTTAGATACACTTGATGAATTATCGGCAAGCATTTGTTGCTTTGCGTGTTGGTATCTTTTAGTGTAACTAGCACTTAAAGTATTATTCTTGCTGTTGTCCTGTAGTTTTTCGTACCAAAACAAAGCTGTTTCATAATCTTCATTTAAGAAATTGGCATTGCCAAGGTCTTCATAAATGGCTTTGTCGTCGTAGCCCATATTTTTAAGGGTACGGTAATTGTCCATTCGATTCTCGGTTTGCGAGTCGTGTTTTCCATCACTTTTTCTATGGATGTCCTGTGCGGACACCGAATAGCTGAGGCAAGTAATGGCGCAACCGAAAATCACATTGTAGGTCATGGGGTATTTCATGATTTTTTCGATTAAAGGGTTAATAACTTCGACAAAGTTCATAAAACATTCCCGTTGCGTTCTTAGCAAAAATTCATAGGTTTTTGGTTTTTTGGGATGGATATTGTTAAAATAGGATAGTTTTTGGAGATAGATTCTGTGTGTAAAAACGTCTGAACCACCTGTTGTTATTGAGTTTAAAAAGGATGGTCGCGGTTTCCGGGATGCATTGCAATAAAAAATCGGAGATTTCTAAGATATTCGATGAAATGCAGGGATTAATTGGTGAAAAGATGAAATGAGTATATGGAACACCAATTCGTTAGCACCTCTAATTTTTTCCGTCCGGAAAATCAAACAAATAGTGAAGCTTCAGTTATGCCATTTGAATTGGATAAACATGGCGTAAATTGCAACGATTTAAAATCTAGGATAGGCAAAGTGGTAACCTCTGTTAGAAATACACATTATGAAATTTGTTGGTAGTCAATTAGCATATTATTTACAAGACCAGGACTTTAAAAGAAACTCTAAGGTGCTGCTTAGATATTTGACCCTTTTAGGAATTGTCATCATAGTTTATTCCATCCTCTTCCATTTTATTATGGAGGTTGAGGGCCAATATCATTCGTGGGTAACAGGCTTTTACTGGACACTAACGGTTATGAGCACGCTCGGTTTCGGAGATATCACATTTGAGTCCGATATCGGACGTGCTTTCAGTATATTGGTATTGCTTTCTGGAATTCTTATGCTATTGATCCTTTTGCCCTTTGCTTTTATCAGGCATTTTTATGTTCCTCTTTTGGAATCAAAAAAGAAAAACAGGGTTCCCCGAGAAGTCCCCACCGGAACCAAAGACCACATCTTAATATGTTCCTATGATGTCATTGCAAGAGACCTGATCGAGCGATTGAAACAGGAGAATATGCTCTATTACGTTATCGATGACAATCTGGAAAAAGCGCTTGAAAATCATGATGACCATGTTTCTGTACTATTTGGGGAGTTGGATAACGAGGAAACCTTTCTCCTTGCCAATATTCAGGATGCGAAACTGGTTTTGGTCAATAGAGATGATGTTATAAACACCAAAATCATTCTCACCATACGGGAGATCGCTCCAAATATACCCATAGTAGCAACAGCAATCGATAATGAATCGATTGATGTACAGCAACTGAGCGGTGCCGATCATGTACTGCCTGTGAAAAGATGGCTTGGGGAACAATTGGCCAATAGGGTGAATGCACAACATGCAAAATCTCATCCTATAGGACAATATGAAGATCTATCTATAGCAGAACTACCTATCCAAAATACACCTTTGGTTTCCAAAACCATTCGGGAGACGGGATTAAGAGAAAAATTCGGGGTTAGTGTTGTGGGCATTTGGAAGCGAGGTAGATTGAAACCTATAGCGGGAAACGAAAAACTTACCCACGATAGTGTTCTGGTCATAATAGGAAACAAAGAACAGCTTCATAGCATAGATGAACTCTTCCACGGTTACCTTGTAAATCCCAATCCGGTTCTACTCATCGGAGGGGGAAAGGTAGGATCGGCGGCTGCGGAATCTTTGCATGAAAACGGCGTTTTGGTGAATTTAATCGACCAAGACCCGAAGGTATGTAAAAAAGTAAGCCCTTTTTGCAACAAGGTATTCGCCGGTAAAGCTTCGGATTACGAACTTCTAAAAGAAGCCGGAATCCTCGAAGCTCCTTCGGTATTACTTTCTACCCATGACGACACGATGAATATTTATCTCGCATCGTACTGCCGTAATTTGAACAAGGAAGTGAGAATAGTGAGCCGAATTTCCGAAGCACGAAATATCGATATTATTCAAAAGGCAGGAGCTGATTTTGTATTGAGTTATGCCACTTTGGGAGCTGAAGCAGTTTTGTCAATTTCCAAAGGTCAAGAACTTACTGTTCTTGGCGAGGGCATTACCTTGTTTATTACCTCGATTCCACATTCCCTAGAAGGTTTATCACTCGCCGAATCCGGCATAGGTGCCAAAACAGGACTTTCCGTCATCGCCATTAAAGAAAATTCAAAAGTCGTAACGCTACTATCAGCAAATACCCTGCTTCCCTCTGAAGCTGAAATAGTCATGCTCGGAACCACTGATATGAGGAAAACGTTTAACGCAGTTTATGGAAATGGACATTGATTGCAAAACGTGATAAACTTCCCGAATACTTAGTTTTCCAATAATTTCATCGTTTGCGTCGTATTCAATATAATTTTTCTGGTATTCGGCATTATCTACTTGTAGATTTGTATCTATTTTAAAATTCCATTTGTAAAATGTCTCGTTCCTGAACCTGTTGTACACTATTAGATAATCAAGTTGTTTTCTTGAAACGTTAAAGACATTCAATTGACAGAATATTCAAAGAAGTTTTTATCTTAACTTATCCTCATGAAAGAATTTAAAGCGAATCAAGTACCTGACGTCGAATATAAAGAAGCCATTAAAAAACCATTACGCGTAAAATGTGTCCAAATCCATGAACCTTTTACCATTGAAACACTGGAAGGCACTTTAAAAGGCAAAGCCGGCGACTGGCTTATGGTCGGCATCGAAGGCGAGATGTGGGCCATTGACAATGCCATTTTTAAAAAGACCTATGATCTGTGCAAGTAGCCGATGAAAATTATTTAGTTTCTTTTTCGGATGACTTCTCCATTAAATCCTTACCTTTCCTTACAGACCAGTGTTAAGTTAACCTTAGCAACCTTTCATTTCCCCCGTTCATATTTTTAGTGATGTATATGCAGACCCCCGATGTAATACGTAGATATAATCTATGTTCATTGGATAGTTGTCGAATAAAACATCCTAAAAAGCATGACAACCAAACCACCCAAACGTATTCTGGCCCTTGACGGCGGCGGAATCAGGGGCGCATTGACCCTCGGATTCCTAGAAAAAATCGAAAACATTCTTCGCGAGCGAGAAGGGAATCCAAATCTCCTATTGTGCGATTACTTTGACCTTATCGGCGGTACCAGTACCGGAGCCATTATTGCGGCAGGACTTTCCATTGGCATGTCCGCCAGTGAGATTAAAGACCTCTACCTAAATATAGGCGATAAGATCTTCGGGGAAAAATACAGTCTCTTTAAACATCCCCTGAAACGGATCAAGGCCACATATAGCTTTGAACCCCTTGAACGCGCACTTAAGGAGGTGTTCGGTGAGATTACCATGGGTGGGGAAGAAATAAAAACAGGGCTGTGCATCGTTACCAAGAGGGCGGATACGTTGAGTACCTGGCCCATATTGAACCATCCGCAGGGTAAATACTTTAAACACAACAAGAATATGCTGCTACGGCAAGTGGTACGTGCCAGCGCTGCTGCCCCGAGCTACTTTATGGCGCAACAGATAGATGTGGGCGATAATCAGATCGCCACCTTTATAGATGGTGGGGTAAGCCTTGCCAATAATCCGGGCCTACAGTTGTTTTTGATCGCTACTTTAAGCGAATTCCCGTATAAATGGAAAACTGGAGAAGAGAATCTGTCCCTTGTCTCCATTGGAACAGGTACGTATACCAAGCGGTACGATGCGAAAAAAATCGCTGGAAAAAACCTATTGGGATGGGCACAAATGATTCCCGAACTCTTTATGGAAGATGCAAATTATCTGAACCAGACCATCCTGCAATATCTTTCCAACTCCCCAACAGCCCGAAAAATAGATTCCGAAATACTCGACCTTAAGGATGACCTGCTTACCGAGAAACCGGCACTTCATTATGTGCGGTACAATGTGCTGTTGGAGGAAAATGAACTAAATGGTCTAGGACTTAATTTTAGTCAAAAGCAGCTAGATTCCTTACGGAAAATGGACGAAGCAAAGAACAAAAATGTGCTTTATGACATCGGGTCCAAAGCCGCTGCTTCATTTATTAAACCAGAACATATCAAATAAAACGTAATTAAAGGAGTATTCACCAAAATCAAACCATCATGAGCACATTGACACTCGGCAGCTTTGACGCCGGAAAAATTAAAACGGCGGAAGAAAGAAAAGCCTATCTCAGGCACTACCACTTGGGAGGCATCGAAAATCTTACGGAGAAAATGGTTTTTAACGACGATGACCTAAAGAAAAATCGGGAATTCGTTGAATTGACGGGTAATGAAGTCGCACAGTTACAGGAGTTCCTCTACGCAAAGGGCTTTATGCCCCGAGGTGTTATCGACGGAGTATTCGATTATGTGACCCAGGCTTCGGTACGGCTCTTTCAGGAATATGTACGTAGTATAGAAGGGATCCAAATGGATGTAGACGGTATCGTAGGCCCAGGAACCATGAAACATGTTGACCGTTGGCGGGCCGATGATGAGAAAGTTTCCGACTGGAAAAAGTATTCTTCAGAAAATCCCACTTCTGAGTATACCCAATGGTTGGATTTGTTGAACACAGCAAAAATCTATTACAAGGAAAATCCCAACCCTATATTAAGCCAAGTGGAAACGTTTGGACAAGATACCGATACCCGAAAGCTAGACGATTGGGATTATGACCCCAAGCAGGTGCATCTTATCGGTATCCGCAGGGGGCAGAATCTGAGCAGTGCCGCCCGTGAAAGCGATGATCTATTCGTATTGCTCATCAAAGGCATGGTCTTTAAATTTTGGGGGTCTACCGATCCGAGTCAGGCCATGGCCTATAGTGCGAAGAAAAAAAGGGGACGTTTTGATGAGGCCTTTCTGGTAGAGGGACAGCACAAATATAAATTCGGATGGCACAATAGCGCCTATCGTGCTTTAAAGCCCTATGAAAAAGGAGTGTTGGTATTTCGTGACCGAAACGATGACAATGCGCTTACCGAAGCAGATCTTGAGAAAGGTTTAGATCCTCAACCGAACCACACCATTAACATACACTGGTCTGGAATCGGCAAGACCAATTTTTCGGCAGGTTGCCAAGTGATCGCTGGACAAAGCTATATCAATCATAAGGATGAGGGCGTGGACTGTGCCTCTTTTGCCGCCTATGGAGACGGGCAATTGGGCAACGGAAAGTTTACAAAGGCCGCCTACAATGTCTTGGCCGATTTGATAGTCTGCTATTCCGAACCCGGCATAGATTGTATTTACTATACGCTAGGCAGGGAAAAATCACTTGACATTGATACCAACTTTGGAAAAAGATATATTACAGAGGCCATGCTTAAGTTTAAGCCTAGGCTACAGTGACAATTAATCTACTGAAGTGATTTCATTATAAACAATCGTTAAAAATCCGACCTTATGAAATACTCAAACCTTACCAACAAAACGCGAAATTTTAAAGACGATAGCCTTTTCATCGCCATGCTGCTTATGGTATCACCGGCAGTATTTGCTCAGTCCGCAATTAGTGGACTCGAGCAAAACGGTGCAAAAACAAACCAACTTGAAATTACCGTTGCCCAACCCAAGCAACAGCCAAAGAAAACTACCGTTCAAGTAAATGATCGATTTGAATCGGGAACTATATTTGCGGTTCCCGATAATGCCGTTGTGTGGTTGAACAGCAATGGAAACAGTCAACGGCTGGGTCCGGGATCCAAACACATGGCCTCGGCCGGTGCCAAAGGGGAAAGTCATCAAACATTTTGGGGCGAGGTAGTTCATTATGTAGAGAACAAGCTCAATTTCTATACCGCCAGTGGCCCGAGCGGCGATAAACAACAGGGTGCCGTAAAGGGTACCATTTTTGCGGTAACGGCCGTCGGCAAGAATGTCAACTTCAGAACACAAGAGGGTCGGGTGGCCGTACAGCAAAAAGTACCCCTGAACATCTCTGAAAATTCCCAAAGCAAGAGGTCCAAGGAACACACGTTAGAAACTACAAAGACCTCGTATTTAGATGCGGGAAACGAACAAACATACGATTATAACAGTAATGAACAGATAACCTATGCTTCGTACGCCGAAGCAATAGCAGTTTTTCAGAACGAAGTGGATAAATTGTATACAGATGGGGAAGATGCAGAATATATAGTTGAATTCTATACCCTTTTGGGGGAACTCTATCTCGATTCCGGCGATTCGGACGGAGCCATTGATTCCTTTAAAACCGCTATTGAACTTTATGTTGAAGAACTCAATCCTGAAGATTCCATGCTTGGGGATAACTACCTTGGTTTGGCGGAAGCCTATTTTACGGTCGGAAATGAAGAAGTGGGAATGGAAATCTGGGAAAAGGCAGTCTTGTTTATTACCCAAGACATGGAAAATAATCAGATGGATTTTGAGTATTTCATCAATATCGGGGATGCTGACGCCGCTTGGGGCATAGGATGGAACTTTGTGGATAATCTTGAAAATTTAGGGTGGGCCTTTGACCTGGTATCCGATACCCAACAAAGTGAGGAGTTCTACAACATGGCCAGGGAAATAGAAAACGATCTCCAATAATATCACCAGCATATGTCTACTTTCAAGCGATTAGCCGTTTACCTAGTTCTATTTGTTGTCTTTTTGGGCATCATAGCAAGTTTGCCGGATTTTTGGCAATCCCTGGACTACTTGGTATATAGGAATTTATATTTGGACGATTCCAAGAACATAGAATTGTCGGAAGATATTGTCATTATTGATATTCCGCACATGACCGGAAATAAAACTACATTTGATGTGGGCGATTATAGAAGACGGCTCTCCAATTTATTGGATAGCATTGGGGCCCATGAAGACGTCAATGATACCCCTGAGGCAGTACTACTTGATATCTACTTCGCAAGCGAATCAGAAGGGCTAGAAACCTTAAAGGCCGCACTTAAAAGACTCAAGGAAAAAAACGTAAAGGTCTACGGCGTATACAATATGATGGCTTATGAGAATACCATCTTTGAAAAGAATGAGGAATCGCAAGCTGTTGAAGTTTATGAGAACTATCTCAAGGGGGGGCGCTTGCATACCATGTTTGAGCAAAAAATGGGCGTTCTATCGTATCGATCCGAATTAAAGTTCCCAACTAAGAACGGAGGTTACATATATATAGAATCTTTGGCATCAAAGGTCGCAAGGGACGTGGCGAAGAAAAACGAAACTCTTGTGAACGAACCTCGAGGGTTTATTCTTCCGCTGGGTGATGAAAGTAGTATCGAAAGGCAAACCTATCAATTTACACAACAGGGCGACAGCACCAGTGGAGGTAAGTTTTCCGCTGATATCGTTATGAACGATAAAATTCTAATTGTGGGAAGTCTCGAAGCAGATTATTTGGATAAGTGGGACAAAACGGGAACACATTTATTGGCCTGGGCCCTGTTCGATCAATTAAATTCAAATAGTCTGGCCAAACAACCGCTTGTTAAACCCGTGGTTATTTTGGGGCTTGTTTTATTCTTTGCCCTTTTTACCGCCCTAATTTTCGCATTATTTTTTAAGTATGCCAAAGCACTACAGACCAAACCTTTGGTAATCACCGTTCTTTCATTTTTCATAAGTACGATATTCCTTTTGGGCGTTGGAGCTGCGTTTCTCTCCATGGGCGATATCATTCCGGTAGGGCTACCGCTTTTGGGTATTCTGTTGACATCGGTTTTGTCCTGGCGTTTTGCCCATAAATTCTTGGTTACCGGTATCGCGCCAGGCTCCGAAAAATATGATGTTTTTATAAGCTATTCCCATGGCAATAGCGATTGGGTGGTTAAGAATATTTTTGAACCCTTAAAAGATTTTCGTAATTCCGACGGCGATAAACTCAAGATTTTTTTTGATACCAAAAGTATCGGTATAGGCGAGGCTTTTACGTCGAAATATATGTGGGGCATTGTAGATTCCAAGGTTTTTATTCCCATTATATCAGAGGAATATTATGGAAAGAACCACTGCCGAAATGAAATGGATTTGGCCTATAAGCGTTCCGTAGAAAAGTTGCTCGATATCTTGCCCATTGTATTTTCTTATGAGGCTGTGCCTGAAATATATACCCACATCAACTTTTTGGATATCACTGTAAATCCAAATTTTATGGAGGCTGTGCAAAAAACCCTTATTGAAATGGGAGAAAAAGGCGTAGGGGGTAGATAATATGAACAAAGTGGATACCCACAAAATCGGGTTCTTTGATTTTTAGATAGCTATTTTATGGGATTTCACTATCCTCTCCCGTTTTAAGACTCTCCTCCTTCTTACTAATAATCTGTGTCCAAACCGCGTTTTCGCTGTTCATGATATTTTCCACAGTATTTACAAATAGAGGAAAGGAAGAAGCTCCGGTATT